>Ga0209446_1000008_pt1 | contig 76699 bp, 66 predicted proteins | sample BogFormECP04_OM2_FD_188242 | JGI IMG/M metagenome (GOLD analysis project Ga0209446, IMG submission 188242) | Bog forest soil microbial communities from Calvert Island, British Columbia, Canada - ECP04_OM2 (SPAdes) (version 2) | ecosystem: Environmental > Aquatic > Freshwater > Wetlands > Bog ... | reverse complement strand
CTTGCGCAACGCGGAGTTCGGTTTCTTCGGCGTCTGCGTGTACACGCGAATGCACACGCCACGCTTCTCCGGACAACCGGCGAGCGCAGGCGACTTCGTCTTTACCAAAACCTTCTCACGTCCCATTCGTACGAGTTGCGAAAACGTCGGCACAGTCGTCCTCTTTATCTGTGACCACACAGCGGTCAACTTTGTCCGCGACCGCACAGCGGTCGACTATGTGTGACCACACCACAGTCACCACGCGCGCGCAAAAATTTCTCGCGGCTCTCGCAAGGCGCGCAAACAAAAATGCGCGAGAGCACACATTTGTGCTGAAAGGTCTACTGCGAATCCGGAGATACAACCAGCAAGAAACTCCGTACGCACTCCAAGAGGCAGAACGACGCTCCTGGCTTCATTTCGGAGAGGCTTACTCGGCTTTGCGGGACAGGCGTCCCATTCCGGCCGCTCTTCAATCCCATTCCGTCTTACTTTGTTCCGGGACCGAAGATAATTCCCTTCCAACCCACTCAACTGCTTCAGCAACTTAGCAGTCGCCCTCGTCAGGGTAGAAACACCCCCGACAAAACGTAGAGTATAAGGAAAAGAACGTGCTCTGTCAAATTTCTTTCACGAGCCCAAGCGAATTCCCTGTGGAAATCAAGCACTTGGAGAACTTCCCGCGAATTAAGCAGAATCGGTGGTTCAAACACGGGCCGTGACAGGCACATCACCTAAAGGCTCAGTTTCAGGGCCGTCCGCCCCCCCCCAAGATCACCGTAAGCTATTGATACTACAATGTTTAATTAGAAGTAGAGTCCTTTTTCTCGATTTCCGCGAACGCTTTGGGCCATAGGCCAAAGGCTTTCAACATGGCGTCTTCGTGCTGGGCGATCAGCATCCTGGCCGTTTTTTCGGCCGACCATGGCGAAGCGAAGCGCTCCGGCCGGTCCGCAATCCAATAGGCAGCAAGCGCCATAAGCATAGCATCCTGCGCCAGCACGTCCGGTTTTACCGCCTCGAGCGCGTCCGCCGCTGAGTGGTGTGTATTCTGATATTCCGGTGAATCCTGATCCATGTTGATGCCGGGCAATCCAGCCATCGAAAATGGGAGAGTGTCCGTGCCATCTTCCACTTTGTCGTCCACTTTCACTTCGCGAATGTCCGCTAGCGCTAATGAGAATGGCCTGAACGCTTCCACTAGGTCATCACGCCCGCCTAATTGAAAGGACTTCACTGGACCTTGGCCGTTATCCAGAATCAAGCTGCCCAGATGATTTGCCATTTCCGCCTGATGTTGCTTCACATACGCAAACGAGCCATCGATCCCCTGTTCTTCACCCGTGAACAACACGAACCGAATGGTCCTGCGCGGTTTCATCCCGCTGCGCACAATCGCATCGGCCGCTCCAAGCGTGCAGCTGGAGCCCATTCCGTTGTCCGTCGACCCTTCCGAAAGATCCCACGAATCCAGGTGCCCTCCAACCACTAGCACCTGCTCCGGATTTTCACGCCCGCGAATTTCTCCAACCACGTTGGCGCTTTCCACCGGTCCGCTGGTAAAAGTGTTTTGCACGTTGAAGTGCACGCGCGGCACCAACCCGCGCGCGAGGTAGCGCTCCAACTGGCCTTGATCTTCGGCGGTCATCGACACCACGGGAACCGCGAAGTCGGCATCGAACCCAAGAATTCCCGTATGTGTCAGGTTCATTCCAGCGGATTTACCGCCGCCTTGCCCGCCGATTACCGCAACGGCACCCGCTTTTCCAGCAGCCTTCAAAAAATCGCCGAGCTGAGCGAACAGTTGAATGAAACTCTTGTTCGGCTCGCCGCGCATTACGACCAGCGGGACCTTTCCAGTAAAGCGCGACATATTTTTTATTTCGCTGTCGAGGTCGAAGAGGTTCACGGCGACCACGTCGCCTTCCGCGCCTCCCACGGGCGTCGACCCCGTCCAACCCATCGCATCGATGTGCAGCGGACGGCGAATTGGCGACAACATCTCCGCCTGCGCCGTCCCTCGAGTCCAGCCGCGCCAAAGCTGCCATTTCTCCGCGTGGACATTCTCAAGACCTATCGCCTTCATCTTTGCGAGGCCCCATTCGATCGCCTTCTGCGCTTGTGGCGAGCCTGTCACGCGCGCGCCCACGTCGTCGCTCAGTTCCGTCAGATATTGAAACGCATGCGAATCGAGCATCCCCTCGCCAGCAATCTTTACGAGCGCAGGTTTTGTGCCATCCTCATTGGGTCCTTTAGCCGCCGGCTTGTTTTCCGCGCTGACGCCCAGCGCAGCAATCAACGCTATGAGTGCAACCCCTCCGCAAATCTTTCGCATTCCCGGTTCTCCTCTTGCCGCGAGCGATTCGGCACAAAACTCTACCATGCCATCAGACGGACAAACCTCCAAACCGTAATCGCAAGCCCAATGCGCTCGCTTCACAGCCGCTTCACACTCGTGCATAGCGCGCAACGGCGTCCAAGCCGCCGCTTTACGCAACTTCCCTCTCGCCCTAAACTGCCTGCGAGGCAATCGTGAAAGCTACTCGCTTTTTTCCCTCCCTGATCTCCATCGCCGCGGCTATCTGTTTTCTCAGCGTACCTGTGGGAAGACCGCGGCAAGCGCAAAATCCATCCCAAAAGCCTGCTGAAAAAGCCCCGAAAAAAACCCAAGAAAAAAGTACGGAAAAGCCCGCGCCGAAGCCCGCACTCAAACTTCCCGCCGAGATCGAACTCCTCGAAACCCGTATCCGCTTCGAAACCGACGGCTCCAGCCGCAAGGAAGTCCATGCCCGCGTTAAAATCAGTGACGAACTCGGCGCCCGCCAATTCGCCCGCCTCAATTTCGATTTCAACCGCTCCTTCGAACAAATCGAAATCCCGCTAGTCCGCATCACCCATCCAAGCGGCGGAACCGCCGACGTTCTCCCCAGCGCCATCACAGACACTCCCAATCCCGCCGTCACGAACGCTCCCGCCTACCAGAACGTCCGCGTGAAATCCGTCCGCATCCTCGGCCTCGCGCCCGGCGACACGCTCGAATATCGCGTCATCACCACAACGTCGAACCCTCCTCTAAAACTGGCCGAATGGCCTTCCCACACATTTGATCACTCAGGGGTCGTAGCTCACGAGATCTTCGAACTCGACTTGCCGCCTTCGTTCACACCGTCCGACATGTATGTCGTTAAAAACGAACAGATGCGCCAAGTCCTTCAGTCGCACCAATCCTACCCGGGCCAGGGATGGATGACTCCGGAACAAATCCGCGAAATTCCGTCGGTAGAACTGAAGGATTTGCCCATTGAGCTCCAGTCGCGCAAAAAGGCACCACGCTCCAGGCCAGCGTCGTCAGGAGGCAATCCAGCGCCTGCACCGCAATCAACACCTGCCGCGCTGGAATCTTCGGAGCCCGAGCGTCTCCAGCCGCCAGGAACCAAAGACGAACTACCTGCGGACGATCCAAAACGAATTCAACTTTACGTAAGCCGTTGGGCGCCGAATGTATCGATTCTGAAGACAGGTGAAGGACCGGAAGCGCGTGTGCTTTGTAAGTGGGATCGCTCAGCTCCCGCAAAAGAATCCGACCGCGCGACAGACACCGATATCACGGAAGACATGCCGGACATCGAACTAGGCGGAAAACTTACCTGGTGGGGACTTTCGCACCAACTCTACTACGCGCTACTTCCTCAAGAACATCTTCCGGCTGAAATTACAGACCAAGCCGACAAATTGACCCGAGACGCAAAAACTCCCGAAGAGAAAGCGCAGCGAATCTTCGATTTCGTTTCTCAGAAAATCACCACAGTGGACCTTCCGCTTGGGGCAACTGGTTTTAAACCGCGTCCTGTCGCTGAAGTTCTCTCGTCCGGCTACGCAAATCCAGAAGACAAGTTTGTCCTTCTTGAGTCACTCGGTTCCGCGGCTAGAATCGGCTTTAGCGGTCTTTTAATTGGGCCTTCGAAAAAGATTGGGCCCATCGTTGGCAGCCCTTCGGCTTTCGCGCATCTCGTCATCGAGGATGGATACCCCGACGGCTGGGGCGACGCCAGTCTGGAAGTGGCTCCTCTAGGTTTGCTCCCTCCCACCTATCTGGGGAGCATGGCTCTCATGATGGGGGAGTGGAGCGAAATCCACGACGTTCCTTCGGAGGTGTGGAGCGGTATTCCTAAGAGCCTGCCGTTCCCTTCCTGGCAAAAAGTGGATTTGAATGCGTCGCTGGACGCCGAAGGCAAGCTAACCACGAAGGCGAAATACGTCATTCGCGGAAATAATGAGCTGCTTCTGCGCGTCGCGTTTCACAAAACGCCAAAGGAAAATTGGAAAAATGTCGCGCAGCTCCTGGCCCTCTCCGACGGCTTCCGCGGCCAAATCACGAACGTGACAACCTCAGATCCCTACGCCACGCACGACCCCTTCACTGTGGAGTACGAAATCACGCAGCCGAAATTTGTGGACTGGTCGAAAAAACTGCTTCGTATCCCCGCTCTTCTGCCTGTGCTAGGACTTCCAGATCCGCCAGCGAAGCCGCCCGTCGCAGGAGCTGCCTCCCCCATCGACCTTGGCACGCCTCTCGATGTCGAATTGAACGCGTCACTTCATCTTCCTGCCAGCACAACCGCTCATATCCCCGCGGGCACTTCCGTCCAGCGCGATTTCGCCACCTACACCTCGCAATACTCGGGAAAGGATGCGACGCTCACCGCCTCCCGCCATCTCAATTTTATCCTGAAGGAAATCCCCACCGACCGCGCAGCCGATTACAACGCGTTTCTGCAGGCCGTGCAAAGCGATGAATCACAGGTCTTCACGCTCGAGCGTGCCGACACAACTCCTGGAATTCCCAAAAAGCCCTAAGTTATTCGAAGTTTTGCCTCAAGAATGGAATAATTACTGGGAATTCTTCTTGAGAAGCTCAGTTCTCTTCCCCGACCTCTGTGACCTCTGCGTTAAAACGCCCCTCCCCAAATCCGCAACTCGATCTCTTTCCATCGCACTTTCATTACTTCTTTACGTCATTGCGTCCTTGCTTCCCTTATTTAATCTGCATCACTTCCTTCTCTTTCGCTGCGCTCAAGTCCTCAATTTTCTTCGTCTCCGCGTGCGAAAGTTTTTCCAGCTCATCCAAGGACCGCTTCTTCTCGTCCTCACTAATCTTCTTGTCTTTTTCGAGTTTCTCGATCGCTTCCTTCAGATCCCTGCGAATATTTCGAATCGCCGTCCGGTGATTCTCCAACACCTTGTGTAATTGCTTCACCAAATCCTTGCGCCGCTCCTCTGTCAATGAGGGAATCGGCACTCTCACCACTTTACCGTCGTTGGTCGGATTCAATCCCAGGTCCGACGTGCGAATCGCCTTGTCAATCAAAACCACGGCACTGGGATCCCAGGGCGCAATCACAATCATAGTCGGGTCTGGCACCGTCATCGTACCCAGCTGTTCCACTGGCATCGGTGTTCCGTGATAGTCCACGCGAATGTTGTCGAGAAGCGTCTTGTTTGCGCGGCCGGTGCGAATCGTCGCCAGCTCCTTGCGAAAATCGTCCACGGCCTTTTCCATGCGCGTTCTTGCGGCGGCCATCGCATCTTTTGTCGTAGCAATCGTCGTCATCTTCAAAGTCCTCGAAACTGCATTACGCCGGAGTCACCTTGGAGCCCACGCGTTCACCCATCACCACGCGCTTGATGTTTCCGTGCTGGTTCATGTTGAACACCACGATGGGCATCCCGTTATCCATGCACAGCGAAATCGCCGTCGCGTCCATCACTTTCAAATTCTGGTTCAGCACGTCGCGGTACGTAATCGCTGCAAAAAACTTCGCCCCTGAAACCTTTTCGGGATCGGCATCGAAAATTCCGTCCACACGAGTCGCTTTCAAAATCACATCTGCCTTGATTTCCATCGCACGCAGTGCCGCCGCGGTGTCCGTGGAAAAATAGGGATTCCCCGTCCCCGCGGCAAAAATTACAATACGTTGTTTTTCCAAGTGCCGCATCGCGCGCCGCCGAATAAACGGCTCGGAAACCTGATTCATCTCGATCGCACTCAAAACCCGTGTAAACACCCCCTCTTTCTCCAGCGCATCCTGCAAAGCCAGCGCGTTAATGACTGTCGCCAGCATCCCCATGTAGTCGCCTGTCGCTCGGTCAATCTCAAATCCCTTCTGCCGCGCCCCGCGAAAGATATTTCCACCGCCGACCATGATGGCGATCTCAATCCCCAGCGCGTGCACTTCTTTCAACTCCTTTGCAATCGCCTGGATCGTCTCGCCATGAATCCCGAATCCCTGGGGCCCCTGCAGCGATTCCCCGGAAAGCTTTAGCAGTATGCGCCGGTAAGCCAGTTGCGCGTGTCTCGGCGTTCTATTCACGGATTTCTTAGCAGCCTTCTTCTGTGCAGCCATGGCCCCCCGGTCAGCGCCAAATAAAATCCTCGGAATTGTAACAAACTATCCCCGCCCCCGCACAATGTGGATTGCGGCAGCCCAGCTGCTGCCGTTGAAGCGATACACTAGAACCGCTCCGCTGCTAATCGGAACATGCTCATCGGAACAAAAGACGCAGTTCCACGCAGGTAGTGGGAAACGCAAACCGACGTTTACGCGTTTCATAAGAGGCCATCCAGTGAGCGAGCCCCGCACAATGAGAAGTCGGCGAATCTGCTATCTGATCTGGCCACTGGCAGCTGCATTTGCAATTGCTCCGCTCCACTCTCAAGCTCCCGCTCCCAACGCTTCCGCCGCTGCACCCACCATAAAAGTAGAAACTCGCGTAGTTCTCCTCGACATAGTCGTGACCAACCACAAAGGCGAGACCATCCCGAACCTCCGCCAGGAAGATTTCTACATCGAGGAAGATGGCAAGCCGCAATCCCTCTCCGCTTTCGACGAACACTCGCGCCACAACGCTCCGCCCGTCAACCTTCCCACTCTGCCGCCCAACGTCTACACCAACATGCAAGCCGTCAAACCCAGCGACTCCGTGAATGTGCTCCTGATCGACTTATTGAATACCCAGCCGTGGTTCCAGAAGGGTGTCTGCACGCAAGCGATCAAATATTTGAAAACTGTGCCGCCCGGCACCCGCCTGGCCATCTTCACCCTCAACACCCAACAACTGCGTCTCGTCCGCGGCTTCACTACCGACTTTTCCGGCCTAGTCGTGGCGCTGGACGATAAGAAATCCGGTGTCATTCCCGAGTCCTCATGGTTGAACCCAACCCCTTCACGACTCGCAGCCGAGCAAGCGGGCGTCGAAGCCATGATCATGATGCAGGCCTCGCCAGCCGCAGTCGATGCTGTGAGCGTATATCTAGGAAGAGAGGCCGACATAAGGACGGGCGACCGCAGTGAGTTAACATTGCAAGCCTTTCAGCATCTCGCCCGGTATCTTTCCGGAACTCCCGCGCGCAAGAACGTCATCTGGTTCGCGGATACTTTCCCTATTAGTTTCGCCCCCCAAGACAAGGTACATACCCCCAGACATCAGGAACACGTCCAGCAGACCTCGGACATGCTCACCGCCGCACAGGTCGCTATTTATCCAGTCTCCGCCCGCGGCCTTATCGTCGACGGTAGCTTCGACGTACCTCTTGCCCCTGGAGAAAAATTGCTGGATGTGCTCGCCACTACCCAGATCGCCATGGAAACGCTCGCCCAGGAAACCGGCGGCCGCGCCTTCTACAACACAAACGCCCTTGACGAGGCTATGGCCAAAGCCATCGACGAAGGCTCGCACTACTACACGCTCGCCTATGCTCCAACCAACACGAGAACCGACGGCAAGTACCGCCACATCGAAGTGAAACTTTCAAACCGCGACTACAAGCTTTCCTACCGCCGCGGCTACTACGCCGACAAGCCCGAATCACCCGCTGTCGGCGAGCAATCCGCCGAGGATCCGCTCATTCCGCTCGTAGGCTTTGGCATGCCCAACTTCGATCAAATCACCTACGAAATCCAAGCCAACCCGATTCATCCGCAGCCCGCCCCGGACGCGCGCCGCGCCGGCCTCAACACCGAATTGCAAGGGCCTTTCACGCGGTTCGGCGTAGACCTCACCGTCTCCCTGCAAAACTTCGCATTCGATTCCGCCCCCGATGGTGTGAAACACGGCCGGCTAGAAGTGATTCTTGTCGCCTACGATCGCACTGGAAAAATCATCAACATCTCCAAGCGCACAAGTCGGCTGGCTCTCCCGCCTAAAGACTTCCCCACCCTCCAGGCCAAAGGGCTTCCCCTCCATCTCGAAATCGACGTCCCTCCCGGTGACATCTACCTCCGCACCGGGATCTACGATCTCAACTCCGGCAACGTCGGCACCCTCGGCGTTCCCTTGGGAACAGTTACCGCCTCGGATAGCGTGAAGAAATAATTCCAATTCCGGCCGACGAACGTGTTCGACGAAATTAATTCGGGCGCAATACCGCGCGCACAAAAAAAAACGCCCCGGTTTCCCAGGACGCTCTGGAATCTAGTTGTGAAGATTTGCGTTACGCGCTGACAGGCGCCGGAACTGGCGCCGTTTCTGGTCCCCCTGCCGGTCCGCTTCCTTCGCCAACCTTGAAGCGCACGAACCGGCGGATGGAAATGTTCTCGCCAAGCTTCGCGATCGCCTGCGTGATCATCTCGCCGATCGTAACGCTCTCGTCCTTGATGTAGTGCTGCTCGTACAGGCAGTTTTCCTCGTAGAACTTCTCCATCTTTCCTGCCGTAATTTTCTCGACCACGTTTTCCGGCTTGCCGGTGGCCAGCGCCTGAGCGCGGTAAATATCCCGCTCTGCCGCAAGCATCTCTGGCGTAACGTCCTCACGCCGCACGTATCGCGGATCAAGCGCGGCAATGTGCATCGCGATGTCGTGACAAAGCTGCTGGAAAGCTTCCGTGCGCGCCACGAAGTCTGATTCGCAGTTGATCTCCACGAGCACACCAATCTTCCCGCCCGCGTGGATGTAGCTGCCCACGAGCCCTTCGCTCGCTTCGCGCTGTGATTTCTTCGCCGCGGCCGCCTGCCCTTTTTTCCGCAAAATCTCGATAGCTTTTTCGATGATACCATTTGCTTCCACGAGCGCCGCGCGGCAATCGCTGAACCCCGCTCCGGTCCGTTCGCGTAGCTCTTTCACGAGGTGCGCCGGTATCTGCATAGCTGGCTGTTGTGTGCTCATCTTTTTTTCTCTTCGCTGATTTGAATTCTCTTATCAATGCCGTTGTTTGCAAAACGGCCCACCCCGAGCCGCTTGGGGCGGGCCTCACGAAACTTCCACCCGCGCAATTTGTCTAGCGAGATTCCGCGTCCGGAGGCACTGTTGCTTCGGCAGCCTCGGCGGGCTCAACTGGCGCGTCCGGCGGAGTTTCTACAACTACGCCTTCCACGAAATCGCCCTCTTGCTTTTCGTATTGCTCGTACGCGCTGGTATCCACGTACTCCACGCCATCGACAATCGCCTGATCTTCTGCCGACTTTTGATCCGCCACCTGCGATTGCTGGTACGCGGTATGCCCTTCAAGCACAGAATCCGCGATCTTTGTCGTGAAGAGCCGAATCGCGCGCAAAGCGTCGTCGTTACCTGGAATGATCCAATCCACCACGTCCGGATCGCAATTCGTATCAACAACCGAAACCACCGGCACGCCCATGCGCCGCGCTTCTTTCACCGCGATCTCTTCCGCGTTCGAATCGATCACGAACATCGCGTCCGGCAGCTGCGACATGTTCTCGATGCCTTCGAGGTTCTGATTGAGGTGCTTCATTTCGCGGCCCAGCCGCGCCTTTTCTTTCTTCGAAAGTTCGTTGATCCGGCCGTCTTCCGTCATGGCCTTCAGCAGCTTCAGCCGCTTGATCGATTTCTGGAGCGTCGCCCAATTCGTCAGCGTTCCGCCCAGCCAGCGGTGATTCACAAAGAACGCGCCGCAGCGCTTTGATTCCTCGGCCACAGCTTCCTGCGCCTGTCTTTTCGTGCCCACAAATAAAACCGATTTCCCCTGCGCGGAAAGATCGCTAACGAATCGGCTAGCCTCGCGGAACATCTTGAGGGTCTTCTGAAGATCGATAATGTGGATGCCGTTGCGTTCTCCGAAAATATATTCTTTCATCTTCGGATTCCAGCGCCGCGTCTGGTGACCGAAGTGAACCCCGGCCTCCAGCAACTCTTTCATCGTAATTTCTACTGCCAAGTTTCCTCCTATTAGGATAGCTGTTTGCAGTGGCAGCTAGCGCCGCCAAAGAACAGCCTATTGCCGGCTCCTTGCCGGCCGTGATCTCGAAGGGTTTGCTCGCGCGTTCCCTCCGGAGCTCGTTGCAACCCTGGCGCTGCCAGGGCAACAAAACTACCGCTTCGTAAACTGGAAGCGTTTCCGCGCGCCCTTCTGCCCGTACTTTTTGCGCTCCTTCATACGAGAGTCACGCGTCAAAAATCCGTTCTTCCGCAATGCCGGCCGCAGCTCCGGATTAAATCGTGAGATCGCTCGCGCCAATCCCATGCGCACCGCCCCAGCCTGCCCGCCAACGCCGCCGCCATGCGCGGTCACTTTTACGTCGACCTGGTCCGCCAAGCTCGTGAACTTCAGCGGCTCAATCGCATCATGCTTCCAAGCATGATTCGGAAAATAACTCTCCACTTCGCGCCCGTTCACCGTGAATTTGCCGCTACCCGCGCGCAAGAACACTCGAGCTACCGACTCTTTGCGCCGGCCCGTTCCAAGAAACCAAGTTTGTGTGCCCGCTATGGGCGTACCAGTAGAACTCAACGTTCCTCCTAAAATTGCCTGATTCCGGACACCCGGAACCACTCAACTCCACGACGGTTTTGCTCCCCGCCTAAGGCACCACTTAGAGGTGACCACTACGCGGCCACACTTTTCAAGGAACAGCAACGTGCAGAATCCAGTGGCACAGACCTTGCTCTGTGCTTCTTGCTACGACGCAACCGCCTGCGGCCTCTGCCCAGCATGCCGCGCCAAACCTGCCGCATCCCGGTAAATCCGCAATTTCTTCGCTCGCCGGGCCCGCAGCTTGTTCTTCGGCAACATCCCAAGAACCGCCTCGCGAATCATCCATTCCGGCTTCGTCTCGCGAACCCGCTTCGCCGGAACGGCCTTCAACCCGCCCGGATACCCGCTGTGCGAGTAATAAATCTTCTGCTCGACCTTGTTCCCAGTCATGCGAACCTTGTCCGCATTGATAACCACAACGTGATCCCCGGAATCCAAGTACGGCGTAAAACTCGCCTTATCCTTCCCAATCAGCATCCGCGCGACCTTTGTCGCCAGACGCCCCAAAACCTGGTCGGTCGCATCCACCACAAACCAGTTCGCGCCCACTTTCAGCGCCTCCGCTTCTTCTCCCTTGGCTACGTACGTCCTCATCGCTCTCAGCCACACCTTTCCCAATAGAGACAAACGCTAATCTTAAAGTACGTGCCTGCTCCTGTCAACGCGATTCCACGCCAGCCGAGAGCCACAGGCCGCTCATTGTGTTGACCAGCATTCCATCGCTATAGCTAGGATTCGGGAGCCTTCCGACGACGTCACCGCATGGTGCCTGCTGGCTTTCGCTATCGGCGTCGCGCATGCGCAGACCGGAAGCCTCTTATTCATTTTGATCACGACGATAGGGTTCATCGTCTTCGTCTTGCTGATTGCCAAGCGAGGTGCATTGTGGCTCGTGGGGCGGCAAACGGTGAAGGGCCGAACAACACAGGACATGTTCGCCATAGTCTGCGCGGCCTTGCTTCTGTCAGCGTTGGCGACAGAGCGAATCGGCGTTCATGCCCTTTTCGGAGCTTTTCTACTAGGAACCATTATTCCCCACGATTCTGTGTGAAGATCTGGTAGTGGTACTCCTGTTGCCCGTGTTTTCGCCTTTACAGGCATGCGAACTCAGATCGGTCTGCTGCATGGAATTGGCGATTGGATGGCCTGTATTTTGATTATTGGGGTGGCGTCGCTCGGCAAATTCGGGGGCAGTTTTCTCGCTGGTCGATGGACAGGGTCGGATTGGCGCGAAGCTGCGTCCCTAGGCGTCTTAATGAATACGCGAGGTTTGATGGAGCTTATTGTCCTCAATATTGGCCTGGACCTTGGCGTCCTTTCGCCGGTGCTCTTTACGATGTTCGTAATCATGGCCGTCGCCACGATCCTGGTGACCACGCCGATACTGCATCAGTTGCGGGACCCTTGTGGTCAAAGCCCAGCTCCGACCGTCAGCTGAACCAAAGCGTTCCGAAGCAAGCAAATCGGAGCAAACCCCGACGTCATCTGGCCGTCGCAGTTTGCGCCGTCGTCGCGTGCCAAGGCCGGCGGAAGTTGTCAATGGCCACCGTTCCGCCATTCGGGGACGTCCGCCTACGCTTCGACATGCGCCAAAAATCGCGGAGCCTTTCGGAATTTCGTTGCCTGCTCAAAGCTGTACGCCAGCTTGATCAAAACCGGCTCGCTCCACGCGCGCCCAAAAAACGAAATTCCCACCGGCAACCCAAAGTCAAATCCCGCAGTCACATTGATGTTGGGATAACCCGCGACGGCTGCAAATTCCGAACTGCCTCCGCCAAACGAGTCGCCGTTCACGACGTCCGTCAGCCAAGCCGGGCCGCCAGTCGGCGCAACAATAGCATCAAGCTTGTGCTTATCCATCGTCTTGTCGATACCCTCTTTGCCCGCCAGCTCATGATTCTTGGCAATTGCTTCCACGTATTCCTTTGTCGTCAGCGGCCCTTTTTCTTCAGCCTTCACAAAATTTTCCTGCCCAAAATACGGCATCTCCTTCGCCGCATTCTTTTCGTTAAATTCGATGATGTCCTTCAACGTTTTCATCGGGGTGTTCGGACCGAGCCAGGCCAGGTACGCATTCAAGTCCGCCTTCAACTCGTACATGAACCCGAGAAATTCCGTCTCCCCAAACTTGCCGGACGTCTCAATCTCCACTGGGTCCACCAAGGTCGCCCCTTGCTTCTTCATCACCTCGAGGGACGCTTCCATCAATTGGTCCGCCACTGGATTGGACCCAAACGCTTTCCGCAGCACCCCAATCCGCGCGCCTTTCAAGCCGTCAGGATTCAAAAACTGTGTGTAATCCTTGAACGATTTTCCGCTGCTCGCCGCCGTCGCGTTGTCATCGGGGTCCACGCCCCTCAATGCTCCCAGCAAAATGGCCGCATCCCGCACGGTGCGGCACATCGGTCCTGCGGTGTCCTGGTTATGCGAAATCGGAATAATATGGCTGCGGCTCACCAGCCCGACCGTCGGCTTGATCCCCGCAAGTCCGTTTGCCGAAGACGGGCACACAATCGACCCATCCGTCTCCGTTCCGATTCCGATCGCCGCGAAGTTCGCCGAAATTCCTGCCCCTGTTCCCGAGCTCGATCCGCACGGATTTCTGTCCAGCGCGTACGGATTTTTTGTCTGCCCGCCGCGCCCGCTCCATCCGCTGATCGAATGATTCGACCGAATATTCGCCCACTCGCTCAAATTTGTTTTTCCCAGAATGACGGCGCCGGCGGCGCGCAACCTTTGCACGATGAACGCATCTAAAGGGGGCTTCGATCCGACCAGCGCCAGCGATCCCGCCGTCGTCTGCATACGATCCGCTGTAGCAATGTTGTCCTTGATCAACACAGGAATTCCGTGCAGCGGCCCGCGCGGCCCTTTTTCTTTTCGTTCCTTATCCAGCGCTTCCGCAATTTCCAGCGCGTTCGGATTTGTTTCGATGACGCTATTCACTGCCGGGCCGCTCTTGTCGACCGTCGCGATCCGCGCAAGATATTTCTCCGCGATCGAATGCGCGGTGTATTTACCTGACTTCATGGCGTCTTGCAGTTCGCCAATGGTAATCTCGTCCATCTCAAATGCTGGAACATCCGCAGCCTCCGCCGCAGCCGCGTTCCCTCTCGAAGCTACGAACACGGGCTGCAAAACAGGACCTGCCGCGGCGGCTACTCCTCCGAACAAACCAGCCCGCAAGAATCTACGCCGCCCGGGAGTCTCGTCTTCTCCCTTCCTGCGCTCACTCACTGTGGATTTCGCCATGCCTATCTCCGCAGCGCCAATTCCGCTTTTCGTCTCTTTTTCCATTTTCAGATTTCCCCGCCTCTCGCCCTCAAACGAAGAGCACAGATAGTACGCCAAACAGCCCTGTTTTTCCCGCTAAAATCGTGTATCTCTAGGGGTTTACGTCCAGGAACACATCACAAGAAAACTTTTTCCCCCATAGTCCCGGTTTCGCTACAATTCTCTGTACGCGGAGTCCCCCCGTAGTCAGTTTGCCATGCTGCTGATTGACCTAAACGGCCCCATGTCTCTCCAGCCGCTTGTCACAGGCGCAGGGAGAATTTTGCGTCCCGGGCGCTTCGTCGCACCCGCCATTCTTTTTTTAGGTTTCGCGGCTTTCAGCGCCACCGTTTCTCGCGCACAAGACCAGCAAAATCAAAGCGTCGCCGAAGCCGCCCGTCAGGAACGCGCCCGCAAACAGGAACAGCAGAAGAGCGCCAAGCACGTTTACACCGAAGAAGATCTCAAGCACGCGAACATTCTGACTCCGGAAGACCGCGCGCAAATCGAAGCGAAGAAAAACGAATGCGCGCAGAAAAATAATTGTTCGCCCGCCGCTACGCAAAATCCGCCGGAAGCTCTCGACGCAAATTCACAAACTTCCGGAACTTCTCTCGGCGAAGTCGCGCGCCAGCTTCGCAAGCAAAAAGAATTGCAAGCGTTGAAACCAAAACAGTCTGAACCGTTTCATCTTCCCTTCGAGACTCCCGCGCTGGCCTCTCCGATTTTGCCGGAGCGTCCCGCAATCCGCCCTCCAGGTCTACCGGTTCTTCGTTCCAAAGCCCCTTCGACTAAAATGCCCTCGAATGTTTTTCGTCGCGATCCATTCTCAGCCGTTCCCATTCGCCCGGCACTTCCCCGAGCCGAAGTTCACCGTCCTGAAATTCGCCCGATCGTTCGTCAAGATGTCCGCCCCGAAGTTCACGTGGATGCCCATACAACTGCCCGTGAAAATATTCGCCCAGCGGTTCGTCCCAAAGTTGGCAACGACGTGCACCCCAAAGTTCGTGAAGACGTCCTGCCAATCATCCGTCCGAGTATTCGTCCTGACTTCAGTAAAGAAGTTCGTCCGACGGTCCGGGCTCACGGTCGGATGATCGCCGCCCCGCAACCAAAAATTTCCTCCCGCCCCGTGGCGCCGAGCATTCCCTTGCAACCGGTTGCGCCGGCGAAGCCAGCGGAACCCGTGACGGCCGTCGCCCCCATGTCGACGATTCGCCGGGTTCAAGCGCAGCCCGTTCCTAATTCGGCCGGCCTTGCCTCACAGAAAACTGTGACCGTGCACCGCGGGGATTCTCTCTGGAAGCTGGCGCAACAAACTCTGGGCCGCGGCAATCGCTACCCTGAACTTCTTGCCGTCAATCCGAGTGTCGTCAACCCCAACCAAATCCGTGCCGGCGCAGAACTCATACTTCCCACCGTCGCCGCAACCCCGGTATCAGCTCGCAGCGCCAAGAACGGCGCTGCCGCCGGTATTAAAGTCCGCAAGAGCGACACCCTCTGGAATCTCGCAAAAGCCAATCTGGGCAGCTCCTCCGCGTGGACATGTCTGGCAGCCGCAAACCCCTCCATCAGCGATCCTAATCGCATCTACGAGGGCCAGATTCTGGTCTTGCCGCTCGTCTGCACATCGGCTCTGGCGACTCCTTCCTCATCGGCGTCTCCGTCCCCAGCCGCCCGGCCATAATTCGCACCCCACTGTCATGAACCACATCTTCTCCGGATGTACATTAAGTTGCTTATTTTCTTATACTTATGCGCCTGTCTTTTGGCCCGTAGGCCCCAAATCCCAATTCGGCTACAATATTCCTGTAGTGGCTGCCATAGCCCAGCCGACTGGGGCCGAGGAGCGCGCGTGATCCACAGCAAAGTCTTCCACAACGAAAGCCTGCTACCCATTGAAAAAGTTAGGCTTTCCCCTGGCCAAGCCGGCCTGATCTGCGGCTGGGGCTTGTTTACCACGCTGCGCATCTTCCACGGCGAGGCATTCGCTTACGAGCGCCACTGGCGCCGCCTGGAAAAAGACGCTGCCATCATTCACCTGCCGATGCCGTACACCTCTGCTAAAGTCCGCCTCAATCTCCACGAAGTCATTCGCGCTAATCAAGTTACGGAAGGCTGCGCGCGCATTTATTTGATTTACAACCAAGTTGGTTTTTGGCAAAGCGACGAAAAAAGACCCGAAGTGGATCTGATTATTTACACGGCTCCGCTTCCTCAATATCGCGAACCGGTGCGCCTCGCTCTTCGCGAACAGGGACGCCACGCTGCTTCGCCTCTCGCCGGCGTGAAGACCACTTCCTGGCTGCAAAATGTTTGGGCCGTTGCCGAAGCGCAAAAAGAAGGCTTCGATGAAGTTGTACTTCTGAATGAGCGGGGCGAAATTGCCGAATGCACGGCAGCAAATATTTTCGCCGTGAAAAACGGAAAAGTGCTCACGCCACCTCTAAATTCCGGCTGCCTCGAAGGCGTAACGCGCGGCATTCTTTTCGAGATTGCACCAGAGGCCGGAGTCGCAGTGATCGAGCAAGCTCTTCGACCCGAAGATCTTTATTCCGCCGACGAAGTTTTTATGACTTCGACGAATCGCAATCTCATCGGGGTCGGCGAAATCAACGGGCACAAGATCGCGACTGCTCCGGGACCTGTTACGCACCAGCTTAACGATCTCTTCGACGCTTACGTCACAGATTACGTCACGCGGCGTCTCGCTGCTGCTTCGCACTGACAGTTAGAATCCTTTTGATTGCTTAAAGGCAGACCGGCTGAAGTCCATCCCACCCGCTTCTCTTGACAATCGAGAGGAGCGGCGTATACTTCTCTCGATTCTCCAGGGGAAGGCTCGGAAGATACACCCGCCAAGCACAAACTCGAAGGACCAACGATGACTGACACTTCCGCGACGCTGGTGCAAGGGACGCTCGACATGCTCATCCTCAAGACACTTGCTCTCGAGCCGCTCCACGGTTGGGGGATTTCGCAGAGGATTCAGCAGTTGAGCCATGGGGTTTTCGAAGTCAACCCTGGTTCCCTCTTCCCCGCGTTTCGCCGGCTCGAACGCAGCGACCTCATTGCGTGCGAATGGCGGACCTCGGAAAACAATCGGCGTGCGAAATACTATTTGCTAACAAAAGCTGGACGGCAAAAACTGAAAAGCGAGACGAAAGAGTGGGAACGGCAGGTGGCGGCCATCGCAAGGATTTTGCAGGCGGCTTCGTAAGGCGTGGTTTTTGCAGGGATGTGAGAGAAAAAAAGCAGTTTCCTCGCTCCGCTAGGAATGAAGCGCTTTTAATTGGCGCTCTAAATAGCATTCGTTTTTTTTGGCGCTTGGGCTAGCTGTGGCGCAGCGTACTTCGCCCCGACAAAAGAATTCGGCGTTGCGCGGATTGTTGGTGAGGAATTCCGGTTGGTCGTGGGAGAACACAGATGGCAGCCTGGAAAAATTTCTCGGCAGGGATCCGCGGGATCTTCGGCAAGCGCAAGTTTGAGCAGGAACTGGATGAAGACCTGCGCGATTTTCTGGACAAATCCATCACTGAAAAAATGCGCTCGGGAATGACGCGCGAAGAAGCTCATCGCGCGGCGCGGATGGAAATGGGCGGCGTGGAAGCCGTGAAGGAAAATGTGCGTTCCGTAGGCTGGGAGACGCATCTCGAAACTCTATGGAACGATTTGCGCTTCGGCGCGAGGTTGCTGCGCTTCAATCCGGTGTTCGCAGGGGCGGCCATTCTTTCACTGGCGCTCGGTATCGGCGCGAATACCGCCATTTTTCAACTCCTCGATGCCGTCCGGCTACGCACCTTGCCGGTAAAAAATCCTCAGGAACTTGTAAGCGTACGTATCGATCAGCGTCACGGAATGAGCGGCAGAACCGGCGGACGCTATCCCGAGCTCACGTATGCCATGTGGGAACAAATCCGCGGGCAACAGCAGGGGTTGTCCGGCATATTTGCATTTAGTCCCACTGAATTCAACATTGCACCTTCCGGCGAGATTCATAACGTGCAGGCGCTGTGGGTAAGCGGAGAGTTTTTCGAGACGCTGGGCGTCGAACCCGCGCTCGGGCGCCTTCTCACTCTCGCGGATGATAAACCAAGCTGCGCTTCCTCTGGCGTCGTGATCAGCAATTCCTTCTGGCAGCATGAATATGGCGGCGACCGGACAGTTGTCGGGCGCTCTCTCAAAATCGGCCGGCATCCCTTCCAAATCATTGGCGTTACTCCCGCAGGGTTCTATGGCGTGGAGATGGGCAGGTATTTCGACATTGCCGCTCCTCTTTGCGCGGAACCGGTCGTGGATGGCACCGAAGATGCGATGCTGCCGAAGCGCGACGGCTGGTGGCTCGCTGCCATGGGCCGCCTAAATCCAGGGTGGACAACGGAACGAGCTTCGGCGCAACTCCGGACAATATCCCCCGGCCTCTTTGAGACAACACTACCTCCCGATTTCAATCCAGAGCAAGCGAAGCGATTCCTGGCCTATAGACTCGGCGCTTTCCCCGCAGATACGGGCGTTTCCGATCTTCGAGACGATTACGAAAACCCGCTCTGGCTGATGCTCGGCCTTGCGGCGCTCGTGCTGATTATCGCTTCGGCAAATCTCGCGAACCTGCTGCTGGCCCGGGCGAGCGTCCGCGAAAAAGAAATGGGAATGCGTATGGCGGTCGGTGCCAGCCGGTGGCGATTGATCCGGCAGTTGCTCGCGGAGAGCCTGCTTCTCGCCGGCATCGGCGCCTTTCTAGGAGCCCTGCTAGCCCGCAGTTTGAGTCAGGTACTTGTGGCCTCCTTGAGCACGCAGAGCAATCCCTTGTTTGTGGATCTGGGAACAGACTGGCGCGTGCTGGGCTTTACAATTTCATTGGCCTTCCTCACGTGCATCCTTTTCGGCCTGGCTCCGGCGCTTCGAGCAACAAATGTTACGCCCAGTCTGGTGCTGAAGGAGAGCGGAAGGGGAACGACGGATGGCCGCTCGCGATTTGGCTTACGCCGTATTCTCGTGGTGTCGCAGATTGCGCTTTCGCTCACACTGCTCGTTGGCGCGCTGCTCTTCGCCCGGAGCCTCGGTAAACTTGCCAGCGTGGATGCCGGTTTCCAGCGAGATGGCATCCTTGCCGCCGACATCGATTTCACGACTTTGAACCTCCCACTTGACCAGCGGATTTCTTTTGCCAAGGAACTCCTCGATCGCGTGCGGGCTATCCCCGGCGTTGATTCCGCCGCGATAACGAGGATATTGCCGCTGAGCGGCAACGGGGAGGCTCATGATATTCTTCTCGGAGTTTCAGGCCCACCCCAGGAGGACAGTGCCGTTGCAGCATTCCATAGGGTGAGCCCGGCCTTCTTCCGCACGCTGCGAACGCCGGTCATTGCGGGGCGCGACTTCGACGAGCACGATTTTGCGGGTTCGCCACTGGTGGCGATCGTCAATGAATCCTTCGCCCGAAAATTCATCAAAAAAGGCAACATCGTCGGCACTCTATTGCGAGTACGTCGCATGAGTACAATCTTCGGCCCGTACCAGATTGTCGGCTTGGTTAAGGACACGAAGTATGCGGACTTGCGCGAAACGGCCCAGGAAATCATGTACACGCCAGTGGCGCAACTCGATCGACCCGACCCGGACGCACAAATTTTGATTAGATCGAATGCGCCGCTTCCTGCTCTGATTTCCTCGGTGAAGAGTATCGCAAACGGCGCGAATCCAAATATGGACGTCAGCTTTCTCGTTTTTCACCAGATGATTGAAGAAGGATTGCTGCGGGACCGCTTGATGGCGCGGCTCTCGGGATTTTTTGGCGGGCTGGCCGTTCTCTTGGCGGTGATTGGATTGTATGGCGTGATTTCGTACATGGTGGCGCGGCGACGGAATGAGATTGGCATTCGCATGTCTCTTGGCGCGGACCGGCGCTCGATCATCGCGCTCGTGTTGCGCGAGTCTCTGTTGCTGCTTGCGATCGGATTGACGCTCGGGGTCGCCCTTGCTCTTGCTGCGTCCAGTGCCGCGTCTTCCCTGCTCTTCGGCCTAAAGGCCCATGACGCCGCAACGCTGACCATGGCTACGCTTATCCTCGCCGTGATCGCGCTGGCGGCGAGCTACATTCCGGCGGTGCGCGCTTCCAAGCTGGATCCGCTGGAGGCTCTTCGGCACGAATAGATTTGCGGGGGGAGCAGGCACGAAACTGAATAAAGAGAAATGTGAGGAAAAAGAGCAAAGATAACGGAGAGACGCAGAGTACGCTGAAATTCGCAGAGAGGAGAAAGCGGATTCCTCGCTGCCCTCGGAATGACATTCGTCGGTGAATGATCGAAAGAGTTGCTGGACTAATCGTTACTGCCTAAACGTTACGGATTGTATTTCGCTAGCCACGCAGCGATTTCCTGGAAAACGTCGCGGCGCTGCTCGGCCAGACGAGGAAAGTGCGGTGAACCTGGGTACGTCACCATGCGGACCGTTTTTCCGCGCTCCTTGAGCAAGACAAAATACTCGCGGCCCTGAAACGTGGGGACGCGAATATCCGCTTCGCCATGGAGGATCAGCAGTGGAGTGGTCACCTGGTCCGCAAACATCACCGCGGAAAACTGCAGCATCGGCGCGGGACTTTTTTCTTGGAGGCGCGCATCGTAGTCAACTTGCGCAATATCGCTGGTCGGAATAAAGCTGAGCCAGTCGGTGATGCCCGCGCCTTCGATCGCCGCTTTGTAGCGATGCGTTTGCGTCACCGTCCACGAAGTCATGAAGCCACCCGCGCTCCAGCCGAAAATCGCCAGGCGGTTGGGATCAGCCCAGCCTTGCGCGACGGCGAAGTCCGTGGCGCTGTCCACGTCACGATAGGCGCGGTCGCCGAAATGCTGGTAAATCGCAGATAGAAAATCCACGCCATAGCCGGTTGAGCCGCGGTACTGCGGCTGAAGAACCACGTAACCCAACCCCGAGATCAGCCGCGCAAAAAAATCAAAATCGAGCGTGTCGTTCGCTTCGGGGCCTCCGTGCGGCAAGACCAGGAACGGATATTTCTTCCCTGCCGTGTACCCTGAAGGAAACGTCGCAATGCCTTCGAGGTTGATGCCCTCTTTCGAAGTCCAATGGACTGTCTTCACTTCGCCGAGGGCCACGCTTGCGAGCGTGTCGTCTCCTTCGCGCGTAACCTTGCGGAGCTCGCTTCCAGCGGTCACTGCCACGTTTGTCTCGTGCTCGGGATCGTCGACGGAAAACGCCAGCACCTCCGGCGAAGCCGCGAATTCAGGAAACACAGGCAGGCCTTCCACGACTCCTCCCGGCCAGCGATATGCGCTCTCGAGCTTGCCTCCTTGAAAGGTATCCGCCTCTGTGATCACTCCCTTGTGCGTCTCGACCCAAATTTTTCCACGCGGGTCGCCCTTGACGGTCGTCGCTGTTCCTTCGAGCTGCGGCGTGCGGTCAATCGGCGCGCCGCCCTCCACGGGCACGGTCCATACGTGTTCTGGCGTCAATGTCGGCGTCGTCGTCGCGGCGAAGACAATCTCTTTCCCGTCGCTGGACCAAGCAATCCCGCTGGTCGCATTGGGGATTTCTGCCACCTGGCGCGCACCGGCCGCGCCACAAACATTCACGAACGAGTGCACCTCGTGGTGACCCAGCTTTGGAGTTTGCGTCATCACGGCTATTTGCGCGAAATCCCTGGACCAGGCGATATCCGTAATGAACTTCAAGTCCGCGCACCACCACGCGCCATTCGAACCGTCCGCCCCAACGACGTACAAGCTCGATTCGTCGTTTTCGACGACGGTATGCACACCTTCCAACGGATCTTTGGCACGCGAGTCTGCCAGCAGGGCAAATCGCGCGCCATCGGGCGAAATCACCGCGGCGTGCATGCCATTGGGCAAGGAGATGATGAGCGTGGGCTTGGCGGCCGCAAGCGGCACGATGGCGAGCTGGCCGAGCTTGTCAACCTCGTAAGTGCCAAACAGTGCTCCATCTTTGGTGAATCCTGCGGGCTCAAACTTCTCCGGCAGCTCGAGCTTCCGGGAATTTTCGCCGCTCATGTCCATCAGACGCCACTCGTGCTTGATCGGCCCTTTCGTAGGGTGGGATCTGACGTCATACAGAATAGTCTTGCCGTCGGGCGAAACCGCAAGGGCAAGTGCCCGATGCAGCGCCAAGAAATCGTCAATTCCGAAGGGATGTTTTTCCGCCGCGTTGCTATGCGCCGCCCCTGAGAGGTTCACTAGAACAAAGCCAAGCAGCAAAGCTGCTCGCAACAATCTGCTTTTAACGCTATCCAGATTCGTTCTCGCCGAACCTAGCTCACCCCATTTCACCTCGCGTTCGTGCATGTCTTGCCTCCAACGATTCCACATTACGAAAGAAAAACCTATCACAGACGCGGCCACAAGCGACGAGGGGAATGCCGTTCCGCGGTTGCGCGGGTCAGCAGCGGCTTTTCGCCGGGTGCATGCTACAATCCCGTCGCGAGCATCCCATGCCCGACACAGCCTCCATCTCGATGGGTGGTGCAGTTCTCGAAGTCGTCTCACCTGACGGCGCTCGCCGCTACGTGCGCGTCACGCAAACTCCGTTCCTGATCGGCCGCGGTGCTGAAACCGGTAATCATCTTCAGCTTTCCGATCGCCGAATCTCCCGCAATTGCGCCGCACTTGTTATCGAAGCAGGCCGCCTGTACATCGAAGATCGCGGCCAGCGTCGCGGCCTTTTTATCAACGGCGAAAAAGTCGAAAGCCGCCTTTTGAATGACGGCGATTCCATCACGTTCGGTCTCGAAGATTCCTACGAAGTGGTCTTCCGCTCGGGCACCGCTGCTGGCGAGGAGTCGCTTCCGAATCTGCTGACGCGCATCGAGCACATCACCAGCTCTGAACCGGTCGGCGGCGGGCTTCGCAAACTCAATCTGCTGCTCGAAGCCACTACTTTGCTTCACTCGCAACTTCCTTTGGATTCTGTGCTTGGAACAATGCTCGATCATGCTGTTTCTGTCACCGATGCCGATCGCGGCATGCTTCTGGAAGCCGACGATACAGGAGCGCTGAAAGTGCGCCTCGCTCGGCGTACTGGCGGCGTACGACTGCCGCCGGAGAGCATCACTCCGAGCCAAACCGCCATTCAGCTCGCGCTCCGCCAGCATTCTCCCGTGGTCACTGAAGACATCGAGCGCGCCGAGATGGATCTGCAATCGGCGCAAAGCATCATTGCCCAACGCCTGCGCGCGGTGGTCGTCATTCCTCTCTTTGCGGTACACCGCGCGAGCTCGCCCGATTCCAGCTCGACCCCGGCTTATGGGCATTCGCTCGGCGTTCTCTATCTCGATTCGCGCCGCCCCGCTGCTTTCTCGAAACTCGACCGCCAGATTCTCGACGCGCTCGCTGCAGACGCCGCCAGCATTCTGGACAATGCCCGCCTCGTCGTCCGTGAACGCGAGCGGCAGCGCATGGAAGAACAAATCAACATCGCGCGCGGCATCCAGCAAGCGCTGCTTCCACGCAATTTCCCCGATCATCCGCACCTCGCCGTTGCTGGCTGCAATTATCCGTGTCTTTCTGTCGGTGGCGATTACTTCGATGTTTTTCCGCTGGACAACAATCGCACTGCCTTTCTCATTGCCGACGTCTCCGGCAAGGGTCTAGGCGCTGCTCTTCTTACCACCATGCTCCAGGGCGCGCTCTCCGCCATGACCCTGGGCACCGATCCCGCCCGCGTCTTCAACCACGTCAATCGCTTTCTCTGCGATCATGCGGAAGTCGGCCGCTACGCCACCATGTTCTTCGGCATTCTGGATGACGACGGCCACGTCGAGTTTATAAATGCCGGTCATCCTTCGCCGTTCCTGATTCGCCATGGCGTGGCGGAGGAACCTTTCAGCGAAGGCTCTTATCCCGTCGGTCTCATCCCCGAAGCCGAATACACCATGGCGCGGCTGAAACTCGAACCCGGCGACACGATTGTTCTCTTCAGCGACGGCGTAACCGAAGCCATGGATCCCGACGAGCAGCTTTTCGGCGTCCCTCGCCTACGCGAAGTCCTTACTGGGCAGACCGGATGTCCGCTCGATCAGTTGCAAAAATGTGTTCTCGAAGCCGTGGAAAACTTCGCGCGCGGAGCAAGCCAAGCCGATGACCTGACGCTGCTCATTGTTCGTTACCGTGCGGCAGGCGCCCGCGCCACTACGGACACCGACGCCACCCCCGCCACACAATCTATCTCGGCGTAGAGTTCCCTTTCTTCGTGCGGCTCCGTCGCTCGATCGTATTCGGCCTGTGTGCGGTCAAGTGACTCAATAAACTTATTGGAATCTATATCTTAGACACTCCCTGCAAAATGTGGACAGCCGCCCGTGACTCAATGTTTTTTCCAACTCTTTTTCGAGCTGAGGAATCGTGCGGTATTCGGAATTATTTTTGTATCCTTCTCCGCTGCTCAATCGTCGAACACTTGACTTCGCAGCGGACCGGCAGTATTAAATAGGCGCCGTGCGCAGTGTGTTTGTCTCTATCCCAGGGGGTACCATGCAGGCTACCCGCAGAGACTTTCTGAAGTTCACCACCATAGGCGGGGCGGCCGCCACTATTTTCGGTTTCGACCTCCAGCCCGCCTATGCCCAGCTTCGAGTCCTAAAAATCGCACGCGCCAACGAAACGCGGTCGACGTGTCCTTATTGTGCGGTGGGCTGCGGCACGATTATCTACACCATCGGAGACCGGGCGAAGAATGTGACCCCGCAGGTGGTACACGTGGAAGGCGATCCGGACCACCCGACCAACCGGGGCACGCTGTGTCCCAAGGGCGCTTCGCTCGAGCAAGATATTCTCAATGATCGCCGGCTCTTGAAGCCACAAGTGCGGCGACCTGGTGGAACAGACTGGGAAGACATCTCTTGGGACGATGCGCTGAATGAGATCGCGCACAAGGTCAAGGACACCCGCGACCAAAAGTTTATCGAAAAAGACGGTAAAGGAAATACGGTCAATCGGTTAGAAGCGATTGCCTGGACCGGCGGCTGCACGGACACAAATGAGTTCAATTTTCTCGTCGTCAAAACGATGCGCGCCCTGGGGGTCGTGCATTTAGAAAACCAGGCCAGGGTTTGACACGGCCCCACGGTCTCAAGTTTGGGACCAACGTTTGGCCGGGGCGCAATGACGAACGGCTGGGTGGATATCAAGAACACCGACATGATGTTGATCATGGGCGGGAATCCAGCCGAGAATCATCCTTGCGGATTCAAGTGGGCGATCGAAGCGAAGCGCACGCGGAGCGCGAAGTTGATCTCCGTCGACCCGCGCTTTACGCGAACTTCCGCGGTCGCGGATCTTTTCTGTCAGATTCGGGCGGGAACGGACATCGCCTTCCTCGGCGGCGTCATCAACTACGCTATCGAGAACAATCGGATCGCAAAAGACTACATCATTAATTACACGAACGCCGCGTTCGTCGTCGACGGCGGTTTCAAACTGCCGGCAGACACGGATGGTGTTTTTTCCGGATTTGACGCGGAAAAGCACAACTACGACCGCGCGAGCTGGAACTACTCAGGGGGAAAGCAGGCACCGGCCGCGGCTACGTCTGCTGGGCAGCCCGCCGCGCCGCCGCCATTGCCGCCGCTCCCGGAGAAAGTTGAGTACGACCTGACGCTTCAGAATCCGAATTGCGTGTTTCAACTTTTGAAGAAGCATTATTCGCGCTACACGCCGGAGATGATTGAGCGCATCACCGGAATTTCCAAGGAACAATTCATTAAAGCCGCGGATATGTACACGTCTATTCGCAAAGACGGCGATATGAAGAAAGCCGGGACGATTATTTATGCGGTCGGATGGACGCAGCACAGCTTCGGCACGCAAATCATTCGAACGGCAGCGATGCTGCAGCTATTGTTGGGGAATGTGGGGCGTGCAGGCGGGGGCGTGAATGCGCTTCGCGGGCATTCGAACATTCAGGGCGCCACGGACATGGCTGGATTGTTCGACACGCTGCCGGGATATTTGAAAGTGCCGACTCCCGCCGATGGGTCTTTCGATGCGTGGATGAAACGAGCGACGCCCACATCCTCAAAACCGGCTCCGTGGGAATCGTTTAACTATTGGGGCAACACGCCGAAGTTTACCGTGAGCTTCATGAAGACGATGTACGGCGACGCAGCCACCAAGCAGAACGAGTGGGCGTACGACTACTTGCCTAAGGTGGATCGCGACTACTCGTGGGTGAATTTGTGGAACAACATGTACAACGGCCTCATCAAAGGCATATTTGCCTTTGGGATGAACGGTGTGGCCATCGGGCCGGACTCGAAGAAAAATATTGACGCTCTGAAGAAAACGGAATTTCTGGTCGTCGGAGAAATCTATCCTGACGAGACGAGCGAATTCTGGAGATCGCCCGGCATCTCGCAGGAAGAGATGAAGCAAATCCAGACAACGGTGTACCGTCTGCCGTGCGCGGGTTTCGCCGAGAAGGATGGGTCGTTCACAAATTCCGCGCGCTGGCTACTGTGGAAGAATGCGGCCGTTCCCACACCCGGAGATTGCCGCCTGGATCAGGCCGTCGTCGCGCAGATTTTCCTGAGGGTCAGGGCGCTGTACAAGAAGGACGGCGGAAAATTCCCCGATCCCATCTTAAAACTGACGTGGAATTATACTGATCCGAATAATCCGTCGCTGGCCGAAGTATTGAAAGAACTGAACGGCAAAGCGCTGGCCGATTTGGAGGATCCGGCGACGAAGACACAAATAAAGGCGGGCCAACAGCTTCCCGGCTTTGCCTGGTTGAAAGATGACGGCACAACGGCGTGCGGCAACTGGATTTATTCAGGGTCGTTTACGGAAGCGGGAAACCAAACGGCACGCCGCGATCCCTCCGATCCTTCGAATATGGGTGTGCACCCGGGATGGGGCTGGTCCTGGCCGGCCAATCGACGCGTCCTTTACAACCGGGCCTCGTGCGACGTGGACGGGAAGCCGTGGGATGCGACGCGGCGGCAAGTCTGGTGGAACGAGGGCACCCAGAAATGGGTGGGAAACGACGTCCCGGATTTCAAAGCTGATTCCAACCCAAAGGATCACATGGGGCCATTCATTATGAACCCGGAAGGCGTCGGACGAATATTTGCGCCGCTCTCGGCGTTTGCCGATGGCCCCTTCCCGGAATATTACGAACCGTTCGAAAGCCCGATCCAGAATCCGTTTCATCCGGAACGAACTCACAATCCTGTGGTGACAGAGCTGAAGACCGCGGACGACAAGTACGGGACGGTGAAAGACTTCCCTGTCGTGTGCACGACATTCCGTCTTACCGAGCACTATCACTACTGGACGAAGAACAATCCCATGAACGTTCAGCTCGTACCGGAGCCATTCATCGAAATGGGCGCGGAAATGGCGAACGATATGGGAATCCGCGGCGGAGAGAAAGTGAAGGTTTCGAGCGCGCGCGGCGAATACATCGCCAAAGCGATGGTGACCAAACGAATCAAGCCGATGATGATCGATGGAAAGAAAACCTACCAGATCGGGATTCCCTTCCATTGGGGATATCGAGGGATCGCCGAGGATGAGGGGAAGACCGCACGCATGCTGGTGAACGCACTGACGCCGACGATCGTCGATCCGAACGCGCACACGCCGGAATTCAAGGGATTTCTCGTGAAAGTGGAGAAGGTCTAGGGGACGCGCATGAGCCAAGCCACATTACGCGTTCAGAAAATGTCCGGACACGCCGGGAGCGTTCCCGGGCAAGACGCTCAGCGCGAATATACCGTCTGTAAGCTCATCGACACGACGACGTGTATCGGATGCAAGGCTTGCGAAGTCGCTTGCATGGAATGGAATGACCTGCCATTCGGCGAAACCGTCTTCGACAACACTTACCAGACGATGCCGGAGACGCGGTGGAACTATTGGAACCTGATTCTTTTCGACGAGCACGAGAAGGAAGATGGCTCGCTGATGTGGCTGATGCGCAAGAACCAGTGCATGCATTGCGCGGATCCCGGCTGTCTAGCGGCCTGCCCCGCCGACGGCGCCATCGTGCAATACACTAATGGCATCGTTGATTTTCAGCAGGCAAACTGCATTGGCTGCGGCTACTGCATTACTGGTTGCCCCTTCGACATTCCGAAGATGAATCCGAAGACGAATCGCGTGTTCAAGTGCACGCTGTGCGCGGACCGCGTGAGCGAAAGCCTTGAGCCGGCCTGCATTAAGTCATGCCCGACCGGCTGTCTGCACTTTGGCAGCAAAGAGGACATGCTGGACATCGCGCAGAAACGCGCCAAGCAGCTTCGCGACGATTATAATTTTCCGCAGGCAGGCGTGTATGATCCGGCCGGAGTCGGCGGCACAGGTGTGGTGTACGTGCTGCATGACGCGACCAAGCCGGAGCTTTACGGCGGTTTGCCGTCCAATCCGACTATTCCCTGGTCGGTGAAACTATGGAAAGGTCCGCTGAAGTGGCTGGGGAACGTTGCGATGGTCGGCGGACTGCTCGGCCTTGTTGTGCACTACTTGCGGTTTGGACCGAAAGAACGGGAAGAGACGATCAAGGAACCGCATGAAGGAGCGGAGCCGTGAGCGAAACCGAACAAACTGTTCCTGCCGACCACGTGCTGCGCTACAACTTCAAGGAACGGATCACGCATTGGATCGCCGCGGGATCCTACCTGTATTTGCTTTTGACAGGCTTGGCGTTCTGGTCGCCGTGGTGCTTCTGGCTCGCAGCGATGTTGGGCGGCGGGCAAGTTTCGCGCATGCTGCATCCGTGGATGGGCCTGATCTTCTCGGCTTGCGTGGTGGTGATGTATGCCATGTGGGCCTCCCATATGCATGTGGACGAGAACGATAAGGTTTGGTTCAAATCCGTTGGTTACTACGTACAGAATGAAGACGAGAATATGCCGCCAGCGGGGCGCTACAACGCGGGACAGAAATCGCTGTTCTGGGGTTTTGTCGTCTGCATGGTGCTTCTCTTGCTCAGCGGGCTCGTGCTGTGGTTCACCGAATATATTCCGTGGAGCTTACGCTATTTGCGTTACATCGCGGTCTTGGTGCATGCCTCATCGGCGCTGCTGACGATCGGGCTCTTCCTGCTTCACGTATACATGGGCGTTTTCGCAGAGCGCGGCGCCTTGGATTCCATGGTTCACGGAGACGTCTCCATGAATTTTGTGAAACGGTATCACCCCAACTGGTATAAAGAAATCACAGGGCAGCCCGCCTCGCCGAAAAAATGACGTTCCAACAAGTGGTGAGCAATGAGTACGACGCGCGGATCCGGCGCGCCGAAAAGCTTATCGCGGAAAAATCCTCAGCAAGCGAACCGCTCGCGTTCTACAAGAGAATCGCCAGTTTTCAGAAAAGTTTCAATGCGCAAATAACCGAAGCCAGCTTGCCACAGCCGGAGGTTCAACAATTTGGCTCTGTGCGGGACGGCCTAAACATTGCCTTGCTGCTTCCACACTTTCGCACTTTTCTGTCGCTCGTCGAACAAAATGCTCCCAACACGCTCGCCGCAGCGGCACGCGAAATTGCGGCGATGCCCTCCGATTCGTGGATCACGCTTTTGAGTTCTTACTGGGAACTTGGCGGACGCTTCGATCAGCAGATTGGAGCGTTTGCGCAGTTTTTACCGCGGGCGTTTCTGCAGCCTTATGCCGCGTATGTCGCGGGACTGGCGGCAGTGCCGCCAGTGATAGCGACACCGCGGGTGTGTCCCCTGTGTGGAGGGCGGGCGCTGTTCGGAGTGCTGCGTATCGAGGGCGACGGCGGAAAGCGCTACATGGTTTGTTCTTTCTGCGCGTATGAGTGGGAGTTCCGGCGCATCTTGTGTCCAACTTGCGGTGAGGAAGAGGAGAAAAAACTTCCGGTCTACGTGGCAGAGCAGTTTCCGCATGTTCGCGTGGAGGCTTGCGAGACTTGCAAGTTTTTTGTTCGAACGATCGATCTCACCAAGGACGGGCACGCGGTGCCCGTGGTGGACGATCTCGCGGCGATTCCGCTGACGCTTTGGGCCCACGAGCATGGGTATAGCAGGTTGCAGCCGAATCTTCTTGGTAGCTGAGCGGAATTCTTCAACGACATTCAATTTGTGATTCGCGAGCCCGACACAAACCGGGCGGGGCCTTTACAGGATAAACAAGCTCCGCCCCTACAAAAGGCGAGAGAAGAAAAAGAAAGAGGGCACGATGTATCGTGCCCCTACGGCCTGGGGCCTGGATCCTAGGGATGGGGGAGATTGGAAACTTTGCCGCTGGGCGGAGCGTCTGGAACTTCTGGGACGGGGTGAAAATTCTCGCGTTTCAGGCGTGTGTCGCCGTTCACATAGGCGGTGATTTCCGAGCCTTTCGAAAACGTGATGTCTTTTCCGTGCATAACAGGGATGACTATGCCCGCCGTGGAACTGGAGCCTTTGGCTTCGCCGCCCGAGCGCAAGACCGCTTCCTGATTGTTGGCGAGGCGGACGCTCCTGACGAGCACGCCGAGCTTACCGCCGCGGCCTAGAGCCCTTTTGGGTTCGGCTTCATTGATGACGCCGATGGCGTTCGCTCCTTTGGCAATGACGAGCAATCCATCCACGACGACATCTTCCGAGACTTCGAGGTCTACCTCATCGCCGACTTGGGCGTCGGCGGAGGAAAGAGTTCTGCCGAGCTTCATTCGAACGGGAGTGCTATCGAGCAAAATGAGAATTTGCGCGGAAGCTGGAGCGTTCGCGGGAACTTCTGGCTTTTTGGTAGGAGGATCGTAAGCAATCTTCTCTCTTTGTGTTTCCTTAGTGGGCGCCAGAACAGGCTTTGCGCCCGGGGCGGTTTTTAACAACAGCAAGAAATCGATAGGGACGTAACCAGTCTGGCCGTCGGCGGTACGAACGCCGAAATATTGATCGTAGCGGCCGGTAACTTCCACTTGTTGGCCGCATTGCAGAGTGAGGCGAACATCGAGAGTGGTCATGGAGCTATAGAGATAGACGAAATCGCCTGGGCGGGCGCACTCGACCTGGCCGACACCCTGCGCCCTGCAAAGAGCAGGCGCAGTGAAACACAGAAGCAGACAAGCCAGGCGTGATGGCCACTTTGTTTTTGTAAAAGAAAAATGATGGAGCATGGAATTCACATCCCTATCCAAACGTAATAAACGTCGTTGTGGCAATAGAACGAGGGTATTACTGTTCATAAAGAGATACTCCGAGGGTTCAAGAGACGCGCGGCAGACAGTTGCTAAGTTGCAGACGCAGCTTAGAGGGATGTGAGCACCCCTTGCAATCGTACTTATGGTTGGGGCAAGCTACGGTCCGCCGCGGAGGAGTGTTTCATGAAAAAAGCAATTTTGTGCCTGGCCAGCTTGTTGATTTTGAGTGGGGGGAGTTTGCGCGCGCAGACTGCAGCACCGTCCGGCGCTTCGCTGACTGTGATTCGCGCGGGAACGTTAATCGATGGGGCTAGCGATGCGCCGCGGAAGAATCAGCTGATTTTTGTGCGTGGCGAGCGCATCGAGAAAGTGATTGATGCTTCGGCGGCGATTCCGCCCGGCGCGAAAGTGATCGATCTCTCTGCGGCAACCGTTTTGCCGGGACTGATTGATTCGCATACGCATATTTTCTTGTGGGGAGAGGATCCGAACAAAGGCGGGTATGACGTCAACATTCTGAAGGCGGGGATTGCGCTGCGAGCAGCGAGGGCGACGTTTGCGACGCGGAGGGCGTTGGAACAAGGATTTACGACATTGCGCGATTTGGAAACGGAGGGAGCGGGATACGGCGACGTCGAGATCAAGCAAGCGATCGAGGAAGGGACGATTCCCGGGCCGCGGCTTTTTTGCGCGACGCGCGCGATCTCCACGACTGGCGGGTACAACCTGGAAGATTACGCACCGGAATTGGATATGCCAAAGGGCGCGCAACTGGTGGATGGTCCGGTGGAGGCCCGCAAGGCGGCGCGGCAGCAACTTGAGCATGGAGCCGATTGGATCAAGGTGTACATGACGCACAGGTCTTGGGTGGATAAAGAGGGCAAGCTTGTTTCGCAGCCGACGCTGACGGTGGAGGAACTGAAGGCGATCGTGGATGAGACGCATGGGTGGGGAAAGAAAGTGGCGTGCCATGCTTACAACGGAATTGGTTTGCAGAGGGCGCTCGATGGCGGATGCGATTCGATTGAACATGGACTGGAGATTACAGACGCGCAGATTGCGCAGATGAAACAGCAGGGGACGTGGTATTGCCCGACACTCGCGCCTTACTACGGCGATTGGGCGGCGGCGGATACGCCGGGAGGAAAACGAGACCGCGCGCGGGCGGCGGTGCATGAGATTTCGTTTCGCAAGGCGGTGCAGGCGCATTTGAAAATCGTGTATGGGACGGACATGGGCGGGATTCCGTGGACAGAACCGATTGCGCAGGAATTCGGGAGGATGGTTTCAATGGGGATGATGCCGATGGATGCGATTCAGTCGGCTACCGTGCGCGCCAGCGAAATGCTGGAGATGAAGGGCGAGATCGGAGTGGTAGCGACGGGGGCTTATGCGGATATTATTGCGGTGTCCGGGGATCCGCTGAAGGATGTGGGCGAGCTCGAGCATGTGAGGTTTGTTATGCACAATGGGGCGGTGTTTAAGGATGAGATGAAGAAGTGAAGAGTGAGCAGTAGGCAGTGAATAGTGAGTAGTGGCGGACGAATCGTTCGGCTTTTACCACTCATCGATTGGGAGGCCGCGTTTGGCAAAGAGGCTTGGCGGTGCGGATTCGAGCGGATCGGAATCGCGCTTGGGCGCATTTAGCTCTTGCCGGCTTCGACGCTAACACCTTTCCAGAAAGCGATGCGGCCTTTGATTTCTTTGGCGGCAGGACTCGGTTCGGGATAGTACCAGGCGGCATTTTCATTTTTCATGCCATCGACTTCGACGTGATAGTAGTGGGCCGTGCCTTTCCACGGGCAGATTGAGGTGTGCGTGCTGGATTTCAAGACATTTCTGGTGACGGAGTCGGGAGGAAAATATTGATTGCCTTCAACGACCACGGTGTCGTTGCTATCGGCAATGACTTTGCCACCCCAGATGGCTTTTGCCATGTTGCTTGCTCCTCGTGCTCGGTCGCGGCAGTTGCGCGATGAAATTTAGTCTACCTCAGGGTTGGATGCGGAAAATAGGAAAACGGTTCATGCAAAGAAATAGAGAAACATCTCTCCTGTGGGGGTTGCGTCGGGGCAGGGCCAGAGTTGCGCGACGCGCCGATCAGCCGTCTGCCGACCAGGACGCTTCTGGTAGAATCGGCACGCTGCAGGAGGATAGAGATGGCTGAACAGAGCTTTCAGAGTCACGCGAAATGGGTGCCACCGTTTCACTTTTTTGTTTTGCCGGTGTTGCTGATCAACATTGGATTTCAGATTTATTGGTGTGTGAAAGCATTCACGATCAGTAGCGTGGTTTCCGTGCTTGTTGCGTTGGCGTTTTTTGTGGGGATAGGGACGGCGCGCGGGATGGCGCTGAAGGTGCAGGACCGCGTGATTCGTCTCGAGGAGCGGCTGCGATTCGAACGGGTGCTGCCCGCGGACTTGCACCCGCGGATCGGGGAATTTACGATCGACCAGCTTGTGGCGTTGCGGTTCGCGAGCAATGCGGAATTGCCGGAACTTGCGCGGAAGGTGCTGGAGGAAAAGCTGAATGATCGGAAAGCAATCAAGCAGATGATCAAGACTTGGCGGCCGGACTTTGCGCGGGCTTGAGTTTGGGAGTTTCGCAAAGAGAGCGAGCGGGGCCATTCGAGGCTCAGGGTAAACAAGCCCCGTCCCTACAGCACGCTTGCTAAATGCTGCGGATGACGCCGCCTTCGGCGCGAACGGATGCGCCGTTGATGGCGGCGGATTGGGCGCTGGCGACGAAGGCTACGACGGCGGCAATCTCTTCGGGTGTCTCGAAACGCTTCAGGAGCGAGCTGGGTCGGCCGGTTTTGAAAAATTCCTTTTCCACTTCGACGGTTGAGATGCCCCGCTGTTTGGCGATGCTATCGAGAAAACCTGCGACGCCTTCGGAAGCGGTGGGCCCGGGGAGGACAGAGTTTACGGTGACACCGGTGCCCGCAACGGATTCGGCGAGGCCGCGAGCGACGGCGACTTGCGCCGTCTTGGTCATGCCGTAGTGAACCATTTCCGCAGGAATTTGAAACGCGGACTCGCTGGAAATGAAGATGATGCGGCCCCAATTATTTTTGAGCATGCCGGGCAAATAGTGGCGCGAGAGGCGGACGCCGCTGAGGACGTTGACCTCGAAGAAGCGCAGCCAGTCGGCATCCGGGATTTCCGCGAAAGGCCTGGGCTCGAAGATCCCGAGGTTGTTGACTAAAACGTCGGCGTGCGTGATTTGTTTGACGAAGGCTTCGACGCCGCCCGCAGTGCCTAGATCCGCGGCGACGCCTTGTACATCGGCGGTTTTATGGTGGCAGCGGATTTTCTCCAGCGCGGCATTTACACGTGCTTCCGTGCGGCCGTTTACGACGACCCTTGCGCCTTCTGCTGCGAGCGTAGATGCGATGGCTAGTCCGATGCCCGCTGTGGAACCGGAGACTACCGCCAGCTTACCCTGCAGACCGAAATCCATGGAGCAGGCCTCCCAACGAGCTTCATCGTGTGCTTCATCAAGCTACGGCTACGGCGGCGGCGCCTTCAATCTCCGCGATTTCTTCGGGTGAAAGCTTTAGTTCGCCGGCGCGCATAACTCCTTCGGCTTGCTTGGCGTTGCGAGCCCCGACGATGGCCCCGGTGACGGCGGGATTACTGAGGACCCAGGCGATGGCAACTTCGCCGGGGCTGCGACCGTGGCGTGCGCCAACTCTGCGGAGGCGCTCGACCAGCTCGATATTTTTTGAGAGGCGCGGCTCGCGAAACTCAAGACTCTTGCTGCGGAAATCGTCGGGCGGGAGTGCGGCGGCGCGCTCGTGAGTCATAGCACCGGTGAGGAGTCCGGAAGCCATGGGCGCGTAGGCGATCACGCCGATGCCCTGCTGTTTGCAGTAAGGCAGGATTTCCTTTTCGACCGCGCGGCGAATTAGGGAATAGGGAGGCTGCAGGGATGTTGGCGTGGCAATTTTTTCGCCGCGCTTGATTTGGTCGACATTGAAATTTGAGACTCCGATCCAGCGGACCTTGCCTTCTTTTTGCAGGGTATGCATGGTTTGCCAGGCTTCTTCGAGGCCGGGGCCATTGTCCGAAGGCGGCCAGTGCATTTGGTAGAGGTCGATCACTTCTATTTGCAGGCGGCGCAGGCTGTCCGCGCATTCGCGGCAGATGGATGCGGCGGTGTGGTTCTGTGTTACGTGGCCTTTGTCGTCCCAGCGAAGAACGCATTTTGTGAATACGTAGGGCCGGGGACCGCGCCAATCGCTTAACGCGTGCGCAACCATTTCTTCGGAGTGGCCAATGCCGTAGACGGCGGCGGTGTCGATCCAGTTCACGCCGAGTTCGAGCGCGCGGTGAATGGCGGCGATGGAGTCGGCGTCCTCCTGGTGTCCCCAGGCGAAATCCCAGCCGCTGCCGCCGATAGCCCAGGCGCCAAAGCCGACCGGCGTAATTTGCAAATCGGAATTGCCGAGCTTGCGCGTTTCCATGTTACGTGACCTTTCGTCCGAATTGAGCACTGCGCTGCGCGGATTGTTTGCCGCGGGAATTCTACATTGCATGAGATGAAAAAAAAGGGGATTTGGTTAGGAGGAGATTTCGTAGGCGGCGGATGGAACGGATGCGGGGAGAAGGAAACGTTAGCTAGCAGATGTCTGGGCAAGTTGGAGCACAGCATGCTGCGCCCCTACAAAGCATGCGGGTTAGTTGGCGGTGAAGGCGGCGTCTAGGGAGACGGATTCGCCGTCGGGATTCGTGATGGTGACGCGTTGCGCGCCTACAGAGAGAGCGAGCGTTACGACGTTTAGCGTGTTCATGTTTTTGAACGTGACGGTTGCGGATTTTCCGCCGATGGTGACCGTGGTGCCGCTTTGAAAGCCGCTGCCACGAATCGTTAGCGTGGTCTCGCGGCAGCGGGGCCATTCGTCGGAGTCACTGTGCTAATGCCCAGCGGGACGTTTGCCAGCGTCACGATGGTGACACCTGCGTTTTGCGCGGTGCCGTCCTTCGAGGTGATGGCGAACAATCGTTGGCCGTTTTGTCGGTGGCCAGAAAGCTGCCGTGGAGGCCGTCGACGTCGGTCATGAATTGTTGGTACAAAAGGATGCGAAGGCGTAGGACGCCGCTGTGCGCGTCGAGGATATCTACGCCACCATTTACGCCAGCATTGCCGGCGGGCCCTGTGAGAAACGGTTGATAGACGAGCGCGCCGCTTGGACGGAGAGCAAAGCCGGGCACTTGATTGCGACCGGGAATTTGCAAGAGCTCTGGAATCGCGGGGACGGACTCGAGCGAGAGATCGGCACCGCGAATTTCCGTTGCGCCATTGGATTTCTGAGTGAGGAGTGAGAAGAGACGGAAAATCGAAGGGCGGCGAGGACTTGATGTCCGCGCCGCCCCGAGGAAAACTAAAATAGTTAAGAGTGAATTAAATGGTTTTCGTAGCTGGAGTGCCGACAGGAGCGCTCGAGCTCTTTGCAAAGGCGCTGTGTGAGGAATCCTTCTCGGAGCTCTTATCAATTTCGATAGAGCCTTTGAAGTAGGCGCCGTCTTCGATCATGATGCGGGCGGTCGTGAGATCACCATTCACGGAGCCGTCCTTCTTGATCTCGATACGGTCCTTGGCGCGAAGGTTTCCCTTCACGGTGCCGTAAACCACCACCTCGCGGGCGATGATATCGGCAGTGACCTTTGCGGTAGTCCCGACGGTCAGCTTCCGCTCATCAAGCTGGATCAGTCCTTCGACCGAGCCGTCGATTAGCAGATCCTCGTTGCCGGAGATCTCGCCTTTCACGTGCAGGCTGGCCCCGAGCCGCGCGGTGGCGCGGTCCGCGGTTGCACCTAGTGGACGCATGGCATCTGTACTCATTGCGGTAGTTCCCTCCCAAGTCGCCGGAGCGGACTTCGGCGGCTGATTCGTTGGAAAATTTTTCGGATCCGGTTGCGCGGCTTGCGGCGTTTCCGGTTTCTTATTACCCCACATCGGTCCCTCCCAAAGGGATAGCACCACCCCGCGCAGAAAGTCGCTTGGGGTATTGCAAACTGTATTCCTCGGTATGGCGCACGGCAAATGCAGTCTTCAATGGCCGTTCGTGAAAGTAACTAGACCTTTGGACAGTGTGTTCGTCCACTGTTCGCGGTTAAGGTTGGGTAAAGTTTTGGTGACCGCTCAGGGCGGGCGGCAGCAAATCCAAAATGGGAACCCTTCAGGAGCTTGGCCTCTCTGGGACGGGTTGTGTGGCCAGAAAATCAGTCTGAAATCGTTTTGAATAGGAGTCTAAGAGTTCCTGGATAGGTTCGGGCTTGGGTGATTTTAGGACGAAACCGGCGTGATGGTACTTAGTAATGCGGTAAACGACTTCTGGGTCATTGTAGGCGGAAGTGTCGGGACGCTCCTGGCGAGCCAGGGAAACGAGCACACCCGCGTAGTCATGCCTGGTGGGCGGCAGTCGATAGGGCTGTTTCCCTGCCCCTACTTCCAGACGCGCCCATTCGCGCCAAAGATTGATGCCCGTGGCGGCCTCAATGACATCGGAGATATAGGCGCCGCCGACGCGAGCGGCGACTTCAAGGAAATAAAACTTTCCATCGGAGTTAGCTTTCAGGAATTCAGCGTGCGTAACGCCTCTGAGGAAGCCCAGCTCATCGAGGACTTGGCGATTGATTTCGAGGAGCGTTTTCACTTCGGCGGAATCGCGAGGAAGTGTTCGAGTGGTGAAAACGCCGCCTTGATGCGAGGTTTCGAGGGGAGGCGCGCCGTAAGCGTGAGCTTCCGCGAAGACGACTTCGCGCTCGGAGGCCACGCTATCCACGTGATAGACGCTGCCGGGAATGAATTGTTCGAGCAGATAGTGCGATTGATGGTCGCCGAGCTGATCGAGCCAGGGCCAGAGCTCGGCGGGATCGTTAATTTTCTTCATGCCAATGCCCGAGGCTTGCGAGCGCGGCTTAAGCAGCCAGGGCGAAGGAACGCGGGCCATGAATTCGCGCAAAGCGTCGTAGTTGAGAATAGGTACGAACTCCGGGACGGCAATGCCCGCTTCTTTTGCGCGGGCGCGCATGGCAAGTTTGTCGCGGAAATAGCGGACGGTGGTTAGGCCCATGCCGGGGATGCGCAGGTGTTCACGGAGGGCCGAGACATTTTCCATGTCGAATTCGTCGAGAGCGACAATGCGGTCGATGGGCTGTGACCTGGCGGCAAAGCTGACGGCATTGATGAGGTCTTGCGTCGGAAGCTCTTCCGGCATGAAGAACATTTCGTCGATGGACTCGCGCGGCCAATCCGCGTCGCGGAGTTTTTCGACGGTGAGGAGCAGAACGCGACAACCGATCGCTTTGCACGTGCGCAGGAATTCCTGGCCTTTTTCGTAAGAGCTAACACAGAGGATGGTGAGAGAACGGCTCTCTGGCATCGATGACCTCTGAACGCTGCGCGGCCTTTGCGGGGGCGGCCATAAACGGGCGCGCGGCAGGTGCGGATTATACTTCGGTCTTGCGGACCGGATACAAGAATTGAAGGAATGGACCGACGCGCTGGGCCCAAGCCGCTTCGTTGTGTTCGCCGCCTTCAACGCGCTGGTAGTGGAGGTCGCGGCCGAGTTGCCAGCCTTTTTGTAACAGTACGTCGCGAAAGTGTTCAACGTCCTGGACGATGCGCGGGCCTTCGCGCGTGCCGATATCGAGCCAGATAGCGGGTCGCGGAATTACGTTGGCGGCTTCCGCGAAGCGGTGCATGACGCGCTGGTTCCACCAAACGGAAGGCGAAAGCGCGGCTATCTTTCCAAAAGCTTCAGGAAGCCTGAGACCGAGATAGAGAGAAACGAGCCCGCCGAGCGAAGAGCCGCCGATGCCAGTTTTTTCGGGGCCGGAAAGAGTGCGGTACTCGCTCTCGATGAAGGGCTTTACTTCTTCGATCAGGAATTTGGCGTAACGATCCGCGCGGCCACCGCCAAGTTTGGGAACGTGAGTGGGCGTGTACTCGCGGATGCGGGCCTTCGTGTTGTACATGCCAACGATGATGAGAGGCTCGACAGCACCGGAACAGATGGATTGATCCGCGGTTTGGCCGACGTGCCAGTCCATGCCGGGGATGAATGAGGTTGCGCCGTCGAAAAGATTCTGGCCGTCGTGGAGATAGAGCACGGGGAAACGGCGGCCGTGCTGGTCGTCGTAGCCGGGCGGGAGATAGACGATGAGGTCGCGCTGGTTTCTGAGGAAGCGCGAGTGAAAACCTTCGTGCTTGCGGAGATTGGGGCCGCTCACGGGGCGATGGTCACCAGCAAGTCTTTGGCTTCGACGTGCTGCCCTGGCGTGACCAAAAGCTTTCTGACGCGTCCGGCGATGGGTGCGTAGATGTTCGACTGCATTTTCATTGCTTCGAGGGTCAAGAGTTTGGCTCCGCGTTCTACGGGATGATTTGCTTGCACGGCGATTCCGCTGATTACTCCGGCTGTTGGCGCTGCGACCTGTCCAGGATCGCTAGGGTCGGCTTTCGGATGGGCACGCTCGACGACGCGCAGCGCGAGATCACGCACGTTGACTTCGCGCGGCTGGCCGTTTAATTCAAAGAAGAGCGTGCGTGTTCCATCGGGATGCGGATCGCTGGCCGTCAGAAATTTGAGAATAAGCGTCTTGCCAGGCTCGATTTCTATGGTGATCTCTTCGCCGGAAGCCAAGCCGTAATAAAACGCGGGCGTTGGAAGGACGCTGACATCCGCGTAGGTCTGGCGAAATTTGTCGTATTTAATGAATACATCCGGATAGAAAAGATAGCTCAATAGGTCATCCGGGCGCACCGCATGACCCAATTTTTTCTGGAGTGTGGCGGATGTTTCCGCTAGGTCTACAGATTCCAGGCTTGCACCGGGGCGACCTTTGAGCGGCGCAGTGCCACGGAGGATTATCTTTTGCAACTTGCGCGGCCACCCGCCCGGGGGAACGCCGAGGACCCCGGAAAACATTTCTACGACAGAATTCGGCAGAGAAACGTCATGGTTTTCGTCGAGCTTGAGCAAATCGGCTGGTTGCATCTCGTTGGCCATTAGAAAGAGCGTCATGTCCCCGACGACTTTGCTGGACGGCGTGACTTTCACGATGTCGCCGAAGAGTTGGTTCACTTCGGCGTACATTTTTTCTACTTCGCGCCAGCGGTGCCCCAAGCCCATGGCGCCGGCTTGTTCGCGGAGATTCGTGTATTGGCCGCCGGGAATTTCGTGTTGATAGAGGCGCGCGGAGCCGGCTTTGGGCCCTGAATCAAACGGCAGATAGTAGCTGCGGACGGTTTCCCAGTAGTCGGAGCATTCATTGAGGGCTTCGTTGTCGAGATTTGTGTCGCGTGGCGTGTGGCGCAGTGCTTCGACGATGGAATTGAGATTCGGTTGACTGGTGCCGCCGCTCATGGCTGCGATTGCGGCGTCGGCAACGTCGACGTCGGCGTCCGCAGCTTTCAGGACCGAGGCGGAATTGATGCCGCTAGTGTCGTGGGTGTGAAAGTGGATGGGGATTGCGATTTCTTCTCGGAGAGTTTTCACTAGTTCGTACGCTGCATAAGGCTTGCAAAGGCCGGCCATGTCTTTGATGGCCAGAAAATGCGCGCCGAGTTTTTCGAGTTGCGTGGCCATGGCAACGTAATATTTCAGCGAATACTTTGGGCGGGATTTGTCGAAGATCTCTCCCGTGTAACATATAGCGGGCTCGCAGACAGCCCCGATTTCGAGAACGGCGTCGATCGAGACGCGCATGTTCTCGATGGAGTTCAGCGAATCGAAGATGCGAAAGATGTCGATGCCTTGTGCGTGGGATTCGCGGACGAACTCGACGATCACGTTGTCTGGATAAGAGGTGTAGCCGACGGCGTTTGCGCCGCGGAGCAGCATTTGAAAACAGATGTTGGGAATGCGTTGGCGCAAATCGCGAAGGCGCCGCCACGGATCTTCATGAAGAAAGCGCATGGCGGTGTCGAAGGTTGCGCCGCCCCACATTTCGATGCTGAAAAGATTCGGAAGCCGTTGAGCGACGGCGCTCGCTGTGGCTAGCAAATCGTGTGTGCGGACGCGCGTGGCCATCAGCGATTGGTGGGCATCGCGAAAGGTCGTGTCCGTGACTAGCAGGCGCTTTTCTTTTCTGGCCCAGGCGGCAAATTTCTTCGGACCCAGTTTTTGCAGTAGTTGGCGCGTTCCAGGCGGCGGTTCGATGCCGGGGACGCTCGGTAGAGTCTCCTTTTCGAGCGCTTTGGGCACTGGCTTGCCTTTTACCTCAGGATTGCCGTTGAGAATCACGTCGCCGAGATAAGAGAGAAGTTTTGTGGCGCGGTCGCCGCGGCTTTGCAGGCGAAATAGCTCGGGCGATTCATCAAGAAAAGAGGTCGTGACTTCACCGGCGCGGAAGCGCGGATGGTTGACCACGTTTTCGAGGAAGGGGATGTTGGTCTTGACGCCGCGAATGCGGAACTCGCGGAGGGCGCGGTCCATGCGCTGGCAGGCCTCAGGAAGTTTCGTTCCCCATGCTGTGACTTTGACGAGGAGAGAATCGTAGTAGGCCGCGAGGACCGCGCCGGCGTAGGCAGTTCCGCCATCGAGACGAATTCCGAATCCAGCCGGGGATCGGTAGGTCGTGAGCTTTCCGTAATCGGGCGCGAAATTCTTTTCTGGATCTTCGGTGGTGACGCGACACTGAAGGGCGGCGCCGTAGAGTGGGACGTTGGCTTGTTCTGGGAGCCCCAGCGGCTCGTCGTGCAGCTTATGGCCCTGCGCTACGAGAATTTGCGAGCGCACCAGGTCGATGCCTGTCACCATCTCCGTTACTGTGTGTTCGACCTGAATGCGCGGATTTACTTCGATGAAATACCAGTTTTTACCGTCGACATCGTAGAGGAACTCGACTGTGCCAGCGTTGCGGTAGTTGGCTTTTCGCGCCAGACGAACCGCGGCATCGCACAATTCCGCGCGTACGGATGACGGCAGATTCGCAGCTGGCGCCACTTCGACAACTTTTTGGTGACGGCGCTGGACAGAACAATCGCGCTCGTAGAGGTGCAGAAGATTGCCGTGATTGTCGGCGAGGATCTGAACTTCCAGATGGCGTGCGCGGGGCAAATATTTTTCCAGAAAGACGCTGGCGTCACCGAAGGCCGATTTTGCTTCGCCCCGGGCTTCTTCGAGGCGCTGCTCGAGTTCGGCTTCGTTGCGCACGACGCGCATGCCGCGGCCGCCGCCGCCCATAGCGGCTTTCACGATGACCGGATAGCCGATCGAGGCCGCGAATTTGCGCGCCTCCGATGTGGAGCTGATCGATTCCTGCGTTCCGGGGAGCACCGGAACGCCCGCCGAGTCCGCCAGGCGCCTGGCAGCGGTTTTGTTTCCGAGGAGCTCGAGCAATTCCGGCGTAGGGCCGATAAATACAATACCGGCCTTTTCGCAGGCGCGTGCAAATGCGGAATTCTCGGACAAGAAGCCGTAGCCGGGATGGATGGCGTCGACACTCTTTTCCTTGGCTAAAGCGACGATGCCCGCGATGTCGAGGTACGCCACCACGGGGCCCTTGCCTGCGCCGACCTGGTAGGCTTCGTCCGCCTTGAAGCGATGCAGGGCGAGCCGGTCCTCTTGCGAATAAATTCCCACGGTGCGCAGGCCAAGCTCGTTCGCGGCGCGGAAGATCCGTATCGCGATTTCGCTGCGATTGGCAGCGAGCAGTTTTCGGATGGGTTTGTTCTTCGTCATCCCTGAGCCGACAAGTAGGTTACGCGAAACTTTAGATTGTTTCACGCGCCCGGGGCGCAACTTGAGCACTTTTTTCGATTTGCAAGACAATCTATTTGAATGCGGACGACCGGACACGCCGGGAAATCGTGCCCAACACGCTCACTGAGAGACTGACGGCGCTGAAGTTACGGTGCGCTCGGACCGCTCGCCGCGGCCACGGAGGGTGCGGAATTTTTCAACTGCCCGAGTTCCGATTGCACGGTAGCCCAGGCCTTGGCATCGCGCTTAGTCGCATAGGGCGCGTCGGGCTCGGAAAAAAAGTGCAGGAGCTCGTCGCGCAGCTCCGCCGATATCCCAACAAACTTCCGATCGGCCAGCTTGTCCAACAGTTTGGCGTGAGCGTCGTCATTCATTGCGTATATCCCCGGCCCGGTGGCTTCCCCAACGTCAAAATTGTCGTTTGGCAGGTCCAAGTGTTTAGTTTGTTCCTCTTTGATAAATCTCCGGTATTTGTCCAGCGTCGCATTGAAGCTATCGCGGAACATGTGTTGAGCTTCTGGCGTTGGGGTTTTGAATTGAAGCACCTTGAGGGGCCCGAACTTTGGAATAAGTTTGTAGAGGAAAGCCAGAAATCTTTCGCGAAACGTGGGCTTCTGATAATTCTTGCCCCACTCCCGCTCATAATTTGACTTCGAAAGATTGTAGCGAAACTTTCTCTTGGTAATCCCCGGCAGATCAGCCTTGATTTCGTCCTTCTTCAGGCTCCATGCAACCTTGGTGGCCATCGGAATGGTCTTGCTGACGGCATGACGATAGGAGTTGAGTGCTTTGTCCTCGTCCAGGAGGACATCCTTTAACCGTAGTCCGTAGGTCTGCTCAAATGCGCGATCCAGAAGGCCTTGCGACACCTCGAAACCGATCAGGTCATGGTAGCCATCAGGCGCGTAGCTCTCGTATGCCACTTCAAGAACGTCGAAACCGAACTCCGTTTTGGTGTGAGCAAGCGGATCTTGCTCGTACCAGATGGTGTCGCCATACTTTTTTTGAAGTTTGGGGTAGAGGAGGGGCACAGCACGATTGGTAGCCAGGCGATGGCCATCATTGTCGGCGGCATAATGGGCCAGAGCGCCGACGGCGAACGCGTACTCGTCAAGGTCCTTCGCGTCGCGAAGCAGAGCCTGCACAAAATCCCCGCTTCGCACGTAGTGCGTGAGGTCGCTGAAAAAATGGCTTCCGTAAGGGTAATAACCCATGTCCTGGATGATCGAGCCGCCGTAGGCATAGGCCTGCGCCTCGCTCAACTGCTCTTCGGTAGAACCAGGAAAACGTGCCAGCAGGAGCGGCTTGATGTCCGTCTCCCAAACAGCATCGATGATCGCTTCGTGGGCAAGAACCGCATAGGCACTGGATGGAGTTGGCCAGATGAGCGTGAAAACGAGGATGCAAACGAAAATCACCCGCAAACCGCAAAGCATTTGGCACTTGATGAGAGACAATAAAGACCAGCGCTCAATCTGCCGCTTTACGCCGTGACGCCACGGCGCTTTACGGCTTAAGCAGGGGTTGCGCATAGCGAATAGGAACGCCGAAGTTGGAACCGCCAAACCCGCGGACGACTGCGAAGGTCACTCCGATCACCTGGCCGTCGCGGTTAATCAGCGGCCCACCGGAGCCGCCGGAAGTGGTTTGCGCATCGTAGACAATTTTATCCGGCAAGACGTCGCCGATATGTCCCTGCGTCACAAGCGGACGGATCAGCTTGCGCTGCTCGAGTTCGTCGACAATTTTTTTCGGGTCGCCGCCGCTCAACCTGACAATGTCTTTTACCGTGTCTTCCCCGGCGCGCGCCATGATGGCGCTTATTCCAGTCGCGTAGCCGAGCGAAATGAGCAGTTGGCCGCTGACGGCAGCTTCTTTGCGGCCATCGATCTTTAGAATGGGGCGTTTCAGAGCGGAAATGTCGCCACGAAGAACGGCGAGATCCGCTTCGTCCGAGATCTGCGAAATGTTCATGGGAATGCCGGCCGCCGCTTCCGGGAAATAGGCGGTCATCTCCGCGATCGTTGGCTGCAAGCCTTGCTCCGCTGCAGCCCCCAGCTCTTCATTCTTCCACCAGGGTTGCGCAACATGATGGTTGGTTAGTATTTCATTTTGGCCGACGATGAAACCGGTGCCGAAGAAATCTTCGCGAACTTCGGGGGCGCGTCCATCGAGGCTATAGACCACATTCCCGTCGCTGTCTTTCAATGGTTGTCCGTCGGGATTGATCGCGCCGTAACGCAAGGGGCGATGCGAAGCCTGGTCTACGAAGGAAACCGAGACGTGGAGCAAGCAGACGCTGGGAGCGTTAGCTCGGATAACGCCTTCAGCGGCGTCGGATTGCGTTTCTACTTTCTTCAGGCGGCTTGTTGTCTCGTCTAACTGTTTGCGCAGACCGGAAACTTCGCTGGCGTCCGCGGCGGAGAGTTTCTGGCGAAGATCGTCGGTCTGTTTCTGGAGTTGTTGTTTCTGCTCGGTGATGTCCGACTGCTTCAGCTCTTCGCGGGCTTTGGCGGCTTCCGCGACTAGAGCTTGCTCCGTGCGCACGCCGTGTTCGAGCTGCGCGATCACGGAATAGGCACGACGGGTTTCCTTATCGGCGCGCCGGGTGAAGAGCAGAAAAATAATGGATATGACGGCAGCGACGACGAGGAGAGCGCCAACGCCAATTTTCAGAGCGCGGCCGGTCGAGAATGCATCGCGAGTCATTTTTTCTGTAACGGCCAGAGCTTGAAACGCGGTGTGCGCGATTTCCTGGCCTTCTTCCGCGATGCGCGATTTCAACTGCAATTCATCGAAGGCATGCTTGTCGCGCAACTGCACACGCACTCGGGCAAGCAATTCGGCGGGCACCCAGGGCGGCGTCATCACATCATCGGCGCCCAGATCCAAGGCCCGCGCACGCACGGCACCGCCGCCGCTCGCGAAGAGAATCACGCGCGTGTTGGCGGTGGATCCCAGACCTTTGATTTCTGTGAGAGAGCTGCAGCAAAGGACATCGGCCAAGTCAGCGGACAGCAGAAACACATCGACACTGCCGGTTTGGACGACGCGGAAACCCTCTTCCTGCGAAGGCGCAGAGGAAACTTCATAGCCTGCGGAACGCAAGACGTCCAGGAGTTGCTGGCGGAGCGCATCGTCAGGCTCGACAATCAGTATGTTGGGGTTTTTGTTCGACAAGTTTGGTGGTTTCCGTGGCAGCGACCGTGCAAGCTAGCCCCGCCTCGTACCTTTGACGCTGCGCCTTTCCAAGTGGCTACAAGGAATTTACATAATATCTGGAAATGGAAGGAGACGCATGTTTATGGTGCGGCCGGCGAGCTCAGCAAGGTCGAACGAACATGGTTCAAGGTCCGAAGGAATCGGAAAAAGTCGAGAAAGCGAAGCTGCGCGTCCCGAGACCGAAAAGCTACTGCGGAAGGGGTTTTTAGTACTTGCGAAGTACGCCGATGACGCGGCCCTGAATCTTGAGGTCGTTTGCGGCCACCATGATGGGGGCCATCTCGGAATTCGCAGGCTGAAGACGGATCTTGCCAGCACCTTCGCGGTAGAACCTTTTAAGTGTCGCTTCCTCGCCGCCGATCAAAGCTACGACGATGTCACCAGCGTTGGCTACTTGGGTCTGTTCGCAGACCACGTAATCGCCATCCATGATGTGATCTTCAATCATGGAACTTCCTTTCACCTGAAGCACGAAGGAATTGCCACCGCGGGCAAAATCGCCAAGCGAAAGTGTCTCGCGATCTTCCACGGCTTCGAGCGGGCGGCCCGCAGCGATGCGCCCCACCAAGGGCAGTTCTTGAATCTTTCTGTCACTGATCTGTTCCTTGACAGGCTTCGGCAACTGCAGGATTTCGATGGAGCGGCTCTGGTTATAGCCGCGCCGGATGAACCCTTTTTTCTCGAGCGTGGTGATGTGCTTGTGAACCGTGGCGAGTGAAGTCAGCTTCAGACCTTTGCCGATCTCTTCAAAACTGGGGGCGTAGCCGTGCTTGTTATCGAAAGAGACCAGATAATCCAAGACTTCTTTTTGGCGCTTTGTCAGGGCCATCGCTTACCTCCACAGAAACTCTTGAAGCGCTCTTACTTTAGGCGAAAAGAAAGCGAACGTCAAGCGGCGAGTTGTCTTCGTGTTACTTTTGCTTCCCTACGGCGGCACTTCTGGAAATGATATGCACGCAGGCGATAGACAGTCTTCCGGGCTGCTTGCGATGATGGTCTGCACATGTACACGCTAGCCAAGAAAGAGTCGCTTCCAGCGGTAACCGCTGCCGGCGTTGTCGCAATCATTTTCAGCGCGTTAGGTGTGCTGCTTGGCTTGTTAGCTGAAGTATCGATGTTGGTTGCACCTAGGCTGCAAAAATCCGAGGGAGTGCCAGGCATTCCTCCCGGTACACTCGCAGCAGTGGAAGTTTTCTGGCTTTTTGGAATAGCCATTGCGATTTTTGGCTTCTTTGCTGGCCTCGGCGTCCTTCGGCGGCGCAATTGGGCTCGCATCACGATGCTTGTCTGGGGCGGCATCATGGCTGTGCTTTCGGCGGTCTCGATTCCCGTCATTCTCCTTGTCTTTAATTCACTCCCCTCCTCCCTGCCCAACGGCGCGGATGCTGGGCCATTCATGGCATTCTTGAAAGTGTTCATGGTTTTTTTCTATGGGATTCCGTTCGGAATCGGTATTTGGTGGCTGGTGCTCTTCACGCGTCCGCGAGTTGCGGCAGCCTTTGCTGCGCTGGCTCCTTTGGCAGCGTATCCGCCGGCGATGGATGCCACAGGGTTCCCTTTGCCGCAACCAGAAGTGCGGCCCACTTTCTCTTCCAAGGCTGCCTGCCCGCTCCCACTTATGATCCTCGCGGGTTTCCTGATTTTCTCAGCGGCATGCATGGTTTTGGCGGTGCTTTTCCCAATGACCGGCTCGATGCCTTTCTTCCTTTTTGGGCACTTCTTCAGCGGGATCACAGCCAAGCTCCTTTTGGGACTCCTAGGTATGGTTTTCGGTATCGCTGGAGTGGGGATTCTCAAACTGAAGCCTTTAGGTTTTCACTCGGCGCTTGTCCTCCAGTGCGTGTTGTTCTTAAACGGAATTCTATCTGCGATGAATCCTCGTTTTCTGGCCACCGTGCAGGAGGCCATGCAACGCGCGGATGCGGAAAACCCTGCGTTCCCCGGCGGCAATCCGTTTCTAACCGGCTCGTTCTTCCATTCCATCATCATCTTTGGCTTGTTTTTTAGTATGGCGATCATCGCGCTTTTGCTTTTCTACCGCTCTCGCTTTCTCGAAGCGGCATCGGCTGAGAGATCGTGAAGTTCTCGACACACCGCGAACCGGCCGCAATTCTGGGCATCTTTTCTGAAACGACACATTTGCGCACAGCGGTCTCTCTTCCTACCGTGTAGGTGCCGCTGTGGTATTCTCTTGCTGTCGGCTCAGGGAGGCTGGATACAGCATCCAACCTGGTTTTCGCTTTGCCCATCTAACATATCGAGCCACGCCCCCTCGGGGAATCTGATCGGGAGTTGAGACACAGCGGAGCCTTGGTCACTATGTCAACTTTGATTGAAACGCCGCCGGTAAAACACAAGCGCGAGGTAATTGATCGCGCGGTCATCCGCTTCGCCGGCGACTCCGGCGACGGGATGCAGATTACCGGAAGCCAGTTCACCAATACCGTTGCGCTTTACGGCAACGATATCGCCACGTTCCCGGATTTTCCCGCCGAGATTCGCGCTCCTGCAGGCACACTCCCCGGCGTGAGCGGCTACCAGCTGCATTTTTCTTCGAGCGACGTGTATACGCCCGGCGACAGCGTCGATGTGTTGATCGCCATGAATCCCGCCGCGCTGAAGATGAATGTCGCGGACCTCAAGGCCAACGGAATCCTGATCGTAAATTCCGATGCGTTCACCGAAAACGATCTACGCAAAGCGCAGTCGAAGACGAATCCGCTCGAAGATCATTCGCTCGACAAATACCGGCTTTTTTCGGTGGAGCTGGAGCGCCTGACAAAAGTAGCCCTTGAACATCTGGGCATCGACGCTAAGTCCATTAGCCGGTGCAAAAACTTTTTTGCCCTCGGCATGTGCTATTGGCTCTACAACCGCTCGATGGAGCCGACGGTACGGTGGATTGACGCGAAATTTAAGAACAAGCCGCTGCTCGTCGAAGCCAACAAGCTCGCGATGAAGGCCGGTTATTCATATTGCGAAGCCACTGAAGCGTTCCAAATCAGTTACGAAATTCCACCCGCGCAACTCGCGCCCGGCTTTTACCGCAACCTGAGCGGAAACCAGGCGCTGGCGCTGGGCTTCGTCACCGCTTCGCAGAAATTAGGACTGCCGCTCTTTCAGGGCAGCTATCCTATTACGCCTGCGTCGGACATTCTTCACGAACTTTCGCAATACAAAGATTTCGGCGTGATGACCTTTCAGGCGGAAGACGAAATCGCCGCCATCACCAGCGCGATCGGCGCAGCTTACGCAGGCGCGCTGGCCATCACAACGACTTCTGGCCCTGGCATGGCGTTGAAGACGGAAGCCCTGGGTCTTGCGGTAGCCGTCGAAATTCCGCTTGTCATTTGCGATATTCAGCGCGGCGGACCTTCCACGGGGTTGCCGACGAAGACCGAGCAGGCGGATCTCTTGCAAGCGCTCTTCGGCCGCAACTCCGAAGCGCCGATTCCCATCATCGCCGCGGCGACGCCTAGCGATTGTTTCTGGGCCGCACTCGAAGCCAGCCGCATTGCTGTCAAATACATGATTCCCGTCATCATTCTATCGGACGGCTATCTGGCAAATGGCGCCGAACCCTGGAAAATTCCGAACGTGGATGAAATCCCGGCATTCCCCGTGAAATTTGCTACGGAAGCCAACGGTCCGAACGGTTATTTGCCCTACAAGCGTGATCCGCAAACGCTTGCGCGTCCGTGGGCGGTTCCAGGCACGCCAGGTCTCGAACACCGCGTCGGCGGCCTCGAAAAGCAGGACGTTACGGGCAACATCAATTACGAGCCTCTCAATCACGAAAACATGGTGCGCATCCGCGCCGCGAAAGTTGCCGGTATCGTGCAGGAGATACCGGATGTAGTTCCCGCCGGCGATGCGGAAGGTGATTTGCTTATTGTCGCGTGGGGCTCGACGCACGGGGCCATCACGGCTGCGTTGAAAGCGCAGCGCGCCCAAGGCCGCAAAATCGGGCACGTTCATTTGCGCTATCTCAATCCGCTGCCGGCGAACCTCGGCGAAGTGCTGCAGCGCTACAAGACAGTTCTTGTGCCTGAGTTGAACATGGGCCAGTTGCTATGGGTGTTGCGCGCCAAATATCTGGTCGACGCCATCGGGCTCAATAAAATTCAGGGCCGGCCGTTCAAACAGGCCGAAGTCGAGCAAAAGATCGAAGAGATTCTTGGGGAGAATTCCTGATGAGCACTGCCACTCTGCCGCCAATTACGCCTCTCACCAAGAAAGATTTTCAGACCGACCAGGAAGTACGCTGGTGTCCCGGTTGCGGGGACTACGCGATTCTTTCCGCGGTTCAGTCTGTTTTTCCTGAACTTGGGATCAAACGCGAGAATTTCGTGGTGGTTTCCGGCATCGGCTGTTCGAGCCGCTTCCCCTATTACATGAATACGTTCGGCTTTCATACCATTCACGGGCGCGCACCCGCGGTCGCCACGGGCATCAAGGCGATTCGCCCGGACCTGGAAGTTTGGGTCGCCACTGGTGATGGCGATGCGCTCTCCATCGGCGGCAATCACACGATTCACATGCTCCGGCGCAACGTTGGCCTGAAAGTTTTGCTCTTCAACAACCGCATCTACGGGCTCACGAAAGGCCAGTATTCGCCGACCTCGGAGATCGGAAAGAAAGCGAAGTCGACGCCGTTTGGTTCGCTCGACCGGCCGTTCAATCCTATTTCTCTCGCCATCGGCGCCGAGGCCACTTTTGTCGCGCGCTCCGTCGACGTGTTCCAGCAGCACTTGAAAGAAACACTGAAACACGCCGCTGCTCATAAAGGCTCCGCGTTCGTCGAAATTCTCCAGAACTGCAACATCTTTAATGATGGCGCTTGGTTCAATCTCACCGAACGCGACGCGCGCAGCGAGCACATCATCCAACTGGAGCATGGCAAACCTCTGGTTTTCGGCAAGAACCGCGACAAGGGCATTCGGCGCAAGACCGACGGCGACATTGAAGTCGTCCAACTCGGCAACGGCATCACGGAATCAGACCTGGTGGTGCACGACGCTCATCATCCGCGTCCATCCTACGCCTTCTTGCTTTCGCACATGGAGCATCGTCCGGGCTTCCCCACGCCCATCGGCGTGCTTCGCGCCTGGGACGATCTTCCGCGCTATGAAGACGTCATGAACCAGCAGATCAAGGACGTAATCGCGAAGCGTGGACCAGGTGATCTTGCGAAACTTCTCCGCGCCGGCGATACCTGGGAAGTGAAATAGCTTCAGCCAGCCCGCGCACAAGTTCTCACGTCATAATACAGTTGGCGCTACCGTTTCGCTGGCAGCTTCTCCCGAAAATAAGTGCACATGCCGCTGATCGGACATACCTCGCACTTCGGTTTGGTTCGTTTGCAAATCTCGGACCCGTGACGCTTCAACAATAGATATGCCCTCTGCCTCGCGTCGAACGTCTCGGGGAGTTCCACCGTCATTGCCTCCTGTACAGCGCGATAACCGGCCGCGTAGTTTTTGTCCTCATCACCAAATAAAATACGTTGCGGCACTCCCGTGCAAGCCGATGGCACAGCAGCTACTGGCGCCAGTCTCGCAAACAAGAGAATTTTGTCTGCGCCGGGATCGCCAATGACTGGAAATTCTTTCAACGCTTTCTTGGCGAGGCGAACCCCTTTGCCTGCCTCTTTCTTTTCTTCCTGCAGCAATTTTTCGAGCGACCACTTCAAATCGCCGCCGAAATCTTCATTCACAATCTTTGCAATCGTCTTCAATCGTTCCGCGCGGAGCTCTGGCACAATTCCCCCGAGCCGCATCAACTTAGCCAGCTTCGCTTTTGGCGCGGCTAGAATCTCCACCGGCTTCGCTCCCACGCCCTTCCTTAGCGCTTCGTACCCTTTCGTGCACGACGCATCCGTCGCAGGGTATCCGCAGTTCACAAACAGGATCATCTCGTAAGGGTCGTTTGGCCCGACGGCTACCTGCTTGCCGTAGTGTTTCCCCAGCGCTTCGAGGACCCTGCCCAGTTCGCGCTTGGATTTCTGCATCTAGGCCTCCGCCGCCCGCATCATATTCACAGCCCAATAAGCGTATGATTGGGCCTTGGGATTCCAGTCAATTCCGACCTACCTTAGGAGAGAGACTCATGAGCCCGAAAAATAACAAGCGCGAAGCTTCCTACAATCAGCTCGAAGAAGGCACGCGGCACGCTCGACCGATTCAACACCAGCACGCTCCCGAAATCCAGCCTTACGGAAAAATCGCCAAGCTGCCGATTGCTCTCGATGAGCAAGTCTGCGCTGGCAGCGCTGCGAATCTCAACCAGCTTCTCGCCGACACCATGACGCTCCGCGATATGTACAAAAAACATCATTGGCAGGTGGCCGGCCACACCTTCTACCAGTTGCATCTGCTCTTTGACAAGCATCACGGCGAACAGGACGAGCTCGTGGATGATATCGCCGAACGCATTCAGGTCCTGGGCGGCATCAGCCTCGCGATGGCGGCGGATGTTGCCGAGACCACTCTGATCCCACGGCCGCCGCGTGGCCGGGAGGAAGCGCCGGTACAGATCTCGCGCCTTCTCGAAGCCCACGAAATCATTCTGAAGGAAGCTCGCACCATGGCCGAACAGGCCAGCGACGCGGGCGACGACGGAACCAACGATTTGATTGTTTCCAACGTGATCCGGACAAACGAACTCCAAGTGTGGTTCCTGGCCGAACACCTTGTGGATGTGCCCCTGGTTCGGGCCGATAAGGCTAAAGCAGCCGCGTCCTAAGACTGGCTGCTCCTGGGCGATAACGCCCGGCAAACAAAAAGCTCGGACACGGAAAAAGCGCTTCAGCGGAGTCGCGCGTCTATTCGGATAGACTGCGTTCGGCACCGGAGCACAGTTGCGCCTCCTTTGCACGGCCCAAATCCGCGTGAAATGGGAGCCCGTTCTTATTGCGGCCTGATATTCCCACGCAGCGGAACTTTGGGCGCTCCAGCCGAACGCCGGCTTTAAGATCCCGTGGAGACAACCGTGAAACATTTCTTTCTCGGAATTCTCGCCACAATCGCAATTATCCTCATAGGAGGATTTGCTTATCTGCGTTTCGGTCTGGCGGAGGCACGCGGCGATTTGCCGCCGTCTAGGTTGGAGAGTCTCCTGATGTCTTCAGCCGTTCATGCCTCGGTCCGCCGCGAAGCGCCGGAAATTCCGAACCCGGTTGCTCCTACCGACGACAATCTCATCGCCGGGGGAAAGCTTTATCTCGATGGGTGCGCCGGCTGCCATGGGATGCCAGGAAAGGCCAAAAAGGATGGAGGCGACGTACTGTTTCCGCCTGTTCCCCAATTGCCCCTGGTGGGCACCGAATACACCGAGGCGCAAATCTTTTGGGTCATCAAACACGGCATCCGCAGAACCGGTATGTTTGCCAACGGCAAGTGGAATACGGACCAGGAGATGTGGACCATGGCTGCCTACATCAAACGAATGCAATCGCTTCCGCCGCACGTCCTGGAAGTACTGGCTAAGCCAAAGAGTGCTACTGCAAGCCAATAGCTGCAAACAGGTTTCCTCTCACAAAGCGAAAAGGGCGGGCGCCGTAACTTCCGGCTAAGCCGCCCTCTTCACACTCTGTGCTCTCACCCGAAATTCGTTGCTGTTTTCTCGAGTTGCGGAACTACGCTCCCGCGGCCTTCAAATCGTCCTTGGCTTGCTTCTCCGCGTTCTTTGTCTCTGCCTTTGCATCGGCATCCGGCTTCATCGCGTGTATCGCTTTGCTCAAGCTGATCGCTTTATCGCCAGCCGGGCCCTTGCACGAAGACATGTCCGCACTCGTTTGCACGCCGGTCAAATTTGACTTCAAGCAGTTGAAATCCAGTCCAACGTTTTTGCTGGCGTGCAGGGCGGCCACGCACTCTTCAAGTGCTTTGAAGTTTTCGCAAGCGCTCTTCGCATCCGTGTTGGCCGGCAAAACTCCTTGAGCCTGCAAGTTAGCGGTTAATTTCTTGTCTTGTTCGTCTTTGGCATCGAGCGTATCGCTGGCCGACTTCGGATCTTTCTTCACCCACTTGATGGGATTCAGCGAATGCGTGCTGCCGCTCGAACTACTCGAGGATGCTGACCCCGCGCCCGCTCCCTGCGGCCCCTGCGCGGCGGTTTTGGCCGCACCAAAAGAGACGCTTACCATCGCCACTGCCACAATGAAGACTAGCTTTTTCATTTGCCCTCCGATCACTCTCTCAGGCCGAACTTGGGGCCCGGACAGGTCCCGTTCATCAGTAGGCCATGCGGTTCCGTCAGTAGCGAGGGATTGGGGGGAGAGTACTCCCCCAATCGGTCACGTTGTCCTTTCGGACAGGGCCATCGGGAAGGGCGTCGCTTCTCGCCCTCCAGCGCTCGCAACTGCGAAAGAGGACCTGTTGGAATTATTCAAGCTTGAGCGCTGTTGGGTTTGCTGAAGATTCGCTAAAAGCAAGGATTTCCAAGGAAGTGCTTTGAAACTGTGCCTTCAATTGAACGCTCAAGAATTTGGTTGTCTCACGAGCGCATTCGCAAATAAATCCCGTAAAGACACATCCCCAATCCACCAAGAAACACGACAGGCGACAAGTAAACTGTCACCACAGGATTAAGGGGATAAGGGAGTGTCAGCGCGCTATAGCCGCCGGCGAAATAGTGAATCACTGCGCCCAGAAGCATGTAGATCAGCCCGCGCCGAACCTCACGGCGGCCATCCCTGCCAGTGCGGGAGGACAAACGAACCTCGGAAACCTCCTCGCGACAGTAGGGACAGCGATTCATCCGCGCGGGTACCGGCTTTCCGCAGTAAGCGCACGGACGTGAAGCCCCGGCCTGCCCCTGAGAAGGATTCATAACAGCTCCAATCCTCCGCCACCAATAGCGTAAGTATGGGGTCCAGCCCCGTCAAGCGAATCCGCTATCAAAGGTTAACAAGATGCTTGGCCGATGATTGAAAGCAACCTCGGCTTCTGAAACCGTTTCGTTTGTGCTACATCTAATAAACGAGCCAACGGGGCTCATTCAAAAATGGAAGACATCTCTCAACTCGGCGCCTACGGCATTCTTGGCGACGTGGACCCCGTCCCACCGAGCCTTCTGACCGCTTATCCGGAGCAGGCCAAGACGCTGTCGCTGCTTTATGAGGTGAGCCGCGAGCTGACGTCCATCCTCGATCGCGAACAACTGCTCTTTCGCGTCGCCCAGCGCGTAAAGCGTCTCGTCGACTACCATGCTTTTAGCGTGATGCTCTGGAACGAGGCATCACAGCTTCTTGAGAGCGTATTCACCTTTCGCTATGAAGATCCGCGTCCCGTGCGCCTCCGCATGGCGCTCAACGAAGGCATTACTGGAACAGCCGCTGCCGAGCGGCGCAGCGTACGCGTAAATGACGTCACGAACGACCCCCGCCACGTCACCTGCGAGCTTGGTTTAGACACAGGTTCCGAGCTGGTGATTCCGCTCCTTCTTCAGGACCGGCTGATTGGCGTGCTCGATCTCGAAACTACGGAGAAGAACGCCTTCACCGAGCAACACGAGCGTATGTTGGCGACGCTTGGATCCTACATAGCGGTGGCACTCGAAAACGCGCGGCTCTACGAAGAGGCGCGCGAGAATCAAGCTCGTCTCCAGGATGACCTCAATACCGCTCGCGAGATTCAGCGCCAACTGCTTCCACATGGCGCGCGCGGTATACCTGGTCTGGATCTCGCCGCGGCGTATGTTCCCGCGCGAGAGCTAGGTGGCGACTTCTATGATTTTCTTCCCTACGGCCAGGGCAAGCTGGCTATGGCTCTGGGGGATGTGTCCGGCAAAGGAACCGCGGCCGCGCTCTATGGGTCGCTGGCTATCGGGACGCTGCGCGAACTCGTTGTGAGCAGCACGTGCGATCCAGCGAGCATGCTGCAAATGCTTAATCGCCGAATGTACGGGGCACGGCTCGATTCGCGGTTCATCGCCATGCTGTTTGCCATCTACGATGCGGCGGCGCATCACCTGACGCTCTCCAACGCCGGCGGGCCTTATCCTTTGCTGGTGCGCGACGGAAGCGCACGCGAAATTCGAGTAGAAGGCGTTCCACTCGGCCTCTTCCCCGACACCGAGTATGATGAGACGACGATCGATCTTCAGGCTGGCGATATCGTTCTCTTTGCCTCCGATGGGATTCTGGAATCGGAAAATGTCCGCGAAGAAGAGTTTGGCTCGAAGCGCTTACATGCGCTCCTGGCGAGTGCAGGTCCTGAGATTTCGGCGAATGAGCTCTCGGAAAAAATAATCGCGGCGACCGACGATCACAGCGGGCCTGGGTCAAACCCCCACGACGACCGCACCCTCCTGGTGCTCCGCGTCACCAGCGAAGGGACCGCGGATTACTCCAGACTTCCCGTCATTTATTAAAGAGCAGGCGCAGAAAGACAAGTCTGGAAGCTCTTCAATGTCCTGCGGCGGCGGGGACGGCTGCCTGCAGCAGCTCTGGCTTCTTCAGAAGCGGTAGCCATCTCTCCCGAACGTCGGCAAATTCCGGAAGATTTTTCTTGGAGATTGGATCGGAAGGCGGCAAGCCTAGCTTTTCGAAGTTCTTGTATTGGCCCTTTTGCAAAATTCGAAAATCCAGATGCGGCCCCGTGGCGAGCCCCGTGCTGCCGACGAGGCCGATGGTCTTTCCAATCTCGACGTGCTCGCCCGCGCGGACGTACATGCGCGACAAATGCAGATACATCGTTTCGTAGCCGTTCGAATGGGCGATGTGCACCATATTTCCTTCGCCACCCTTTAGTCCTGCGAACAAAACACGGCCGGTTCCAATGGCCTGCACCGGCGTGCCAATCGGCGCGCCATAATCCGTTCCCATGTGCGGGCGAACGGTCTTCAGAATTGGGTGATAACGTGCAGCGCTGAAGTGCGAAGTGACCGGCGCGGAGAATTTTAGCGGCGAGCGCAGAAACGCCTTCTGCAACGATTTGCCGGCGCCGTTGTAGTAGGCGGGGCGGCCGAATTCGTCATGGAAAAGGAGCGCCTGGTATTTTTGGCCCCCGTTGTCGTACTCAGCGGCGAAAATCTTTCCGTAGCCCGCCGTCTTGCCATTGGCGTACTTCTTTTTCTCGAGTAAGACGCGGAAGGTATCGCCTTTGCGCGGATCAGTGTAGAAATCCAGGTCGTACCCGAAGATTTGCGCGAGGCGCATCGCGATTTCCGGCGATTCGCCGGCTTGTTCGATAGCGTTGAAGAGAGAATCATCGAGCTGCCCAGAAACTGACGTGACTTCGATCTTGGAAGGAATCTCTTTTACTTCGGCGGTGAAGCCGGTATCTGCCGGCACAATCTTCAACATTCGGTCCGGATCGATCTTGTAATCGATCTCCCGCAGGTCGCCTTCGACAGACCGTCCAACCGTGATCGTATTTCCGGCCCGGACCTGCCGCAGGTTAAACGCGTGCTGCGCTGCCGAGGAAGCGTTGGATGCATCCTGATGGCTTAGCCCAAATTTCTCCAGTGCTGACATGAAATTGTCGCGAGCGAGAACTCGCTTTTCCGTCGGAAGAATGAGTTGCGCGCGTATCACCGCTGCCTCTTCCTGGCCGAGCTTCACTTGATGCTCAAATTCAGCCAATGCGGTCAGCCGCAGGCGAAAAACATACGTGAGAACTCCGGCGCCAAAGCACAGCACGATAACCAGCACAATCGCAAAGCGACGATTCACTCTTTCCTCCTGCCATTCGCCAAACTTGCCGGCTCGCTACACCATACAGCGCGGCGGCCACAAACCGCATCCGCAAGCAATGCAAAGCAGATTACCACGAACACTTTTGTACCAAACCACGAATGCAGTCAAACGCGAATCTTATCCCCTGCGTCCAATCGCGTAACCTTCGGAGCCGTCTAACCTCTTGATGAAATTCAGCTCGTTCTCAAGTAGGATGCAGCCATGACTTCAGACGCCTTATCCCGCCGCTCTTTTCTGGTGATGTCGGCAACACTGCCGTGGGCGCTTCGAGCCCAGGGGGCGGCGCCGATTCCGGTCGGACTCGAACTCTACTCTGTGCGGAATGCCCTGAAGGATGATCTTGCCGGCACGGTTCGCGCCGTCGCCAAAATGGGCTATCAATGCGTTGAGTTTTACGCGCCGTACTTTGAATGGACGGAGAGCCAGACCAAGGACATGCGAAAGCTTTTAGATGACCTGGGCATTCATTGCTACTCCACCCACAATGACAGTTCATATTTGGGTCCGGAAAAGATTTCTCGGGCGCGCGACCTTAACCTGATTTTAGGCTGCAAATATGTGGTGATGGCCAGCTCGCATGAGAAACCCGGACTCGATGGATGGAAAACGGTCGCGGATTCGCTAAATCTCGCCGCCGAAAATTTGCAGCCGTCAGGATTGAAGGCCGGGTATCACAATCATCAGACGGAGTTCACTCCTGTCGACGGCATTCGCCCCATCGAAATCATCGCGAAGAATACAAAGCCTTCGGTCATGTTGCAATTAGACGTCGGGACTTGTATCGAAGCCGGTTCCGACCCTGTGGCGTGGATTCGGGCGAATCCCGGCCGCATCCGATCGCTTCACCTCAAAGAATGGTCACCAGAAGCCGGGAAAGGCTATACGGTTTTATTTGGTGAAGGCGTTGCAAATTGGAAGGCTATTTTCGATGCAGCAGAAAGCGCTGGGGGAGTGGAATACTACCTCATCGAACAGGAAGGCAGCAGGTTTTCGGAGCTGGACACGGCAAAAAAGTGCCTCGAAACGTTCCGCGCCACGTACCGCTCTTGATTTCGTTTACTTGCCAGAAGCGAGTGAGTTAACAGGTGTGGTCTGATCGGCGAAATAGTTTTGCTCGCGGAGCTTGCGATAGATGCGCCCTGCGACAACGGCTGCCATCGGTCCCTTAACGCTGCGTGTGTTTCCCCGGAGCAGAACGGCCAGCGCGATTTTCGGATGGGCTTCGTCCGCGTACGTCACGAACCAGCCGATGTGCGATGGAGTGGTGTGATCGTCGCATGTACCCGTCTTGCCGAGCGGTGTTTCGTCGCCGCCGTGGTCGAAGCTGGACTTGCCCGTACCGTAGAGAACAGCGGCAAGCATCCCTTCGCGAATTTCGGGAAGAATCGAGCCGATATTCAAGTCGCGTTTCACGCGTGGCGCGAAACTTGCCACGTCTTCCTGCGTGCGTGGATATTGCAGATAATAGAGCGTGCCGCCGTTCGCAAATGCCGCAGCCAGCGCGGCAAGTTGCAGCGGAGTGATCTGAATTCCTTCGCCGTAACTAGACATCCGCGCAACGCCGCCTAGCGCGGGCGGCGCGCTGGGGAAAGCGCCAGGATGCTCTTCCGGCAAGTTGTAGCCGGCGAGCTCGCCGAGACCCAGCAGGCGCGCGTACTTCGAAACCGTGTCAAACCCCATGCGCAGGCCGAGCTGCTCAAAAAACACGTTGTTCGAGTGGGCCATCGCATCGGTCAAATTCATGTACTTGCGGTAACTCACCTTGAGCATGGTGTCGCGCGTGATGACATTTTCTTCGAGCGCGGCGAGAGCGATGGTCGGCTTGATCGTTGAACACGGAATGTAGCCATCGCCGAAAGCAATCTTTTGATTTACGACCGTGAGGATGCGGCCGGTGTTCGGATCCACAGCGACTACCGATCCGTTATAGCGCCCCAGGGCTTCGACGACAGCCGCGCGAACGACCGGGTCATCAAACGTCGAAATGTCGGCGCTAGTGGAATCGGCAAAAGTGGGAACGCCGCGGTAACGCGAAGCATACTTGCGGGATTTTGCGCTGGAAGTCAAACCGCCCGGCGCAGCGGGAACCGGCACGGCAAAAAGCGCCGTGACCAGAATTGCGAGAACCGATTTTGCTGCTTTCTTCACTAAACCGCCTTTGGTCCGCGACTTCCCCGAAAACTCTCAGGGACGAATACTTACCTCATCCTGTACTTACGGTCAACCTGCATTCACAGTCCGTTTTCTAAATCGCCAAAACTGAGGAGCACCCTGTCGCGCGATCACCGACTGATCTTGCACCCAAATCGCCAAATGAGGAGCTTACTCATTTGATGCCACTTAGCTGCGTGGCGTAGTGCCCACTCTGTTCCGCAGAGAAACAGCATCTCTCACGTTGAGACACAGTTTAGGCACTCGGAGGGATAGTACGCAATAGCTCAGGCGCACCAGTACGTTCGTATGTGCTTTGTTATCAACGACTGACCATCGGGACAGGGGGCGGAATTTAGCTGACCTTGCGTCCGGCAAGGATCGCCGTGCGGGCATGGAAGAAAAGTCGCCCTGTCGCATCTTGAAACGGACGTGTACCACTCAGGTCGTGCAGACGGTCTTCTTCGAGAAGACGTCGAATTTCCGTTGCGCGTTCTGGTGGCGTTTTCGTGGTCGCCAGCCAGCGTTCCACTTCAGGAGTGAGATCGTCCGCCGTAGTGACGGAATCCGTCTCCAGTCCTGCGTCACGAAAAAGCTGGAGCAGTTCGCTGAGCGCAAGCGTACGGACATGCGAAGGATCGCGCAGAATTTCCCATCGGTCTTGATAAGCTGCGCGCTCGGGATGTTCGCTGGCGAAAATGTCTTCCACCACAACCGTGCCGCCAGCGCGGCAAACGCGTGCCATTTCGCATAGCACTTGCAACGGCTTCATAAGATGATGCAGCGCGAGCCTGCACACAACTACGCCGAACGCTCCATTATCGAAAGGGAGATTTTGCGCATCAGCGGCGCGGAACGAAACATTAGAAATGCCGCGCTCCTTCGTGCGTTGTTTAGCAATCGCCAGCATGGCGTCCGTGAGGTCGACGCCGACTACTTCACGCACAGCGCCAGCCAAGGCTTCCGCGATATATCCTGGGCCCGTCGCAATATCCAGCACGCGCTCATCGCCGTTGAGATGGGCCGCCGCGACCAAGCGCCGAATGCGCTCTTCGTCGGTAACCCAGGGATTCGCCGCGAAAGCCTGCGCCTGTGTCGTGAACGATTCTCGAATGACGTCGTTGTGTTGCGTCACGCAAAAATCTTAGCACAGGCGTCGCACGCGAGCAGCCCGCGCCGGGCAGCTACCTTGTCGGACGGGCTTTGTTGGCTTCGGATGAGCCTGACGTGGCGGCAGCAGCGGCCGCTTTGATGGGAGGTTTATCGCCGTGCGCAGTCGCCGGCGCGTGACCATTGGGACCGTGTGCGGCAGCGTTCTGTCCGCCCGGAATTGCGATCTCCAGCTTCTTGCGCAGAGCGTTCTCCAGTTTGTCGCGGATATCCTTATTTTCTTTCAGGAAGCTGCGCGCGTTTTCGCGGCCTTGGCCCATGCGTTCGCCGCCAAAGCTGAGCCACGTACCGCTCTTCTCGACCAACCCCTTATCCACGCCGAGATCGATCAGATCGCCTTCGCGCGAAATGCCTTCGCCATAAACTATGTCGAATTCGGCTTCGCGGAAGGGCGCCGCCACCTTATTCTTCACGACCTTGGCGCGCGTCCGCGAGCCCACCACTACGTCGCCTTCCTTAATCGCCTGGATGCGCCGGATATCGATGCGCATCGACGCGTAGAACTTCAGCGCGCGTCCGCCGGTGGTTGTCTCCGGATTGCCGAACATCACGCCAATCTTCTCGCGGATCTGGTTGATGAAAATCAGGCAAGTCTTCGACTTCGACACAATCGCGGTGAGCTTCCGCAGCGCTTGCGACATCAGCCGCGCCTGCAAACCCATTTGCGGATCGCCCATGTCGCCTTCAAGTTCCGCCTTTGGCACAAGTGCCGCGACCGAGTCCACCACAACAATGTCCACACCGCCGGAACGAATCAGCGTCTCGGCGATCTCCAAAGCCTGCTCGCCGTTATCCGGCTGCGACACCAGGAGGTTGTCCACATCCACGCCCAGCTTCCGCGCATAAACGGGATCAAGCGCATGCTCCGCGTCGATGAACGCCGCTTGGCCGCCGAGCTTCTGCGCTTCCGCGATTACGTGCAACGTCATGGTCGTCTTACCGCCCGACTCTGGCCCATAAATCTCAATCACGCGCCCGCGGGGGAAGCCCCCAACGCCCAGCGCCGCATCAATCGACAAGCACCCACTTGGAATCACACTTACAGGCACCAGCACATCCCTGCTGCCCAAACGCATAATCGCGCCCTTGCCGTGGTCCTTTTCAATCTGCGATATCGCCGCTGCCAGCAATTTTTCTTTTTCTTCTGTCATTTCACACCTCGGTAGAGAAGATTAGGGAATTTCGATCGCAACGCAAAGCCGTGGCCCGGGACATGGCGGAAGCTGCAAAGTAACACTTCAATTATCTTTTCGCCATGCCTTCCTCAACTCAGGGCCATTCGCCAACCACCTCAGCCCTGGCGTTCGCAACCGTGCTCGGCGACATGCTCCTTCAAGCGGGCGATGGCCATCGCCACTCGCACCGCCAGTTGCCGCTCTTCGGCGGGCTCCAGCTTGCGGAGCCGTACCAGCCCCCGCATCCGATCGCGCCCCTCGATGAACTCGCTTTCGAGCCTAGCATGTTCCGGACAACTTATCGCCAGACTCGAAGCCGAATACATCCTGCACCTGTTGAAAACCGCGAAAGGCAAATTACCATCAAGGCGAAGAAAAAGCAAATACTATTTTCGCCTTATATTCGCCTCGGCTCGCCAGCCGCAAAATCGACGAATACGGCGGAGAGTCCCAAACGCTGCAGATCTTCGTCCTGCCAGCCAGCGTCCTCGATCATGGCTCGCAGTGTGCCGATAGGAAATATTTCGCTAAGGGAATGAAAGGCAACGACGACGCGACGCCCGTCAGCGTGCCGGTAAACGCGATGACTACCTCGAACTCGCTGAAGTGCAAATCCATCTGCTTCCAACGCGCGGATAAAACGACGAGCGGGCAAGTCTCGCGGGGTTCGTGTCATACGTCATACATTGACAACAACGGCGGGCTCTGGCAGCTCGATCGTTCCTTGGTCCACCGGAATCGTCTGGCCGGCTTCCAGGAGATCCTGAACGTACAAGTCGATAGCTTCGCGTATATTCGCCAAGGCTTCTTCGTAGCTATGACCCCAAGTATGGCAACCTTTGAGGGCGGGGCAATAAGCGTGCCAAGCGTCGCGACCGTCTTCGAATTTGTCCGGTTCGACGGCCACTTTGAAGACATAGGATTTCATTTTGAAAGCCTCAAGTGAGTCGCAGTTGAGGTTGGCCCTGCAACCCAAATCAAATTATCTCACGGCTCAAGAATTGAGCAAGGAATCTTACGGAGAGCGCGGTTACTACAGCTTCGGCAGTATTGGCCGTTGGGAGACTAGCTGGCATACGTATAAAATCCGCGCCCCGCCTTCCTACCCAACCACCCCGCCGCCACATACTTCTTCAACAACGGACAAGCCTGATACTTGGGATCCCCCAGCCCCTCATGCAAAACATGCATGATATCCACGCACACATCCAACCCAATAAAATCCGCCAACTCCAGCGGCCCCATCGGATGGTTCATCCCCAGCTTCATCACCGCGTCGACCGCTTCCGGCGTCGCCACGCCTTCCATCACGCAATAAACCGCCTCGTTAATCAGCGGCATCAGCACCCGGTTCGACACGAACCCCGGCGCATCATTCACCGCCACCGGCGTCTTCCCCAGCTTCTTCGCCAACTCCATCGTCGCCGCAAACGTCGCGTCGCTCGTCTGCAGCGCCCGAATCACCTCGACCAGCACCATCACCGGCACCGGATTCATAAAATGCATCCCCACAAACCGGTCCGCCCTCTTCGTCAAAGCCGCCAGCGTAGTCATCGCGATCGACGACGTATTGCTAGCCAAAATCACCTCCGGCCGCAAAATTCCATCCGCCTCCGTCAACACCGCCCTCTTAATCTCCAACTTCTCCGGCACCGCCTCAACCACAAAATCCGCCCCGCCAATCGCCCCCATCTCCGTCACACACTCCACCCGCCCCAGCACCGTCCCCTTCTCCGCCTCCGGCAACTTCCCCTTCTTAATCTCCCGATCCAGATTCTTCCCAATCGTCTCGATCCCGCGCTCCAAAAACCGCAGCTCCACGTCCCTCAAAATCACGTTGTAACCCGCCCGCGCAAACACATGCGCGATGCCGTTCCCCATCGTCCCCGCACCCAGCACCGCCACCGTTTTGATTGAGTCGATCGACAAGTTCAAAACCTCCGCGTATACCTGAAACAAATGAAGTCATTGAAGTTAAGGAAGTAAAGGATGCACGTGCCCCGGAACGACGTCAAGCCATTGGCGGCGACATGGGTATGCGGACCGCTATTGGAAAACGGTTAGCCCCCTGGCGTCGCGAGTATCGCTCAAAGTAATACCAGAAGAAGGAAAGCGGCAGGAAAGAAGGAAGTACAAAACGAAGAGGCCGTATTTCGTAACGGATCGCCTGATACGCCACCCAGAGCGTGCCTATTTCGGAGGCGAATGAGACAAGCGAGAAAACACCATCCGTAAACGAGGCCGAACGAAAACTGCCGTCAAGCCGTGCCTCTAAAAAGAAAACGAAAACCAGAATCGCAAAATACGCCAACGCCGGAAGCCAAGCAAACAAATAACTTCGGACCGGTTCATCATGCCAAGAGTATCCCGTCCGCCGTGGCAAGGGAGCTTCGGGCAACGCAGCGTCGGCGATTTGATGCAGGAGTTCGCGCGCCAGCGTAGCGTCTTCAGGATAAACGAGGACGCTAAGTTTCTCTGGGGCGTCCACCAGGATCCGAGAAGGAATGCCAATTTCGCGAAGCGATGCCCCGAGAAATCGCGCCCTCCTGCGATCATTTCCAGTCCAAACTTCCAACGTCGCCAATTCCGGATCCCAGTGGAGAGGCAATTCCGGAACATCCGCCGAACCGGCTTCGTCCGATTCGTTTTCCGATTGAGGAAGCGATACATCTTCAAGCTCGCGGACCAGAAGTCTTTTCGAGATATTACGCGATGCGGGCAGGTCAGCAGTGGCAACGCTCACCACGAAACCGAATCGCGAGACGATTCTTAGGTTCAAGACACCCCAGAATGGCGCAGGTAGATGTCGAGAGGGACATCCGCATATCGGATGCCAGCTCGGTCAAGCTCCTCGATAAGCATGTCGCGAAAAATCGGGTTATCTCCACGCCAAAGAACGGCGAAGGATGTAGGAGAGTTCCGGGCAGGCAGCTCCTCGACAAGGTCCACGTGGCAATCGGAGCAGCTTGTGAAGTCGGGGCGGTATTCGGATTTGCAGTTGGGGCAAATCATGCTTCGGACGGCAGTCTACTACAGATTGGCGAAAACGGAAGGTTACTCGGGCGGAGCGCCCTCAACGATTTCGCGGATAATTTCGCGCGCCAGCATTTCTTCTTCCGGCGGAACGTACACGGTTGCCTCACTGCCCCGCGCCTCGGCCCGCGCAGGAATCTCGTTTTCCTTCAGTGCTTGGACTAAAAAGCCCGCGCGTGTTTCATCAGCGCCAGACCATACCGCACAAGTAATCGCGCTCAAGTGGGCGGGTTTCACCTCGGCTACTCCAGGCTGCGCAGAGTCATTCGCGGCAATCTCCATGTCCGCGGGCTCCTGGTCCAGCAGCTTTTCGAGAATCTTTTCGGCCGCAGCCCGATTCGACGAGGGCACAGCCACTTCGAACCCGAATTGCGTTTTCCAATCGATAGGAAGGATATCCGCCGACGGAGGAACTTGATCATCACCGGTCGGCCTGTCAATAAACGGAATGCCCGCGGATTGCAATTCCTCAATCAGCTCGGAGTGCAGCGCCGGATCCTCCCCCGCCCACAACATAATCAACGAGCCTTGCGGTCCAGGACCTGAAGCCATGAGTTCCTCCATGCCATCAATGTGTGCCGACGATTGGCCGCAAAAATGCCCGCCGCGATCAGGAAATCCATCCGACAGTCTTCAAGTGTACTCCCACTCGAACGGAAATGCGGCAGCCGAAAAGGAGTCAATCCAGATTCATTCGGGCGGAGCCGCCTCAACCACTTGTCTCACAATTTCTCGCGCTCGCGCCTCGTCCTCGGGCAATACAAAAAGCTTCCGCATTCCATCAGCTTGCGCCACGCGGGAATGAATCTGATTCTCTCCCAGCGACGCAGCCAGCAACGTCGCCATCTCCGGAAACTCGTCCGCCCAAACTTCCGCTGTTGCTTCTTCCGGATGCCAGTTCCCCGGCTCCCACGTTGCACGCGATTCATGCGCTTCGCTTGACTCCGGAAGCTCGGCGGGGGCTGTTACACCTTCGGAAGCCGTGTCATCGGCCGAGCCATAGGCTTCCTTGACAGCGGTTTCCGCTTTTTCAAACATCGAGAACGGTACGCCAATCTCGAATGCATTCCTCGTGTTCCAGTTAAACAGATGATCCTGCCGCCGAATGGTCCTATGCGGAATTCCCTGCTCGCCAAGCAACTCACAAAGCTCCGCGTGTACTCTGGGATCGTCTCCTTTCCAAAATGAACAGAAGGGATCTTCCTCGGGGTCGCCTGGATCGACGGGCTCAACGGGGACGATGGCCGCCGCGGGCAATTCGTAGACAAGGTCAGCGTCGCAGTCCGCACATCTCGTAAACCCTTGTCGATACTCCGCTTTGCAAACAGGACAGAACATGGCAGCAAAACGAAAGTCTACTACACCGCGTCAAGCCACTTGGTGGCCGGGCCCTAATCCAAAATTCTTGTTGGCAACATTATAATAGTCATGGTATAATTCTTTTGGTTAATACTGCGCCACGCCATTCCGCGAGGCGTTTGCTTTTTCGGCCATGTCCTAGCGCCGGGCTTTAGCCTGGCTCTTTCTTTTCCGTCAGTCCAAATCTCAAAATCAAAAACTAAATCAAGGAGACTCCCATGCCTTCGCTCACAGCCAAGGACCGCGTATCCCTCTGTCTTTTCACGTTCACCGATGGACGCCGCTGCCGCACTCCCCGCACCGGCAACCATCCCCATTTCTGTTTCTACCACGCCCAAAAGGAAGCCCGCGCCTGCGCCGCCGAATCACTCGCCAAAGACCTCGCGTGCTTCTTCTCCGGCGACTATCTTTCCGCCTGCGATCTCAGCACCGCCCTCGCCCGCCTCATCCCCGCCGTGATCCGCGGCGATATAAAACCCAGACTCGCCCGCACCGTTGCCTACATGTTCCAAACTCAATTGCAAGCCATCCACATCGCCCAACACGAATACATCAACGCCTTCGGCACCGACGGTTGGCGCAAAACCATCCGCACCTCTGTAAATGCCAACTACGACCACCGCTTTCCCACCACCCGCGAACCCGAACCGCAACAGCCTGCCACGGCAACGCTGCCACAACCCACGCGGCCGCTAGCCAACGCCACAGCCGATTCTCGTCCATCTCGGCACAATTCAGTCACGCCTCAATCCGCCGCGCCCATACCAAATCCCACCGCCCCGAAGCCTGTCATCCCGAGCGTAGCGAAGGACACTGCTACAATCCTGCTCCATCGACCACCGACGAGACCCGCCTTTCTTCCACGCCTGGCAAAACCAAACAGCCCATCAATTCAACTCCGCCCGCACCACTACCCCCGAAATCCCAACCATCTACCCCAAACCGCGACCCCTATGCCGTCCACTTCGACCACAACTAGCGCCTCCGCATCGGCGGAGAGCCCTTCTAGAATCTCCATGTAGCGCCGGGTTTCAGCCCGGCACTGTTGGGCTCAACCGCAACCCCAGCAAAATCAACACTTACAGCGCCTCTCGCAACTATAAGTTTCCGCAGCACTTACGCCAAACGTAAGTCTTTTATCAGCAACGCTTATAAAAAAAGCGGGGGAGTGGAGGCGGGTAATCGGGAGAAATTCCTAACCATGCCATCTGAGATTCCATCCAGCCAGACCACCTGGCTCAGTTTGCGTCTTTTTGGCCGGCCCTGGCGTATACCCTGTAGAATGAGCGCGACATTTACAACCCTGACCCCGGCACCATTGAGGTCGATTCTTCTCTTCTCCGCACAGATGGCCGACGACAACAAGGCCCTCGCCCAGGGGCTCAAGCGCCGCGACCCGGATCTTCTCGATCAGCTGATCGAGCAGTATCAATACCGGCTTTTCCGCTATTTGCTCTACCTAACCTCCAGCCGCGAGCGCGCCGAAGACTTTTTCCAGGAAACGTGGATCCGTGTTCTCGAACGCGGCCATCAATACGACGGCAAATACAAATTTGAAGGATGGCTTTTCCGCATCGCGCGCAACCTGGTGATTGACTGGCAGCGCCAGAAAAAAATGCAAAGTCTCGACGCACTCACCGACCCAGAAGAAGGCGCTCCGATGGAGTTCGCCGCGCTAAATCCGTCGCCGCTGAATCTAGTTCTGACCGCGGAAGAAAAATCCGGCGTTCACGCTTCCCTCGACCGCATTCCCACGGTCTATCGCGAAGTTCTCGTGCTCCGTTTTCAGGAAGAGCTTGGCCTCGAAGAAATCGCCGGCGTGCTGGCGGCGCCGCTCTCCACCGTGAAGTCGCGTCTCTATCGCGGTCTCGAAGCCCTCCGCGGCGCCATGCAAGGAAATGCAGCATGAACGAAAATCTTCACGCCCGCGCCGAGAAATTAATCGCGCAGGAGCGCATCGAAGGAATCTCCCAAGCCGAGCGCGATTGGCTCGTCTCCCATCTCCGCGAGTGCCCAGCCTGCGCCCAAGTCGCACAGCAAACCAATAACGCACTCCGCGCCTTGCGAGGCATGCCGATTCCCCTTCCTCGCGGACTCGCCGCACGCACACAGTTTCGCGTGCAGTTGCGCGCGCAGGAAATGCGCGAGCGCGAACCCAAGCGCCGCGTCCTCTGGATTATGTGCGCAATGTCCTGGGGACTCGGCATCGCCACCGCGCCTTACGTCTGGCGCGCCTTCGAGTGGACCGGCCAACACCTCGGCGTACCCAAGCTGGTGTGGGAAATGGGCTTCGGTCTTTGGTGGACGATCCCCGCGCTCATCGCCGCGGCCGTCGTATTGATGGAAAACCTCAGATTAGCGAACGAAAACGATCAAGCAAGGTGAGTAAGAACACCGGCTCAAAAGTTTCAGAGAGGAAAGCAAATGTCGGACTATCAGCAAAAAGTTAGCGGTTCCTTCAACGAACGGATGCGCCTCATCCGTCTTCGCAGAAAAAAGGAAAATCTCCGCTTCTGGGAAGAATTCCGGATCATTCCCAAAGGCTTGATCTGGACCCTCGTAGCACTATTCATGATCGCGCAGATGATCGCATTTTCCGTCAATCGATGGAATGCGCTTCACTATGGAAACTTCTTTCCTTGGGAGTTGCGGGACAACTTCGCGCTGGCTTCCGTCGCTTTGGCCGGGATAGTTACCGCAATTTCGATGTGCATGGCGAGCATGATTTTATTGATCGCCTACGTGAACCGCGACGCCAAACGCCGCGAAATGAATTCCGCCCTGTGGACGCTACTCGTGATTCTCCTTTTGCCCGCGTGGGGCTTCGTCGGCTTCGTCATCTATTTCCTGATGCGCGAGCCGCTGCCATATCCCTGCCCGCAGTGCGGAAAAGCAGTTGGTGCCCGCTTCAACTTCTGCCCCAATTGCAAATGCAATCTCCACCCTTCCTGTCCCAATTGCAAACGCGAAGTCGTCGAAACCGACAAGTTCTGCCCCTACTGCGCCTATGAACTGGGAACTGCGCCGCTAGCAGAGAACACCCCGCAAGCGCAAAATATGTAGCGCAAGGCGAAGCCCTGCGGCCTTTTCTGGACCGATCGCGTATCTTGACAACTAAGAAGAGCGAAGTCAGTCGGAGCTAATAGCGTTCAACGGCGAGTGCAACCGCATTGCCACCACCCAGGCAGAGCGCGGCGATGCCGCATTTCAGGTTGCGCCGCTGCAATTCGTAGAGAAGAGTGACCAGGATGCGTGCTCCGCTCGCTCCAATCGGATGGCCTAACGCGACCGCGCCGCCGTTCACGTTCACTTTTTCGGGGTTGAGCCGCAGCTGGCGTGTTACGGCGATTGCGGCAACCGCGAACGCTTCGTTCAACTCGACAAGGTCCACATCTTTGTCGCGGTCCCAGCCGGTTTTGGTGAGCAATTTTTCGACCGCGTCTACTGGCGCCATCATCACCCACTTGGGCTCCACGCCGCTGACGGCCTGCGCGACGATTCGCGCGATCGGTTGCCTCCCAAGCCGCGCCGCGTTCCGCTCGCTTGTGACGATCAACGCCGCCGCTCCATCGTTCGTGCCCGGAGCGTTTCCAGCGGTCACCGTGCCATCTTTCTTGAACGCCGGCTTCAATTTCGCCAGCGCTTCCGTCGAAGTATCTTCGCGGGGCGATTCGTCATACTTGATGACAATCGGCTCGCCTTTTTTCTGCGGTACCTCGATCGGCAAAATTTGCCCCTCGAAGAAACAAGACTTGCGCGCGCGAATGGCTTTCTGGTGGCTCTCGACCGCAAACCGGTCCTGCTCTTCGCGCGTAATCCCGTACTTCTCCGCGACCAGCTCCCCGGTCATCCCCATGTGAAAGTCTTCGTATGCGTCCCACAAACCGTCGTGGATCATCGAATCGACAAGCTTGCCGTCGCCGATGCGGTAGCCCGTCCGCGCTTGCGCTAGCAAATACGGGCAATTGGACATCGACTCCATCCCGCCGACCACGACCATTTCCGATTCGCCAAGCTGCACGGCTTGCGCGGCCAGCGCAACCGCCTTCAGACCGGAGCCGCATACTTTGTTGATCGTCATTGCCGCAACGCGAGGCGCGCAACCGCCTTTGAGCGCTGCTTGCCGCGCAGGATTCTGCCCGAGTCCCGCTTGCACCACGTTGCCCAGAATTGCTTCATCCACTTCGTTGGGATCGATCCCCGCGCGTCGTATCGCTTCGGCAACAATTTTGCCGCCAAGCTCAACGGCAGAAAATCCGGCGAGTCCGCCTTGGAATTTTCCGATGGGCGTGCGAACAGCAGAAAGGATGATGGGCGTATCCATGTGAGTGGTAAACCTCCGGAGGAGCAACGCCCACCATTATACAGCGTTGCGCCGGGAGGAGTCGCGAGGCGAAGAGGTGAAGGAAAATAGGGAAGGCGGACAAAATGTCCGCACTTCCCGTGGCCAATCTTAGTTTGCTGCTGCTGCCGAATCCGGCATGCCTTCGTCGGCGCTCGGGCCATATAACCCTGGCACAGGAACGCCCACCAGCCGGTAGTAAACGGTGAGCTGCGCGCGGTGGTGGATCATGTGATTCATGCACATGCCTCGAATACAGGCAATTTTCGGCAAGGTGAAGATCTCCTTGCCGCCCGCAAGAAGCTTCCAGCCCTTCATCATGTCTGCATCGCTTACGCCGGCGAGTGCGGCCCGCGCTTCTGCACTCTCCTTGTCAAACGCAGCAAGCAGCTCTTTCCGGTTGGTGATTTTCGGCGGCTCGTAGCCTGGCCCGTCCACCGGGGCGTAATCCAGCTCGTCCGTGTTAATGGTCATCGTAATCCATCCGGGGACCGTCCCGATGTGAGAGGCAAGCCAGCCCACGGTGCCGGATTTCTCGTGCGGCTTCCAACCCCACTTGTCGTCGGGTACGCGCTCCAGCACCTTTCGCGTGCTCTGCATTTCCTGGTCAAATTCAGGCAGCATCGATTGTCCAATGGTCATATCAACCTCCAAGAAAAAGTCTCCACTCAGCGCTGGGAATCATAGGCGAACGAAAAGCGAAATGTCAAGCCTTATTTTTCGCCGCGGCAAACACACGCATACGAGTCTCCGCAGTCCTCCGGCGGAGGCGAACTTTCGCGATTGGCCGTTGACATCCGCCTCGCCAGGTACAAAATATTCCCATGCCGCACCAGCTCAGCACTTCGTATTTGCAGGATTCCATCGGACTCTTTCGGTATTACAAAAAACTGGCCGACCGAGCGATCGCGCAATGTCCGGACGAAGCTCTCTTCATCACGCTGGACCCGGAATCGAATTCCATCGTCATCATCGTGAAACACATGTCCGGCAACATGCGCTCCCGCTGGCTCGATTTCCTGACCACCGATGGTGAAAAACCAGACCGCAACCGCGACACAGAATTCGAAACCCCGCCGAGCACCCGCGCGGAATTGATAGAAATGTGGGAACGCGGCTGGAAATATCTTTTCGACGCGCTCGAACCACTAACCGAGACCGATCTCACGCGAACCGTTACGATTCGCACGGAACCTCATTCCGTCATGCAAGCGATCAATCGCCAGATCGCCCATTACGCACATCACGTTGGCCAGATCCTGTTCCTTGCCAAGCATCTAACTTTCACCAAGACTGGAAAGTGGGAATCGCTCAGCGTTCCGCGCAACAAATCAGCCGACATGAATGCCAAAGTTGCGGCAGGCAAATTCTCGCAACAAGAAGCTCTTTTCTCATCGAAAAAAGCCTGACGGCTGGCTTCGCTTCCCCTTCGCCCTAATTTCCGTTAACCTTGCTTAGGTGATGGCTACACTTTTCGATCTTGAGCCGCCCGCGCAAGTAGGCGTGCAACTAAACGAGGCGCAGCGCAGCGCCATCACGCATGGTGAAGGGCCGTTGCTCGTTATCGCGGGCGCGGGCACTGGGAAGACCCGCGTCATCACCGAGCGCATCCGCCATCTCCTGCAATCTGACGATTCGCTTTCCGGTGAAAATATACTCGGCTTGACCTTCACTAACAAAGCCGCCGGCGAGATGAAAGCCCGGGTCGTTCGCGCTACTGGCGAGCGAGGGAAAAAAGTGACACTCGCGACCTTTCACGCTTTCTGCGAGAGCCTGCTGAAAGAAGCCGCGCCCGAACGCTTGATGCTCGACAAAGTCGACCACTGGATTCTTCTGCGCCGGAATTTGGAGCGCCTCAAACTAGAAAAGTATCGCCGCCTCGCCGATCCCGGCCAGTTTCTAAACGATTTCGTGGATTTTTTCTCGCGATGCCAGGACGAGCTTGTCTCCTGCGACGACTATCTCCGCTACGCCGAAGGACTCGCAGCACAGCTCGAAACCGACCGCGGAGGCTTCGAAGAGGACACTTTCAAGGAACGCGTCGAAGAAGTCGCCCTCCAACGAGAAATCGCCCGCGCGTACCGCGCCAGCGACGAATTGATGCGTGAAAAAAAGTGCGTTTCCTTCGGCTCGCTCATCACCGGCGCCGTCGAGCTTCTCGAAACCGACGCCAAGCTCCGCCGCGCGCTTCAGGAAAAATATCGCTACGTCCTCGTCGATGAATTTCAAGACACTAACATCGCGCAGCTTCGTCTTCTCGAACTCCTGGCCGGCGATAAAAAGAACATCATCGCCGTGGGCGACAACGATCAGGCCATCTACCGCTTCCGCGGCGCGTCGTTCGGCAGCTTCAAACTTTTTCTAGAGCGCTTTGCCGGCTGGCGCGAAGGGCAGGACTCCACAAAATTTCGCGTCTCCCTCGTTGAGAACTACCGTTCCACGCCGAATATCCTGCGCGTAGCCACGCAAGTGATCGCGCAAAACACCGTGAGCGCCGACTTCCCCAAAAAAGTGCTAAGCGCCAACAAAGAAGAAAGCGAGAAAATCCGCGTCGTCGAACTGGACAACGAACATGACGAAGCGCGCTGGATCGTCAGCGAACTCCTGCGGATGCGCGCAGCCGGCCGCAAATGGCGCGAGTTCGCCATTCTCTACCGGCAGCATGCGCACCGGCACGACCTTGTCGAAGAACTCTGCCGCCACAAAATCCCTTTCGTGATCAGCAGGCTCTCGATTCTCGATCATCCGCTGGTCAAAGACGTCCTCGCCTATTTGCACCTGATCGAGAATCCCGCGGATGACATTGCCTGCGCCCGGGTTCTCGCAGCGCCTGCGTGGTCACTCGAGCCAGGCGATCTTGTTCGCCTTGCCGAGCGTGCCAGAAAAGAAAAAAAAGCTCTCTACGAAATGCTGCAAGGCCCTCAAGGGCAACTCGCGTTCGACGCCTCGCACGCCGCATTGAGCAAGCTCATCGAGTTCGTCTTCGAGCAGCGCAAAACGCTCCACCGCCGCAGTGCTCGCGGAATCCTCGCGGATCTCCTGGAGTGGCTGGAAGTGGCGCAACGCGCCAGCCCCCAGGACCGCAAATACGTCAAGCGCCTCTCCGAATTCGCAAAAGAGTGGGAGCCGAAAAGCGAAACGCAAAGCCTCGCCGAATTTGTGGAGTATCTCGATTACTACGGACAAGCCGGCGGCGCGATCAGTCTGGAAGACGATGTCCCTGGAGATGCCGTCCAGCTCATGACCGTTCATGGCGCCAAAGGCCTCGAGTTTCCGCAAGTCTTCCTGCTGCGCGTCAACAACAAGAAATTCCCAGCCGCGGAACGCTCGCGTGTGTTCGAATTCCCCGCCGCGCTGATGAAAGAAGGCGAACCCGCCGAGCAATTTCACATTCAGGAAGAGCGCCGCCTCTTCTACGTCGCTCTGACGCGCGCGGAAAACCGCCTGACGCTCACTACACTCACCGAGAAAAAAGGCAAGATTCCTGTGTTCATCGAGGACCTGCTGATGGATCCCGGGATCAAACGTCACGATATCCACCAGATGAAACCAAAATTGCCCGAAACTCCGTCCATCGCAAAAAAACAATCCCCGTACGCTGGTGATCCGCTACTCTTTCCTCTCTCCGAACCAGCAAAAATCTTCTCTCGCATTGCCGACTGGGCTATCGAGTTCCATCCTCTGACTCCGGAACCGCTCGCTTTGAGCCCTTCCGCGGTGAGCAGCTACCGCACCTGCCCGCAGCAATATTTCTTCAGCCGCTCGTGGCGTCTGCGGGAAGGCCCTAAGGCTGTGCTCAGCTTTGGGAGCGTCATGCACACCACGATCAAGCGCTTCGTCGACCAGCTTCGTAAAGGCGTAAAGCTGCCGTTCGAAGACGTCGCGCGAGTGTTCGATACCGAGTGGACTTCGGCAGGATTTGAAGACGACTATCAGGAGCAAGGCTATAAACAAGAAGGCCTCGAACAGCTGCGCGTCTTTTACACGTCGATTCTCGCGACCCCTTCGCAAGTGCTCGAACTGGAAAAAAGCTTTGAGCTTCCTCTGGCGAACAACGTCACAATCACTGGACGAATGGACCAGGTGAACTCGCTGGGCGGCAAAGACGTCGAAATCATCGACTACAAGACAGGCAAGCCCAAAAAGGACGCCGACGCGAAAAAAGACTTGCAGCTCAGCCTTTACGCCCTGGCCGCAAAGGAAATCTTCGAGTGGAATCCGGTCCGTCTGGTTTTCCACTACCTTCAGAACAACCAAATCCAGGTGACCACACGGGACGCCAAGCAACTCGAGGAAGCACAAGCGATCGTACTCGAAGCCGCAGACGACATCCGCGCCGGCCAGTTCCCGCCAAATCCCGGCTTTGTCTGCCGCAGCTGCGCCTACAAACCGATTTGCCCCGCCTACGAAGAGACGCTAAGCGGCTAAGCGCGCTCCGCACGGTCCCAATCGACGTAAAGTATTGCTTCGCCTAAATGCCCAGTGGGTCAGTTTCCGATAACGCGTAATCAGGCATGTGAATGCAGTTCGGCGCGTCGCCCCAGAGAAGCGGATGTCCATTATCGGACAGTCTGAATAGTGGCTACTCCCGTAAACTGTATTATCTAAGCTTTTCTATCCGCCTACTCACCGACGGCAGCTCTTTCCGCAACTGTTCCGTGGGTACGCATCGATCATTTGAACGGCTTACTTAACAAAATTCTGTTAGCTGTATAGCGCGCAGTCCAGCCAACCCAGGACGGAGAAGAGATGAGCCCCAACGAGCCCAGGAACGAATCTGCCCAGACTTTGAACTTAGAGCTGACATTGAGCCAAAGCGAACAGGTTCAATCCACAGTCGAGAAATGTGGACAGGAACTCTCCGAGGTGAATGTACATCTCAGGGATGAAATCGCGGAACGGAGATGCCTGGAGTTAGAGCTTTCGGAGAGCTTAGTGGCAGAGGAAGAGGCCCGCCGCCGCAGCCTTCACGATGATGTGACGGGGCTGCCCAATCGAGCGCTGTTGAGGGATCGACTGGAACATGCACTCGCCCATGCAAAACGTCGTTCATCGAGTCTGAGCGTGTTGTTCATCGATTTGGATGACTTCAAAAAGGTTAACGACTCCCACGGCCATGAGGTTGGAGACAAGGTATTACGAGCGATCGCTGAGCGTCTGCAATCTTCCGTGAGGGCGGAAGATACGGTGGGCCGCCAGGGTGGAGACGAATTCCTTTACCTCGCGCTCGACCTTGTGAAAGAAACCCATGCTGAAAACATCGCCAAGAAAATAAGGAACACGATTGCAGCAACATGCGAAATTGAGGGAGTACCGCTCACAATCAAGGCGAGCATTGGGATTGCCATTTATCCCCAGGACGGTCGCACCCCTGAAGAACTCTTAAAGAGTGCAGACAAAGCAATGTACAAAGCCAAGGCCAGCGAGACAGGGTACAGTTTCTTTCATGAGCTCCCGGCCTCATAGTCCGAATCAAAACGCATCTCTGTTCTACTTGCAAAACTCTAAAAGTAAGAAACTACCCGGTCACTAAACCTAGATCGGGGCTGATTCCCCGTGAAACGCGCTTGCCTGACAACTGAAATTGGGGGAAAAACACATGATTGCATAACAATGTCGGCTCCTCGACCCGAGTAGACTGTCATTTAGGGCCTTCGGCCCGCGAAACCTCATGAAAGTCACTCCGAGATAAGAT
>Ga0209446_1000007_pt1 | contig 78212 bp, 70 predicted proteins | sample BogFormECP04_OM2_FD_188242 | JGI IMG/M metagenome (GOLD analysis project Ga0209446, IMG submission 188242) | Bog forest soil microbial communities from Calvert Island, British Columbia, Canada - ECP04_OM2 (SPAdes) (version 2) | ecosystem: Environmental > Aquatic > Freshwater > Wetlands > Bog ... | reverse complement strand
TGACGTTGCCGGATTTTATTCTTGAGCGAGAGAACTAGCGCATAGGGTTTGTGAAGACGGGCACAGCCCTTCGAAGCTCAGGGTAACCCCATACCGTGCCCCTACGGCGGAATCTTGAACGCGAAAGTTTGGGCGCGTTGCGTGACATGCTTCCTTTCAAATTGGTTTATCACAGCGGGTACGACTTAAACCTCGGCGAGCACGTTTTTCCTTCGCAGAAATTTCATTTGATTGCTCAGACGCTTTTGCGCGAAGGAATCGCGGGGAGCGAGGATTTTCTCACGCCGGATTTCGCGGCGGATGAGGATATTTTGCGAGTGCATACCGCCGAGTGGGTGCACAAGCTAAAGACAGGAACGCTCACTGCCAGCGAGATTATGAAGTTGGAAATTCCTTATTCACGGGAGGCAGTGGAGGCGTGCTGGCTGGCGGCGAGCGGGTCGATTCTGGCGGGACAATCTGCTTTGCGCGATGGGTTTGGGTGCAATTTGGGCGGTGGCTTTCATCATGCTTTTCCGGGACATGGCGAGGGTTTTTGCGCGATTCATGACGTGGCGGTGGCGATTCGAAGGCTGCAGCATGACGGCGCGATTCGAAAGGCCATGGTCGTTGATACGGATGTGCATCAGGGGAATGGAACGGCGGCGATTTTTGCGAAAGATGAGTCCGTTTTCACACTTTCGATCCATCAAGAGAACAATTACCCGGCTTACAAGCCGCCATCGGATTTGGACTTGGAAATGGGGGACCGCGTGGAAGATGACGAATACCTTGGTGCGTTGATTCCGGCGGTACAGGGCGCTCTGGATGAGTTTCAGCCGGAGATTCTTTTTTATGTTGGAGGGGCTGATCCGTTTTGCGAGGACCAACTTGGCGGATTGATGATGACGAAGAACGGGTTGAAAACTCGCGACCGTCGAGTTTTTGAAGTGGCGCGGCGGCGGGGGATCCCCGTCGCGACAACTTTGGCTGGGGGATATGCGCGGCGTGTGGAAGACACGATTCGAATCCATGTGAACACAATTGTGGCGGCGCGCGAGGCGGCGGTAGCTTTTCCTTCGGCTTCGGCGGCGGGGCAAGACTAGAATTGCGCTCGTAGTCAGAGTTCATTTCATTCAAGGAATTGTGAGGTATTTCACGATGCGTCTCAGACTGCGGCTTGTTTTCACCATGGGGTTTCTCGGAGCTGGCCTCTTGATTGGTCCCAGCGCGGCGCGACAGGCCTTGGCGCAAGGTACGGCGGACTCGGCAAAGAAATTGAAGGTGTACATTTCGGTGGATATGGAAGGTGTGGCGGGTGTTGTGACCGCAGACCAGCTTGGGCCTAGCGGATTCGAATACGAACGTTTTCGGCATTTTATGACCAACGAGACGCTGGCGGCGGTGCGGGCAGCGAATGAAGCGGGCGCCGGCGAGATTGTGGTGAGTGATTCGCATGGTAACGGTGAGAATCTTTTGATCGAGGAGTATCCGAAAAATGTCAGGATTGTTCGCGCGTGGCCGCGGCATGGGGGAATGATGGCTGGGCTGGATCCGAGCTTCAGCGCGGCAATTTTGATCGGCTATCACGCATCGACTACGAATCCGAAGGGCGTCCGCGCGCACACGTTTTCGAGCGCGCACTATGCGCGAGTGGCGTTGAATGGCACTGCAGTGACGGAAGGGGAGTACAACGCCGCTTACGCCGGTGCAAAGGGCGTTCCGGTTATTTTTGTATCAGGCGATGACGCGGCCGTCGAGGAGATTAAATCGCGGCTTGGAAACATCGAAAGCGTGGAGACGAAAAAGTCGCTCGGTTTTCATTCTGCGGAGACGCTAACGCCGGCTACGTCGTGCGACAAGATATATTCCGGTGTGAAGGCGGCGTTTGGACGAATTCACGATTTCAAACCCTACGTCATCAAAACCCCGGTGACGCTGGAAATTACGTTCAAGAACTATACGCCGGCGGAATTGCTGAGTTATTTGCGGTCGGTGCAGCGCGTGGATTCGCATACGATACGGTTTGTGGGCAAGGACATGGACGAAGTCGACGATTTCGAGGAGTTCGTTGGGAACTATAACGCCGATTTAGCGCCGTGAGCAGAGTTCTCCGCATGTTCTTTTTGAGCCGCCAGCGCATTGCGCACCGCGTTGCTTAGTTCTGTTTCCACATCATCGGGATCGAATCCCTCCGCGCGATAGGCAATCTTTCCCTGACGATCGAGAATGACGACGGTGGGGAAAGAGTTGACTGAGAGGAGAGTATCCAGCCCATCCGCAAAGACAATCGTTGTGCGCGGTTTTACTTCCTGCAGATAGGGCGGCACGAGAGTTTCGTCTTCATCGCAATCCGCGGCAAGAAAAACGACATCCGCGAGTCCCTGGAACTGCGCGGCCACGCGCTCGAAATGGGGTTCCATCTCGCGGCACGGCCCGCACCAGGTAGCCCAAAAATTCAGGACGACGATTTTCCCCTTTTGATCGGCGAGCGGAAAAGGTGAGCCGTCCTCAGCCTTGCGCAACGTAAAATCGTAGGGCTCTTTCGCGCTGGCGTTTCTTCTTGGTTTCAGGGTTTCCGAGGACGCGACGGCTTCGTCGTAGGCGTGCAAGATGTAGTCGCCAAGGCCCTGGTCGGAGCCATGGGCGAGGCGCCAGACATTGCCAAGCTTTTGGCGTATCTCACGACGGTTGGCGGCAGCAGACGAGGAGTCGGCAAGCGCGAAAGCTCTGGCGTATTCGCGGATGGCGCCGGGCGAGTCTTTGTTTAGCTCTGCGATTTCGCCGAGTTTCTCACCCGCCGCAGCACTCGGCGACAATGCCATGCTCGCGCGAAAGTCTTTTTCGGCAGTGATGTTCTCGTGGAGCTTGAAAGCGAGCCTTCCGCGAAGCACGAGGATGTTCACCTTGTCGCGTTTCTGCTCGGCTTCCCATTGTTCCTTGGAAACTTTAGGAGATTTTTCTCCCGGGGAACTTCGGTCGATGTAATCCCGAACGCGCGTGGAATAGTTTAGAGCGCGGCGAAGGGCGGCTTCGTCACCGTTGCGCTCCAAAAGCTGAATGGCTAGAAGCGTCATGGACATGTCTTCCGGAGCAATGGCCACGAGACGCTCGGCGTAATCGGTAGCACGCGTAGAGTCGCGCAACTGAAGGCTGGCTTCGACGAGGGCGCGATAGATTTGGGCCCGCTGTCGTGACTCCGGATAGTCCTTGAGGAATGCTTCGAGGTTGCGGACGAGCGAGGCGCGATCGTTGCCGGCGTGATCGATCGCCTGCTGCAACTCTTCGGCTTCGGATGGCGGTTTTGCGGCAGGAGGCTGCTTGGGTGCGATGGGCTTCATCACCGGTGCGGGCGGGGACTGACCTTCGTTTTGCTGCGCGGCGGCAGGACGACTCACGAGGCACATGGGTAGGATCGCAAGAGGCACGAGCACAAGCGTGAGGAGTTTTCGCGTGCTGTTCATTAACTAGAATTCTAGTCTGTTTGCCGGAAAATTGCCGAGGCGTTGCTATTGAGCCGCAGATCTCGCGGGCACGATAGCGAGATGCTTATTGCGGTCCAAGCACCTCGATCGCGCCGGAAACGGTGTGAATTTCGACGCGGCCGCCGCCATCACCCATGTGGGCGCGAAGCGAATGCTTGCCTTGTTCTTCAATCATGATGGGAACTTGCGCGCGAATTTGACCGGATACGGCGCTGGCGGAAAGATGAAAGCTGGCGTTGGAGGGCACCGCGATATCCACGGGACCAGAAGCGGTCTTCAAATCCCAATAGCTGTTTCCGCTAGGGTTGCCCTGGACAGTCACGCGGCCCGCTGAGGCGTGGGCTTTCACGTCGCCATTCGCGTCTCGCACGTTTACCGAGCCACTGGAACTGTTGGCTTCCACGCGGCCACCTGGATTTTTTACTTCAACATTTCCTGAAACGGAATGAGCCACCACGTCTCCTTTGGCGTTGGAGACGGTCACGCTTCCAGAGACGCTCGTGGCGCGAACGTCATCACCGCAATTCTCGGCGGTGACTGCTCCACTAACCGAGGATAGCCTAACCTCCCGTCCAATATCCTGGCCGCTGACGCTTCCAGAGACGGACTCGGCCTGCACGGGGCCGCGGACGCCGCGAACGGACTGCCCGCCAGAAACGCTCGCGGAATTGACCGAGGTCTCCCGAGGCACTTCGATGGAATAGGTGATGGCGACATTCCGCAAACGAGAGGATTCTTTGCCGATACGGAGGGTGTCTCCTTTAAGTTCGATGGGCGGGCTGGCAACGAGGTCGTCCAGGCGTTTCTGCGGGTTCCCCAATCCAAATCCGGAGACGCGCACATCTCCGTGCACGTGAACTTTGCCATCAGTGCTGCCGACGATGGCCACGTCACCCGCGACATTGCTCAGCTCTAGACGGATAGGGCCTGAAACATCCAGCGAGCGGTCGAAACTGCCGGAGACGGATGGGCCCATCTGGCAGCCAGCCAGCGCCACAACGATGGTAAGCAACGCGATGGGTGCTGCTAGCCTATTGAGTCGCGTCATTCTTCCTCCAGCGCCTACAGCGGCGCTTTCTAGCCCTTCCCTGGTAGAAGATACGCAAAGTCCAGCGAAAATGTTCCGGTTGCCCAGCGGGCCGGAGCGTGCCTTACCGCCCAAGGCTCTCGTTCAGGGAACCCTGCCGGTAGCCTTCGAGATCGAGCGCGACATAGGTAAAGCCTGCTGTTTTGAGCCGGGCCGAGATGGAAGCAGCCATCTCTGCCGACAGAGCGCGAGGCATTTCGTTCGGGGCTATTTCTATGCGCGCAAGCTTATCGTGCAGGCGGACGCGAAATTGCCGAAAGCCTAGTTCGCGGAGGACCGCTTCAGCGCGCTCCACAAGGGCAAGCCGCTCCGGAGTCACTTCCGTCCCGTAGGGAAGGCGTGAGGCAAGGCACGCGGAGGCGGGGCGGTCCCAAGTGGGTAGCCCAGCGCGTTGGGAGAGCAGGCGAATTTCGTTCTTATGCAGTCCGGCGTCGAGAAGGGGCGCCAGGACGCGATGTTCCGACGCGGCGCGGTGGCCGGGGCGGAAATCCAGGGTGTCATCGGCGTTGACGCCATAGGCCACGCCGGCGAAGCCGCGCTCCCGCGCGATCAAATCCAGCACTGTGAACAACTCATCCTTGCAAAAATAGCAGCGGTCGGCCGCGTTTGCGCGGTACTTGGGATTCTCCATTTCGTGGGTTTCGATGAACTCATGGCGCACGCCCAACTGGCGGACAAATGCCTCGACGACGATGCGGTCATGCGCGGAATAGCTTGGGGAGAGAGCAGTCACCGACAAGGCATGCGAGCCGATTGCGCGATGAGCGGCCCAGGCGAGGTAGGCGGAGTCGGCGCCTCCGGAAAGGGCGACAACCAGGGAAGGGAGTTCAGCCATTTGCTTCAGCAATAACAACTCTTTTTGGTCGGTAGAGAGTCGCGTCTGTTCCGTGATGTGGATACGCACGAGAGTATTCATTTCCATCGAGAGTATACCCCACCAGACAGCTAATTTGATGGCTGGCTTCGGCCGGCTGAACGGTTATTTGAAATCGAGTAAGACGTCCACCGTATGTTTGTCGGCGTCCGTGCGCAGCCAGTGCCCGACGGTTTCGTAATGAACGGGCAGCTCACCAAAGATCTCAGCCGGGTGGGACTGCAACTGAGTGAGAAACTTTTCAAAAAGAGATTTGTCAAAGACCGCGCCCGGCGCGGTGGGCCACATCTGATGAATGCGGCTTTCGGCCGCGAGCGAGAGTCCTGTGAGAACCATCGTGTTGTAGTGGTACTGCGCACCATCCGCTACAGCTACAGCATAGGAAACCGTGTGCGTCTGATCGTCGTAGGAAGCGAAGGGATCAATCTTTACATCGAGATAGCCCCGATGTCCGTACTCTTCGCGTGCGCGGTCCCAGCCTGCTTCGATTTGCATCCCGTCGGCTACGTCTCCCGGTCTTAATCCGAGCTCATTTGAAAGTGTGATGGAGGAGAGAGCGGAGTTTCCGGACCACTGTGATCCCTTCCAGTGGTAGATGGCGCCGGTAGCGACCGGGACGAAAACGGGGATTTGGTCGGGCAGTTTCTGATTGGGATTGCCCGTCAAGCGCACCTCTGGCGGGCCGAGCTTTACGCGCAGGTAGCCTTGCTTGAGATAGAACGGACGCAATTGTTCGGAGAGAAAGAGGTCGATAGTCATGCGCGAAAAGGGCTTTCCTTGTACGTCGGCAAGCTGCTGCTGCACGACATGGGAAGAAGCAATGGAGGGATCGCCGAATTCCACGCTGGCGATGAAGAACGCGGCGCCCTCGACGTGAAATACCTGGACGTTGCCTTCCGCCAGAGGATTGGCAAGCAACTCGTGCTCAACCGTTACGTTCAGCTGGTGTGAGGCCAGCAAGTCTTTGACGGCTTCCGTCGCCTGATCCAGGACTGCGCCGGCTTCCGGAAGGGTGCCGTCGTAGAAAGGGGCTTTCTTGCGGATGGCGTCTGCGAGCTCGCCGTCGGAAAACCAGGGAACGTTGTCGAAGTAAACAGGAACGCGCGGGGCCTCTTCCAATTGAAACGTTACAGTGAGGCCGTCACCACGCGTTTGAAAGGTGTAGTTTACTTTTGCAAACAGGCCGGTTTGCAGCAAGCGGTCCGCGGCAGCTTGCAGGTCTGATTTTCCAACCTGCGAATCTTTTTCTAGCTGAGATAGCGCAACGATTTGAACTTCTGGGAAAGTTTTGAGCCCTTCGATGCGAATTTCATGGAGGTTTGCGGTTGCTGGAGGGGGCGTTTGGGCTTGGGCCGAAGGAAGGAGAAGAATCGCAGCAAAAAAAGAGATTCCCAAGAAAACCTGAAAGAAGCGACGCATGATTTCATTTTAGCGGAAAAGCGGGCATGGGCCTACCGGTGGCAGAGCTTACAGGCAGAATGCACGGTGAAGAGCCCGCAGCAATTTTTCTCCGCTATTCGACCGTCACGGATTTCGCCAGGTTTCGTGGCTGGTCCACGTCGCACCCGCGGCGCACCGCGATGTGGTAGGCGAGGAGTTGCAACGGAATGATCTCGAGTAGGGGCGAGAGAATCTCGGGCGCTGGAGGGAGCTCGATGATATGGTCGGAGGCTTCGCGAGCAAGATGGTCCTTTTCGGTGGCGATCGAAATGACGATGCCGTCGCGGGCTTTCACTTCTTTGATGTTGGAGACACTTTTTTCGTAGCGCGTGACGGATTCGGGATCGGTGTCGTCGCGAGTGGCAAGGACGACGACGGGAAGATTTTCATCGATGAGCGCGTTGGGGCCGTGTTTCATTTCGCCGGCGGGATAGCCTTCGGCGTGGATGTAGGAGATTTCTTTGAGCTTCAGCGCTCCTTCAAGGGCGATCGGGTAGTGAATGCCGCGACCGAGATAGAGAAAATCGGTGTAGCGGAAAAACTGGCGGGCCAGGTTTTCGTAAAAACCGGACTCGTCGGCTTGTAAAATCGTCTCCATCTTGTGAGGGATGCGCGTGAATTCCTGCATGAGCTTAACGGCGGCAGCCGGGGCGAGCTTTCCGCGAATTTGTCCGAGGTAAGAAGCCAGGAGCAGAAGAGCGGCCAGTTGCGCGCTGAACGCCTTGGTTGAGGCCACACCGATTTCGGGACCGGCGTGCGTGATAATGGTTCCCGCGGCCTCGCGGGTGATCATCGATCCCATGACGTTGCAGATGGCGAGAGTTGGCGAGCCTTTGAGCTTCGCCTCGCGTTGCGCCGCCAAAGTATCCGCAGTTTCGCCGGACTGGCTGATGCACACGGTCAGAGTTTTTGAATCCACGAGGGGATCGCGATAACGGAATTCGCTGCCGTAGTCGACTTCGACTTGCAAGCGGGCCAGCCGTTCGATCATGAATTTGCCGGCAAGGGCGGAGTGCCAGCTCGTTCCGCAGGCGACGATGCGCACTTGCTGGAATTCGCGGAACTGCTGTTCGGAGATTTGCATCTCGTCTAGGAATACCTTTCCCGTGTCTTGCGAGATGCGGCCGAGCAATGTGTCCCGCACTGCGCGAGGCTGCTCGAAAATCTCCTTTTGCATGAAATGCTTGTAGCCGCCCTTTTCGGCCATGATCGGGTCCCAGGCTACATGATGCGCCGGGCGATCGACCGGGCGACCGTCGTGGTCCATCACACGGACGCCTTTTTGCGTGAGAACGGCGATATCGCCATCTGCCAGAAAGAAGATTTGGCGAGTGTGTTCGAGAAGCGCAGGGATATCGCTGGCGACAAAATATTCGCCGTCACCCAACCCGATTACCGAAGGAGGACCAATACGCGCCGCGACGATTTTGTGCGGATCGCGTGCTGACAGAAAAACCAGGGAGTAGATGCCGCGAAGCTCCTTGAGAGACCTGCGAACCGCATCTTCGAGCGGGGCTCCGCCTTGCGAGTTTTTTTCGATAAGATGAGCGACGACTTCTGTATCCGTCTCGGTGACGAATTTGTGGCCCTCACGCTGGAGTTGTTCCTTGAGCTCGAGATAATTTTCGATGATTCCATTGTGGACGACGACAATTTGGCCGGTGCAGTCGCGGTGCGGGTGCGCATTCTCTTCCGTGGGGCGGCCGTGGGTAGCCCAGCGGGTGTGGCCGATGCCGTAGGTGCCTTCAATGGGCGATTTCTGAATGACTTCCTCGAGATTGCGCAGCTTGCCCGCGGCGCGGCGGATTTCGAGCTTTCCGTCTTTTGTGACAACCGCGATGCCCGCGGAGTCGTAGCCGCGGTACTCCAGCTTTCGCAGGCCTTCGATGATGACAGGCACCACCTTCTTCGGCCCAATGTAACCGACAATTCCGCACATGCGCGGGATCTCCTGGGAATCTATTTGATTAGACTAGCACGGACTTGCGGCGTGTTAGCGGGTTCATCGCGGGGATGTGGCGAAAGGCGTCAAGGTACCTCAGGGACGCAGGGGAGCATCCGGTGCCGACTGCAGGTCGTAGGAGACCAGCTTTTCATTGGCATCGAAGTGGAAGGTGACGCGCGCCGTCGCGGGCTGGAGAGTGTCGGTGTCCACATGGCGCACCATGGCCACCAGTGAGCTCTTGTCGGAAGAATGCTCGACGCCATAGCCGCGCGAACTGAGGAAGAATTCGACGCGCGACCTCGGCGTGCCTGGAGGAAGCTGGGTGTTAAGCATCTCATCGATCTTTTGCAGGCGGGAGTCGGACGTGTGGGAATTCCTCTTGCATCCGCAGGCGAGTAGCGAGGAGATGAGGACAGCGAAGGCCAGCAGCAACATTGGTCGAAGCGCGGATGGTGGCCACACGGCGTTGCGACGGCAAATCATGGCGCGCAGCACTTACTCCACGATTTCGAAGCGTGATTCTTCGATGACCGGATTGGTGAGTACTTCTTTCGAGATGTGCTCAACCTGCTTCAGAGCTTCGTCGCGGGTCAAGCCTTCGACATTGAGGACGAAGAACTTGCCTTGGCGAACGTCTTTGACCGAGGCGTAGCCCAGCCCGGTAAGCGCATGCTGGATTGTTTGTCCCTGAGGATCGAGTACCGTGCGCTTCGGCATGACCCAAACGTGTGCTTTCATGGGCTAAGTATAACATTGCGGGCGGCGTGAGAGCGTTCGATGGAGGCGCACGACCGGATTGGGGCAGCGGGTCTGCGCGGGATCAAGCATTGCGGGATTTTCTGAGGGAGAACTTGTCGGCTTCTGAGAGGAAGGCGTGTTCGAAACTCATGTCCCCCAGTTGGGCGAGTTCCGTTTCGTTCATGCCCATTTGAGCGGCGTTTTCGTATTCGGCTTGCAGCGTCGTATGAAACATTGCGGGGTCATCCGTGGAAAGGACGATGGGGATGCCATGGCGCCAGAGTTGCGGCAACGGATGGTCTGCGATGCGTGCTTCGAGGAGACGCAGCTGTTTGGCTAGCGCGCCAGTGCGGATATTGCTCTGCGGGCAAATCTCGAGCGGAATGCGGCGATCCACCAGGAAATCCATGAGCGCGGGATCCTGGGCTGCAGCAATGCCGTGTCCGATGCGCTCGACATGAAGCAACTCGATGGCCTCGCGAATTTTTTCCGGGCCGCCGACCTCTCCCGCGTGCATCAACAGATGAAGGCCATTGTTGGCGGCTCGTTCATAGACGGGGCGAAATTCGTGAGTGGCGACGCTCGTTTCGTCCCCGCCGACGCCAAACGCCACGATTGATTTGGACTGGCAGAGCTTGGCGGCGTTTACGACGTCCATGGCCGCCTCGGCGCCGAACTGCCGCGCGGCATCGAAAACCCAGTTCATGCGGAGCCCTTTTTTTTCAAACGATTCGGTGGCCTGTAAGATAGCCTCGAAATTGGCCTCGGGCCGTTGCTTGCGGAGAAGCATCACACCGATGGAAAGAGTGACTTCGGCATAGACCACGCCTTGGGTCAGCAGATGCTCGCTCAAGTCTCGCGCGATGAGCCCATAGTCGCGAGGCTCGCGCAGAAAAGAGGTGACCCATTTGAAGGCGTCGATAAATCCAGTGAAATCGCGATAGGTGTAACGGCGGCGAACTTCGTCTTCCGTTAGCAGGATGTTGTGTTGGGCCGTCAACGCGCACACTGTTGCCGGTTGAATGGATCCTTCGAGATGAAGATGCAATTCAGCCTTGGGAAGGGGAGCGATGTTCGCCGGAAGAAGTGACGCAGTCATCCGCTGGCTATCAGTGAGGTAACGGCGGGCGGCCGGCGTTAATCCACGCCGTCAGCCAATACGAGCCGACATCGGTGGACGCCTCGGAGAGTTGGCGAATCAACATGGCAGCTGCCTGATTGTAAAAGCGATCGTAGTATTCGTCGTTATAGGCATAAGACTTTCCCGCAATGTAGGCATTGCGATCCGCAAGGAGAATCGTTTCGAGCCAACTGTGCGAGGCCAGGCAGACTTCAAAGGCGTGATCCGTCGGATCGTTGATGAAGGAGGCGTCGCTTGGGCGCATGGGGAAGAAGGAAGAATAACGATCGATGAGGCCGGTCCCAAATCGTTCGTTGACACCTGCCTGCGCGGTCAGTTTGCCGTCAAAATCTTCCGTGGTGCTGAAGGGGTCGTGAGCCTCGGCAACGTAGTTCGCGAGGATCGCGGCGTCGAGTTTGGCTTCGTCCCAGCGCCCGGTCTTCATGTCCTCCGTCAGTTTCTGGCTGTAAACCCCAATCTCCCAGGGCAGAACACCATTGGCCTCCAGCTTTGATTTTCCGTATTTGGCCACCGCCGCTTTGTAACTGCGAGGAAGGGCATCGAAGGGGAAGCGGCCGTACTTGTCGAGATAAAGATGGTTGTTGCGCTTTTCGGCGGGAGTTTTTGCCACGGCATCCATAGGGTCGACGACGTGCAGGAGAAGAATCCCTCGGTAGGATTCAAAGAAGCCACGAATATCTTGAGGCAACGTGTCGATGGCTTGGTTGACGACCAGCTTGTGGGCGTTACGCCCCCAAGCAGCGGCGGGCTGCGGGAGCAGCACAGAAATAGCCGCGCACGCGAGCAGAAAGCCTGCCCGAATCTCCACTTTTCCAAGGAATCCCGGACGCATCTCGATTCCTTTACCCGGCGTTGGCTGCCCGGAGTGTGCTGCGCTTCCGGCCGAAGTTGTAGTAAATCACCAGGCCGATGGCCATCCAGACAAAAAAGCGAATCCAGTTCGTAATCGGCAGCCCGGCCATGAGTAGAATGCACGTGAGGATGGTCACGATGGGCGCCAGCGGGCCGCCAGGGGCGCGGAAGGCGCGGTGGCGGTCCGGCTCCCGGTAACGAAGGATTAGCACGCCGGCTGCGACTAGCGCGAAGGCAAACAGCGTGCCGATATTGGAAAGATCGGCGAGCGTGCCGATGTCCAGTAATCCAGCGGGGATGCCAACGACAAAGCCTGCCATCCAGGTAGAAAAATCCGGCGTGCAGAACTTCGGATGCACGCGCGAGAAGATTCGCGGAAGGAGGCCATCGCGAGACATGGCAAACCACACGCGGGCTTGGCCGAGCTGGAAAACCAGAAGCGATGAGATCATTCCCATCAGAGCGCCGATTAACACCACCAGACGTACGCCCCCAAAATGCAATTTTTTCATGGTGTTGACGACGGGAGCGGCATCGTCGAGCAGAGTTTGGTAGGGAACTAGTCCCGTGAGCACAACTACGACGCCGATGTAGAGGAGCGTACAAATTACGAGAGTCGCGATGATGCCGATGGGCAGGTCTCGCTGAGGATTCTTGCATTCCTCAGCCGCGGTTGAAACGGAGTCGAATCCAATGTAGGTGAAGAAAACGATGGATCCGCCCGTCAAGATTCCCGGCCAGCCGTTGGGCGCGAAGGGATGCCAGTTGGCTGGATGAATGAACCGCATCGCAAAAGTGATGAACACGAGAATCGCCACGATCTTCAGAAACACCATGATGTTGTTGGCTTCGGCGGACTCGCGGATTCCGCGGACCAAAATAACGGTTAACAACATCACGATGATGAATGCAGGCCAATTAAATCCGAAGTGCCAGCCCGGCCCGTAAAGCATGTTGCCCTGCAAATCAGACAAACCGCTGGGCAGGTATGCAGGCGAGATCCAACGCGGGTTAGGATGTACGCCGAACCAGTCGAGCAGGTCCACCATGTGCGCGGAAAAGCCAACGCTGACGGCCATATTGCTGACCGCGTACTCGAGAATGAGGTCCCAGCCAATGATCCAGGCGACGAGTTCACCCATAGTGGCGTACGTATAGGTATAGGCGCTGCCTGCGATGGGAATCATGGCAGCGAGTTCCGCGTAACATACAGAGGCGAATCCGCAGACAATGGCGACCAAAACAAAGGAAAGCGCGATCGCCGGCCCTGCACCGGGCCGCCCAAATGAAGGCGAGTGGTAGATCAGGTATTCCAGCAGCGGTGCATTTAGGATGGAGCTGGCCTGCATCTTTTGGCCGGCAATCGCCGTGCCGATGACCGTGAAAATTCCGGAGCCGATCACTGCGCCAATGCCGAGCGAAGTCAGGCTCAGCCATCCGAGGGATTTCTTTAATCGAACTTCCTGGTTTTCCGAGTCCGACAGAAGTTGGTCGATACTCTTGCAGCGCAGGAGATGTGATCCCACCCATGCTCTCCGATCGCGTCCGGGCAAGCCGGAGGCCTGGAATTACCGGGTACGCCGTTCAGGGAAGATTGTCTGGCTCAATTTACCCTGAGACGCTGCGTTTCGCAACCAAGTGTGATGCGTCGTTTGCGAGGAGCTTTGCATGAATTTAGGCCAGCTCAAGTTGAGCGTAGCGCTCGATGAACTTTTTTGTGCCGCGGCCCGGAAAACTTACGGTGACGCGGCGATCTTCCTCGTCGCCTTCCACGCCGACGACAGTGCCTACGCCGTAGCTCGGGTGGCGAACCTTACGGCCAAGCATGGGATCTGCGTTGGCGCCACGTTTTACAGCCGGTCTGCCAAACGAGCTTGTGGCGCGTGTTGGTTTTGGCGCCGCCACCGTGGGTTCCGGTTTGCCGCGAACGCGGCGCAGAAACTCGTCCGCTGAGTAGGAATACTCCGGGTCGGGTTCGTAACGGCGCTTTTCACCGATTTCCGCCATCGAGCCGCGAACCGTTTCCACTAACTCACTGGGAATCTCCGCCAGGAAGCGCGAAGGCAGGGACGCGCGCAATTGTTGTTCGTTGCCGAAGATGCGGCGGTAGACGGCCCGGGTAAGCGTTAGCGACGTGCGCGCGCGCGTCATGCCGACGTAAACCAGGCGCCGTTCCTCTTCAATCCCTTTTTCTTCATTCAACGAACGGCCATGTGGACAGATGCCTTCTTCCATGCCCGTCAGGAAAACGTGATCAAACTCCAGACCCTTGGTGCTGTGGAGCGTAATGAGCGTCACGCCGGCCTTGCCCTCGAACGAGTCCGCGTCGCTTACCAGGGCCGCGGCATCCAGAAAATCTGTGAACGATTCGCCCGCATCCATACTTTCGGCTACTGCCCGCGTTAGTTCTTCCAGATTCTCGAGCCGTGCCACATCCTCGGGCGTGTTGCGGTCCTTCAGCATGTCCATGTAACCGCTCTCTTCGAGGACAATGCGCAGAAACTCGGCTGCTTCTTTGTTGGCCAGGGCTTCTTGCAGTTTGCCGATCAACTCTTGAAATGAGCGCAGGGGCGTCACCGCGCGGCCACCGGCCGCCACCGAGACGAATTTTTCGATAGCTGCCCAGAGAGGCGTCCCGTCGACACGTGCGGCCTCCCGTAGTGAATCCACGGTAGTCTTCCCGATGCCGCGCGGAGGCACATTCAGAACCCGCAGGAGCGAAATATCATCCTCCGGGTGCATTGCCAGCCGCACGTAGGCCAGCGCATCTTTGACCTCGGCGCGATTATAGAAGCTGAATCCTCCTACAAGTTTGTAACGCAAGCCGCGGCGGCGGAATACTTCCTCAAAAGCGCGGGATTGGAAATTTGTCCGGTATTCGACGGCGCACGTCTGCGCGGAGTCATCATTCAAAATACGCTCCAGCTCTCCCGCGACAAATTCCGCTTCGGCTTGAGCATCACGGGCTTCGAAATAGCGGAGGTTTGCGCCCGCGCCTTTCATCGCGCTAAGAGACTTGCCCAATCTTTCCGGATTATTCGCAACAACTGCACCTGCCGAATCCAAGATATTCTGCGTGGAGCGGTAATTGCGCTCCAGCTTAACGACCCGTGCGCCGGGGAAGTCACGCGAAAAGCTCAGCAAGATCGAGACGTCTGCACCGCGCCAGCGGTAGATCGACTGGTCTTCATCGCCAACGACGCACAAATTGTGTTTCGGCCCCGTCAACAGCCGCAACAGGTCGTACTGCACGCGGTTGGTGTCTTGATACTCGTCGACGTGAATGTATTGAAAGCGCGCCTGCCATTTCTCGCGCACAGTCGGTACTTCTCGAAGTAGGCGGACCGAGCGTAGCAGGAGATCGTCAAAATCGAGAGCATTGCTCTGGTGCAGCAGCTTTTCGTAGGCCGCAAAAATATCAGCGACGCGCCGACCGTCCTGTCCAATAGCCTCGGCGCGCAACATCTCAGGAGTCTGCCCGTGGTTTTTCGCGTAGCTGATACGGCTTAGAATATTCCGCGGCGTCAGGCTGTCGTCATCGATCGCCAGCTTGCTCATGGTGAGCTTCACGGCGGCGAGCTGGTCGTCGTCATCGTATATTGCGAAATCTCGCGGCAAACCCGCGCTTGGCGCTTCGCGCCGCAGAAGCCGTGCGCATAGGGAGTGAAAGGTCGAAAGCCAGGGCTGGGCGGGCGGCACTCCGGAACGCAGCAGCAGGTCAGACACCCGCGTACGCATCTCCTCCGCGGCCTTGTTGGTGAAAGTGACAGCGAGGATCGATTCGGCCGGTGCGCCCTTGGAAATCAGATTGGCCATGCGGAACGTGATGGCGCGCGTTTTGCCCGTTCCTGCTCCGGCAAGGATGAGCACGGGACCTTCTACGGTTTCTGCGGCCAGGCGCTGTTCCGGATTCAATTCGTCGAGGAGATTCAACATTTACCTGCAGTGGTCGAAGATATTCTGCCTTGTGATGGTAGCCGACTGAGCGAACGCGCGCAAATTGCCGGATTTTTCTAAAGCATTCGGAAAGAAATCGTCCGCAAGCAAGTGCAGTCGACGTTCAGAAATGGACCTACCGGCTAAGGTCAATTTCGAAATAAAGAAGCGGGTGATTCTTCTCGAGCGAGCGGACATCCGGGATATAGAGATGCGCCGTTTTGAGCAGATAGATCTGTCCCTGCAGATCGAAGTAAAGCAATCCTTGCACGGAATGATGGGGCGCGACGATGCTGCTGGTAATTCCAGCATCGGCTGCAGCCTTTTGCATTTCCGTCCAATGCTTGTCGCGGCCCACTTTTTGGCCAGTAGGGATAGGAATGGGGGACCTGCGCGATGCCGTTGGATCCTTTATCTTTGTGCCTGTCACTACGTCGGCTACGTCGTTCGCCGTGAGGGAGAGCAGCGCCTGGCGGTTGTCCTCAGACACCGTGACATTCAAGCGGATTTGTTCGAGGTCAACTTTCATGCTTTCGTCCGAATCGTTGCGAATGATCGTATCTATGGCTACGACGCCAGCGGCAAATGGAGACTTCTTCGGAAACTTCGCCTTGTAATTGGATGCGTCCGTCCAGGGCTGAGCGGAGATGGTCACGCCCTCATGCGATTCGAGCGCTGCCGCTATCAACGTGGTTTGAGGCTGCTGGGCGATCGATCCGTCAGAAAAAATCGTGGCGGCAAGAAAGGGAACTATAATGGCTAGGATTCGCATCGGGTTATAATAGTCCTTTCTCATCTCGACGCCTTCGATTCCTGGGGGAAGTGCAAGGTTGCCCGCACAGCGCACCGCTTGCTCGCGGGGAGTGCGGAAGAGAGACCGGAGCCACGCTTAGTGTATTTTGTCTACAGCCTGCTGATGGGCATCGTTGCCCTGCTGCTCACACCCTACTGGATTGTGCAGGGATTGCGCCACGGCAAATATTTCCCCAATCTTGGCCAGCGCCTTGGTTTTTCGTTTCCGACGCTGACGAAATTACCTGAAAACCGCCCTGGCTCTATCTGGATCCATGCTGTTTCGGTCGGCGAAGCTCTTTCCGGCGTCACTCTCGCCAGGCGATTGAAGCGGGCGCATCCAGACCGGCCGCTCCTCATCTCTACGACTACTTTGACTGGCCAAGCTCTGGCTCGTGAACGCATGCCCTTTGCCGATGCCATTTTTTATTTTCCGTTGGATTGGGCGTTCTGCGTTCGCCGTGTTTTGCGCGCGGCGCGGCCTTCAATCGTCATTGTTTTGGAGACGGAGATCTGGCCCAACTTTCTTCAAGAAGCGCGGCGTCGTGACGTACCTGTTGTATTTGTCAGCGGGCGCATTTCGGACCGCTCGTTTGCTCGCTATCAACGGTTCCTCGGCCTTTTCGGATTCTTTCTCCGGCCTTTTCTACGTGCTGCTCTTGCGAACGCTGCCGCATTTCTTATGCAGAGTGAGAAGGACGCCGAGCGGATTCGCGCGCTGGGTGCGCCTCGGGATCATGTGCAAATCAGCGGGAATTTGAAATATGATTTGGAGCTTCCTGCACCTACGCCGATCGCTAGTTGGCTTGCAACGGAAGCTCGGCGCGGCGGACGCTCGCCCATCATTGTGGCTGGTAGCGTCGTCGCGACTGAGGAACCTCTTGCGTTGATCGCCTTCGGAACACTGCAAGGGGAACACCGCAAGGCACTTTTGGTACTGGCGCCGCGCAAGCCAGAGTGCTTTGATTCTGCCGCCCAATTCATTGATGATTCTCACCGAAAATTTATTCGCCGTTCGCAGCTGCCCATTCCCGGGCCTTCGCAGAATGGTAGGCCAGCCGCCGAATTTTCGATAGCCGATGATGTGACGGTCATTCTGCTCGATAGTATCGGTGAGCTCGCTTCGCTTTACCGTGTGGCTGATGGTGCTTTCGTTGGCGGTTCGCTCGTTCCGGGTGGTGGTCACAACATTCTAGAGCCCGCGGCGTTCGGAAAAATTCCGGTGTTTGGCCCATCGATGGAAAACTTCGCGGAAATTGCGCAGCGATTCACTGACGCGGGAGCTGCTGTTCAGGTGGAGAGTCCTGAAGACGCGGGCGTTGCGTGGATTGAGTTTCTGCGCGATCCCGAGCGGGCGGCGCGGATGGGCGAGACTGCGCGCAAGCTTGTCGAAAGTAGCCGTGGCGCTACGGATCGAGCCATCGCCGAGATTGCTCGACACCTTGACGGCGCTGCGCGAGAGAATGGATGAAGCTTCCGCTGCTGGCGCGAATCTTGCTCTGGCCGCTGTCGGTGTTGTACGGCGGTTACGTTCGAACGCGCGCCTGGCTCTATCAGAAAGGCTGGCTGAAGCAGCGGCGCTTAGGCTGTAAGGTGATTAGCGTCGGCAATTTGACGGTTGGCGGCACTGGGAAGACGCCCATGGTTTTGTGGCTCGCAGAAAAATTTCTTGCGGAGGGGAAGCGCGTCGCTATTCTGAGCCGGGGGTATCGCGGCTCTGGCGGCACGAGCGATGAAATCAATCTGATGAAGCATCGCCTGCAAGACCGGGTCAGGTTTGGCGTCGGCAAAGATCGTTTTGCCCAAGGACATCACATCGAACAGCAGCAGACCGTCGACGTTTTCCTCCTCGACGACGGATTTCAGCATCTCCCTCTCGCACGTGATCTAGACATTTTGATGCTCGACGGTTCGCGCAAACTTAAAAACCAGTGGCTTCTTCCATTGGGAACTCTGCGCGAACCCATTTCCGCTTGCCGGCGCTCTGATCTTTTGGTTGTGACGCGCAAAGCCGAACGCCCCGACATTGATACGGGCGGCGTTAACCAATATTGCATTTTTTACGCGCGGACACGCTTGTTAGGTTTTCGTCGCCATGGCCATCACACTGGCATCCAGCATTTGAGCGAGATCGGACACGGGCCGTTTTTTGCTTTCTGCGGCATCGGTAATCCCCAGGCATTCTTTGACGATCTGAGCAGCTGGGAAGTTCCCATCGCGGGAGAAAGCGTCTTTCGGGATCATCATCTGTACAGGGAAGCGGATCTTCGGCGATTGGAGAGGGCGGCTCAAAGAGCGGGCGCTATTGCATTCGTGACTACGGAAAAGGACGCGGAAAACCTGAGTCGAGGAAAGAGCACGGCGATTCCTATCTTCGTCGCTGTGATCGATTTTGTAATCACCGAGGAAAGCGAGTTTATCGCCGCCTTAGAACAAAAGCTTCAGATGCCGCGAAGGGCGTCCGCGTGAAGATCCTTATTCGCGCGACAAACTGGGTCGGCGATGCCATCATGGCGCTGCCTGCGCTGCGATGTGTGCGGTCACGATTCCCTGAAGCCGAGATAACGATACTTGCGCGGCCCTACGTTGCATTCATCTACCAGAATCAACAGGTATGCGACAAAACCGTTTTCTTGGACTATAAGAGCGACATAGTGGATGAACTTCGCGCGCAAAAATTCGATGTCGCTCTGTTGCTTCAAAACGCTTTCGAAGCGGCTTGGTTGGCCTGGCGCGCGGGAATTCCAGAACGCATCGGCTATGCACGTGACGGTCGCAGCCTTCTTCTCACAAAAGCAGTGCCGGTTCCAAAGCCCGGAGAAATTCCCCTTCATGAGCAGTATTACTATCTGGAATTGCTTCGGCGTGCCGGCTGGCTCGCTTCTTTGCCGAGCCAATCCTTCATCGGTCTCGATGTGCCCGAGGAGAATCGCCAGCGCGCGGCGGAGTTCCTTCTTTCTAGCGGAGTGAGCCCCCATAGCATGCGCATCGCGATCGGAGCAGGCGCCTCGTATGGCTCAGCAAAATGCTGGCCGCCGGATCGCTTTGCAGAACTGGCGAATCGTCTCCAGGCGCATGGCAGCGCGGAAGTGATTCTATTCGGCACTTCATCGGAAGCGCCCGTTTCGTCGGCGATTGCAATGGGCATGCATCGACCGCCTATCGATCTCACAGGAGAAACCTCCATCAGTGATTTGCCCGCGCTTCTTTCGCAGTGCCATTTGTTTATTGGGAATGACTCCGGCGCGATGCACGTCGCAGCGGCAGTCGGCCTACCTGTCGTGGCCGTCTTTGGGCCGACCGATCCCTTCGGTACAGCTCCCGTCACGCCACGGTGCAGCATCGTTCAGGAAAAACCGTACTGCAGCCCTTGTTTTCTGCGCCGGTGCCCGACGGATCACCGGTGCATGACTCACGTTACTCCTAACGTTGTCGAAGATGCCGCGCGTCAATGGATTTCATCGATGGGGGTGCGATCTGTCTGACTCCAGCGCACTTCGCCCCGCGGTTTTTCTCGATCGTGACGGCACTATTTCCGAAGAAGTTGGCTACTTGAATCACGTCAGCCGATTTCGTATCCTGCCTCGCGTCGCGGAGTCCATCCGCCGCCTAAACGAGGCTGGTCTGCCAGTGATTGTCGTGACAAATCAGTCGGGCGTGGGACGCGGCTACTTTCCGGAATCACTCGTTCACTCCATCCACGAAATTATGGCTCAGCAGCTCGAAGCCGCTGGCGCGCGGCTTGACGCCATATACTATTGTCCACACACGTCCGTCGACCGTTGCGATTGCCGCAAGCCAAACACGGGAATGCTCGAAGTGGCAGCCCGCGAACACGCCATCGATCTACAGCGATCTTTCGTCGTCGGAGATCGGCACGGCGACATCGAGCTTGCCCGCCGTGTGGGCGCGTGCAGTATTCTGGTGCGCACTGGTTATGGAGAAGGTGAGTATCTTTGGAATGCCGCGAAATGGTCGATTCAGCCTGATTTCGTGGCCGCCGATCTTGCGGACGCCGTTCATTGGATCTTGAGGCCAACGAAATGAAGCGCTCTTCAAAAAAGTATGTGCCGTCATCGTCCGTAGATCTTCTGGCCCTCGCGGACTACGTCGAGCAGTTCTCTTCGAAGACTGTCGTTCTCTTTGGCGATTTTGTCGCCGATGAATATCAGTTTGGCGAAATTTCTCGCGTTTCGCGCGAGGCGCCTGTCTTGATCCTGCGTCATCGCGAAACGCATTTCGCTCCTGGGGGCGGCGCCAATGCCGCCAACAACCTTGCAGCCCTCGGCACGCGCGTTTTCCCCATTAGCGCAGTCGGTGACGACCCCGCCGGAGAGGCGCTCATCACTTATTTCCGAAACAAGCGTGTCGATGTCTCCGGGGTCCTCCGCGTTAAGGGTTGGACGACCCCCATGAAGACCCGGTTTCTCGCTGGCTGGGCTCACACCGTCGGCCAGCAAGTTCTCCGTGTTGACCGTGAGCCGCAATCTCCGCTACCGGAGGCGGTGCACAAAAAGCTTCAGGCAAAGTTGCGGGCGAAACTTCGATCCGCGAATGCGCTTGCCATCTCCGATTACGGCTTTGGGGTCACCGCGCCCGCGCTGGTTCGCCAGGCTATTTCGACGCAAAAGAGCGCGGCACCCGTCACACTCGATGCTCGTCACAACCTCAACGCCTACTCCAAGGCCGGCATAACCTCGGCCACCCCTAACGAAGCGGAGATAGAAGCACTCCATCACGTTTCCATCGGCCAAAATCTTTCTGAATTGACCCGCTGCGGCGCTGCAACACTAGCCGAAATGAAGCTACAGTCCCTTCTTGTTACGCGCGGGCGCGATGGCATGGCGCTTTTCGAGCCCGAAGGTCGTCTCACGCAAATATCCGTGTATGGAAGCGACCAGGCTGTTGACGTCACGGGTGCGGGCGATACCGTTCTTGCTGCCTACACGGTTGCGCTGGCCTGCGGCGCTTCTCCTCTCGAAGCCGCTCACATTGCAAACATTGCGGCCGGCCTTGTGGTCATGAAGCGCGGTACGGCCACCGTCACACGCGATGAGCTTCTCGGTGCCTTGCGCTATCAAGCCGGCGGGGCTGCTTCCTGACTCATGCGCCACGCCGCATGCAAAATCGTCACGCGCGAATCGCTCCGCGATAAATTAGCGGAGCATAAGCAGCACGGCCAGCGCATCGTTTTCGCTAACGGTTGCTTTGATACGCTTCATGTGGGACACATCCGCTATCTGGAAGGTGCGCGGCGCGAAGGCGACGTGCTCGTCGTCGGCGTCAACGCGGACTCGAGCGTCTGCACGCTGAAAGGTCCCGGTCGTCCCATACTTGATGAGAACGCCCGCGCGCTTCTAGTTGCCGCGCTTCGCGCCGTCGATTACGTGCTTCTTTTTACCGAACCGAGCGTCGAGTCTTTACTTGAAGACCTCCGCCCGGATGTTCACGCCAAAGGAACCGACTACACGGCGGAAACCGTACCTGAGCGGGCCACAGCGGCGCGTCTAGGCATAAGTGTTGCCATCGTGGGCGACCCCAAAGATCATTCCACGCGCGATCTTCTTGAATCCGTCCGCAAGGCGCCGCATGCCTGACCCCCGTTTCCTGGTTTTGCGCCTCGGCTCGCTCGGCGACATCGTCCACACTTTTCCTGCGGTTGCCGCGCTGCGTGAGACTTTTCCAACCGCGGAAATCGTTTGGCTCACGCACCCACGCTGGAAGCTTTTAGTCGAACGCAGCACCCTGGTTTCGCAGGTATGGGCGACGGAAACCCGCTCGATACATTCGCTGCGCAAGATCATTGAAGATCTTCGAGCCGTTCACTGGAACGCCGCAATCGACTACCAGGGCCTATGGAAATCCGCAGCGCTGGCTTTTTTCGGGGGCATCAAATGCAGAATTGGCTTTTCCTCAGAGACGATTCGCGAGTTTGGCGTTCCCGTCCTTTACACTGATCGTGTCCGCTGCACCACCACACACATCGCCGATCAAAACGGCGAATTATCTCTTCGCGCAGGAGCGCGTAACGCCGTCGCACCGTTTTCTTTGCGCGTTCCACAGCAAGACGACTGCGGTACTCGCGATTATTTGCAGAATCTTGGCCTGGAGCGCTACATCGTCTTGAGTCCCGGCGGCGGCTGGCGTTCGAAGTGCTGGCCGCCAGAGCGCTTCGGCCATCTCTGCAAAATGATTCGAGACTCCCTCAGTCTGCGGTGCGTGGTGAATTACGGTCCCGGCGAAGACGACCTCGCCCTGGCCGTCCGCGAATGCAGTGGCGATGCTGAACCCATACCTTACAATGGGCCACTTGGACCATTGATGGCTCTCCTGCGCAACGCGGCGTGCATCGTCGGCGGCGATACCGGCCCTCTTCATTTGGGGATCGCTCTCGGCACTCCGGCTGTGGCACTTTTTGGTCCCACGGACCCGGCGCGCAATGGCCCTTATCGCACAGAGGATATCGTTTTGCGTGCGCCCGGCGCCGTCAGGACGCACAGCCGCATTGATCAAACCGATCCTTCCATGCTGCAAATTCAAGTGAACGAAGTTTTCGACGCGGTCCGCCGCCGACTCGGAATCCCGGCATGAACTCCGCCAGTGCTTTCTTTGCCCGTTGGCGCGTTCGACTCAGCTATCCCCTTGCCATTCTCGTCTTGTGGTGCGCGCGGCCAAGCCCCCGCAGCGTTCTTTGGGGAGCGCCTCTGGGCTTGCTCGGTTTATTCATCCGCGCGCGCGCCGCCGGCCATCTTCACAAGCAGGAGGTTTTGACGGTCACAGGGCCCTATGCCTACACACGCAATCCTCTCTATTTTGGCAGCGCGATTCTCACCCTTGCCGCCGCGGTTGCCACGCGGTCCTGGATATCGGCCGCAATTCTGGGAATTTATTTTGCGCTTTTCTATTCGATAGTCATGCGCCGCGAAGAGGCAGAGCTTCGCCAGCATCACGGTGCTGCGTTTGACGAGTACGCGCTCGCCGTGCCGCTTTTTTCCCCACGGCTCACTCCGGCGAAGCTTTCCTTTGCCGGCCCCGGTTCATTTTCCATTGCGCAATACAAGAAAAACCACGAATATCAGGCGGCTATCGGATTCTTGCTATTGCTCGCGGTGCTGTTGTTGATCTGGTGGTTGCGCCTGCGCTGAGGCTGCTCCCGCTGTTTTCTCCGGACATGCCACGAAACAGCTAATCTCAAGTTGCTTCCCATCGGTCAAGACATGCACCGCGCCGTCGCGGTCCGTCCGCAGCGGCGATGGCGACGGCCGGAAATCTCACGAGACTCTTCGCAACCTCACTAGCGCTTCGATGTGATACGTCTGCGGAAAAAGATCGAAGAGGTGCATTTCGCTTATCTCATACCGTACACTCGGCCCCGCAATTTCCTTCGGTTTGCGCGGCGAGCTTGTCAGAACGGACAAGTCTCTTGCCAATGTGGATGGATCGCAGGAGAGGTATACGATTTCCGCGGCTCCAAGCTTCGCAAGAAGCGCTGAAGTCTCGGCTCCCAACCCCGCCCGCGGAGGATCGAGCACGATGAACTCCGGCCTTTCCTGTGTTTTCTTCAGAAAATCTTCGGCGTGTTCGTTGTGCGAGGTTACCGAGACTCCCGCCGCTTCCGCGTTGGCATAAAGATCGCGCGTCGCCGCGAGGTTTGCGTCCACGCATACGACATTCTCAAACGCCCGCGAAAGCGGTAGCGTAAAAAAGCCGACACCCGAATACATATCCAACGCCAGCTTGCCCTTCGCGCCGGCCGTCACCGTCTTCAGCAAGTCCTCGATCAGGAATCGGTTCACTTGGAAAAACGACAGGTGGCTCACCCTGTATTTGAAACCACCCGCTTCGTGCACCAAATATCCGGGGCCAGTAAGCTCGAATTTGTCCTTCTTTTGATCCAGCAGCAGTAAACTATCCACCTGCGGCATCGCTTTTCGCAAGATCGCAGCAAGTTCCGCCGCGGGCTTCGGAAATCTCTCGAACGCGACGTTCAATGCAATTTTCTCGTCCGCTGAGTCGGCAAATGCTTCAATCTCAAGAATTGCCTCGGGCAGCGTCCCGGCCCTCGCCATTTCCTGCAATCGCCCGAACGTCTCCGCAAGTCGCGGGGAAAGCACCGGGCATTCATCGATGGGCACAATGAACGAACTCTCCGGCAAGAAATATCCCAGCGCCCGCGGCATCCCGCTGCGCACGGCCCACTGCGCGCGGTTCCTGTAAGCGTAAGGTTCCGCGGTGTGTTCCTGAATCGCACCATCCCAGGAAATCCCGCCCAGTCGCGACAACGTCTCTCGCAAAATGTCCTTCTTCAGGCGGACTTGCTCGCCAACCGCGATGTGTTGGTAATGGCAGCCTCCACAGGTCTGGAAGTGTGGGCACGGCGCTTTAACACGCTGTTTCGACGGAGAAATGACCTCAAGCAAATTTGCCCAGATCACTTTTTTCTTTTTCGATTTTTCCGCGGCCCGCACCTCTTCTCCCGGCAGCACGTACGGAACAAAAATCGTGTTCCCATCGGCGTGCCCCAGCCCGTCGCCGCCATACACCAGCTTCTCAATCGATAATCGTAACTCGTCAGACATATCAGTAAGGTCCCATTCTGCGATTTTTCGCGTGGAAAGAAAAGGCAATTGCTTCCGGAAAGCGTGCTTCAGGAAAAGTAGTACAAACTCAGCCGCGGCAAACGATATTCCTCGAGCAGCCGCTTCTGCAAATATTGTTTTTCGACCAGCGCAATCTGCTCCGTCTTCATCTTCCGCCGGTACGCCGCAAGCTGCCCATCCATCTCGCGTCGGATCTTCAACATCGTCTCTTCGCTCACAACGCTCATTAGCAGCGCCATCAGCTTGTCGTCCAAAATCGTCAGCCGCCTCTCCAAATCCTCTAAGTCCAGCGGGCCCTGCGCATCAAGCAGCGTCGCTATCTCGGCTAGTGACTCGCCGATCTCGCGCAAACGCCCGAGGCATTCAGCGCCAACCGATCCCATGCTGCCCGTCGCACCAACAATCCGCCCAACATTGTTCGCGAAATACTCCCGCAACTCCTCTCGCGAAAATGGGTCCTTCGCTGCGGCCTTTCCATTCTTCCGTGCGCGCCCCGCTGCAGCCTCCAGCTGCTCTCCCGCCGCTTCCAGCACCGCATCGGTGCAATACGCCAGGCTCTTCAGCGGCTTCCCCGCGCCGCGCCGCGACCGTTGATAGCTCTCGAACGCGTGATCGATCCCTTTCAACACAGCATCCAACGGCACGCCCGCCTTCTGCCACGTTTCCATGATCGCCCAGTCCAGAGGCGAAACCAGCAGATGTGCGCCGCGCTTCTTCCAGAAATAATTTTCGATTTCCGTGAAGTAGTTGAAGTAGTTCCAACTGTCCATTTGATTTGCCATCGCGAAGCGGAACATCAAAAGCGGCGCCCTCGAAAAGAGCAACGCGCGGCGGCGCCAATGCCTATTTACCTTTGCGCTTTCTTCGCCGGGACTGTCTCCGCTGCCGCAGTTCGCGACCCACGATCGGCCGCGGCTCCTTTTCCCGCCTCGGCGGGCTGGTTCTTCTCCCAGATCAGCCGTAGCCCGGTCAACGTCAGAAATTCATCCGTGTCCTGAATCTGCTTCGAGCCTTTCGCGACCAAGCGCGCCTGCCCGCCCGTGGCAACCACTCTCACCTCGCCCCCCAACTCCGCCTTCATCCGCATGAGCATGCCGTCGACCATGTCCACTGCACCGTAATAAAGCCCCGCCTGCATATGCGTGATCGTATTCGTGCCGATGACTTTTCCCGGATCCTTGATCTCCACCCGCGGCAATCTCGCGGCCCGCGCAAACAGCGCTTCCGAAGCAATCCCCAGCCCCGGCGCGATTACTCCGCCGAGATATTCGCCCCGCGCCGAGATCGCATCGAACGTAATCGCCGTTCCAAAATCCACGACGATGCACGGCCCGCCATACTTGTGAAACGCCGCAACACCGTTGACGATCCGGTCCGCCCCAACTTCGAGAGGGTTATCCACCAGCACCGCCATCCCCGTTTTCACGCCCAGTTCGACGAACAGCGCTTTCTGCCCAAAATAAATCCTAGACATCTCCGCGAGTGTCCAATTCACAGGCGGCACAACGGAGCTAATAATCACGCCGCTGATTGACTCGCGGTCAAGGTCTGCGATAGTAAACAAATTTCGCGTGAGCACGCCGTACTCATCGATCGTCTGCTGTCTTGCCGTTGTCAGCCGCCAGTTTGCAATCAGCTCTTCGCCGCGGAAAACGCCTAGCACCGTGTTCGTGTTCCCGACATCGATTGTGAGCAGCATCTACTGCGCCTCCGCCACGTCGCCCGAAATCACCGTCACCATTTTTCCATCGTCGCGCGTCACCTGCAGTAAACCCTCGGGGCCCAGTCCCGCCGTCGTCCCTGCAAAACTCTCCGAGCCATTTGTCACTCTCACGCGCTTCCCGTTCGCGTAGCTCGAAACCGCCTCGAACTTCCGCGTCACCGCCGCCGGGCCTTCGCGCAGAAAACGATTGTAGTCGTTCTCGAATTCCCTCAGCAACCGCACCAGCAATTCCAGCCGCGACACCTGCTTGCCGGATTCCAGCCGCAGCGAACTTGCCGTCGTCCCCAGCTCGCCGGGGAATTTCTCCTGATTCACGTTCAAACCAATCCCCACGATCACAAATCGCACTTGCGACGGTTCCGCGTGCATCTCCGTTAGGATCCCGCCCACTTTCTTCCCGCTCACCAGCAAATCATTTGGCCATTTCAGGTCGGGCGTGAGCCCCGTCTGCGCTTCGATGGCAGTTCGCGCCGAAAGCCCCGCCATCATGGTCAAAAGCGGTGCCTGTACCGGTGCCAGCCGCGGGCGCAAAAGCAGCGTCACGTAAATCCCCGCCGCTCGATCGGATTGCCAAGTACGCCCCGCGCGCCCCTTGCCGGCCGTCTGCTCTTCCGCCAGGACGACCGCGCCTTCTGGCTCGCCCGCATGCCCCAACTCCAGTGCCACCCGGTTCGTCGAATCGACTTTGAAAAAATGATAAATGTGCTTTCCGAAAAGGCTCCCCTTCAACCACTGCCGCAACATGTCCGGCGTCAAAATATCCGGCACGCGTTCCAGAAAATATCCTTCGCCTGCTTTTCCCTTGACGCGCACGCCAAGTCCGCGCAATTGCCGCACCCACTGCCACACCATCGATCGCGACACCCCAATCTCTCGCGCAATCCGCGCCCCGCTGATAACGATCGTGGCGTTTTCCGCCAGCAGCGTCAGCAACGCCGCCATCCGCTTGTCCGTTGTTCCTGGAAGGGTTTCTTGGGCCATCGAGGTTCTAGTGCGCACTTCCGCGCCGCCTAAGCTTACGTTTCCTCTAGGCAATCGACAAGGTGGACGCTAGACGCGAACGATTAGCGCAAGAGTTGACGCAGACAGGTCTCTTCCTAAAGCTGTCCCAAGCGCTCGACGATCTTCTGCAGCTCAACGCGTTGCTCCGCGAGCGTCGCTTCTAGTCCGCGAATAATCTTCTCCGGTGCCCTGCTGCGAAAAGTTTCGTTACCCAGCTGGCTCTCCTTCGACGCTACGGCCTTCCGCAATCCTTCCATTTCTTTCTTGAGGCGTATCTTCTCTGCCTCCAGGTCCACCACATCTGAATACGCAATCCGAACATCAAATTCCGCGGTCGAGCGCATCGCCCCGCCCGCCTGCTCCAACGGACGTGGTGAAATGTTTAGCGCGCCTAAAAAGGCTAGTCTCGAAATTGCATCCGACTCGGCCTGCACTCTGTTCCGGACCAATTGGGCTGTGCTCCAAAATTCAGCTGGAACTCGCTTTTTGGGATCAAGCTTCATTTCTGCCCGAATATTGCGGAGTGCTGTGATCACGTCTTGTATCTGGGAAAAAATGTTCACTGCGTCTATGATTCTCCCATCCGCCCACCCATTCCGCGGTTCAGGAAATTGGTCCAGTGAAATCGACTTTGCGCCGGATGTTTGCGGTAATTGGTGCCACAACTCTTCTGTCAAGAATGGCATGAACGGATGCAGCAGGCGCAGCGCATCGTTAAATGCGGCGAACAGATTCTTCCAGGCCACAACTGCTCGTTCCCGGTCCACGCTCTGCAGTTCCGGCTTGACCCATTCGATATACCAGTCGCAGAAGTCGCCCCAGAAAAACTGATATACGTTTTGCGCAGCTTCATGGAATCTGTAGTTTTTCAGCGCCTCGTTTACAGTCTTAATCGTGATCGTCAGCCGTGAATAGAGCCACTGATCCACAAGTGGTACACTCCCTTCGAACTTATACGGCGCTCCCGTGCGCACTTCAGGCGAAGCCAACTCTTCAAGTGACGCGCCGCCTTGCTCAAATTTCTCCAAATTCATGAACAAAAACCGCGCCGCATTCCAAATCTTGTTAGCGAAGTTCCGCGCACCAGCAAGTCTGTCGTCGGACAACACAATGTCCGTCCCCGGAGCCGCCATCGACGCCAGGCAAAACCGCATCGCATCCGTCCCATATTGCTGGTTCAGCACCACCGGATCGAGCCCTGTCCCCTTCGACTTGGACATCTTCTCGCCGCTGCCCGTCCGCACCAGCGAATGCAGATACACCGCTCGAAACGGCACTTTTCCCGTGAAATGAATTCCCAGCATGGTCATCCGCGCCACCCAGAAAAACAAAATGTCGTATCCCGTGATCATCAAACTCGTCGGATAGTACGTCCTGAAGTCCGCCGTATCCTCCGGCCACCCCAGCGTCGAAAAAGGCCACAGCCCTGAACTAAACCATGTGTCCAATACATCCGGATCCTGCGTCAGTTTCTTCGATCCGCACTTCGGACATTTCGCCGGCGCCTCTTCAGCCACTACAATGTGCTCGCAATCTCCGCAATACCACGCAGGAATGCGATGCCCCCACCACAACTGCCTCGAGATCGTCCAGTCGCGTATATTGTCGAGCCAGTTCAGAAACTCCTGCCGTCGGTTGTCCGGAACAATCTGGGTCGTATTTTCTTTTCCCGGCTCGTATTCCCGCACCGCTTTGATCGCAGGCTCCGCCAGCTCCTTCATCCTACAGAACCACTGCGTCGATATCCGCGGTTCCACGATCGTTTTGCTGCGTTCGCAAATTCCAATGGCATGCGCGTGGTCCGTCACCTTCTCCAGCAATCCCTGCGCCTTCAAGTCCTCTACGATTTTCTTGCGCGCTTCGAACCGGTCCTGCCCAGCATAAGCTCCTGCCGCTTTACTCATGTGCCCGTCATCGGTCATCACGTCAATTTCTGCCAGGCCATGCCGTTTACCCACTTCAAAGTCGTTCGCATCGTGTGCCGGAGTAATTTTCACGGCGCCTGTCCCGAATTCCCGGTCTACCATCGCGTCAGCGATGATCGGAATCTCGCGGTTCATCAGCGGCAACAACACATTCTTGCCCACGAGGTGTTTGTAACGTTCATCCTCTGGATGCACGGCTACCGCCGTATCGCCCAGCATCGTTTCAGGGCGCGTCGTTGCCACCACCAAGTATTCCGTGGTCCCTGCCACAGGGTAGCGGATATGCCACAGATGCCCCTGCCGTTCCTCGTGGTTCACTTCTAGATCGCTCAGCACCGTCAAGCAAACCGGGCACCAGTTCACCAGCCGCGTTTCGCGATAAATAAATCCCTCGTTGTAAAGCTGCACGAACACCTTGCGCACAACGCGCGACATTTCCGGCGAAAGAGTAAATCTCTCCCTAGACCAGTCACAGCTCTCCCCGATGCTCTTCATCTGTTCCGTGATTTGGCCGCCCGCCTCCGCTTTCCACGCCCAAACTCTCTTCTCAAACTCCTCCCGCCCAAGCTTGTGATAGTCAATCCCCTGATCCATCAGCTGTTTCACCACCACCCGCTGCGTCGAAATGCCCGCATGGTCCGTCCCCGGCAGAAACAAGGTGTTGTACCCGCGCATCCGGTGCCAGCGCGTGAGGATATCTATCTCCGTGTGCTCCAGCATGTGGCCGATATGCAGCGACCCAGTCACATTCGGCGGCGGAATCACGATCGAAAACACGGGTCCGGGAGCGTTCGGGTGCGCCTTAAAGAGCTCTTCTTTGGCCCAGTATTCCGCCCAGCGCGGTTCTATTCGCTGCGGTTCGTACGCTTTGGCTATCTCGCGAGCCATTCGACAATCGTCTCCCAGCGCTATTAACTGTCGCACGTATACACGCGCCTATACGTGTCCCAGTTCAAGAACAAAGCAATCTTTGACTATACGGGGGAAAATCCAGCGTCGTCAATTCGACGCCAAACGAGAGTTTTTCTTGGGGTAGGGAACTACTTCTTCTTCGCGTTCATTTCGTCGCGAACCATCGATTCCACGACGTTCTTGAGGATATCGCGGGTGACGGCCTGCAACATATCCGGACTCATCTTAGAGAGAACCTTGGCTACCATGTCTTCCATGCTGGGTTCAGGGGCCTTTGAGCTTGTATCCACGGCGGGCGCCTCCTGCACTGCAGTTTCTGCAACATGCTGGGCCTCTTCGCGAATCGCTTCTACGGTTGCTGCTGGCAGTCCTGCCTCCACCCTCGTCTTCACTTCCTCGCTCAAGGCCGGCGTGAGAGCGTCAACCGTTGCAGCTGGATCTTCCTTCGCAACCTCATCATGGACTTGAGACGTTACCGTCTCGGGAATCGTATTTGGCGCGGCCGGGCTCGGCGCAGGAACGTCCCAGGTTGATGCAAGCCGGCTTGCTTTCTGCGCTTCCGTGTCCCATGGACTGGCCACAGAGGAAAACCAAGAGCTAGCCGCCCCGGGTTTTTCGGGTTCCGGGGCCGACTCCATGATCGCCGGTGCGCTGGCTGGAGCCTCCACTTGAACTACCGCCCGAGCTTCTTCCCGCATTTCCTCTTTTAGAGGCGCAGGCGCTTCCATCGTCGCAGCTTCCACTGCAGTCTTATGACTCAGCGCGGCTGCCCACGCGTCTTGCGCGAAAGGGGCGACTGGCGCGGCCTCCAACTTTGTCTCTGCCATCGGCGCGTCCGTCACCATCGCGCTCACGCTCTGTTCTGTTTCCGCGGCTTGCTCGAACGCGGAAATTTCTTTTTGCGGCGCCCAGGACTCATTTCTCATTTTCCGCGCTGGGGCTTCCGAGAACGCTGTCTCGCGCCAATCCTTCACAGGGCCGCTGGCTGTTTCCTCTTCCCCCATCGAGTCACCCGCATCGCGCCTCCAGGAGCCAGACTCCTTTTCCTCTTCTTCCTCTTCCACCTCGTCTTCTTTGTCGCCCGAATTCCAATCGCGCTCCAGTTCCGGCCGCGCTGTTGTTGCGTAGCCGAGATCTTCTTCTGGCTCCGCTACCGGCGATTCCAGCAGATTCCCGAATGCCAGGGGCTGCGATCCCGCTGCAAACTTAACGGGTTCCGGCGCTCCGGACATCTCTTCTTGCGCTTCCATGCTCTCGACCGCCGGGAATTCTGGAACCGGCGCGAGCGTACCCATGTTCGGGATCTCTCGGGAAGATGGTACCGGTTTCGGCGCCAGCATTTCCGCCACGCGCACCGGCTCCGCTTGCGCCGGCGGCGCAGGAGCCGCTCCGCCGATAGAAACGCCCGCCCGGGCCAGCGCGGACTTCACCATCGAAATCAGCGGATCAGGCGGCACAAACGGCTTCTTCAATACTCCGTCCGCGCCAACTCGCTGCGCTTCTTGTTCATCCAGCGGATCAAAGGCTCCGACCAGCAATATCACCGGAATATGCGCAAGCGTGCTGTCCGATTTTACGTATTGACAAACTTCGTATCCATTGCGGACGGGCATGAACACATCGGCAAGCACCAGATCCGGACGAATATCAGAAATTTTTCGCACCGCCGCTTCGCCATTGCCCACGGCAACGACGTCAATCCCCTGATCTTTCAGGGCGAGCCCCACCATCTTCTGGATGTTGCTGTTATCGTCTGCTACGAGGATCCTGGCCACTAAGCTTCCTCCGGATGTATATCACCCGTGTCATGCACGTCGACCGCTCTGCGGTCGCCTTAAAAACTGACCGGCTCGCGGTCGCCTACTCATTAAGACTCCACAGTATTGGAGCACCCGCCGTATTGGCCGTCAATCTCCTCGCGGTACCTGTGTGTCGGAAATGAATATGCCCTTCTGGGCTGTCCAGGGAGGCACATTTGGCCAAAAAACAAGGGGTGCAGCCCTTGGCTGCACCCCTTGTTCCTGTCCGCGTTAGCTCTCGGTGCAAACTACCAGGGTACTAACTTGCGTAATCCTTTCTTCTTCTTGCTGCTGGATTCCTTCTTGGAATCATCGCTGTTTTGCGAGTCGCCAGTTTTCGCCGCGTCTGCGGCTGGTGCCGTGTCTGCGGCCGCTGCGTCACTCTTCGACTGGGTGCCTGCCGCACTTCCCGTTGCTGTAGGATTCTTCGCGGCATCGTCGCTTGTAGCAGTGCCAGGTGTTGCTGGCGTAGCGCCTGTCGGCGCCGCTGCAGCGGGTGTCAGCTCTGTGCCAGCATCCTTTGGTGGTTCACTCGTCGCGGGTGCGCTTGCCGTGCCATCATTAACAGTCTGCGCCGTACCTTCCGATCCGCTGACAGTTTCAGCCGAGCTGGTCGCTCCGGAGGTTCCGGGCACTACCGTCTGAACGATTGCCGTTCCAGCTCCTCCGCCACCCGCCTGTTTTCCTCCAGGCGTCAGCACGTCACCACCTGCGGACAACGTGTCGGACTCCGGCTGCATGTTCGGTGTTCCGTGCGTTGCCGACGCCTGCAATTCCCCAGTTGGCCCGCTCTTCATCAAATCGAGCGGTTTCTTATACAGGGGAGTATGTGGTCTCGGTGTATTCTGTTCCGCCGTCATCCATGCAAGGGCATTGGGGTCGGCCTGTGGCACGGGAACTCCAGACGCCTTCAACTTGTCCTTGGCCTGCGGCGCAAGATTGGACAACGGATAATCTTTCACAATTCTTGCGTAATACAGCGAAGCAACCTCTTTGTGCTCGCTCGTCGCGAATATGTCTCCCATTATCCACAGAGCTTCGTCGGACTTGCTGTAGAGCGGATACCTGGCCGTGACCGTCAGCAGCCTCGCCGCCGCTGCCCGCTTATCGCCTTTCACGTAGTAGTAGTAGCCGATGCGATATTCGCCCTCTGCCAGCACTTCTTGCACTTCTCTCAGGTGCTGCTGCGCCTGCGGTGCCAGCGGGTCATTCGGATATTTCTGAAGAAAAATCTGGAACTCCTCCTCAGCCGCCAGTGCATGTGTTCTGTCCCGATCCGGCTTATCCATCTGTTTGTAGTGGGTCATGGCCACTTGCATCTGCGCGTAGGTCGCTTCCGGCAGGAAGGGGAAGAACACTTCAAAGTCTTTGTAGCCAGAAACGGCCAGCGCCAGGTTGGACGTTCCGCCTTCTTTGTAATACGAATCCGCGATTGCCAGCTTCGCCTTGGCCAAATACTCGCTGTCCGGATACGTATTGATGAGCGTCTGCATGTTCAGCCGGCCAACCTCTTGCCGGCCGTGCTTGATGTCGTCCACCGCCTTGTCATACAGGATCTTGTCTGGCTGCGCGTTATTGTCTACGCTCGTCGACTTATCGACCTTTTTCTTCTTGTGGAAGATCTGGGCGTCGGACGACGTCGCTCCCAGAAAAAATAGCGCTCCCAGAACACAGAGCGCTAGAATTTTCCCGGTAACATGTAGCTTTGAGGCTGCACAACCTACAGTTCGGCCCAAACTTCACCTCTCTCGCGAATGTCGGGTTCCTCGCCGCAAACTTTCGGCTAAGCCCGCTGGAAATTGGCCCAGCTCAGACCTATAGATCTCAGCAGTTCGACCGGCGGGAACAATCAAGTATAACCTGAACGAAAGGCCAGGTGGGGCAAGAATTTGCACCTAAGGACAGGTCCCGTCCGGGCTTCCCCACCCCTTGTGATGCACACTTTGGTCTCTGGGGGTTGCCTCGCAGCACCCTCCCACTTCAATTATTTTCAACGAAATGTAACAATGTTCCCGCCCGCCATCGCTACCATACGGCACGGCGTTCACGCTTCCGAGGAGCTGCGGCCAGCCGCCTACTCATCTAAATGGAAAAACGCAAATTTCTCTTTGTCTCGCTCTCCGGTCTCATCGGCGACATCGCTTGGCAAGTCCTCAAGGAAGGCCACGATGTCCGCTACTACATCGAAGCTGAAAAAGAACGAGACATTGCTGACGGCTTTGTGCCCAAGTCCAAAGATTGGGAACGTGACGCCAAGTGGGCCGATATCATCGTCTTCGACGACACCCTCGGTCAGGGGGCTAAAGCCCACGCTCTCCGCCAGGCGGGCAAACCTGTTATCGGCGGCACGGAGTACACCGATCGTCTCGAAGACGATCGCTCCTTCGGCCAGGAGGAGCTAAAGAAAGCCGGCGTCAGCATCATCCCTTATCAGGATTTCGATTCCTTCGATCCCGCCATCGAATTCGTAATGAAAAATCCTGACCGCTACGTCATCAAGCCCAGCGGTGAAGCCCAAAACGTCAAGCGTCGCCTCTTTGTGGGCGAGGAAGAAGACGGCGACGACGTCGTCCGCATGCTAGAAGCCTATAAGCGCGCCTTCTCCGACGAAATCAAAGTCTTCCAATTGCAGCGCCGCGTCACCGGTGTAGAAGTAGCCGTAGGCGCCTTCTTCAACGGCAAAAAATTCATCACTCCGGTCAACATCAACTTCGAACACAAAAAACTCTTCCCCGGCAACATCGGCCCGCCCACCGGCGAAATGGGCACCTCCATGTTTTGGAGTGACCCCAACCGCCTCTTCAATCAAACGCTCCTCAAAATGGAGCCCAAGCTAACCGAAGAAGGCTACGTCGGCTACATCGACCTGAATTGCATCGTCAACAACAACGGCATCTACCCGCTCGAATTCACCAGCCGCTTCGGCTATCCCACGATCAGCATCCAGCAAGAGGGCATGCTCACACCCATCAGCGATCTCTTCTGGGAACTCGCCACAGGCGTCGAGCCCAAGTGGCGCACCCGCAGCGGCTTCCAAATCGGCGTCCGCATCGTGGTTCCACCATTTCCTTTCGACGACGAACCCACGTTTGAATCCTTCTCCAAAAACGGCGCCATCGTCCTAAAAAAGCCCAACTTCGACGGCATCCACATCGAAGACGTAAAAGAAGTCAAAGGCCAGTGGCTCATCGCCGGCACAAGCGGTGTTGTGCTGGTCGTCATCGGCACGGGCCAAACCATGCTCCAGGCCCAAGCCCAGGTCTACTCCCGCATCAAAAACATAATGATCGCCAACATGTACTACCGCACAGACATCGGCGACCGCTGGGTCGAAGACTCCGACAAACTCCACAACTGGGGCTATCTCCGCTAAAAGTTCCCTCCCCCCCACCGTCATTTCGAACGGAGCAAGCCGACGCTTTTTCTTTCACGTTTGCTCCTGCGAACGTGTCGGCTTGCGAAGAGAGAAATCTCTCTTCCTCTTTCTTTTCTCTCCCACTAATCGTCCACGCCCTCCTCGCCAATCTCCAAAAAGGCACCAGCTTCGTCTTTGAGCAATCCTACTCCAACAACGAAGTCTGGCTCCCCACCTAGGAAGAAGCCCACGTCGGCATCCGTGTCCTCCTCATGAAAGGCATCAACGTCAACGCCCCCACCCGCTACTCCGACTAAAAACGTTTAAACTCTCCACCATCAACCAACCCAAGCCCACTATCCCCGACCCCGCCCCCGAAAAACCAAACTACCAGCGTTTCGCGTAGATCTTCAACGTTTTCCAACATTTGGTGCCGGGTGGCCCAGATGTCGGTTCCACACCTGGGGTTTTTGACCCTTCGTTGGTGGCTGGCGCATACCTTGATCCCCAATTCAATCCTGCCCCGCCGCTACGCCACCCACTTCATCATCAGCTTCTTCCGCTTCTTCGCGCAGTCGAGTAGATACAGATCGATCAGCTTCTGGTAAGGAAGTCCCGTCTCCTCCGCTAGTCCCTTGAAATAGTCCACGACTTCCGGACTCAAATTGATTCCCACGGCCTTTTTCTTTCCCGTGTACGGGTTCTTGATCTCTTTCAATTTGGAAAAATCATATGCCTTCTTCATAAAATCGAACCTCCTTCTTGATGGCCTTCCGCGCAGAAATGATCCGAACCACGAAATCGGATTCCCTGTAGCAGTGAATGACGACGAGCACCCTTGCTGCTGAACTCAATCCAAGGAGGATGAACCGCTCCTCTTCCTCGGAATGTTCCGGATCATGGAATACACGTGACTGCGGATCGCTGAAAACGCTCTGCGCCTCTTCAAACCAAACTCCATGCTTCGTCCGATTGGCCTTGTTCTTCCGCTCGTCCCAATCGAACCGCAACATATCTAGATTATATCTAGATACAAGACCGATGGCAAGAGGGATGAAAAGGAAACGATGACCGGTAGCGGGTCTTCCATAGGGCGTCGGGGCAGTCGGGACTTTCCCTCTTCTCAATCCACGAAAGCACGTCCGAGATCCAGCGACTCCTCATCAATCCATGAAGCCACGCGGGCGGGTGGCCCATCCTTGCGAATTTGCCATTGCCTGTTGCAAGGGTGGGGCAGTTCCACATTTTCTGCTTGCCGAACCCATTACTACTCCGGTATAGTTTCTTCTGGATAGAATTGCGCCCTCGCCTACGCGAGGCTTCTCTTTTTGTGGCACAGGCAATCCTGCCTGCGCTTTTTTTATCTAAATCCCAAAACTCAGCTCTAAGGAGACACCCATGTCCTCGATTCGCCCACAGGACCGCGCGTCCTTGTGTTCTTTCACGTTTGCCGACGGTCGCCGTTGCCGTACTCCACTCTCCAGCCGCCACCCGCGCTGAGCCACTACTGCCTTGCCGCTTACTTTTCTCGCGTGCTACGCTTTTGCCTTCATGTCAGACGCAATCAGAAAACATACCAATTCCTCTCTCTGGCTGGGCCTGCTGATCACGGTGCTCGGTGTCCTGAGCAACCTGCTTTACTTCTCCAAGGTTCCAGCGGCGGGGCTTCCGTGGCTAAACTTGACGCTGCCGGCGATCGGTTTGACATTTCTGCTGATTGGTGTCGTCCGCGCCTTCGGCCAATCGCGGATTTATCGCGGCAAGATCTGGGGAACGATTGCCGCTGGGCTGGCGGCTTTGTTTCTCGCCGGCTCCGCTTGGCTTTTTGTCCAGGTCAGAAACGTTCCTCGCTCCGCGGGCGCGCCGCAAGTGGGCCAGCGCGTGTCGGATTTCACATTGCCAGACAGCAACGGGCAGCCCGTCGCTCTGGCTCAATTATTTGCCGCATCACCGGGAATGCCTCAGCCCAAAGCCGTGCTGCTCGTTTTCTACCGCGGTTACTGGTGACCGTTCTGCAACCTCGAGTTACGAGGCATTCAAGAAAATCTTTCGCAGTTTGCAGCTCAGGGCATCCGTCCGGTAGCGATCAGCGTAGACCCGCCCGATGTCTCCGAGCATCTTCGCGGCAAGCAAGGGTACACGTTCACTTTTCTGAGCGATCCAAAAACGGAAGTGATTCGCCGTTACGATTTATTGCATAAAGCCGCAGGGCCGGAAGAGAGCGACATAGCTCGCCCGGCTGAGTTTTTAGTTGATCGGAACGGCACTGTGCGCTGGGAAAATTTTACCGAAGACATACGCGTCCGGCCCCGCGCGCAACAAATGCTCGCCGCCGCCCGGTCCATTCAATAGGCGGGCTATCGGTTTGTCATCCTGAAACGTCAATCGTTTCTTTCCGATTCTGAAATTCGCGCAATTCGATTTCGCTGTCATGGCGGCACGGTGTGCCCGTAGTGAATTGCGAGTGCCGACGAGGGTTTGGGTTTGAAAACGGACGCGGCGGCTATCTGGAAAAGTAACCGGTCTTGGCGCGTACCTTTACGCCTTCGCGTTTTGGCTTGATTACGATTTTGCGGAAGCTGTCGTCTTTTAGCGGGTCTGTCGGGTAGTAGCCCAATTCATACGACGTTCTCAACTCCTCCGCAATTTGCCGGAAATAGACATGAGCGTCCGTCGTCTCCGCATCAATATGCGCCCCGCCCGTCTCTCGGGCCACGCGGTCCATCACGCTAATCCCATACTTGTTTCGCGCCGTCAGCTTTCCGTGTTCTTTATCCGTGTACCGTATCGCGTATACCACCACGTTTTCGCTCTGCGCGGTTTCGATAGCAGTCATCATGTTGTGCGAACTCGAATTATCCTCGCCATCGCTAAAGAGCAAAATCGCACGTCTTCCATTTTCCTGTGCCAGTTTTTCTGTCACGGAATAAAAAATGGAATCATAAAAAGCAGTCCCCAGATCGCGGTCCTCGCGCGGCCCCAGCTCTGGAAATCTCCCTGTCGACTTCTGGTATTGCTTCCACAGTTCCAGCAAGTCTCCGCCCGATTGCGAAAAATCGCTCACCAGCCGGATATGGTTCCCAAATCCCACCAAGAACACCCGATCCTTCGGACCCAAAACATCCTTGAAGAAAACCTCCAAATCATTCTTATGCTGTTTGGAAAAATGATCCTGGCTTCCGCTGGCGTCCACCACCAGCCCCAGCGTCAAAGGCACGTCCGCGCTTCGCGAAAAGAAAGCCACTTTCTGCGGTATCGCATCCTCAAGGACTTCCACGTCGTCCTGCGTGAGTTTGTTCACCAAAGCGCCGTTCGCATCTCGCGCCACAAACGCCACACTCACCAAATTTACTTTGACCCGTATCGGCTCCTGGCCGTGGCTCAGCGCAACACCCAGAGTGAGAGGTCCAAGGAATGCTAGCGCCAGCAGTCCTCTGCGAAACCGCAATCCCATTTGCATTCGGTGAAACATCAAGCTGGAGTCTTGTCTTCGCCGCGCGCCTCGATGTAGAGCAGGTTAAAAATGCAGCCCGTTCCGCTCGGCTTCACGCTCACCTGATGCTGTTTTTCCTTGGTTCCCGCTTTGAACACCATTTCGCCCGCATCCGGATGGTCATCGTCGCAGGTAAGCTTCTTCGAACTGTCGCTCTTATCCTTGTCCCCTTGCGCTTTTGATGCTCCACTGCAATTCAGCACGGTTCCATACTTCGCGAGCGCCTTCTGATAAAACGCCGCCACTTTTTCCGGCGAGTCGCTCGACTCCATCTTCAAAACCACCAGCTTGAATCCGAACGTGCTTCCCCAAAGTCCCAAGTTCGCTGCCGAAGAATCGTTCTTCTCGTCCTTGTGCGGTGTCGCGCCCGGATATATCGGCAACCCCGCTTCCTTTGCTGTGGCTTGCGCGCTGATTACCAATCCAGCTTCGCTTCCATCCTTGCTCGTCACCGTCACATTCACGCCGGTCTTGTCTTTCTCTTGCCCAGCCGCAGAAAGCCCCGCGAGACTCATCATTCCGCACAAAGCCGCGCCAATCACCGCCGCTCGCGCGCTGCCAAGCTCTCGTTTCCCCATACCACCCTCCTCTACACCCGACTTAATTTTATAGGACGGCACGCCACCGCGATCTTGCCCGTCACCCGTACATACGGCAAGCGCCCCCTTGAAGTTCCCACTCTTTGCCCCCAAATGCCAGTTCTACCTAAACCTCCATCAGAGGCCCCGGGAATATTTTTGAGTGTTCTCCGGTCCTACATCTTGATAGGGTGTACTCGCTGTTCGTTTCACTATCTATCTATAAACAGATAACAGGAGAGTGCGAATGAAACGTGCCTTGGCTCTACTGGTTTTGCTAGCCGCTACGCCAATCGCTCGGCCCCTGGCGCAAGAGGCGCAAAAACCGGAAATGGCAAAGATGACGCTGAAAGTGGGCGACACCGCGCCAGACTTCACCCTGCTCAGCGACGATTGGAAAAATGTAAAGCTCAGTGACTTTCGCGGCAAGAAGAACGTCTTCTTGGCCGTCTACGTCCTGGCCTTTACCGGCGGTTGAACGAAACAACTTCAGGCGGTCCAGGCTGGAATCGCCTCTGGCAAGATCGACACCTCGGATACAGCAGTCTTCGGCATTAGCATGGATTCTCCCGCTGCCAACAAAGCATTCGCCAAGGAAATCAACATCAATTTCCCGCTTCTAAGCGACATGAATCACAAGATGCTCACGAGCTACGGCATCCTGAAGGGCTACGACGTCCAGAACGAAACCTATAAGTGGGCGCTTCGGGCCAACATCGTGATCGACAAAGAGGGCGTCATCCGCCTCATCGAAGCCGGCGACAGCGCCGTCGACCCTAACACCGCGCTAACGGCCTGCTCCACGCTGCACAAAAAGGACGCGTCAAAATAAGCCTCTCTTGTGGCAACCTCGAGCCGCGGGACGATTCGTCTTGTGGCTCGAGGTTCAACTTCATTCGTCTTTTGTCTTTATAAGAGTCGCGAGTCCTCTCGCTCCTCTTCCGTTTTGAACTTACTTCGGTTCCGCCGCGAAATTCACGACTTCGTTTTCCAAGGGGATTTCATTCTTGTGTACTTCCGCTGGCCCCTTCGCGTCCGCGGGTTTCCATTCCTCGCCGCGCCCCACCACTTCAAACGACGGCAACGCGTAAGGCAATCCCTCAGCTCCCAATGGCGAAGTCGCATTCTCGATATGAAAATGCAAGTGCGGCTCCGTCGAATTTCCAGAATTTCCCACCAATCCAACAACCTGCCCGCGCCGCACTTTATCCCCAAGCTTCACGCGCAAAGATCCCGGCTGCAAATGGGCATAGAAAGCAAAATGCCCGCCACCGATGTCCAATATCACGTGGTTCCCGCCAACGGTCTCCAGAGTAATCGGTACAGCACGTGAATTTATTCCCGGAACATTTTCCGGTATTCCATCCTTCACCTCAGTGACGACTCCGTCCGCCACCGCCAGCGCATCGCTCCCGTACGCGTAATAATTCTTGTTGTCCTTTTCATCTCCCTGAAAAGTCTTCCCGTCATCGCGCAACCGCACCCAATCAATTGCAAACCGCTGCGCGATCGCCGCGTGGCCATCAATCGGAATCAGCGCGCGCCGGTGGCCGGACGTGTTCGACGGGCCGTTTGCAGCCAGCCAATGATCTCCGCGAAGCGGTGAGCTGATCGCAACTGCTTCGCGCCCAATAGGAATCGCTGACGTATCAATCGTCATCTCTTCTGGGTACGTTCCGATTTTAACCGTCAACCGTTGCCGTATCGTCGCCGGCACTGCGTCTTCCCTATCCACGGTCGCCCACACATAAACCACGGCCATCGTGCCCGGCCCGACCTTGGCTTTTTCCGCAGCTCCCGGCTGCCCCGGCCGAGCCATCGCACCTTCCAAGTCCGCTCCCGCGTACGAAACTAGCGATCGCCCCGCGGCATCTCCCGACACCGCTTCCACTTTCGTCAATCGGTAGTCCCACCGGTCCATGTTGTTCAAATGCAGTTCATAGACCATGTGCCACTTTCCATCCGCCTTAAACGCCGTCGGCGCGATCGGCACCACGACATCCACAAACGCAGAAATCGGTTTTGTCTTCGGCCCTTCCACCGGTTTCTGCGCGGCCGTATCTTTCGCCGCCGAATCTTCTGCGCTCCGCGCAAACTTCAACGGTTGCGCCGCCACGTTCGCTTGCGTCCACGTGCCCGCAAACTCTGTTCGCGCCGCATTCAAAGTCCCCTCATACACTCCGCCAATGGCCTTCACCTCAAAGCGCACCGCGTTGCCCTTCAACGTCACGTTTTCCATGGGGATCGTCGCGCCCTGATCCACGCTCTGCAATTGACCGCTAAACACACCGCCGTCCAGCTTCGTAATCGTCAAGATGATATGCAGCTTCTCGGCCCCTTCACCCAACTCACCCTTCCACGAACCCGCAAGGTCGCCGCCTGCTTTTGCGTCCTGCGACATGGCACGGGAGGGCATAAGAGCAAGAATCGCAAGTGCCGTAGCAAGTGCAACAAATGTTGCAGTACGCTGAGCCAAACAACGATTGCTCGTATCACCCGTGCCCTGTCTGCCGAGAATCTGCCCAAAAATGTAATGCAATGTGCCTCCTCTTCACTTTCAACAGACGTTGCGTTGTTCAAGGCTTGCAGTATAGGACACGGAATCTTCGCGCGGGCGGCTCCTCGTTGTCAAAGAATTCTTCAAAACTTTCCTCGATGAGCCCGGCGCGCACAAACTCGTTTAATTCGTTCCGCGTCAACGGCCATGGCATCTGTCCCTCAGGCTCATCCGCTTCCCGCCCCCTCACGATGGCCAGCAGCTTGCCTCCCGGCCGGACAAAATCGGCGATTTTATGGATCGCTTGCAATCGAATCCCGACAGGCAGTGCTTGCACCGTATTTGCCTCGAAAACGAAATCAAACTTCCACTGCCATTCAGCCGGCGGCTGAAACAAATCCGTCACGCTGTACTGGACTTTGCTGTGCGGAAATCGCGCGCGCGCCGTTCGGATGGCCGTCTCCGCAATATCAAAAGCGGTCGTTTCGAATCCCCATGCCGATAATTGCTCCGCATCGTCGCCCAGTCCACAGGCGATCACCAGGGCCTTCTTCGCGTCCGTTGGGTGCGGATGCGCACTCCAAAATTCCACGAGAGCGGGATTGGCCCCGCGGTCCGCCCAAGGCACAACGCTTTGGCCGGCCTCTGCCTCTTTGTAAAGCGCTTCAAACCAACCCGTCGGATCACCTTTTCGAAGAAACTCCGCCGCCAATTCCCGCGCTCTGCTTCGATCCCTCATAATTCTGTGATTCTACCCCGAGGCGGCGACGAAGGTAGTATTCTTAGCGCCCCATCACACCTAAATGAGGTGAACGATGTTGCTACGAGATCTGGCGTTCGCTGGTCGAACACTGCGCAAGAGTCCCGTTTTCGCACTCACCGCCGCAATAACTATTGCCCTGGGCGTAGGCTCGAGCACCGCCATCTTTAGCGTCACCAATGCCGTGCTGCTGCGCCCGCTCCCGTACAAAGACCCCGATCAGCTCGTCATTATTCCCACGGACATGCGCAATCGCGGCGTCAAGGACTTTCCCTTTTCCAATGCGAATTTTATCGATTTGCGCGAAGCGACGAAGAACGAATTCCAGGGCCTCGGGGGCGTCTTCACGTTTCCCTTCACGTTGACCGGCGAGGACGGCACTCCGGAACAAGTCCACATGGGCTTTGTGACGACGAACTACTTGCGACTCGTAGGCGCTAAGATTGCCTTCGGCCGCGATTTCTCCGATGACGACGGTCAACCGCAGCCGCCTCCACCTGCGCCCGGAACCCAATCCGCAACGCCACCTCAACGTCTGCCGCTCATAGCGATCATCAGTTACGAATATTTCCAGCGCCAGTTCGGCGCGAATCCTGCTGTACTCGGACAATCCTTAAATAAGGGGAAGCCGTTTAGTCCGCGAATCGTCGGAGTCCTCGCCCCGCACTTTCAGATTTACTTCCCGCCTTCCTCCGATTTGGAAGCCTCGCCCGAGATTTGGATTGCCAATCGCCTTGGCTATGACGCCGAGCAACGAAATTCCGTTTCGATGCGTGTGATTGGCAGATTGCAACCTGGCATCTCCATTGGACAAGCACAAGCTGCCGCCGATCAGGTCGCCGCCGAGGCGCGCAGAAATTTCAAGATCGAAAACACTGCAGGCTACGCCATCCGGGTGGAGCCGATGCGGCAACATCTCGTCTCGGAAGTCCGCCCAGTAATTCTCGCGCTGATGGGTTCCGTCATTTTTCTTTTGCTGATTGCCTGTGCCAACGTGGCCAACCTCTTGCTGGTGCGAGCTTCCTTGCGTGAACGCGAACTTGCCATTCGCTCCGCTATCGGCGCCAGCAGGTGGGATCTCGCCCGCTAGATCTTATCCGAGTCGTTACTGCTTTCGACGATTGGCGCTTTAGGCGGCCTCGGCATCGCGTGGGTCGGAATTCACGAACTGCTCGCCATCGCTCCCGCGCATCTCCCGCGCCTCGATACGATTCGAATTGATTCGACCGTGCTGATCTTCACTGTAATTTCGAGCCTCGTAGCCGCTGCCATCTTTGGTCTGGCGCCGGCATGGCGCGCGGCTCGCCCAGATGTGATGATCGTTCTGCGCGGCACGAGCCGCAGTGAAGCCCTCGCCAGCGGTGGCCTCTCTCGCAAAATCGTCGTCGGCCTCGAAGTCGCCCTCGCATACGTACTCCTGATCGGCTCGGGACTTATGGTCCGCAGCTTTCTCGAATTGCAGCGCATCGATCCCGGGTTCAATCCTCATGGCCTCCTCACCTTTCAGGTTCAGTCCGATCGATTTTTGCAGAAGCCGGAAGAGCGCGCCGTCGCTACCCGCCAGCTCGAAGAACGCCTGCGCACCATCCCCGGCGTGCAAAGCCTAACCGCCTCAAATCCATTTCCGCTCACGGGTGGCTACAGTCCGATTCGCTGGGGCACCGAAGAAGCCCTCACCGACGCGAGCAGGTATAAAGCAGTCGATCCTCTCATCGTGCTTCCGGGCTACTTCGAAACGATGCACACACCTCTGCTCGAGGGCCGCACATTCACCGACGAAGACAACCAGCCGGGCCGCACTCAAGTCGTGGTTGATAAAATACTGGCGGATCGTGCCTATCCTGGCCAGCCCTCGGTTGGCAAGCATTCTTATCCGCATTCAAACGCCGGAACCTGTGTGGGTGGAGATCATTGGCGTCGTCGCTCACGAGCACGGTGTCTCGTTGACCGAGCCCGGACGCGAGCAAGTTTATTTTACCGACGCGTACATCGGCTCCGGCGCGACCGATCACTGGGCGCTACGGACCGGCAGCGATCCATCGAAGTACGCGAACGATGTTCGCGCTGCGCTCAAGACCTTCGATTCCCACCTCTTGATCACCGACATGCAGCCCATGGATGCTGTGATCGAGAAGGCGCAAGCCGGCACGCGCTTTTCCTGGCTTCTTATCGGATCGTTTGCGGTCATCGCAGCGATGCTCGCCGGCGTCGGTCTTTACGGTGTGCTTGCGACCGTCGTGCGGCAGCGCACCGCGGAGATCGGCATACGTATGGCCCTGGGCGCTCAGTCCAACAACATTTTCAAACTCGTCGTAGGCCAGGGACTTCGTCTCGCTGGCATCGGTATTGCTGCCGGCCTGATCACAGCGTTCGTACTCACACGCGGGATGACGACGATGTTGGTGGGTGTTAAGTCCACCGACCCTGCAACTTTTGCCACGATGGCAGTGGTCTTCTTCCTAATCGCTGCCACCGCGTCCTGGCTGCCTGCTTTGCGCGCTTCCAGCTTGGACCCGATCGTTGCACTTCGCGATGAGTGACGTCCTCGCTTTTGGAGCACCCGCGCCTCGCTGGTGTTTTTCTGTTGTTTCTGGTGCACACAAGGTGCCGTCTCCTGGCTGAACAAACACGCCCACTTGCCCGTTCGCTAGGCCAACATCAGCTCATCCAAGAGAAATTTCACCGAATCGTCCGTGGCTTTTATTCGTATCCACCCTCGCAGGAGCTCTCAGCCAAAAATCGATACCGAACCCGGCACCACTAGTTATGATTTGGGCGACTGGCAAACAACATTTTTGCAATCCGTCGTACCATCGTAAGAAAGGGGCAACGGGGCATCCTTTCGGAGGCAGCTCATTGGGATCTGAACGCCGTCGCACACCGAGATATACGTTTATCGCCAGTGCCGAGCTCATCGAGGAGACGTCGGATGTGCGCATCGCCACGCGCGTCAGCGAGTTGAGCCTCTACGGCTGCTACTTGGATATGATGAATCCTTTTCCGGTGGGAACGCTCGTGCTGGTCAAGATTTCGGCGGGGGACGCCTTCTTCCAGGCCAAGTCAAAAATCGTCTACGCGCAGCCAAATATGGGCGCCGGCGTCGTTTTCCTCGAGACGGAGGCGCAATACCAGCCTGTTCTGGAGCGCTGGCTGGATGAAGCTTCGAAGGGCAATCAAACTCGCGTCGGCTGATTCCCCTCGCCCGCTTTTTTTTCCAAACTGGCTTCCTGTTCGACTTCTACAGCTTACTTGCTTCGCGTTTTTTCCTGTTGATCGACAGCGTCGTGTAGCCCTTCGAGGAGTCTGCTCTTTTCCTGCGGGTTGGATGTCTTTCTCACGTCCGACCACAAAGTGGTTCCGCTCTTCGGTTCGATCAGTGTGATCCTCGTGCAGCCCGGCGGAGCCAGTTCTTCTCCTCCGGCGGACTTTTCGCTCACCGGCCTAGGATTGTAGGTGGTGGCTGCGTCGCCGCCGGGAACGAATTTCACCACGCTGCTCCCGGAAAGCCTCAGCACGAGGTCCGCTTTCTGCGGAGAATCCACGATGTCATACCGTCCCCACTTGTTCAGTCCCATATAGGCGTCATGTTGAATCTCAGCGTCGTTCGTTTGGTTATCCACGAAGATCGTTTTTGCGGAAAGCACTTTCGAGGGAACGGCGCCGCGCTTGTCTCTCGCGTGTGTTATTTCAATGCCTAAAAGCATTGCCGCAAGCAAGAAGGCGGACATTATTTTTTTCATGGATGCACCCCGGTGTTGACAGTTCTTAGGCTGGTGAGGGTTCCACTTTATGGAGCGCAATCTACCCACGTAACTGGACATGAGACGCGAAAGAGGCCATGTGGCGCGGGGTTTAAGGGCCTGTCCGCGAGGGTAGGGAAGCGGACCGCGCGAGCAATCGCCGCCCGTAGAAAGGGACTGATGATTCTTGTTCCAGGCTTACTTTTTGCGGGCTTTGATGTCGTCGTAAACAATCAAGGAAAGGACTACAAGAATCCACACGGGGAAGACGCCCATTCCAGGAATGGCTTCCGCAACCAAGCCCGGCAAAATCGCCCATCGACGGCCGAGAATTAGAAACAGGAGCAGAGCCGTTGCCAGGTCGATCACCCATTGCATGGGTGGGGCAAGCACGGTCCAGAAGGACAGGAAGTCCGAGACTGCAGCGACTAGGAAAGCAACGGCCTGCCGTTTGCGTGAGGGCCGCTGGATGGGAGTCAGCACTTCCGCTGGTGTCAAAACGATCGGCTGATCGGTGGGAGTTGTCATTACTTCAACTGCGGTCCTCAGGTTCTCTCCAAATGATCCTGTCATGGGTGCGGGCGAACCGCAAGATGTGACTGCCCGAGCTCACTTATACGAAGGAATGCGGGCAATGAGTTTCGGCTTGTTCTACACTAAAGTTGTTGGGCAGACCGATGACGAATGACATCACACCACTCGCGAACGAACCAACGCCTCACGGAACGCGCGGCAGCTCACGGCGCGTGTACGCGTGGGTTCTGGGAGCGCTTCTGGGCGCAGTTCTTACGGTCATCTTGATAGCAGCGCTGGTGTGGTTGTCGACCGGGCTCGGGTTATTGCACCTTTTGGGGATGCTGCGCGAAGGGAAAACGCAAATCAATGTCGATCAGCCCACCGTAGTTCATCAGATTCAGCAATTGCAGCGGCTGGAAACCGTAAGCTACACGATGGATAAGATTATCTCGGGCGAGCACGGCAATGCGTACCTACCGAAGTTTCTAGCGGGTGATCGCTTACTATTAGTGGTGCATGGAGAAGTAGTTGGGGGCATCAATCTCGCGGGTTTGCAGCCGGGCGACGTCTCGATACAAGGGCAGAAAGTATCGATTCACCTGCCCGCAGCGGAAGTCTTGAGCACACGAATCGATAATGCAAGGACAAAGGTATATTCACGAGACACCGGCCTATTCTCGTCCCCTGATCCCAACCTGGAGAGCGAAGTACGCGAAGAAGCCGAGCGGCAACTCTTACAGGCTGCACTGCAAGACGGGATTCTCAAGCTCGCTGCCGATAACGCGCGAAGCACCATCGCGGGAATGCTAAAGGGCTTCGGTTTTCGTGAAGTGGAAATTCGGTAGATCCGAGGAGCTTTAGGCAGCCTGCGCCGAAGCTCTTTCTCTATTCATCGCCGGCCCTTGCACGACTCTACGTGCGAGGAACGGTGGCTTCCATGGCATCGCAAAACCGATCGATCTCCGCCGTCGAAGTGTACACGTTGGCGCTGACCCGGATTCCATTGAGGAAAGGCGCCGTAATAGGCGTAACAAAAATGTTGTATTTGCTCAGCAGTACATCACCAAGTTTTCCCGGCTCGATCGTATCGAAGTGAATCGTTCCAAATGCGCCGGACTGCTCTGGGTCCAAGCTGACCAGCACTTTTGCCCCAGGAACCTTGCCCAACCGTTCGGCCCAGCGATTTTTTAAGTAGCACAGCCGCGCGAATTTTCGCTCCGCGCCAATCTGCTCGTGAAACTCCAGCGCTTGCAGAGTCGCATTGTGCATGGCCGCTGGGTGTGTTCCGATTTCCTCGTACTTGCGGATATTTTTGTCCATCGATGGCGGCGCGGCCATCAGCGCCCAGTGTTTTTCGATGCGGTCTTTTCGCACATACAACATGCCTGTTCCGATGGGCGCAGATAGCCACTTATGCAGGCTGGCGCCGTAGAAGTCGCAGTCGATATCGGCGAACTGGAAGGGCACGTGAGCAAAGGCGTGCGCCCCGTCGACGATGCTGATGATGCCCCGCGCTCGCGCCAGCGCGCAGATCTCCTTCACAGGAAATCTCTGGCCGGTCATAAACCCGACCTGCGACACATGTATGACGCGCGTGCGCGGCGTGATGCCCTGTTCGAACAACCGCACTAAATCCGCGGAATTATTTACCGGCACGGCAAAATCCAGTTGCTTCAACACAATTTTTTCGCGGCGCCCGCGCTGCTGCCACGCGGTGATCATCCGGGGATAGTCCTGGCTCGTCGTCAGCACTTCGTCGCCAGGTGCAAGGTCAATGCCAAACTGCGCGATCTGCAGCGATTCACTCGCGTTTCGCGTAATCGCAATGCATTCCGGATCGGCGCCCCACATGCGCGCCAGCCGCGTCCGCACGTCTTCGATTTTGGGTTCTAAGTCGTGCCACATGCGGTAGCTGGGCAGCTGATTGCTATAGCGTATGGCTTCGATCTCTGCATCAAGGACCGAACTCGGCGCCGGCGCCACACCACCATTGTTGAGATTAAGGATAGTCGGGTCGTGTCCGTACGCGTCCCGGATGCTCTTCCAGTAGCTCTCGTCGCTGGCCACATCTTCCGGCGAAACATGCGCGTACGCGCGGTTCAAGAGGCCAGCCACCACGATTGCCTCTGCCCCGAGCAGAAAATGACGACGGTTCAGTTGTGTCTGCATGGCTGTAAACTCGCACCAACCGCTTTGAATTGCAAGCCCACATTGCAAAGGGAGCATCTCGCGCGAACGCTCTGGGCGAGCGGCTTACCGGATGCCTCGATTGGCCGCGAATGAAACGCTTCCGGGATGGCCGTTACTCAAGCAGCACCTTGGCGACTTTCGTCGAGTGTTGTGGTGGCAATAGCCCGGTTGGCAGCCTATTCTAAATCTCATCTGACGGAGGGAAAAACGGATGGGATTCGCGCAAATTCCCCAGCAAAAAGCGTGTTATTACCTCAAGTATGCGGCCACAATCGCCGCGATCTTTGTGTTTGCCTCACCTTGTTGTGCTCAGTCTGCGCCAGCAAGCAAACAAGCCGAAACGCCCTGGGCTCAGGAGCTGAAGAGCCATCCTGAATTGCTCTCTGAATTCGGCCGGCTGTTTGAAAAACTGAAGCAGAACATCCAGTTTCCGGCGCCTCGCACGGAAAGCCATCTCTTACCTCTGCTGCCTCCATCCACAATGTCCTATGCCGCGATTGCCAACTATGGCGACGTCACGCAGCAGGCGCTCAAAGTTTTCCGGCAGGAGCTCCAGGAGAGCGCGGTACTTCGCGATTGGTGGCAACACGGCGATATGGCGACTGCCGGCCCCAAGATCGAAGATTCTATGGAGCAGTTCGCTCAATTCCAGCAATTCCTGGGAGAAGAGATTGTCGTTTCGGGTTCGCTCGAAGGTCAAGATCCGAAGCTCCTGTTTGTTGCGGAGATACGAAAGCCTGGTCTGAAAAAGTTTCTTCAGGAAACGATAACGCAACTCGGCGGGGAGTCGAAGCAGGGCGTACATGTTCTGGACCAGCAAGATCTCGCTGCTGCAAAGGACGAGGGTTCCCCGAAGGGCCTCCTCCTATTGGTGCGTCCTGACTACATCGTCGCAGCGACGGATCTTTCCACGCTGCGCAAGTTTAACTCCCGGCTGGCCAGCCAAGACCGGGAGTTCGTTTCTACACCGTTTGGCCAGCGGGTCGCAAAGGAGTATGCAGGTGGAATCACTCTCTTGGCGGCTGCTGATCTGCACAAAATCGTGGAGCAAACTCCGCATGACGTAAGGGAGGACACAAGTTTCCAGCGCAGCGGATTTGCCGACGTAAAGTATTTAATCTGGGAGCACAAGACTGTGGGCGCACAGACAATCAGTCAAACCGAATTGAGCTTCAACGCGCCACGCCACGGGTCAGCAGCCTGGCTTGCGAGGACTGGGCCGTTGAGTGGCCTGGATTTTATTTCTCCGAAAGCGATGGTAGCAGGCACCGTGTTGCTCGCGAACCCCGGACAGATATTTGAAGATGTAAAGGGAATGTACAGCAACTCGAGTTCGAGTCCATTCGCGTCGCTACCGGCGTTTGAACAGATGTTGAAACTCAGTCTGAAGGACGATCTGCTCAACACGCTGGGGGGCGAGGTCACGCTGGAGTTGGATAGTGTCGGTCCACCAAAGCCCGTTTGGAAGGCCATCCTTAGCGTTCGAGATACCAGCCATTTAGAGCAAACGTTGACGACATTGCTGGCGGCAACGCATATTGAAGCGCAGAAGTTCGAGGAGTACGGAGTCACCTATTCTACCGTCCACATTCCTTCTTCCACGCCTCCGCTCGAAATCAGCTACGCTTTTGTTGATGGCCATTTGATCCTGGCCTCAAACCGGGAAACCGTTGCCGAGGCGGTCCGCCTCCATAAGACAGGTGAGTCGTTGGCAAAGTCCAAAACCTTCCTGGCGTCACTTCCGCCAGGCCATCCGCTGGAAGCATCCGCATTGCTCTATCAGGACCCCGCCGCCATCGCATCTCTACAGTGGCAACGGTTTGCCCCAGAGATGGCGCATTCACTTGCGCAGGGTTCGAAAGAGATTACGCCCGCGGTCGTCTGCGTTTATGGCGAGGAGAGTGCGATTCGCGAGGCGAGTGGTCGCGGCGCTTATGACTTCGGTGCAGTTATGGTCGTGGCGGCAATCGCGATCCCCAATCTACTGCGTTCGAGAATGGCCGCCAATGAAGCGAATGCCGTGGGCAGCGTGCGCACGGTGAACGTCGCCGAAATTACTTACGCGGCCGCGTATCCCCAGAGAGGCTATGCGCCCGATCTGGCCGCTCTCGGGGGGGATCCCCGTGACCCAAAGGCCGAATCGCCGCAGCACGCCGGTCTCCTTGACGAGACTTTGGGCAATGAAGGTTGCACGGGCGACGCATGGTGCACGAAGTCTGGGTACCATTTCCACGTTAAAGCAATCTGTAAGCTACACAAGTGCGACGAATACGTGACGGTTGCTACGCCCACCAATGACAACACGGGAGTAAGGAGCTTCTGTTCGACTTCCGATGGCATCATTCGCTACAAAACCGGCTCTCCCGTGACCTTGCCGCTCACTGTGGCGGAATGCAGGACGTGGGCGCCGCTAAAGTAGCCAAGTTTGAAATCTTCGACTACATTCTGGGACGGTGCAACCAGGGCGCATGGGCACCGCATGCTCTGAAGGGTGCTGCCATCCGACTGTTTTCTATGATTCTGTTGGAGCGATATGCCGCGAGCTACTGAATTGCTAAGAACCCTGCTTGCACTCATTTTAAGCGCGACCACTGTCACCGGAGTTGTCGGCCAGCAATCTTTCCCAGTAACCTCCACGGTGAATGAATCTTCCATTGCCGGACGGCCCGTCGAACTGGATAGCCAGCGCAAGCTTCTGCCCTGGCCGATGCCCAACAACACCGGATACTCCTACTCAGCCTATTTCCTTTCGCAATGGACTATCGTCTGGGACCAGTACAATCGCCAGCGCCTTCCTTATTTTTTTTGCTGCTTCGATTTTGACCGCACAACCTTCGAATTGATGCCGGAGTGGCATTGGGTGAATTCAACAGGCTATTTGCGCGCGATGATGCAGGGTTTTGTCGAGCGGCTCTATCCCTACACGGGCGATCCACATACTCTGGAATTCCTTCAGAATTTTGTGGACTACGAATTGGAAAACGGTTTGACGCCGGAAGGCTACGCCTGGGCGCAAGTGCCTTACCCCTCGGCGAATCCCGGAAGCCGGCGCTACACCGGCTGGAGCGAACATGGAGAAGATTTCGTGGAGCCTCACGTGGTCGGAGAAGATGGCTACGCATATCTCCGGCTCTATGAGATGACCGGAAACACGAAGTATTTGCGCGCGGCGATTCGCTGCGCTGAAGCGCTCGTAAAGAATTTCAAACCCGGCGACGAACTCCATTCGCCGTGGCCTTACCGGTGTTACGCGCGCGATGGCAGCCTCGTTGGTGGAAAGGGAATGTTCCCCTATTCAGCGAATGTCGTAGAGCCGATCATGCTTCTGGACGAGTTGATCCGGCTCAATCAAGGCGACACCGATTCTTACAAGAAGATTCGCGAAGGCGCTTGGACCTGGCTGATGAAATATCCGATGCAGAATAACGTGTGGGTCGGATATTTCGAGGATGTGCAGGCCAGTATGGGAAACATGAACCAGGTGATTCCGCTGGAATTTGCGCGTTACGTGCTACTGCACCCGGAGAAGGATCCCGAGTGGCGCGAGCATTCGCGAAAGCTGATCGAGTGGGTGAAGATCACGCCAAAGTGGCCGAAATACATCGTTCACGGCGCATTAGTCACAACGGAGCAGGGAAACGGCAAGGAATTCTGTTGCAACCTTCCGAATCAGTGCTGCGATAGCCATAGTGCTAGGCTGGCCGCGGTTGAGGCGTTCTACTACGCAAAAACGGGAGATGCTGCGTACAAGGAAGCGGCCTACCGCACCTACAATTGGGTTACTTATTTTCAGGGGCTTCCCGGAGCCGCCCACGCCCCCTTCAGCAATCAATGGTGGTTCACGGATCAATTTGCCGATGGGCCGCGCAGGATGATGGATGCATTTTGGGCAGTACCCGAGTGGGCTCCTGCGGATGAATCGCACTTGTTGGGCTCGCTCTCCGCGGTTACAAGAATCGCCTACGGCAGCGGCTCCGTCACTTATTCGACTTTCGATGCTGATTCCACCGATACATTGCGCGTCGATTTTGTTCCAGACTTCGTAACAGTTGGCGGGAAAATCATCAGCCGGCGCAAGGACCTCGATCAAGAGGGATACACCTTCGACGATGCTACCCACGCCCTTTTCATCCGCCACACAAGTTCCAGAGATGTGGACATTCACGGGAAGAGCGATCGCGTCCCGCCGTCCTACATCACTTTCGACGATCCTCATCTTCCTGCGGGAACGCCTTTGACGGGCCAGTATCCTTCCGGCCTCATTGATTGGGGCACGGGTGAATGGCAGATTGGCACGCCCTACGGAAAGTTCGGAACGTTCACGCTTGCGCTAACCGATCCAAAAGCGCCGCACGCGGAGTTTCATTTCTATACGCCCCAGATCTTTTCCGGCGTGGATATTTACAACGACGGAGACAGCGATGCGGCAGTTACTATTCGTTCGCCAGAAAACCGCGAAGTGTCTTTTACCATCAAACCCAAAGAGCTTCGCCGTTTGAGGACCGGTTGGCGAGACGTAAGCTCGCGTGTGTCCTTCGACATCACCAACGGGCAAGCGCTGCGATTCGACAATCTGGTCTATCTGCGCCCCTGAGTTTATGAGAGCTGAAGCAATCTTGAGAGTGATTCCACTCTTCCAGTAAAAGTGTGCATCAGACACTGGGCTGATCCTCTGTGGTCCGATGCTGCGGCAGCTTAACCTTGGTCAGCAGAAATCAATCACGCTCTTGACGAGCTTCGCGAAGGCGTCCCACTGCGCGGGCTTGCTGAGGTAGCAGTTCACTTGCAGCTGATAGCTAGTTGTGACATCCGCTTCCAGCTCGGAAGTAGTCAATACGACTGTGGGAATCGTTTTCAATTTAGGATCCGTCTTGATGAGGGCGAGCACCTGGCGGCCGTTCATTTTAGGCAGATTGAGGTCGAGCAGGATAAGATCCGGACGCGGAGCGTTGGCATGAACGCCTTCCCGCCTCAGAAAATCCATGGCCTCAACGCCGTACGCCGCCACGTGAAAATGGATGGACTCATTCGCGTCGCGAGAGGCTTCTTGCGTTAGCCGTACATCGCCGGGGCTGTCTTCGACCAGGGGAACTTCTCTAGCCCCGCCTGCTCCTCTGTTGGTTTTCATGGTTTCCTCTCCGCTGCTGCCATGGCAAAGCGAAACGCACCTCAACAGTGCACTGCACAACTTTTGCGCTTGGCTGTTGACTTAAGAGGTCAGCCGGCTTCTAGGGGAACCTTCATTTTGACGCATGGACGGGCGAAGTCAACAGCAGCAGTCGAAGCTCGGACGGTTTAGTTAGCCTCGTTCCCCGAGCAGGCCAACCGGACTGAGACTTGGAGCCCTGAAACATCACGATAATTGGTTCGTTTCAGCCTCAAATCACGCCATCCGCTTAATGAGGGCGATTCTGTGCATTCGCTTGTGCCCTTTTGAACAGACAGCTGTTTTCTTGTTGCATACACTGCAGCCCCAACAGGGTTTAGCCGTTCAATCACAAATTGCCCGCCCAGGAGTGGAGGAGCTATTGAAACGCGAGCACAAGGAGGCTTCCAGCCTTCGATACTTCTCTTCCGGATCCGCCCTGGGTGGCGAGGTCTCGCGCTATCTGCAGAAACAAAACATCTATGCGCAGGGTGAACCCGCCGAAACGCTTTTCTATATTCAAAAAGGAGGGGTGCGCCTCTCGACCCGAAGGAACAAGCGACCATCGGCTGTGACTGCAATCTTGGGAGTGGGTGATTTCTTTGGCGAGCTCTGCCTCGCAGACTACCCCCTTCGTATGTGCACGGCTGTTGCGCTGACGGCTAGTTCCATACGCATCATCAAGAAAGAGAAGATGCTCCAAATGATCCGCGGAGGGAGTAAGACCTCTCGTTCTCTGCTGGCCCATCTGCTTTCCAACATCAAGAACTATCGGGATCATGTGGCAGATCTGCTTACCTCCTCTGCGGAACAGCGGCTGGCGCACGTGCTTTTGCGGCTTGCCCACTTGGGTAAGAATGGCCGGACGGGCGTTGAGATTCCCCACGTAACGGACACAGTTCTGGCGGAAATGGTGGGGACCACACGCTCGAGAATCAATGAGTTCATGAATCGGTTCCGGAAGCAGGGATTTATCAGCTACGCCGAGGGACTAGAGGTTCATCCGTCGTTGCGCAAAGCTCTCGGCACGCGATAAGAGCCGAAAACATTTTGCCTACGCAGGCTTCATGTCTTTTCCGCTGATTTGCAGATCGAAGCCGTTTGGGTCCTTGATGTGGAAACTGTTGTCGGTATCCGGCCGCGGGTCGAGGCCGCGGCGCTCCAATTCTGCCTTCACGGCATCCTTGTCCCAGTGCTCGATTGTGTAGGCAATGTGGTCGATGCGCGGCGGCGTGCTCCCTTGAGGGGCATTCCGGGGGATCACAAACGTATTTGTATCGCCGAGGATCAGGTTGCACTGGGTCCCGGTATCTCCGGCGACTTTCATTCCCAGCAAATCCGCGTAGAAGTCGCGAGTCCTCGCGTAGTCGTTCACCTGGTAGGAGATGTGGTTGACGGCAACCGTCTTGAATCCTTTCGATTTTTCTGCTGAAGCGGGTGTTGCCTCTGCAGCCGCGGCTGCGACGACAGCAAGGCTCTTGATGAGCTGGCGACGCGTCATCAGGCCGTGCTCAAAGTCATCTAGCAGTTTGGCAATCACGTTTTCCATTTTTGTCCTCCATAAAAGCGGCCAAATGCTCCGGCCACAGGGATTGAACCACGGCAACGCCGCTTCGTGCACAGATTTATGCATTGACGTCAGGGGAAAATCTCAGTAAGTAGTTCGCCTGCGTGCGGGAAGTTTGGAGTGCTCGAAACTCGCATGGACCTGTTCGTGAAAGGACGGAGGTATATGGTTTCGCTAAAGGCAGCATACGGGTTGCGTTCGGTCATTGCTGTGCTGTGCTCGTGCGCAGTTTTCGCTGCTGCCCCCTCGCCGGTGAATGCCCAGGCGGCGGTTTCTTCGAACGCCCCGACGGCGGCTCAAGATCCAAGAGAGATCGATCAAGCCTGGCAGCGCGGCAGCGCAAAATACGATGAGCCACGCGCGGCCCTCTTGAAAGAAGTGGATCGCAGGGGCCACGAAGGCCCCTTCCGTCCCGATTGGGAATCGCTGCAGAAGTACGAGGTGCCCGAGTGGTACAAGGACGCGAAGTTCGGAATCTTTATACATTGGGGAGTGTATTCGGTCCCGGCCTTTGGCAACGAATGGTACCCGCGAAATATGTACCGGCCGGAATCGGAGGAATACAAACATCACATCGCTACGTATGGTTCGGTGGAGAAGTTTGGTTATAAGGATTTTGTGCCGATGTTTAAGGCGGAGCACTTCGATCCGGCGGCATGGGCACAGCTCTTCAAAGAAGCTGGCGCGAAATACGTGGTGCCGGTGGCCGAGCATCATGATGGCTTCGCGATGTACGACAGCGAATTGAGCGATTGGACCGCCGCGAAAATGGGGCCGCACCGCGATGTGATTGGAGAATTGGCAAAGGCCGTCAGGGCCGAGGGGCTGCATTTTGGCGCATCGTCACACCGCGTGGAACATAATTTCTTTCTGGGCGTCGGGCGAAGCATCTCGTCCGACATCAATGATCCGAAGTACGCCGCGTTTTATGGGCCCGCGCATAACTGGTTGGAAGCCAAGCAGGGCACACCGTTGGCGAATGATTTTACGTTCGTCTCACCGGCGTGGACGGTGGATTGGCTGGCTCGCTCCTCGGAAATCGTAGAGAAATACCACCCGGACATTATGTATTTCGATTGGTGGATCGGGCAGGCTTCGGTGCGGGCGGATCTGACGCGCTTCGCGGCGTTTTACTACAACACTTCGTTGAAGTATGGCGACCACGTTGGAGTGATCAACTACAAGGACTACGCGATTCAGGAACATAGCGCCGTCCTGGATTTGGAGCGCGGCCAGTTGGGCGACATCCGCCCGCTTTACTGGCAGACCGACACTTCGGTAAGCAACAAGTCATGGGGCTACATAAAAGACGACACGTTCAAGACGCCGCAGTTCGTCGTCCAGCAGCTGATCGATATCGTCAGCAAAAATGGAAATTTGCTATTGAACATTGGTCCGCGGTCTGATGGCACGATCCCGGAAGAAGTGCAGGCCGTGTTGCGCGATGTGGGTTCATGGCTGAAGGTAAATGGAGAAGCGATTTACGGTACGCGTCCGTGGAAGATCTACGGAGAAGGGCCAACAAAGGTGGCAGCCGGTTCGTTCCACGATACGGACACCGCGGGTTACACGCCGGAAGATTTTCGCTTCACGACCAAAGGGAACAAACTCTACGCGATCGAATTGGGCTGGCCTTCCGGCAGCGAAACAGTGATCCACTCCCTCGGAAGCAGCGCAATGAGCGGCCAGAAAATTGCGTCGGTTGTGTTGCTTGGTTCCAACGCAAAGCTGACATTCCAGCAACAGCCTGACGGGCTGCGGATTCAACTTCCCCCGCAGGCTCCAGGCAAGTACGCCTACGCGTTCCGCGTTACGTTTGAGGGCCTGGCGCAATAATGAGTGACCTTAGTGCCAGCTCCGAGAATTGCGAGAAGCTAGTCGGTTTAGTTAGCGACGGTGAGTTCGATAGTGATGGAGCCGAGAATACGCTGCCCGGACAGCGGAGTTTGATCGATGACGGCGCCGTGCGGCCACTGTGGGGCCGATACATAATTGACTTTGCGCCGGAGGCCCGCAACATCCAAGCGGTGCTGTGCGTCAACTTCGTTCAGACCGACGAGATGCGGCATGACGTAGGCGGTATCGCGAGGGCCGGCGGAGACAAGCACGTCGACCCGGGGAGTGGCAGCGCCGGCACCCGGGCGCGGTGTCTGAATCATGACGGTGTCCGCGGGCTCGTCCGGAGTGGTGATGCCAGAAACTTCGCCGACTTGCAGGCCGGCGCGGAGCAACTCAATGCGCGAGGCGCGAAGGGAGTTTCCCTCAAGCAGGGGAATTTGCAATTGCCGCTGGCCGAGGCTGAGAACCACATGCGCTTGCTGCGAAACCTTCATAAGCATGCCGGGCGGCGGGCTTTGCCGGACCACGACATTAATAGGAAGTTCGCTGTAGATGCGGTCCGCCACGCGAAGGACAAGCCCGCGAGAGTGCAGTAGTCCGTTGGCTTCCGAGACATTTTTGCCGACGAGATTGGGCATGTTCACTTCGCGGCCGTGAATGGCTATGCGCATCGCGGTGATCGCGCTGAGAAAAGCGGCCGCCGCCAGAATGAACACCAGCAGCGCCATCCGGCTTACCCATTCCAGTCGCTCTCTGAGAGTCATAAAAGTCAGCCAATCTCAGGTTTTAACAAGCTGATGTAAGTGTAAGACTGCAAGCGCAGTGACGGAAATCTTTTTTACTTTCTAGCTTCACTTCTTGAGTGGCGGCGCCGGATACTCCGGCAACTTGTCTTTGCTGGTGTCGGCGCGCTTCACTTGGAGTTCGTCAAAGAGCAGCGAGGGGCAAATGATAGTTGTGGGCACGCCGCCGCTGCGATTGCTCACGAGCGGGTCGTTGCCGACAGCGATTAGATTGCTCCTCAGCGCCCGGACATCGAGCTCGCTAAAGACAGCGCCGCGGACCAATTCCTCATGGCCATCCGCATAGACGCGATACAAAAGCCGCGGAGAATTGCCTGGGCCAAGCGTGTCCACGCGATACGCGTAGGGCTTGCCCTGCTCGGTGACCATCTGAAGTATTTTTTTCTTGAGCTCGTCCGGGGATTGCGCTTCGGCGCTCTTTAACAGCAGTACGCCGAGACTCGCGGATGGGAAGGAACCCGGAGCGGCGCGCCCGTGGCCATTCGAAGCAGGGAAGTCGCGCACTGGTTGGCGGCCCAGCAAATAATTGTTGAGCATTCCGTTTTCGATAACGTTGACGGTTTTTGCCTTCACGCCTTCGTTGTCAATTTCATAGCTGCCGACCAGGCTGTGCCCCTGAAAATCCTTCAACGTCGGGTCGTCGATCAGCGTAAGAAAGCTGGGCAGCACGCGGGTTTTATAGCTGGTGGCGAACGCCCCGACAGTACGGTTGGGTTTGCCGGGCTGCGGCTTGCGCCCCACGACGTTTGAACCCACCAGAGAGGCGATTACATCATTCGCTGCATCCGGCGCGAATAGAACTGGGCCACGATATTCTTCCTCGACGATCGGCGCCTTGCGAAGCGCAATCACCGTTTCCAGTGCTTGTTTCACGTCGCTCAGCAATTTCTCGCGCGCTGGAAGTTCTTCAGCGCGGCCAACCATCCAGTACGGATTGCGGCTCACCCGCATGCCGTCCTCGGCCTGCGCAGAGCTATTCAATTGCAGGTTGTAAGTGGTTTTGCCGTTGCGCGTAACGGTGCCTTCGGAATCGACAAAGTATTCGTTGATCGCCGAAAAGCGCGCTGAGGCGCTGACCGATTGAATCTCGGGATACTGGCGATAAAGATTTGTAATCTCCTCGAGAGTCTTGCCCCAAGCGGCTTCATCGACCTTGAGAGAAACGATGGGCTCTAGGACATTAACGACGGGCTCCTTGGAAAAATCGTCGACCGGGTTGGGGTCCGCGCTGAAGCGCTTCATTTCCGCTTGTTTGTCCGCGAGTGCCTGGCCAGCGGCCTTGTAAGCTTCGTCAGTGGTCAGCCAGATTTGGTGGCGAAGAGCGATAGGATCGTTATCGAGCGGCAAAATATTGGTTTCGCCCATGCCCTGGCCAAAATAGCTGTCCTGCTTGTAATCGCCGACACGCACGACCACGCGAAGGATGCGCAGACGAACGCGCTGGCTTTCGCGGAGAGCACCGAAGGCGGCTTCGGCGTCATAGTCGTCGACGTCGTTGACGCGGTATTCAATGTAATAAGGTGCCTGGACTTGTTCGATCTTCAGTTGCGCTTTGGAACGGTCCAGTTCGGTAAGAAGAGCTTCAAGCAGGGCATCGCCACCGGCGGCAGGGTGCGGCGCTGGACTTTCCGACGCGGCCGCTTCCGGCGCAAGGGGGTCCGACAGTCCGGGTTTTCCCAGTGCGTTCTTCGAAGCCGAGTTGTGCGTGGAAGCGCGGAGTTGCGCAACGCCAAAGAGCAACGAAGCAGTTAGAAGAGTTTGCGACAGTAGCCGAAGTATTTTCATGGCTTCACCGCCGGCTTGGCTAGGTCATCTTTGGCAGCCGTTTTTGTAGCGGGACTATCTTCAAAGCCTGGCGCAGGTAAGATGGGCGGCCGATCGTGAGAATGCTGGCGCTTTTGGACTTCCATTTCCGAAAAGAGCATGGCGGGCGCAACGGCGGAAACGGGCACTTGCCCGCTTTCCGCGCCGCAAACGCCGTTGAACACGTGCTGCTGGTCGCCGGTCAATAGGATCCGCGTGAGAGCCGCGAGCGGCGTGCCCACAATGTCCACGCCGCGCACTAGTTCATCGGGCCGGCCGTCTGCGTAGACTTTGTACACGATCACCGGAAGAACCTGAAACGCTTGCGGAAGCGAGCGCGTGGTAAGCGTGAAGCCTCCCTGAATGTCGTCGAAATACAAGCCGTAGGGCTTGTTCTGTTTTTTCACCTCATCGATCAGCTTTTGGCGCATCTCAGCTTCCGGCACGCTTTGCGTGGAAGTAACGATCAAATTTCCCTGGCGTCCAGTGGGCATCAGGCCCGGTTGGTTGCGGCCGTGGCCGTTGGACTCGGCAAAGTCCTTGATCGGCATGCGCGACATCAAAAAATTTTTCAGCACGCCGTTTTGAATCACTTCGACGCGCCGCGCGGGAACGCCTTCGTCATCGAAAGCATACGAGCCTGCCAGTTTCATGCCCGCAAGCTCGTGCACTGTGGGATCGTCGGTGACGCTCAAAAATTTCGGCAGAACTTCCTGGCCCACCTTCTTTGTGAAAGTCTGGCCTTCTTCCTCATCGCGCTGGCGGTGGCCTTCAAGGCGGTGGCCGAGCACTTCATGGAAAAACACCGCTGCGGCGCGTCCGCTCAGCAGAGCCGGACCGTCGTACGGTTCGGCGACCGGAGCATTCTTGAGAGCCTTCAAGTCGTCGGCCATCTTGCCGATCTTGGCGGTGAGATCCGCCTCGCTCGGAAGGCCGCTGGCCGAAGGAGCCTGGAAAGTCTCGACGCGGAGCAACTCCATGCCGTCCTCTGCGCGCGTTTGCGCCTCCATGATGAGGCGCGTGCTGTTGCTCGGAGATTCGATGGCGCTCCCTTCGCTCGATACCATGCGGGAGTTGGAATCCGTCACTTGCAAGACGACCGTCGCAAAATAAACATCGGGATACTTGCGGAAAGCTCCCGACAAGCGGCTGACTTCGCTTCCCCATGCGGAGCGATCGAAGGCGGGCGGGGGCATGACGTTGCCCAAGTGCGTTTCGGGTGTCTCTTTCGAGAAATCTGGCGACTTGTCCTCTTCTTCCGCGCGCACGGCGGTGTTGGTTCGCACGTTTAGAAACGCCGGAGCAGCCCGCTTATACTCGCGATCGGTCAATTCCCATAGCACGCGGGCAATGGCGTCCTGGTCGTCGCCGATAGGCAGTGTGCCCGAAGTCATTCCCGTGGAGCGGCTTTGGCCATGTGTGTTGTCGAGAGCAGGTGCGCCCACGCGCATGACCACGTCCGCCTGGCGGCGCTGCAAAGACGCGTTCGTGAGCAAGCTGCCATAAGCGCCGACTAGAACGACGAGATTCTGATCATAGACGGTGTAGCTCATGTAGTAGGGCGCGGAGTCCGTTTTCCCGAGTTCCGTGGACGCGCGCGCGAGTTCCGTCTGCATCACTTTCATAACCGGGTCGCTTACGGTTTTCGCGGCGGGCTTATCGACGGCCGCTGCCGAGGAAGTTTCGTTGGCCGCGGAGGCCAGCGGCAGCGTGGCGAGTTGCCCGGCGAGCGCCCAGCAAGCGGCAAAACGCAAGAATTGTTTCGCGCGGATTTTGAAGCTCTCGCGCGTTAGAAATGACTTGAAACTGTTCATGAGATGTGAGCTCCCGATGCTGGTGTTTCCGATGCCCGCTCTGCCGAATACCCAGGCAGATATGTATTGCACGAGTAGGTCAATTTTTGAGTATGCCTGAGCGTTAGGCGGCGCGCAAACTAGCTTTCGCCGAAGTGTTCGCTGGTAAGCAAATGGGCGCCATTGACAAACTCAGCCGCTGAGACATGCTTGCGCCCTTCCAGTTTGACGCTGAGCAGGCGTAAATAGGTTGTGCCGCCGCACCGCACCAGCACTTCATTCTTCTGCCCACTCTTCTGCCCATTCTTCTGAACGACCAACGAACCGGGAACCATCGCCCTACCTTGGGACGCGCTCTGTTCGCCCAGATCATTAGACGACGGCTCGCCCCAAATGTGGCAGGTCTGGCCCCGGAAAGACGTATACGCGCCGGGCCAGGGCGCGAAGCCGCGGATGCGATTGTAGATTTCGTGCGCGGGGCACGACCAGTCGATGCGGCCGTCTTCCTTTTTGAGCATCGGCGCGCTGGAAGCATGTTCGTGAGCTTGCGGCCGCGGAAGGATCGTGCCGGCGGCCAACCCACGAAGTGTTTCCACCATGAGCGGAGCGCCAAGCTCGGACATGCGAGCGGCCAGCTCTGGAGCGGTTTCCGCAGGCCCGATTTCCATCTCTTTTTGCAGCAAGATTTCTCCGGTGTCCATGCCCGCATCGATGCGCATGGACGTTACGCCGGTTTTCTTTTCGCTATTAACGATGGCCCAGTTGATAGGCGCAGCGCCGCGATACTTTGGAAGCAGGGAAGCGTGGAGGTTGACCCAGCCAAGTTTCGGGATGGTGAGAAGCCGCGCGGGTATGATTTGTCCGTAAGCGATGATGACGATTACGTCCGGCGCGAGCTTTTGCAAAAGCTCTTGAACCTCAGGAGCACGAATCTTTTCCGGCTGGTGCACTGGAATTCCTGCGGCAAGAGCAGTTTCTTTCACCGGAGAAAAAGATACTTCCTGCCCACGCCCACGTGGACGATCCGGCTGCGTAATCGTGGCGACGATCTGAAAATCAGGTCGCGCAAGGAGGTGCTTGAGCGTGGGGACGGAGAACAGTGGCGTGCCACAGAAAACAACTCGCATGCATGCCCTCGGCAATCTTTGAGGCGGGGAAGCAGCCGGACCAGAGCCTACCACTCGCCTTGTTTTCTGAGTTTTTTGATTTTGCGCTTGATAAGGTCGCGCTTGAGCATGCTGAGGTGCTGCAGGAACAGAATGCCGTTCAGATGATCGATTTCGTGGCAGAAGGCCCGAGCCAGGAGGTTTTCACCGCGAATCTCGAAGGATTCGCCTTTTGCATTTTGCGCGCGGATGGTGACGAATTGAGGCCGCATCACGTAGCCGCGAAATCCGGGAATGGAGAGACAGCCTTCTTCTTCGCGAACTTCGCCTTCGGCATGGATGATTTCCGGATTGGCTAACACGATTTTCGCTTCTGGATTTTTTCCACCCGTGACGTCCACGACAGTCAGCCGCATGCTCTTTCCGATCTGCGGCGCAGCCAGGCCGACACCCTGCGCGGCGTACATGGAAGCAAACATGTCCTCGGTGAGCGCCTCAAGCTCCGCATCGAATTTTTTCACTAGCGCGGTAGGCTTTTCGAGAATGGGATCGCCGTACTTGACGATCGGGTAGATTTTGCGCACTGGCGCTGCGATTTCGACGGACGCCGGGGCCGGGCTTGGGGCCACTTCAGAAGTCTTCGATTTGTCTGGCATAGTTGTCGAAATTCCGCCGCATCTCGGAAAGGCTGTCTCCTCCAAATTTTTGCAGAAAAGCATCCGCCAGCACAAGTGCGATCATGGCTTCGCCGGCCACCGCGCCAGCAGGGACAACGCACCAGTCGGAGCGCTCGTAAGCAGCCGCAACCGGCTCCTTGGTAACCATGTCCGCGGTGTGCAGCGCCTGGCGCAGCGTGGAGATGGGTTTTAGATACCCGCGTATGACCACATCTTCGCCGTTGGTGATGCCGCCTTCGAGGCCGCCGGCCCGATTCGTGGACCGGCGAAAGCGCCGTGCGTTCTTATCGTAGGAAATTTCGTCTTGGACTTCGCTCCCGTAAGAGCCTGCGGCAGTGACACCGGCGCCGATTTCGACAGCTTTGACTGCTTGCACGCTCATGAGCGCCCGAGCCAGTCGGCCGTCGAGTTTCTCATCCCACTGCGCATGGCTGCCGAGCCCAACAGGAACATTGTGAGCGACAATTTCAAAAATCCCACCGACGGTGTTCCCCGCCTTTAGGGCCGCGTCCACCTCGGCTTTCATTTTTTCCTGCGTGGCGTTGTCGATGCATCGCAATGGCGAATCCAGATCAGCGCTAACAGCTTGAATGTCTTTCCATGTCGCAGCGCGTTCGAGTCGAACATGTCCGACTTGAACGGTGTGGCTGGCAATCTCCGTCCCAAATTCGCGCAGCAGCAGCTTTGCGAACGCGCCAGCAGCGACACGCGCCGCGGTTTCGCGTGCCGAAGCCCGCTCCAGTACATAGCGCGCATCGTGAAAATTAAATTTCTGGGAGCCAGCAAGGTCCGCGTGGCCCGGCCGAGGCGCAAGGAGTTTTTTCTCCTTACCCGCGGATTCAGCTGTAGCTTCGACAGGGAGAATGTTCTCCCAGTTGGCCCAATCGCGGTTCTCAATCCGAAGCGCGATAGGCGCGCCAATCGTCTGCCCGTGCCGCACCCCAGCAAAAATATCGGCTCGATCCTTCTCGATTTTCTGACGCCCGCCTCGCCCGTAGCCAAGCTGCCGCCGATGCAACTCATGATTGATGAAGTTCACATCGACGGGCAGTGACGCAGGCAGCCCGGAAACAAACGCAAGCAGCGCCTGTCCGTGCGATTCACCGGCCGTGTAGAACTTAAGCATCTGCGCAAACGTCCTCACTTACTTGAAAACTTGGCACTGTGGAAACAAGGAGTGTAACTGTGGTCGCGCCGTGCGTCCAGCAGGTCAGGAGTTCGTCTCCAGGAATTCGAGGCGGTTTCCCCAAGGATCTTCGGCAAAAAAGCGGCGCGTACCAAGTATGGAGTCGTCATCGGTGATTTTTACTGCAAGCGCGAGGAGAGTTTCCCGGAGCTTGCCGAGATCAGAGACCGCAAAGGCGGGGTGAGCCTTCTTGGCCGGTCGAAAATCGGGTTCCACGCCGATGTGAATCTGTTGCTCGCCACATTGGAACCAGCAGCCGCCACGCGCACGGAGCGAAGGAGGTTTCTCGATTTCAGCCAGGCCGAGCATCGAGCCATAGAATTCTCGAGCGGCAGCCTCACAGCCCTTCGGGGCAGCCAATTGCACGTGATCGATACGAGCAATCATTGGATTCACCTCGCATTGGAACACCCTCACCTAGCGATGCAGCCCCAGCCTCAATAGTTCTCGGCCGGGAGCCCGAGCAGCGCATCGCCGCCTAATGTGAGAAAAGCCGCTGCGGCTTCACGGTGTAATTGCTGGCACTTCCGCATGATCGCTGTAAATTCAGGGCGCGACCGCAGAGGATCGAGCCAGGGGTCGCGCACCATCGCTGGATAACAGAAAAAGCCGCCATCAATGGCGCGCGCGAGCGTCTCCAAGGCGTCGTCTTCCAGACGGAGATAGCTAAGATGGCGCGCAAAATAGTAAACCCCTTCAGGATCACGGAAGGTCGATTTCCGAAATTCATCACTGGCCTCGAGACTCTCTTCGCGTTTACCTTCGAGTAGCGCGCGCAAAGAGGTTAGGTAGAGCCATCCCAGCCGCAACGGCTTGTCTGCTTCGCGCTCCTTCAGGAGCGCCACGGCCTCTTCGAAACGCCCAAGTCCCGTAAGTGCCAATGCTCTCCCGTAACCATAGTCGCTGGTGGAAATCTCCAGCGCCCGCTGATAGTCGCCCATCATGATGTACGTGTTCATTATGCTTGTGGAAATCAGGGGGTCCAGACGTTGTGCTTCCTGATGCGCTACCAGGGCGGTCTGCAATAGTCCGCAGTACCGAAACACGTGCCCAAGTCCGGCAAAGAGTTCGGCATCACTTCTGCGATGCTTGGCGCGTTCGAGCAGGCGCTTCATGGCTGCCAGCGCCCGGCCCTGATCGACTTGAAGATGCGTGTATAGATTGTGAGCAAGCGTGAGGTTGGGATTCAGCCGCAGGGCAGTTTGAAACGCTTCATCGGCGGCACGCAACCCCTCAAGCGAGCCCAGGCTGTACTTGTCCAAAAGCCACCGCGCTCGGCCGAGCCTGACCCACGCCGGTGCGTACGACGCGTCCAGACTTACGCACCGTTCATACAACTGAATGGCAGCTGGAAGATTATTCCACTGGCGGCCGAACTCGTTGGCCTGCAGGTAGAGCTTATAAACGGTCGAACTGGCTGGACGGTCTAGTTGGAGCGATTCGTGTTCCTGCACGCTAAGCGACGGGAGTACGGAATCAATGACTCGGCGGACCAGGTCATCGTGAAGTGCGAGCAGTTCCCTGATCGTTGCTTGGGAGGAGTGTGACCAGAGCAACGTGCCGCTCGGAACTTCGGTGAGCTGCGTGGTGATCCGGAGCTGTTCACCAACATTGAGGAGAGCGCCCGAAAGAACTACATCGACCTCTGCCTCTTTCGCGATTTGTTGCAAATCGAGAGCGTCGCTGGCGTAACGCGAGGCCACAACGGAAGAGCGAACGACCAGGTTGTCGAGGCCTGCAAGGGAAACAGTAATGGCTTCCGGCAAGCTGTAAGCCAGGAAATCGATGTCTTCATTCGGGCGCAAGACGCGGAAGGGCAGGACGATTATCCTTCGCAGCGTCCGCGCACAAGCGGTTGTCTCAATGCCGTCCATTAAAAGCGTGGTGCGGATTTCCGCGGCCATCGTCTCGGCGTTTGCGTAACGGTCTCCGGGGTCGCGGGCTAGCGCTCGATGAATGACTCGGCCCATCGCGGAAATTGCCGCTGAGCCGCTAAGCGCAGCCGGGGAACCCTGAAGCACGGAGTGGGCAATCTCCGCGAACGAATTGCCCGGGAACGGTGGCCGGCCGGTCAGCGTTTCAAAGAAAATGGCGCCCATCGAATAAAGATCGGAGCGGGCGTCGACCGGCTGCCCGCGAAATTGTTCGGGAGAAGCGTACCTGGGTGTGCCAAGAAATACTCCTGGCATGGTGGCCTCGGGAAGTGTTGCCTCGGCATCTTGTGGCGTGGCCGCAAGTTTACACTTGGCAATTCCAAAATCGAGGAGCTTTGTCCCGCTGGAAGACAGAACGATATTGGCCGGCTTCAAATCGCGATGAACAATTCCCGCTTTGTGGAAGGCCTCCAGTGCGGACAGAATAGAGAGAACAATCTGGGCTGCTTCCTGGGCTGGAAGAGGACCGCGCTCGATTCGAACTGCCAGCGATTCTCCTTCGATGAATTCCATCACGATAACCAGCCGGTTTTGGTCGTCGGTTATATCGTAAATGCGGCAAGCATTCGGGTGCGCTACCTGTGCCGCCGTGCGGGCCTCTTGCAGAAAACGATTGCGCCTCCCGGAATCCGAACCGGCCTCGCGAACCACCTTCAGAGCGACCACGCGATCGAGTCGCTCGTCGCGCGCTTTGTACACGATTCCCATCCCGCCTTCGCCGACTTGCGAAAGGATGCGGTACGGGCCAATACTGCCTGGATCTTCAGACATCGACCTGATCATACCTTTTAGATGTGGTGTAAGGATACCGGACTCGTTTCACCCGCGCCACAGCCCCGCGCCGCAACAACGAGGCGGGATTCACTCATCGTGCCGGAGGATGGCCGCTGCGTTACTCTAACTCATCGTTTACTTGACGTGTTCCGGCCTCGCGGTTACGCTTCCGACTCAGGTTTTTGTGCCGCAGGAGTTCAGCGAGACGGCTGACGAACAGGTACTCGTGGCAGACACACCTCTGCAGGTCGCAGGTCGCGAAGACGAGACGGAACCGCAAATTACCGTCGCAGGAGTGCTGGTCAACGCCCTGAAGGGCGCGGTGGCCGATGTGCAGGACTACGCCATGCTCTGCGGCCGCACGCTGGTCACTCTGGTCACCCCGCCGTACTACCTTCAAGACGTTCTGCAGCAGATGGACAGCATCGGCGCTGGCTCGCTCCCCATCATATTGCTTTCGGGTTTTTTTATAGGCGCGGTCATGGTGTTGCAGACGGGGGCGCAGTTCACTCGCTTCGGCCAGACCTCACTGACCGGCGACGTGGTGGCCATCGCACTTGTCCGGGAGTTGGGGCCTTCGCTCACGGGGTTGCTGGTGACGGGCCGTTGCGCGACGGGGATCGCTTCCGAGCTTGGTTCGATGCTGGTGACCGAACAAGTCGACGCCATGCGCGCAATGGGGACCGATCCCGTTCGCAAACTGGTCGCGCCACGGGTAATTGCCACGCTGTTGACCCTTCCTCTCCTGACCGCGATGACCGATTTCATGGGCTTGATGGGCGGCTGTGTGGCTTCGGTTTTTTCCCTGCGCCTCACCGCGGTCGAGTTCTGGCGTCGCGCGATCGATGCCCTGGATTTTGCGGACTTGATGCAGGGGTTCACCAAGCCGTTCTTTTTCGCATTCATTCTCGCAACCATTGGCTGTTACAAAGGACTGACGGTGCGCGGCGGCACGCAGGGTGTCGGCCGGGCCACGACACAAGCCGCGGTGCTGTCTTCCGTCATGATCATTGCGGCCGACGCGTTTCTCACCAAAGTGGCTTTGTACTTCGCCGACAAACTTTTCTAGAACCTGCGGGACCAACCGAACTTCAGTAAGCGCAGGTTGTTTCGTACCCTCGTAACAACAGAATTACCGCTATAATGGCGGCCACACGCCCGATGACCAGCGCGCTCACATCGAGTTACGACTCCAGTCCAACCATCAGATTTGAGGGCGTACGCATCGGCTTCGACGGAAGAGACATTCTGCGCGCAGTTTCCTTTCAGGTGCAGGAGCGGGAGACGCTGGTACTGTTAGGCGAAACAGGGATGGGCAAGACCCTTTCGCTCAAACTGGCAGCGGGACTCCTGCGGCCTTCGAAGGGTAACATCCATGTGCTTGGCAGGGATGTATCCGGCATGGCGGAGCGGGACTTGCTGGCCTTTCGGCGCCAAATTGGTTTTGTCTTTCAAGAAGGAGCGCTCTTTGATTCGATGACTGTCGGAGAAAACGTGGCCTACAGGCTGCACGAAGACAGAGTTAAGGGCGATGAGGTCGAGCTGCGCGTGCGCGAGGTGCTGCGCTTTGTTGAGCTGGAGCACACCTTGGACCTGTTTCCGTCCGAACTCTCCGGAGGAATGCGGCGCCGCGTGTCCATCGCGCGAGCGCTGATTAACCAGCCGTCCATCGTGCTCTACGATTCGCCGACAGCCGGGCTGGATCCAGTCACTTCGCAAACAATCATCACGCTCATTCTGCGCTTGCGAGACGTATTCGGCGTCACGGCGCTCCTCGCGACGCAACGGCTTCAGGACGGTTTCGCTCTCGCGAACTTTCGCTTCGACGCCGCATCCAAACGGGTTGTGCGAACGGTGTCCAATGGAAACGCGCCAGGCGAAGCCAGGATGGCGGCGACGCGTTTTCTGGTTTTGCGGGATGGCGGAGTTTATTTCGAGGGCGGCCAGGAAGAACTTGTGAATACGAAAGATGAATATCTGAAGCGGTTTCTCGTGTGATTGCCGGTAGTCGGTTGCAAGATCGAAAGGGAGGGAAGAAAAAATGGCGCAGCGCAAACAGGTGACGTGGACGGAACTGCGCGTGGGGTTGTTCGTGCTGGTAGGCCTGTCGGTCCTGGCCGCCGGCATTTTCTATGTGACGGGGGCGGGAACGATTGGACCAAAATACCGGCTCATCACTTATCTGTCAGACGTTTCGGGTCTGGTGCACGGAGCTCCGGTGCGATTGAACGGAGTGGAGATCGGGAATGTCGAATCCATTAATCTGGCGTCTCACATACCAGGCAAGGTGCGGCCGAAAAACAGGAACATTGAAGTCGTCATGCGTGTTAGCAGGAAGTACGAGAGCGACATTCTGACGGATTCCGCGGCGAGCCTTGTGACGGAAGGATTGCTCGGCAACCGCTACGTCAACATCAGCTTGGGAGTCACAGGTGTACCGCTGAAGGACGGGCAAGAAGTGCCGGGTGTAGAAGAAAGGGCGATGAAGGAAGTGATGGAGCGAAGCGCGGACGTGCTGGGGAATCTTCAAACGCTGTCGGAAGATATCCAGGAACTGGTCAATGGAGTTAAGGCAGGGAAAGGTTCGCTTGGGAAATTGCTCGTCGACGAACAGGCTTACAATCATCTGAACAATATCCTTTCCCGCGGCGAGGGCATGCTTGCGAATATTCAAGCAGGACAAGGAACCCTCGGAAAGTTGGTAGCGTCGGACGAGATGTACAACAAAGTGGACAAGGGTTTGGACAACGTAAACGTCATACTGACCGATGTCCGTTCGCAGAAGGGAACCATCGGAAAGCTGCTCTACGATCCCTCTCTCTATGACGAAGCGAAGCAAGCAATATCGAATGGCAACGCCGTGATCGGCGATGTCCGCGCGGGCAAAGGCACCCTGGGCAAACTGGCGACCGACGATACGCTCTACAACAAGATGCGGGAAACCACCGAAAATGTGGCTAACGCGACCGCCAAACTGAATGACAATACGACCACCGTCGGAAAACTGTTTTCCGATCCGAGACTCTACGACAATTTGAGCGGCCTTACCGGCGATATGCGATTGCTCATCGGAGAGTTCCGGCAGAATCCGAAGAAATTCCTGCACATTAAAGTAGCTGTTTTCTGACGCGCCGGATTCCTCAGTTTGCATGCAGCGCACTTTGCCTGTTATTGCGGGGTGTGTTGTAATGCATTTGTAACAATGCAGGCATACGCTGAGTTGCCAGATCGGTTCTCGCTAAAGATTAATGGAAAATCAGGACATCGTTCAAAAACAGCCGCGTACGGAAGCGGGCAAATCCACACTTCCGCAACCCGGAAAGCCTGTGCCGAGCCGAGCGTACCCCGGCGCGCTCATCGTCGTGGAAGGCACGGATGGCTCGGGCAAGAGCACGCAGCTTTATCTTCTGAAGCGCTGGCTGGAAATCGGCGGCTACCGGCTGCATTTTACGGAGTGGAACTCGTCGCCGTTGGTGAAGTCCGCTACACGCCGCGGAAAACAGCGGCGACTGCTCACGCCGACGACGTTTTCGCTCCTCCATGCGGCCGATTTTGCCGACCGCTGCGAACGTCAGATCATGCCACTGCTGCAAGGCGACTATTTGGTGCTCGCCGACCGCTATATTTACACGGCGTTCGCACGTGATGCGGCTCGTGGTTGTCCTGCGCGCTGGCTGAGAAATCTTTATCGGTTTGCACCTGTGCCGGACATTACGTTTTATTTTCGCGCTCCACTCGACGTTGCCGTGCATCGCATTCTGAGCGGGCGTCCCAAACTGAAATACTACGAAGCGGGAATGGATATGGCGCTTTCGTATGACCGCGCGGAAAGTTTCCGGCTGTTCCAGGCGCGCATCCTCGAGGAGTACGACAAGATGGTGGATTCCGATAATTTCGTCGTGCTGGATGGCACGTTGCCGGTCAACAAGTTGCAGAAACAGATGAGAGAGATTGTAGCCTCCAAGATTGATTTGAAGCGTTTCGCGCCAGGCGTTCAGGCTCCGGAGTAAGCATGTCCGATCAGGAAAAAGAGAAAGAAAAATCCAGCGTGCCGGCTGTCCCGGTGGAACTGACGCAGGCGACGGGCGCACCGCTTCCAGGGACGAAACCGGCGGCGCCCGGTGAGGATGACGCTGCACAATATTTCTACGGCGAAGCTCTAGTCGGCTTTGACCCGAGCGAAATCACCGGAAATCTTATCGTCATCGAAGGGATGGACGGTTCCGGGCGATCTACGCAGATCGCGCTGCTTCAGGAATGGCTGGAATCCGAAGGGTTTGCGGTCCAGACCAGCGGATTGCGAAGATCCTACCTCGTGGGACGCGACATTGATGAGTTGCTTGCGAAAAACGCGGTAACGCGGCTGACGCTGTCGCTGATGTACGCCACGGATTTCTTTGATCAAGTGGAGCACCGCGTTTTGCCTGCTCTCCGCTCTGGGACGGTCGTGCTTGCGGATCGATTCATCTTCACGTTGGTGGCGCGCGGCGTAGTTCGTGGAATCAACCGGGATTATTTGAACGGTCTCTACGCCATGGCACTGCGCCCGCATCTTACGTTCTGGCTGAACGTGCGCCCTGAAACAGCTTTCGCGCGCGAATTCAAAAAAGCGCAAGCCATCAGCTACTGGGAAGCCGGTCGGGACATGTCTCTCTCTCACGACCTCTATTGGTCGTTCATTCGCTACCAAACCATGATCAAGCGCGAATTCGAAGTGATGGCCAAGCGCCACGCGTTCATCGAACTGGACGGCGAAGCGAGTGTTTCCGCCGTCAACAAACAGCTTCGCCAGCGCATCGGCGAGCAATTGGGAATTCGCGCGACGAAATACACACCTTCCGCCGCGCTTGCGCACCTTTGGCGGTAAATTCCGAAATGTCCGAACCGGTTCACATTGCCGCCATCGACGCGGGTTCCAACGCGGTGCGCCTCGCGGTCGCGCGCGCCTATTCCGCGCTGGACATTGAGCCGCTCGTGAACGAGAGATATTCATTGCGGCTGGGCGAAGGCGTTTTTCTGCGACACCGTTTCAGCGAAAAGCTTTTTAAGAAGGGCATCAAGGCGTTTCGGCATTTCCACGAAGTCATGGAGGAGTTTGGAGTTACGCGCTACCGCGCGGTGGCGACGAGCGCATCCCGCGAAGCCCGCAACCGGGATGCGTTTGTGCGGCGCATCAAGCAAAAGACGGGGGTCGCGCTCGAAGTAATCAACTCTTCGGAAGAGTCGCGGCTTGGCCGTGTAGCGGTCCTCGCAGCGCTCGGACCGGAATCTCCGCCGCGCTGCATCGCGGACTTGGGCGGCGGGAGCCTGGAGATAAGTATTCTCCGCGATCACACCGTGGAACAGAGCGCACAGTTGCCGCTGGGAGCGGTGCGGCTGATGACCACACTGAAAATTCCCGGCGTGATTCGGCCGGCGCAGGCGGAACAGGTGCGCAGGTACGTGCGCGCGCTTTTGGAATCGCGTTTGCCGACGCGCCCGAATCTCGGTGAGCAAACCGCAGTAGCCCTGGGAGGAAACGCGGAAACGCTGGCGAATATAGCGCCTGGTCCCCGGCTCCATGGACTCCCGACGATCCAGCTTTCCTTGCTGCGCGAGCGGCTGCCAGACCTTTTGGAACGCGACGTTCGCGAGCGTATGAAGAGCTATGGGATAAGGCGGGATCGCGCGGATGTGCTGGGCATATCGGCGATTACATTTGTCACGCTCGGGCGCTACCTGAACATTCGAAATTTTTCCATCCCCAGTGTGGGGTTGCGCGAAGGATTGCTCCAGGAGATTGCGCGCGAGGCGTTCTCGAGGACGGAGCCGCATCGCTACAATGCGGCAGCGCGGCAATTGCTCGTGGGCACCCGGAGCCTCGCGCGGCGCTTCCAAAAGGACCAAACGCACGCCGAGCACGTACGGGAATTGAGCGTCCTCCTGTTCGACCAGCTTCAGCCCGTGCACCATCTTCCGGCGCAATCCCGCGTGCTGCTCGAGGCTGGGGCCCTCCTGCACGACACGGGACACATGATCAGCCATCGCGGTCACCACAAGCATAGCGAATACCTGGTTTTGAACGGCGATATTCCCGGCATGGAAGGGCGGGACCGCGCCATCGTTGCCGGGCTGGTGCGCTATCACAATCGAAAATCGGAGCCGGCGGGCCATCACGTGGCTTATTCTTCGCTGAACAATAGCGACAAACGGATTGCGCGGCGGCTCGCCGCGATTCTGAGAATCGCCGAGGCGCTGGATCATTCGCATCGCCAGCGAGTCACGCAGCTCCGCGCAGCTTTTCAACGTGATGCCGTGGGGCTCCAGATCTTTGCTCGTGGCGATGCCACGGAAGACTTGCTGGACGCAAACCGCAGCGCGGAACTTTTCGAGAAAGAATTTCACGTGCGGCTTTATTTTCGGCAGTTGGCTTCGCAACAAAAGTGACGCGGGGCTTCGCTCGAGCGTCCCAGTGATATTCTTTAGGTTCGTGGAAGGGGAAAATCGCCCATGGAAATATACGTCGTGCGCCACGGCATTGCGATCGACCGGGAAGATCCCAAGTGTCCGCCCGATCCGGAAAGATACCTGACCGAGGAAGGCATCGAGAAAACGAAGCGGGTCGCCGCGGCGGTTGCGGCGCTCGGCGCGTCGCCGGACCTGTTGCTTTCCAGTCCGTACGTGCGGGCGATGCAGACGGCGGAGATTTTCGCTGCCGCTCTGGACTATTCCAAACAAAAGATTCGGCGAACGGATTTGCTGCTGCCAGGCGCGGAGCCTTCGTTGTTTTTCCGCGAGCTTGCCAAAGACAAGCAAACTTCGACACTTTTTGTATTCGGGCACGCGCCGCAACTGGATGACATCATCGCCGCCTCGCTGGGTTCCAAACACCACATTACATCCTTGAAAAAAGCAGGCGTCGCATTGATTGAATTGAAGCGCGTTTCGCCGCCGAACGGGCAATTGGTTTGGCTGGCGCCGCCGAAACTGCTTCGGCGGGCGGGTAAATAAATTCGATCACGCTCGGCTTCTGCGAGGATGACTGGCGAAACGCTGCGCCAGGACGGAAGAGCCGGGGCTAAAGCCCGGCATCTACACACGCCGCCTGCACTAGCCGCCCACATAAGGGAAATTTGGCACTGTGTATTGTGGCCCAATAGTTGTGTCGCTGGATTCCTGCGGCCGTCGTTCAACCTCTCCCTGGATTTTTGTAAATGTTGCTGTCTCCTGATTTAGTTTTTGATTTGGACTGACGGAAAAAGAAGGAGCACAGCCAAGATTCATCGCAGAAGGCGCGATGGAGAAGAGTTTGGCCGTGCCACCAAACATGGGCCTAAAAACGAAAACGCCTCGCGGGTGGCGAGGCGCAGTACTGAACGTAAATATTATATCGCAGCTATAATGCGAATCAAACTAAAAAGTTCGGGGCAAAAGAGAAGACGCACTCCGAGAATCCGCAATAAGGTGAGCGAGCTGAATCTCGAAAGGTGGTATTGCGCTAGGCGGAGGCGGCGGTGGTGACCTGCGGAAGCTCTGACGGTTGCGAGGGGGGCGCGGGGACTTTCTCGGGCTTCGGAACCGATTTAAGGATTAGGGGCTTGTCCAAGACGGATTCGAGAAGATGTTTGGCGGCGGCGAGGCGGGCTGCGATTTCGGCAGTGTCGAGCAAACCCGGGACGCTAAGTATGATGGCGTCGGCGGATTTTTCGCAGCGAAGGCCAACGGCGCTTTCCAGGCCGGATTTTCTGAGGGAGCGCGCCAGGCGCAGGACACCTGCCAGCGTTCGAACCGTGATTTGCTGCTCTTCGGAAAGTTTTGCAAAGCCATTCTTCTGTTGGGGTTCCGGCCCGCGGTGAAAGCGAATGGCCCAGGCCATTAGATTCCATTCATCCGAAGACCAGTTGGGCGGAATCGTCAAGCCCAGCAAAAACTTGCGAACCGCTTTTGGGGAGAGGTTTTTGTCGCCAACAGAGCCGACGCCGTGCAGCTTGGCTGTCGCTTGCATCAGCCGGCGCATTGTCGCCCCGCGAAACGCCGGCGCGGCGTCTACGCGGCGCAAAACTTCGAAGACTCGCAGACCGACGCGCGATACCTGGCCCGTCCTGCGCATGCGGGGATCGGCGGCGCGCGCCGTGGAGCGAAGCCGGGCCATTGCCGCGGCTTCGAGCCGCTGGCCATGGGGCAGATTGTGACGCCACCCTTGCCAAAGGCTGGTCTTCCCAAGAGTGAGCTGACGGTAGGTTTCGACTCGCTTGTGACGCTCTTGAAGGATTTTCTCTTGCCACGCTTTCGCAGGTTCAGAGGCTCCGGCGACTTTGGTGTCTTCGATTGTTTCTGAGAGTACATCCAAATCGTGAACATCGCCGAGAATATCCTGCAGCCGTTTCAGATTTTCGCCCCAGGCGGCATAGTGCTCGGGCAGAAAGCCTTCCACTGTGTAGCGAAATCTTTTTAAACCGATACGGAGAGCGTGCCAGGGTTTGGGCTTTTCCGTTCGCAACGCACGGTTGTGCAGCTCTTTTGCTTCCTCGAATCGCTCGAGGGCCAGACATTCGGCTGCGAGGCCTCCCACGGGGACGAGCCGCACGCACTGGCGAAGACGCCGCTCGAGACTTGTCCATTCCTTCTCGTTAAATTTTGCAGCCACGCGCAGCGCATCGGCGGAGCGCTGTTTCTCATTTGTTCCGAGCGAGGCGAGAAGCTGTATGCGCAGAGGGTCACTCTCAGGGCCAAGCTTCTTGATCCACTCCTCCATCACTTGAGCGTCGCGCACGGCGCCGAGACCGCGAAACAGCTTGCGAGCGACTTTGCGCATCTCTGGCCACGCGGGGTCGGCGTCGATTTCTTCCATCACGGCGGCCAGAGAGCGGCAGCGGCGGATCGCGACGCGAAGATCGTGCACCGTTTCCGAATCAGGCGAAGATTGCAGACTCGCAAGCTCTTCCAGAACGCGATTCATCGAATGGGACAGACTACGATATTCAGGGCGCGAGTTTGCGGGCGAGGTTACTGCAAAAGGTGACCGTGGAGCAGTCAATGAGAGGGGTGACCGCGAAGCGGTCAACGCGGTAGCCATCGAATACCTCGACCTCGGAAACCGTTCGAATGCTGCGGAAGGGTCGGCAGCCCCTGCGAACGGGGGGCTATAGAGTATCTCTCGGCGGCAGCCCCGTCCAGTCGAGGGCTTGCGGCGAAAGGTCATGCAGCTTCCGGGGCCCGATTGAGGTTCGCGACGGGCTTTCCGCGTCTCTGAGGGCGGTCGGGCTGGGCGGAGTTTATTGGCGCGCCGACTGAGGGCAAGCGCACGATTCGCACAACAATCACCAGTCGCTTAGAATGATGAATAGATTGGAGAAGGAATGAAACTGAAATTGCCGGCGGGCTCGTTTGACGCATATCTATTCGATTGCGACGGCACGATTGCCGATTCGATGCCGCTTCATTACGTTGCGTGGAAGAAGGCGCTCGGCGAGTGGAACTGTGAATTTGCGGAGGAGCTCTTCTATGCGTGGGGCGGCAGACCCACGGCGGAGATTATAGCCACGCTCAACCAAACGCATGGCCTCAGCATGCCCGTGGAGAGCGTGGCGAACAGGAAAGAGGAGCTTTATTTCGAACTGCTGCCGGAACTCAAAGTTGTTCCCGAAGTGTTGGAGCATATCGAGGCGCAGCACGGGCGGATTCCGTTTGCGGTGGTTTCGGGGAGCGCCAGGGATTCGGTGACGGCGTCTCTCGAGATGCTGAAGCTGCTCGATCGATTCGACACGCTGGTCTGCGCCGGCGAGTATAAAAAGAGCAAGCCCGACCCTGAGGCTTTTCTGCTTGCCGCCTCAAGACTTGGAGTGGCACCGAAGAACTGCCTGGTTTTTGAAGACACGGAGATGGGGGTTCAGGCCGCCACGGCGGCGGGAATGGCCTCGGTGAAAGTTCCTGCGCCGTGGGAGAGACGCGTTTCTTAAGGAGACGGAGTGTTTCTGCGCTGCGCGACCGCAAGGGTGAAAAGCCCGAGCATCAGGAGTTGTCCCGCTAGGGTTCGCAAGGCATCTTGAGTGCGAGGCGGCGGCATGTTATTTTTAATCGTCAGCCCGGAGTGGCGGAACTGGCAGACGCGCCGGACTCAAAATCCGGTGGCCGCAAGGCCGTGTGGGTTCGACCCCCTCCTCCGGGACCAATTTTCTTGCAGAGAAATGTTTTACGGCATTCCTGGAAATAGCTGCCTTCTGACGCTTCCCGAAAAAAAGTATAC
>Ga0209446_1000006_pt1 | contig 80467 bp, 64 predicted proteins | sample BogFormECP04_OM2_FD_188242 | JGI IMG/M metagenome (GOLD analysis project Ga0209446, IMG submission 188242) | Bog forest soil microbial communities from Calvert Island, British Columbia, Canada - ECP04_OM2 (SPAdes) (version 2) | ecosystem: Environmental > Aquatic > Freshwater > Wetlands > Bog ... | reverse complement strand
AAAAACATAGGCTGGAGGGAAAATGTTAGAACAGGGCCTCTGATACCCCATCCGCCAACGGTTCTGGATGGGTCCGCCCGTTAGTGTCTGAATTGCAGTAAATGTTTCTACAGAGGTGATTTCGAGGAAGTCGTTCATATCGGAAAAAATTACGTCCAACTTCCCGAGAGTCCTGCTACACACTCAAGAATAAAGAGATGCAAGAATCGCTTGCGCTTGCAAAGACCTGTGGTAGACTCGCCCCGTTTTTGGGCTTCGCGATCCAGATTCCGAAGGTTGGCGGCCGAATCATTTGTTGCTGCAGATTTTCGACCGTGGAGGTCAGGGTACATGGGCCTAGTTCTTCTCGTCGTCATTTGGCTGATCACCTTCATCAGCGCCTACTTCTTTATTGCAAAGACGTGGTGGTTACCCGCAGGTGCGTCCGCAGCAGCTGCGGGCATCGATCATCATTTCGCAACCACGTACCTTCTCATGGGCATTGTCTTCGTGGTCTCCCAGGTCGCTCTGGGATATTTTGCTTGGCAATATCGCGATCGCGGCCCCGCCATTCGACAAGCACTCTATTCCCACGGCAACAACCGCCTGGAGATCATTTGGACGTTACTTACCTTCGTTTTGTTTGTCGGTCTGAATTTCATGAGCAGTTCGATTTGGGCCTCTGAGCGTTTTCGTCCCGCCGTCTCCGACGCCGTGCAAGTCGAAGTAACCGGCATGCAGTTCGCCTGGTATTTTCGCTATCCCGGGCCCGACGGAAAGTTCGGCGCCACCAAACCCGAGTTGCAGGACCCTTCTTCCGGAGGTGAAGGCGCCATCGGCCTCGACACTTCCGACCCTGCTTCCAAGGACGATTTCGTCACCGGCACCATGTATGTCCCCGTGAATCGCGAAATCGACGTAATTCTTCGCGCGGAAGATGTAATCCACAGCTTTTTTGTTCCGTCGATGCGTTTCAAGCAGGACGCCGTCCCCGGTCTCGCCATCCATATGCACTTCACGCCCATCGCAACTGGCGACTATGAAATCGCATGCTCCCAGCTTTGCGGTCTCGGCCACTACAAAATGCACGGCATATTAAGAGTCGTCAGCCAGGAAGAGTTCGATAAATGGGCTGCGGCGCAAGAAGCGGGGAAGCAATAAGATGGCTACCAGCGAATTTGCTGCCCACGCTGTACATGCTCACGCGGCCCCCACAAGTTGGATTCGAAAGTACGTTTTCAGCCTCGATCATAAAGTCATCGGCATTCAGTACTTTTTCCTCGCGCTGACGGCAGTCTTCGTCGGCATGTTTCTCTCTCTCTTGATGCGCATCCACTTGATCTGGCCCGCCGCGGCGTTGCCGTTGCTGGGTGAGATCAAGCCGGAAACCTACCTTACTTTGTTGACCATGCACGGCACGATTATGGTTTTCTTCGTGCTCACCACGGCACCGCAGGGCGGCTTCGGCAACTACTTCTTGCCTATCCAAATCGGCGCACCAGACATGGCGTTTCCAGTTCTCAACATGCTCTCCTTTTGGGTAACGGCACTAGCCTTTTTTGTGATGATCGCCGCTTTCTTCGTGGTTGGAGGCGCGCCCCTCCATGGTTGGACGGGCTATCCGCCGCTGAGCGCATTGCCATCGGCAGGGCCAGGCGAGGGCCTCGGCGCCGATTTATGGGTCATCAGCATCGCTCTTTTCTGCATCGGCGCGCTGATGAGCGCTCTGAACTTCATCACCACTACGCTGGATATGCGCGCCAGGGGCATGACCCTCATGCGCATGCCGCTCACCTGTTGGGCGTGGTTTATCACCGCAATTCTCGGCTTGCTCGCATTTGGAGTGCTCTTGTCCGCCGGCATTCTGCTCTTACTTGACCGCAACGCTGGAACCAGTTTCTTTGTGCCTCTCGTCACGATCAATGGACAGCTCACGGGCCACAAAGGCGGTTCGCCACTTTTGTGGCAACACTTGTTCTGGTTCTTCGGCCATCCCGAGGTCTACATCGCTATCCTGCCGGCCATGGGTTTGTGCTCCCAGTTGCTTTCCGTCTTCTCCCGCAAACCCATTTTTGGCTACAAGGCCATGGTCTACGCCATGCTCTCCATCGGCTTCCTCGGCTTCATGGTCTGGGGCCATCACATGTTCATGAGCGGAATGAGCCCCTATACCGCCTTCGCCTTTTCCGTCATGACGATGGCCATCGGTGTTCCCTCCGCGATCAAAACATTTAACTGGCTCGGCACGATCTGGCGTGGACGCATTCGTTTCACCTCGCCTATGTTGTTCGCCTTGGGATTTGTTTCGCTTTTCATCTCTGGTGGAATCAGCGGACCATTCCTCGCACAGCCCGTGCTGGATATTCAGTTGCACGACACGTATTTCGTCGTTGGCCACTTTCATCTGATCATGGGCGTGGCTTCGATCTTCGGCATCTTTGCCGCCACCTACTACTGGTTCCCGAAAATGTTCGGCCGCATGATGAGCGAAAGCATGGCTCGCTGGCATTTCTTCATCACCCTCATCGGCACGTATGCAATCTTCATGCCCATGCACTATCTCGGCATGGCGGCGCATCTCCGGCGCTATTCGCAACTCACCGAGCTGAAATACCTGCACGGATTGGTTCCGTTGCAGGAGTTCATGACCTACGCCGCCTTTATTACCATCGCCGGCCAATTCATTTTCTTGTTCAATCTCTTTTGGAGCATGAAATTCGGCCAAAAAGCCAGTGACAATCCCTGGGAAGCGACCACGCTCGAATGGACCACCGCGACTCCGCCCCCTCACGACAATTTTGGCGGACACATTCCCGTCGTCTACAACGGCCCTTATGAATACAGCGTCCCTGGCGCGCCGCGCGACTTCATAATGCAAACGGATCCGGCAATCGTGAAGGCACACTAGGACACAATGGCGAGCATTCCGACAACGTCCGCGGTAGACACTGCCCAGGTCCTGCTGGGGGGCAACGGCCGCCTGGATCAGAATGCGCTGGATTTTGCCACCCGCCTGCGCCGAGTCCGCCTCGGAGTAGGTGTCGCACTCACGGGCATCGTAATGATTTTTGTTTCCTATTCCAGCGCCTACGTCGTGCGCCAGGGGCTTCCCACTCTCGATCCGCGTACAGGCACTCTGGTCCGGGATTGGCTCCCGCTGCAGCTGCCCAACTTTCTCTTAGTGAACACCCTGGTCTTGCTGCTCAGCACTCTGACTATGGAGCTAGCGCGCCGCCAAGCCGTTCGCATCGGCATTGCAGCCGGTGGGGCATCCGACCCGGTAGGACGCACCGAAACAGACAGAATGCCCTGGCTGGCGCTAACAGCTATCCTCGGACTCAGCTTTCTTACCGGACAATGGCTCGTCTGGCGCGAGCTCTCCGCTCGCGGCTTTTACGTCGCCACAAGCCCCAGCAGCTCCTTCTTCTACTTATTGACAGGAATGCACGGCATCCATTTGCTCGGTGGAATTGTTGCTCTATTGGCTGCCAGCGCCTTTGCCCTATTGCGTAAGTCTGCGGCCTCTTCCGCCGTTGTGGTGGACGCCACCGCCTGGTATTGGCATTTCATGACTGTATTGTGGTTCTACATCTTGTGTTTATTGGAGTTCGTACCCTAACCCGACGTCTTTCCCGGCCCAACGATGGCCGCACGTCACGAGGAGGCCAAGCGCATGTCTGAAGCGACGCTACCGCACGAGATACCGTCCGTCTACGAACCGTCGCTCTTTGGCACCTACTCGAAAAAGATCGGCATGTGGCTGTTCCTCATGTCCGATTCGCTGACCTTCGGAGCTCTGCTCTACGCTTATAGCTACGGTCGCATTTCCACACCGAACTGGCCAACGCCCTTCCACTCAGAAAGCATCGTCAACGCAACGATCATGACCGCGTTCCTGCTCACTAGTTCCCTGACCATGGTCCTCGCGGTCCGCGCCTCCGCTGAAGGCAATGGGAAGTCACAACGGCTCTGGTTGCTCGCCACTATGGCTTGCGGCATGGGCTTCGTCATTCTCCACGGCCGGGAGTGGACTAAATTGATTGCCGAAGGCTTAACCCTCCCGGTCTTTCCTGTTCCACACGGAGCCGCCAGCGCCGGTGAATACGCCAACGTAGTAAAAACCGTCCCGCAATTCCCCGCAACTTTCTTCGGCCTCACCGGAATGCACATGCTCCACGTCACGCTCGGTGTCGTCTACCTCGGCATCGTCGCGCTTCGCAAGTACTTCATTCCCATCCTGTTGGTCTTCTGGCTAGCCGCCTGGCTCGGCACGCCAGCCTACAGCCCGTTCCACTACGGCGCGCACGTCCTGCTCCTCGCCGCTATCGTCTGCTCCATCATCCTGTGGCTTAAGCCCAAAGTTTACGATTCGTCCGACGTCGAAGTCGCCGGCCTTTACTGGCACTTCGTTGACCTCGTCTGGATGTTTATCTTTCCGCTCGTCTATCTGATGTCCGCAAGGATCTGAAAAATGAAAGTGCGCGCACTACACATACTTGTTATTCCGAGCGCACCGCCCCAAGCCGCCATTCCGGCCACCCCACACAACACTGTCATTCCGAGCGCAGCGAGGAATCTACTTTTCTCTTTCTTTTAGGAGCCGCCCATGGAGCCCGATCAAATCGCCATCGCCACCAGGGTCGCCGCAGAACAGCGCCACCACGGAAAGGCGCAATTCTTCTACGTCTGGATCGCGCTGCTCATAATGACCGCCATCGAAGTCTACCTGACCTACCAAAACCTCGAGCCCCTACGCATGCTCACGATTCTTATGGGCCTCTCGCTCATCAAGGCCGGGCTTATCATCGGCTATTTCATGCACATGAAATTTGAAGTCTCCCGTATGAAGTGGCTGACCATGGCTTCCCTGGTGGTATGCTTGGCCCTGATGATGATCTTCTTCCCAGACGCGCTTCGCATCATCTCGCTGGGAGCAAAATGAAATTTCGCGCCGGCACTCTCGTCGTTGCTCTTCTCCTGTCTGCCGCACCGGCTTTCAGCCAGGCCTGCTCCATGTGCTACAGCACCGCGAAAGCAACTTCCCAAGAGGGCCAGCGCGCCATCAGCAAAGGTGTAGTTGTCCTGCTGCTCCCACCTCTAGGAGTCATGACTCTAGGAATCGCTCTGGCTTTCCGCTACGGAAAGAAACGCGACCTCGAGCAAAATCCATAGTGTCATCTCGGTCGCTGGCGCGTCCTTAAATGGACCTGCCCCCCCAACCTGTGCCAAATCGGCGCTGTCCGGTCTTGACGGTGCAGAATCGGCCAGCATTCAATCACATCGAATTCCTCTGAACGCAACATCGCTTGGCCTTTCAATGTCTTACACCTGGAACGGCCGGAAAAGGAAGTTGCACCTTGGATAGCTTCGTGCAAGTCCATTTGAGAAGGATTAGCGGCCCAGGAAAAACGCCCAAACGCAAGCATCAGCGCATTCGGCGCCACGCGAACGAACAGACTCCGCTCGGTGAAGACCATCGCCAACTCTCTTCCCTGTCGTCCGCGCCAATTTTAAACAAGGCCGAGGATCGCCTGGACTTCGAATCACTTCCCTGAGGCTATTGCCACGTTGAGCCATTAGGACTTCCGCTGCCCAACTCCTTTGTTTTCTTGAACGACGGAATATCAATGGAAGTATATTTCTGGTAATATCTTCCTTCGAATTGTTCCGCCCACCCCGTACGGCCTCCTCAGGCACGTTTCCAAGCCTGTCCGCGTTGGGCCCGCACAGCCCCAATAAGAGGCCTCGTCCTTGAAATGTTTTAGAAGGACACTTACGAAACCTTAGCAAAACAAACGACTTTAACTCTCTTTAGAATGAACGTTTATGAAAAACCCAGGGGGGTGTCTGTTATTGTTGACCAAGAAACCCTGCGGGATAGTCCTCCCTTCCATGCTCCGGTCATCCCATACCCTTCCGCGCTCAGATAGCAAATGCTCGTCATCGATGTGAAAACCCCGCGCGCACGCGGCGGCGGAGAATCACTTGCCGGTATTTAATCGTTGAAGTAGGCGGCCCCTTTGGTTCATGTTTGTGATGTCGGTGCGTATTGGGAGGGCGAACTCATGGCCGTACTGTGGCTGGCGGCATTGATTTTGGGCACGGGATTCGCCATCGCGACCGGGCAAGGGGTGAAGTGGAAAGTGCTCAACGTGGTCATCATCCTGGGCTGCATGGGCGTGGGTTTCGGCATCGGATACTCAGCGGGTTTGGGGAGTGGAAACATGGGAGTGATCCCCCACGCGGGCTTACCGTTCTCAATGATGTTCGGAATCGTGGGCGCGATGGGATGCGTGGCGCGGGACACGTTGCGCGCAAAATGAATCATCGCGTCAGTTCGTAAGGAAACCAATCATTCTTTTCCACAACGTCCCCGTTTGCATGCGGACAGCATATTGCCGTCAGGTTCTGCTAGGGTGGTTTGTCCGTCTCTTCGACAATCGAGATCACCGTTAGCTTCTAGCCTTGAGCGCTGGCTGCACGATACAAGCCTCGCGTTTGTGTGCCCAACTTACTTGTTCGATGCGTCCGACTACGAACACCCAGGCGAGACCGCCTACCACACACAGGCTTGAGGTAATCGCAAATGGCAGTAGAAAATTTCCGGTCTGCCCGAGAACGAATCCCGTCAGAGCAGGCCCCACTACGCCCGCGAAGTTAGAGAAGCCATTTTGCGCACCGTACCATCTTCCGACCGCGTGTGGTCCGGCCAGCGTCTGGCAAAATGTGAAGATGCCTGGAGAAGTCATTCCGCAGCCGATGCCTGCCGCCATCAGCCAAGGCACATATGTGTGCGGACCAGCAACGGCCGAGCCGATGACCGCGACAGCCGCAATAGAGAATCCGATCGCCATGGCTAACTTGCGCACAAGCGTGGGCGTATAGCCTTTGCGAATCCAGAAGTCTTGGAGCACCCCGGTTGCGATGGCTGATGCAGCATCCACCGAGTAGTACGTACCGGCGACCCGAACCATCGTTGCCATGGACAAATGACGCTCGAACACAAGGTAGGTGGGGAGCCAAGTGATCATGAAATAGAACAGGTAATTACAGCAAAACTGGCCGGCAGATGTGCCCCAAAAAGACCTTTGCCTGAAGATTTCAGCGAAACCAGGGGCTGTCGTGACAGATTGCCCAATGACGCTGTTGTCGCGCGGCATACACTTCGCCCACGCAGGTAGCCACAATAGGCTGACCAACCCGATCGCAATGAACACAGGCCGCCAGCCAAACTTTGCCATCAGGAATCCTGCACCGAAGGCGCCCACCGCATTCCCGCACCGCAACGCCGACATGACGACGCCACTGGCCAACCCTCGATGGTGTTCCGGCAAATGTCGCGCCAGGATCTTCGATGAGGCGGGCACGGCGACAGACTCCCCAACGCCGAGAATCAGCCACATCGACAGCAGCAGGCCAAATCCCCGCACAAGGCCGGTCGCCGCAGCAGCCAGAGACCAGATTAGGAATCCGGCCGTTAGAACTCGATTGACATTGAACTGATCAACGAGCCAACCGACAACGAATTGCATTGCGGTGTAACTTGTGAAGAATGCCGCAAATAGAATCCCGAGTTGCGAGGCAGAAAGGCGCAACTCACTTTTCAGCATAGGGGCGGCAATCGAGAGGTTGCCGCGATCAACATAGTTAATGAGAACGCAGATCGCCAGTAGGACCAGCACGGGCGCGAACGCGCGAAGACTCCGAAAATCATCCTCTGGCTGAGGCATAGGAGCGCACGGCGGATTCTGCTCCTGGCCTAGGTCATATGCAAGTGGCTATCTGTGGACCAACACTTCGTCTGAGAACCTGCTCGGGTGTTGATGATTACAATGATGTTTTACTGGGTGTCTATTCAACCGGATCTCTTACATGTATCGGAAATGACAGGTAGTGATGGGGTGCGACGTGTAGCTAGGCTCTTTATTTTTCATCGGAAGGCTTTGGTCCACCTTTTAACGCCGATCTTCAAAGGGATAGCACGGGTGCCTTGACAGGATATAGTGAATTCACTATATTGTAGTGATGACTGAGGAGCAGCCACTCAAGCCGGTTGTCTGGGTGGGGTCGAGCCGCAAGGATTTGCGGAAATTTCCTGATCCTGTCCAGCATCAAGTTGGCTATGCGATTTATGTTGCGCAACGTGGCGGCAAGCATCGCGATGCTAAAGTGCTGACCGGGTTTGGCGGGGCAGGAGTGCTTGAAGTAGTTGAGGATTTTCGCGGGGACACATTCCGTGCCGTTTACACATTAAAGCACTCGGATAGCATTTATGTGTTGCATGCGTTTCAAAAGAAATCGAAAAGTGGGCGTGAGACGCCACGCCGGGACATGGAACTTATCGAGCAGAGGCTGCGGGAGGCCGAGAAAATAGCCAAAGGGAGAAAGTCATGAGCAAGAAATCTTACGAGATCGGAAGCGGAAATGTGTTCAAAGATTTGGGAATTCCAAATGCCGAAGAGCATTCGGTCAAGGCCCAGCTCGTCTTCAAAATTGATACGATCATGAAAGATCGTGGTCTCAAGCAGGCCGACGCTGCCGATCTCCTAGGCATCAAACAACCCGACGTGTCCAAGATGCTGCGGGGGGACTTCAAGCAGTTTTCAGTTGAGCGGCTGCTACGGTTCCTGGTGGCGCTTAATCACGATGTCGAGATCGTAGTTACACCCCACCGGAGCCGAAGCAATACGGCGGCTCTTCATGTTTCTTGAAATGGCTAGCTTTGGCTCAATGCTTTAGAATTCATCTGGTCGAGATTCAGATCGAAAAGAGTTTAAAACCGTTCGATATAGGATTGAAAGAATATCGGCTGCTTGAATGAGTACGAGGTAGCTCAGGGGAGTTCAACGGTGGGCAGGTGAGAGTAATGACTGCTCGGGCCAACAGAATGAGACCCTCGACATATTGGCGTGCCTTTGCTACCTGTGTGCTAGCGCTGATTCCCCTGGCTCTTCTATCAGCTTTGCCGCTTGGTGCAACGGAGCGGTCAAAAACAGTCCTAGCGATATACGATCAAGAACGTCTGCTGCCGGCCAACATGGTGGTAGATTCGGTTTTGCGTGATAGCCTTGGTCTGGAAACGGACAACCCACCTACTTATCTGAGTGAGTTTCTTGACGTCTCTCGTTTCGGCAGTTCCGACTACGACAAACTGCTGAGCGATTTTTTCCGTAGCAAATACGCCGGCCAGCAAATTGATGTAATAGTCGCTGGTGGAGCTTTGGCGCTTCAGTTTCTGCGCCGTCACCAAGCCGATCTTTTCACTGGAATACCCGTTGTCTTCTGCGGTGTCAGTCGTGAGTCCTTTGAATCTCAGACTCTACCGCCAAATTTCGTCGGTGTGCCGATCGCAATCGAGACCCTGCCAACCTTTGAGCTCGCTCTACACTTACAACCGGATGCTCGAGAGATCGTCATTGTGACGGGCGCATCGGAAGTCGATCGCATGTGGGAAGCCAGGTTGCGAAGGGATCTTCCCCACCTACAAACCTCTGTCCCGATCCGCTATCTAAGTGGACAGGCATTGGATGACCTACTGCGGGAACTCTCCCGTTTGCCCCCTAACAGTTTCGTTTACTCGCCGGGCCTCCTTCGGGACGGTGCCGGCAGGACATATATTCCACGCAAGGTTCTTCGCCGGATGGCAGACGCTTCCACTGCCCCAGTCTACGGCTTTATGAGCACCGACGTCGGCTCTGGCATCGTGGGTGGATATATGGTCACGATGGAGGATGTTGGTCGGCAGGCCGCCGGGCTGGTGCAAAAGATTTTAGATGGAGAGAAGCTCAGCCAGGCGGACGCGCCCAGCTCACCTCCCGCGCATTACGTATTCGATTGGAATCAGCTACAGCGCTGGCACATCCCTGAGAAGAAATTGCCGCCAGGATCCATTGTTCTTTACCGCGACTTGGGTGCGTGGCAACGCTACAAGCGGTACATCATTGTCGCTATTTTTGTGGTCTTTGCCGAGACGCTGCTCGTTCTTGCGCTGTTGTGGCAACGGGCGAGAAGGAGAAAGGTGGAAGCGGAACTGCATGAGAGCCAGGACCGGCTGAAGGGCATCGTCGCGTCAGCAACGGACGCGATCATCGCCATCGACGACGCGCAGAGAATCGTGCTTTTCAATGTGTCTGCCGAGAAGATGTTCAATTGCCGGGCTCAGGAAGCCGTTGGCAGTCCAATCGAACGCTTCATCCCACAACGCTTCCGCGCCGCGCACAGTACACACATCCGCCAGTTCGGCGAAACCGGCGAGACCAATCGCGCCATGGGGACGTTGGGCACATTGTGGGCGCTGAGAGCGAATGGCGACGAATTTCCCATCGAAGTGTCGATTTCTCAGGTTGACACTGCTAGGAAAAAACTGTTTACCGTCATCCTTCGAGACATCACTGAACGCAAAAGGACAGAAGGGGCGCTGCGTGAGAGCGAACAGCGCTTCCGGTTGGTGGCAGATACCGCTCCTGCGCTGATCTGGATGTCTGGAACCGACAAGCTGTGCATCTTTTTCAACAAGGGTTGGCTGGACTTCACCGGCCGCACTATGGAAGAGGAACTGGGGGAAGGGTGGGCGGCGGGGGTGCATCCGGACGACCTGGAATATTGTCTTGGGACCTACTCGGGAGCCTTTGACGCACGAATGGATTTTGAGTTGGAGTACCGGCTGCGCCGCTTTGATGGAGAATATCGGTGGCTTGTGGATTATGGCGTGCCTAGGTTTGAAACCGATGGCACCTTCTGTGGCTATATTGGTTCGTGCGTCGATATTACGGAGCGGAAATCATCGGAAGAATCCCTTCAAAACTTGAGCGGACGGCTAATCCGCGCCCACGAAGAAGAACGCGCCCGCATCGCTAGGGAGCTTCACGATGATTTCAGCCAACGCTTGGCTCTCCTAGGTATTGGGCTCGGACAGTTATGGAACGAGTTGCCAGAGTCAGAGGTACAGGAACGAATTAAGCTGCTGGACATGCTGAAAGGGACCCAGGAAATGTCCTCGGACCTTCATGCTCTCTCTCATCAACTCCATTCCAGCAGGCTGGAGCATGTCGGTCTGGTGCCAGCTCTCAACGGTCTTTGCAAAGAATTAGGGGAGAAGTACAAGATAGAAGTTCATTTTGCCGCGCGCGAATTCGCTCTCAGTATCCCGAAGGACGTGCAGCTCTGTCTATTTCGAGTCACCCAGGAGGCGCTGGGCAATGTAGTTAAACACAGCCAGGCCAAGAGCGCGGAGGTTGAACTCGGCACGAACGCGAATGGTATCAGTCTTCGCATTACGGATGCGGGCAGGGGTTTTGAACCTGACCTTAGTAACCCGGCCGCAGGAATCGGTTTGGTAGGAATGCGCGAGCGGCTACGGCTCGTTGGGGGAAGGCTCACGGTAAAGGCAGAACTCATGCGAGGGACGGAGGTTCTTGCCGAGGTGCCTTTGGCCAGCATGACGGGGCAAGGCACAAGCGAGCAGAAACATCATAAAGCAGGTGCCTGAGGTCAAGCGGCGCGTGATCCGTGGGATACTAGGCCCGATGGTTGGACAAGCCTCGGACCAATAGAAAACAGATTGAGATTCTTACTGCATAAATCGTAGATGAGTTCGTTTCCCTGTGCCGTGGACTTGATGCAAGGAATGTTTGCGAAAGAGCGACCCAAACCAGGAAAATCGTCCGCGCATAACCGGATATATCCGGTTATGCGACTCCGCCGCTCAAACTGGTACTCGCCGTCAACTTCCACGTCGGACGCAACTACAGCCAGCATCCTCTTGTGAACATCGATTCCCGCTATCCTGTAAGACATAAGCTCCTCCTGGCGGGAGCGGAGAACGTGCTGCGATTACCTTAACCAGGGTCACGGGCTATCGCCGCCCCCCAAGGGAAGACAACGACGCCCAATTATTCGCTCAAACACGCACGCTCCGGATCAGACACTAGCACGGCCTCAACTTCCTCCACTCTTTATTCGACCTCACCGCTCCGAGCCAGTGCAATCTTAACTCAATATAATTTTCATGAGATTTCGCGGGCCTCACAGGCCCTCATTGACACTAGCGTTTATCAGGCATGTGAATCTAGTTCGGCAGTTTTGAGGGCCGCAATTGCTCCGCAATGTTGTCCGTTGTATCTTTCAGTCAAATGGAATCTCGACTGCGGGACCTACTAAGTGCTTTTGGAATCGCACATACTTCTAATTTATTGTAATGGCGGACCATTTGGCCAACGACCGCCTTAATTGACAGGTTCGTCCAAGAAAACTGACAGAGGCGGGTTAATCGGTTTCTCATTGTAGAACTCGGCGGCGAACATCAAACTAGAGGCGGACTACTACATATACCGTGCGGCCCTGGTATATTTGCGGGCGGTAGTAAATGCCGCCCACGGTGTAGTACCGCACGCCCGAAACAGTAACCGCGGGACGAACCCTCCACACGAACTAGTTTCATTGATTTCATCTTGTCCAGGTCGATCAATTCCCACTTCATGGCCCAATTAAACAGGATGTGCATGATGCTGCGAATGTGACCCTTGCTCTTGGGTGCAAGAGCAAGCCCGGACAGCCATTCCTCCACCAGCAGAGGCTTCACATTCCGAATCAGAACGTTTTCCCACTTTGGTTGGACATGGTGAGTCAGCCAGGAGCGATACTTGCGTGAACGTGCCACTACGGACCGACTGGCGGCCGGTCATGAGTGCGGAACGCGTTGGCGTGCACTGCGACTCCACGGTGTAGTTGGTGAAGCGAATGCCCTCACCGGCGAGCTTGTCGATCCGAGGGGTCGGCGTGCTGCCACCGTAGATCGAGAAGTCACCCCAACCGACATTGTCGACCAGGATAAACACGATGTTGGGCTTTTGGGGTCGGGTCTCTTGAGCATGAGCGTATCCGGCCAGCAGGAATAAAGTTAACGCGCAAAATGCTTTCCAAATTCTTATCCCCATTGCTCGCCCTCCGTTTCCAAACATTTCATTCGAGTTTTCTTATCAAAAAATTTTGGTTCCGGAGCTCAATAATTACGTGTGCGCGGCTGCAGTCGAAATGCAGGAGGCGAATGTCTTTTCCAGCAGACTCGCGTCAATGCTGCCGGCGGCACCAATCGCTACGATCTGGGTGCGCGGTGCGCGCTGGCCCCACTCCTCTTGGATGGAAATGTCCACGCGCCTGCCGACCACCTGCAGCACCGCCCGCCGCTGTGGCGTGTCCGAGCTGTAGATCACGCCTTTGGCCCGGTAAACATTCCCCGGCAGCTTGCGTAATGTTTCGCGCAGGGCTTCGAGCGCCAGTGGCTGATCCGTCTCGTAGCTCCAGGTGCTAAACACTTTCGAGTGGTCATGCACGTGGTTCTCGTCATCACATGCCGAGCCGGCGCAGCAACGCTCATGGGCGTGCGCCTGCAATTCTGTCCGCGCGGGATCGAAACGCCCGACGCCCAACAGGATCTCGTTGGGCACGTCGCAGTAATTGGTCTCCACGATGCGCAGCCGGTTGAAATGAGCGGCGAGCCAAGCCCTGACAAGCTTCACCTTCGCGGGACCCGCAAGGTCCACTTTGTTTAGAATCAGCATGTCCGAGAAGCCGACTTGCTGAAGTTTGAGGTCCATGAGTGGGGGATACTCGGGGTGCGCAAAGACCTGGTCCGCGTCCACCACGCAAGTGACGCTGTCCAGCCTGATACGGTCGCGCAGATTGGCATCGCTGAAGGTTGCGAAGATCCCGCCGGGATCGGCGACGCCACTGGCTTCGAGCAAAATATATTCGATGCCTTCTGGGCGTGCGAGCAGGGCGACCACCGACTCGATGAGATCGTCGCGAATCTGGCAACAGACGCAGCCGTTGGACAGGCTGATCATGTTGTTGTCAACGCCGACGACGAGTTCCGCATCGATATTGATCGCGCCAAAGTCGTTGACGAGGACGCCTACGCGCAGACCGTGTTTTCCGGTCAGAATAAGATTTAGTAGCGTCGTTTTTCCCGCTCCGAGAAAGCCGGTTAGGATTGTCATCGGAACAGTTTTGCCGTTGTCCTCAATGATTTCCATTTTGTGAAATTCCTCTCAAGGAAGTGTCCCGCCGCGATGGTTGCGGCGGGACACGGGGACCACCGCTACTTCTTGAATTTACTCAGATCAATATTCAACGCCTTCGCCATCGCGAGTAGATCCACCAGTTGCGGGTTCGGCAGCGTCGTGATTGGCTCGCGGTAAACGTCCGGCGGATAGTACTTGTGCGGATTGATTTCAAGGTCGCGCGTCAGTTGCTCCTGCTGTTGCTCGCGCGGCAACCTCGGTTGTGGAACGACGCCCATGCCCGTAGCGAGCGGCAGCGGGTCGCCGAAGAGTAGGGTGGGAGGTGGCAACGACTGGCCCGCGAATGCTGGCAGCACGGCGTCCCGTTGCCAGATCGCGTCCTTGGTCACATTGACGGTTACCACGTCCGGAGCGCCATAGAGGAAAAGCCCCTTCCAGTGGGTGCGAACGTCCGCGCTTTGCTCGTTCAGCGTGTCATTGTCGAACGCGAGATGCGTCACCATACCGCAGCGCGGGTTGACCTGATTGATGAGGTAGCCCGTGGCGTAAGCCAATGTATGGTGGATGTCCACGGTGTAGTTAAAGAGGAATTCGGGCAGCCCGTACTTGAGCAGATTGATGCGCGCCAAATCGGGTTGGATCTCCGTGACAAACACATCGACGCCCTTGGCATACTTGGCCGTCAGATCGTCTGGCCGTCCGTCACCCGTCCACACGAATGAAAGGCCGTTCCAATCCAATCGGTAGGCCGAGGCGCCGTCCTTGACGTGCGAGCGCCGCCAATGGCGGACCGTGACGCCGTTTTTGTCGTAGCAGATGCCGTTCTCGTCTTTCCAGTCGAACTCGTTGACCTCGATCTCATAGCCGTCCCCAATCGGGCAGGCGTCGAACGCTTCCAGGTGCCACTTGAGCATCTGCTTCATGCCCGCGACCATGCCCTTGGTGCCGAGGTCTGGCGTCCGTCCGGAAGGCCCAGTGACCCGCAGCGGCACGTGCCACCGTCCTGCCCACGCCGAAAACGGCAGCAGATAGGACAAGTCGTGGTAGTGATCCACATGCAAGTGGGTTATGAAGATGTCGTTAATACTCGGGACCGGGACGCCCATGGCGAGGATGTTCTTGACGCAGCCGGGACCGAAGTCGAAGAAGAAGCGATCACCATTCCCCAGTTCGACCATGATGCATGTGCCGGCCTGATCCCGCCGGGGCGGGAAGGGGCAACTGCCAACGAACGAGATGCGCATCTCGTCCGGTCCGATCGGCTCACTGCCGGGGAAGTAATTCATCCGGCTCCGGACGGATGCCGTTGGCTTGTAGTATGGCGGGAACTGCAGGCCGGTGCCCGGCCCGCCGCCGTAGGGATTCTTGGGCTGGTCCGAGCCTGATTGCGCGAGCGCCGAAGTTGGATCAACGGCAGAAATACCAACCGCGGCCGCACCCGCGATTGCGCCCTTGAGCATCTCGCGCCGGTTTAGATCGTTTTTGGGCCGATCATTCGTGTTGTCGTCCGTTGCCATCGGTGCTCTCCTTTTTTCATGCGTCTTCATTACCGCGCTCAGATTTTTTCGGGCGAATTGCCTTTGAGCTTTTGCACCGAGTTGAGCAGTCGCTGGTATGCCGAAGCGCTTTGCACAACAACTTCGGCCTTCCCATTGACGGTCAGCAGCTCGGGGCGGCCGGTCCGCCTGAGTCTCTTCAGGTGGGCTTTCGTATTTCGGTTAAAATCCGTCAGCGACCCGATGTCTTCTGGTCTAATCCCGGCTGTCGTGTCCATTGATCCGGCCACCGTTGAATTAGCTGCGAATCTCATGCGAATTAACTTGTTGGCAAATGTATGAGACTCGTTTCCGGGTGTCTATTCACTTTCGGCAAAATTGCGACAATTCATTCGCCAATTCAGCGTTCGCTGCATTTTTCTGCCGCCTCTCAATGGCGGTGGTGCAACGTCCCAGAGGGGAGTTCGCCAAAAAGGAATCGATAATCCCGAGCCAAACGCCCGAACTGCCAAACGCCGAATTGGGTGGCAATTTCGGTGACTGTCGCCGTGGAGGGGTCAGCGGCTAAAAGCGCCTTCCGGATTTGGTGCAGAGTTCTGCGGTGCAGGTACTGCACCGGTGGTACGCCAAAGTACCGCAGGAACGCATCCCGAAGAGTTCGCTCAGACACACTCGCCGCAGTAGCGAGCTGTTCCACGGATAGACACTCGCCGTCATGCTGTTCAACGCAATCCATAGCCATGCGAATGATCTGTCGTCGCGGTACCACATGCCGGCCAAGTGTGGGCCCGACTTCGCGCGGTGCGGCAAGCAAGTTGTGTATCTCTCGGAGGAGTTTCTGTCCCGCTGCCTTTTGCCCAGCGGCCGATTCCAAGATCGTAGGCGCTCTCTCAACTACCGCTAAGAGCTGCCCAACGACCGATCGAAACCTCATGATCCGTTGACGTGACACCTGAAAAAAACCCCGCTTGGAACCGACAGCGGTCGTCACATCTCCGTTTGCATCCGCAAGCACCTGATTCGGAATATAGAGACCACACCAACTCCTTGGGATGGCGGCGGTCGCTAAGCAGAAATCGGCGCCCGGCACATCGACCATCAGAGAAAGTTCGTCAAACTGACGCCCATTCCAACACCATGCCGCAGGCATCCGGGTAGGAAGGAAGATCGAGACGCCGGCCGGCCTCGGGGCTCCCTCTACGACCGCCTTGGCCTCTGCCTGTCCCCATTGAATGCTCAGATCGTTGAGAACCAGGCTGGTGAGCGCCCAATTTTCACCAGCGGGCCCGAGAACCATCGGGCGCATACTTGCGAACCGGAATGCATCAAAGAAGGCCTCGAACGAAGTGAAGGTTCGTGTGGGCATCTGGTCTCCGCAGGCCCAAGATGTCGCAAGATCAAAAGTACTTGCGACGGTGCCCCAAGTCTTACGGCGAAGCAACTGTCAAAAGTAACAGGCCGCGCGCCTCGAACAGACGATTTAGCCCAAGTTTTGACTCCGGGAAATGAGTCAGCACCTGATCAAGCCAAATGTTCAATTGGGTCACTACCCACATTCATAGCAGCGTTTCAGGCTTACGTGGGTTACTTCCAGAAGCATGCGACAGAATGGAATTTTGACTATCTGATGTTGGTAGAGCAGGGTTAGCGGGAATCGTTTCTCGATCGATTAATCAAGAAGAATCTACGGGTATATAAGTCTCGGTAGATTGCCTTACGGTAAAAAAGTCAATTGCGGCATTTTGGGAAATTAAGCAGGTTTTGGTGCGCTGAGCGCGAAGGTGAAATCAAAATACGTGGGTCCGATCAGGGTCCAATGAGTCGTGGCAAAGGATTCCTTTGAACAGCAATAACGGGTTGTCAGTACCGTTCAGTTTCATTGAATTCCGAGCAACTGCCACTCTGTCACGATACACTTCTTCGCCCATTCCATGCCCAGCGTGTCGAGATGCGCCGGCTATGAACGTCGAGATCGAGGGATGCGGCTACCGTCCGTGCCGCCGCTTGAATTGGCACAAGAACCGCACCCAAGATCCCTTATTGCTGCCTTTTGCTGCCTCGTTTTATTGCAACTTCCGACAGATCAGAGAGATATGGCGGAAGCGTGTGGGAGTCGAAATTACTTGGAGCTGATTCTACAAGTACTTATGAGGAAGCCCTTGGACGGAATTGGAAGGACTTAGCATCCTTCGGAACTCTTATTGCCGCCTTTTTGCCGCCTCGTTTTCTCATCCCACTTTTCTCTTCGGAAGAACCATTTCAACGACTTTGCTGTTGCCCTCCCGCATAGCATCGGGCACTGCTTGTGTATAGATATTCATCGTTGTGCGAATGTCCGAGTGCCGCAGAAGTTCCTGCTGAACCTTTAAGTCCACTTGCAACGATCGGAGCAATGTCGAATACGAATGCCGAAAACTGTGCCAGCCAATAGGACCTAGTCCGGTACGTATTCCGGCGGGAAGTAAGTGATCGCGCTGAATAGTCCACGGCCATCGTGGACGCCCGGTCCCGTAGGGACTCGGGAACAACCAATCGCAGTTCCCTGCTCCTGGAGCGGTCTCGGCCTTGTACTCAACCAGGAGGTCCGCCAAGTTCGGATGCACTGGCAGTCTCCTGCTTGAGTTTGTCGTCTTCACGTCATCTACGCGGCCGCTGACCACCCCCCGTTGGATATGGACTTCAAAGGTTTTCCAGTCAAAATCGCCCCACTGGAGGCCCACGATTTCACTTGCTCTCAAGCCGAGACACGCTGCGACGATGCACATCGTTCGGATGGGTTCTTGGAGTTGGTCAAGTAGCGCCCGGAATTCCTTGACAGACAGAATCCTGGGTTGTCTGAGACGCTTCGAAGAACCTTCCACACGGACGAGACTCATGGGATTCATCCGGTCAATATCGATGTATTCCCATTTCATCGCCCAGTTGAACAAAATGTGCATGATGCTGCGTACATGCCCCTTGCTCTTTGGTGCAAGATCGAGACTCATGAGCCATTCCTCGACAAGGAGAGGTTTCACTTTGCTTATCGGAATGCCCCCCCACTTCGGCTTCACGTAATGAGTGATCCACGAACGATACTTGCTCGCGGTGAAATGACGCTTCGGGAGCTTTTCGCGCACGTAACGGTCTACTAGGGCCCCAAACAAAGCATTCTCGTTCGGTGCGTGAGAGTTTACCGCCAAGCGGAAAGACTCAACCGCTCGCCAAGCCTGCGCCTCTGTAGGATACTGTTCGACGGTTCCGACAATCACTGTTTCTCTCTTACGCCTTCCATCAGGGCCTGTCGCGTTTCGCTCCCAAACCCAGACATTCGGCTTCCTCTTGCGAGGTTTACGACGCAAATAACCAAACTGATATCGCGCTCGCTGGAACATGATGACTCCTCCTTAGTCTGTTCTAGCGGCACGAGTGACTTGACGAATTTAACTCCGTTCGCATCCAACCGTCCAGCTCCGATGCATAAAAAAACCATCTACCAAACCGAAAATGTCCTGGAAGCCTTCGATTTCGTGCCATACGCTTGATGGTCTTCGGATGAACACGCACAAGGACAGCAGCTTACTCACAGGTCAGCGGACGTTCGACAACTGAGAGTTTGCCGTCGGCAAGCAACGCCGACGTGATCGCTCGCCTGTCTTCTACCCCTGTGGCCCCCTTGTCCGTCTCTGTGAGTGACAATTCGAATGTTTCTTTGATTGGAGATGTCAGTTCTTGCGTCCCCTTATCCTGCTGTTCAGTTCCAAACAGGGGGTCGGACTGTAGAACCGAAGCATTCATTACACGGCGCGGGGCATGCTGTCTTGAGGACGCTGTATTCTCGCGCATACCGAATTGGGTTGAATGGCGATTCATGATTGCTACACGGTCTTTGTAGGAGCGTCTCCTTGGATTTGTTCCTGGTTGTGGTTATTGGTGTGTTGGCCTAGCCAGCGCTTGAACTCCTCATCCTTGCGGAACAGGAGCTTGAGCGCCTCGCTCACGACGTAAGAAGCGTTCGCGTCGATGAATTCGGCTCGACCCAAAGCGCCTCCCGCTGGGACCTCGTTATTCCCAAACTCAAACGGTGGTCTTGCATTCTCACGAGCAAACCCACTGTACGATTACGTTAATCAGGACCTAGCCCGTTAGACCGCGAAACAGTCACGAATTCTGTATTGGATTCGCAGTGCGAGCTACACCGTACAACGACGTGGCATTTGAACGAGATGGCTATAATCCAGAGGCAGTATTTGCGGGAGCGAGCGAGATTGTGCGGAAGACTCTTAGCACTCGCCGTAAATCATTCAATGGGTGCGGGCTCGTCGGGCAACCGGCCCACTATCGAGAAGCCGATCGCAAAAACCAGGACGCTGAGGACAATCACAGCGAATATAACCGGGGCCAGATTCTCCGTCCCCGGAACCCCGTATTGCATTGGAAGAGTCGCCAGTACGCCGGCGGCAAGACCGCGAGGTATGGCGGCACTCAGGAACCAGAACTCCTTCTTCCCCAACCCCATGCTCCTCGTCGAGAGCAGCACAGCTGGAATCCGCATCGCCATAATGAACAGCACACCGACGGCCGCCAGGACAATCTTCTTCAGGTCCGTCGGGAACATCAGGCCAATCAGAAAAAAGAAGAACGACTTGATAAGGAACGTCATCTGGTCCTGCATGACCCTTATTGTCTGTGTTGCTGCGAACTCCAGTCCACGGGTGCCCGGAAACAGGCGCGGCACGATAGACGAAGCGTTACCGACCAAAAGCGACGCCACCAGCACCGCCATGGCGCCATTTCCCCTAAACAAATCGGTGATGCCATATAACGCAAGCATTGAAGCAAGAAACACGGTATAGCCGTGAGGTCTGTCCCGCATTGAAGGTACTCCAGGGACGAGCAATGCGGCGGCAATCACACCTATAGCCACCCCGACGCCGAGTTCTCTCGCGAGGGCAACGAACGGACGAGAAATGTCCGCACCACCGGTCACGACGAGGTCGATGAGTACCATCGTTACAACGACAGTGAGCGCGTCAGTTGCAGATGACTCGACCTCCAGCATGCGCGCTACCCTGGAGGGTACTCGAGCCTTGGCCATCGTGGGCATGATGATAACCGAACTGGTGCCGGCAACTATGGCGCCTACCAACAGCCATGCCAACGGCGGCGAGGGGCGCACATAACCCAGTTTTGTCGACAGCCAAAAGAAAGCGCAGATCGCGATCAAAGAAAAAACGAATCCCGACAAACCCAGAAAAATGCCGCGCGGAGCCGCCGCGGCCACCTCGGTAAGTTGGAGACGAAACGCTCCGTTTGACAGAATGACTGTCAAGGCGATGGCTCCAAAGAAGGGGATGCCTGGCTTAAGGACGTCTGCCGGAATAAGACCGGATACGGGGCCGGCAAGAATGCCGGCGGCCACAAGCCAGACCACGTCCGGAACGCGTGTTCGTGCGAAGATGAACTCGCCAAGCGCCCCCAGCAGGAGGATACCGGCAATCTCAACCACCACCCTGACAACAGGATCCATTTCACCTTTCTTTCGGTTGGTGAGCACCGCCCCGGATGGGTTAACGCCTTTATATCATGATCTCTGACGAAGGTCCTGCTGGTGCACCCTGACAATGCCGCCGCGCGGTCTTACGGCGTTCGCTATAAGAAAACAGGACTTCTGCCAAGACCACCAGAGTCGGGTACCTGCCAGCGGGGGATGACCGAGAACCTGAGCTAGAACACAGTCTTTCCTACTAGTAGAAATGACAGGTTCTAACTGTGGGCTGAGTGTTCTATACAGGTTGCATTGGGAGTACAACGATGGCATCCGACAAGGCTGGAATCAGTCTGCTCGGCGTATTTTGCGTGTTGAGAGCGAATGCGCGGCTCGATAACGTGTAGGTTCTTCTGTGAAGGTAAGCGCCAGAACGAACAAGCACAGGGACATAAGCCCGATGGAAAAATCTCTCGCCAATACCGCGCAAAATCGATTTCTGGCTCGCCCGAGGTCGATGCTCGAGCGTTTCGTTCACAGCGCAACTTCCGGTTCGGTCCTTCTTTTCGGGGCCACCGTTGTCGCCCTCGTTTGGGCGAATTCGCCGTGGAGCGGATCCTACTTCGCACTTTGGAAGCTGCCCTTGAATCTGGGGCGCCGTCAACTTTTCTCGATGGACCTGCATCACTGGATCGATGACGGATTGATGGTGCTGTTTTTTCTGGTGGTTGGGCTTGAGATCAAGCGTGAAATCGTGAAGGGCGAACTGTCTTCGTTTAAGCGAGCGGCCCTTCCCATTATGGCAGCGCTCGGAGGGATGATCCTCCCAGCGCTTATCTATGTCGCCTTAAATCGCTCAGGCGTAGGAGCGCCCGGGTGGGGGATCCCCATGGCGACGGATATCGGTTTCGCATTGGGTGTTCTCGCGCTGCTCGGCAAACGCATCCCTTCGAGTCTGCGCGTGTTTATGCTTGCGCTGGCCATTGTGGACGATGTGGGGGCGATACTCGTAATTGCGTTCTTTTATACCCCGCAAATTTCTCTATCAGCTTTGGCGGTGGCAGGCGTTTTGTTGGTGGTCCTTGTAGCCGTCGCGATGCGCCAGGCTCCTATCTCGGTGTACGTGGTTGTGGGCTTTTTTTTCTGGGCGGCCGTACTGAGCTCCGGGGTACACGCGACGATTGCCGGAGTGATTCTTGGACTTCTTGCGCCCATAAAACCAAAATTCCGGCCCGAGGAGTTGACGGAAATTGCAGAACCTCTTCTGCGAAATTTTCGAAGCCAAATCCTGAGCCGGGATAAATCGTCAGCGGAGGCCACGCTCACCGAATTAGATGGACTTCTGAGCGGCACTGATTCCATTGCCGAACGTCTGGAGAGAAGCGTTCATCCCTGGGTCTGTTTCTTCGTGCTTCCCCTATTTGCTTTGGCGAGTGCAGGAGTTGCTCTGTCCACCGAACAGTTGAAGCTGGCATCTTCGAGCCACATTGCGCTGGGGATTTTATTGGGACTGCTAATCGGGAAGTCAGTGGGGATCGTTGCGTTTTCTTATTTGGCCGTGCGCACAAAACTTGCGGTGATGGCTGAAGGTTTGACGTGGGCAGGGATTGCGGGAGTCGGAATTCTTGCAGGCTTGGGATTTACCGTCGCACTGTTTATCAGCGGGCTATCGTTTGAAGAAGAGGCGACGGTTGCTACTGCAAAGGTCGCGGTACTCGCAGCCTCCTTGGCGGCCGGATCGATTGGTTACATCTTTCTTCGTTTCATGCTCAAAGATAATTCGTTACGATCCTGAGCGTGGAGCATCGAATTGTTTCGAAAATCAAGATTACACTGGTTCTCCAGAAGTCCCGCTTCGGAACCTCACAGCGCCGTTCTAAGCAAGAATTCTGCGTAGGCCGAGTGGACGTTGTTTCTGATCAGGCGCGCCCTGAGGCGAGAGAAGCCGGACAGTAATGAAGACTGCTGGAAGAGTGTACACAAACGTTCCGAACACCCACATCAGAGCCCCAGCTATCACTTGATCTTCCAGAGGCGAAATACCGAAGAGCCGAGGCGCTGTGGCATAGGAGGGGTAAACGACCCGGTCACAAAATGTAAGAAATGCTCCCAGCGCACCGCCCGGCAGGGTTGCAAGGAAAAGATAGACCGGAATCGACCAGCGAGACCAGGTAGCGTCACTCGGAAACGGCAGAACGGCAGGCCACCAGAATAAGATGGAAGTCGAGAGAAAGCAGATGTGCTCGACGTCGTGCCAGGCTTCGGAACGTAACGCCAGCTCAAAGGCGTCAGGAATGTGCCAGGCGAGGAGGGCTACTGTAGCGACGACCCAGCAAACAGCGGGGTGAGTAAGAAAGTGTCCGAGCCATTTTACGGGCTGCGAACGGAGAAATGGGCCGACCGCGCCCGTGACGATCCACTGCGGTAGTCCTCGAAGAAATGGAATCGACGGCGCACCAAGCAGCAGGAGAGGAGGGGCAACGGCCATGAGCAGAAGGTGTTGCACCATGTGGGCCGAGAGCGATACATCATCAAACGCGGAAAGAGGAGAGCCGATGGCGATCCAGAGCGATAGCAATCCAGCGAGGAATGCGGCGAGTCGCCAGACGGGGATAAGCGCAGGGAGAAGCCTGCGAATGCTCAACCAGCCTCTCGTATAGACGACGGCGGTGAGGACAAGCGTAACGTTAATCCACGTTGGGTTCGACCAAGTTTGCAGAACTGATTGAGCTTCGGGCGACATGGCAGAGCTAGGGTTGAACCGAAACGGGCTTGCCAGACTGCGGGTCCAGGCCCACAGAGCGGGAAGAGTCTTTCGCAGCCGGCTGACCTTCGGGACGCAAGGTTTCTAGAAAGGAAACGAGGGCAGTCGTTTCCGCAGGGCTTAGGTTTTTGCCGTAGGCGGGCATGTTTCCCCCGCCCTGGATCACCTGTCGAATGAGTTGATCTTGGGTACGGCGCGCCGCGACGCTGTCGAGAGCAGGGCCGCGTTTTCCACCAATATTATCCAACGCGTGGCAATTGTGGCACTGCTTCTCCTGAAAGACGAGGGCGCCCTGGCGTTCGAGCGCGGAGCGGTTGTGTAAGAACTGAGGGGGAATGGAGTCACTGCTCCAGGCATCCATCACAGGACTCCACGGGGTGAATGTCCCAAGATGGGTAAAATCACCCAAAGCTACCGCAATCAGTAAAATCGAGAGCACGGCGATGGGCCTTCGGCGCCAACTCTTCTCTCCCTCGCCGAATACGAACGGAAGAGCCAAAAGCGCAATGATAACGATTACGGGTCCAATTAGCAGAACCGGAGTTTCCATCGAAGGAGGCAAGAGCGAGAGAACCGCATAAAGCCACAAGAAGAAGAAGTCCGGATGAGGAGCCGTCTGGATAATTGTGGGGTCGGGACGGCCTGACGGGCCAAACGGGCCAAAGTACATCGCGCAGGCAGCGACAGCGAGCAGTATTGCAGCGCTAAAGCAAAGGTCCTTCCAAACCGCGCCGGGGACGAAGGGAAGACCATCTTTCTTGGTGAGTTCGTGGTATTCCTGAACGTAAGTCGCCTTTCGAACCACGCGTCCGGGCATTGGCCAATCGTTGATGCCCAGCTTGACGACCATTAGCAGATGAATCGCAACAAAAGCGATCAGCATGCCGGGGATTACAAATACGTGCATAGCGAAGAACCGAGAGAGCGTCGCTCCGGCAATGATGGGGCCACCTAACATAACGTTGACAATGGCAGGTCCTACCCCAGGTACACGACTGGCGATCGATGCGCCAAGCCCTAAACCCCAGTACGCATCCTGATCGAATCGCAACACTTGGCCAGTGAAGGCCATACCGAGCGTCATCAGCAAGAGAAAGACGCCTATAATCCAAGTTAATTCTCGCGGGAATTTGTAAGCGCCAAACAAGAAAACCTGAACCATGTGGAGCAGAACGATCGCAACCATAAATTCTGAGCCCCAGCCGTGGAGAGCTCGCACAAACCATCCGAGTTGGATCCCGTGGTTGAGAACCTGAAGGCTGTTCCAAGCTTCGCCGGCGGAAGGCACGTAAATCAGCGCAAGGAGAATTCCGGTAAAGATTTGAAGGATAAAGACAACAAAGGCGGCGCTCCCGAAAACATAAAACCAGCTCGCCGTATCGCGTGGAACGGGGTGCTCCGCAGTTTCACGGAGGGTTTGGCCAACCTGGAGGCGCGCGTCCAGCCAATCCGCGATCTGCCCGATCAGACGCATCGGCGTGTCTCCAACGTGACGAGCGATGACTGCGTTTTTTGCCCGGGCGTGGGCATCTCGCCCGCTTTGATGAAAAGTTCTCCCTCTTCAATCTTGTAGTGATACTCGAACAATCCGCGTTCCGGAGGTCCGGATGCCCGGGAGCCATCCTGGTAATAGGCACCTCCGTGGCAGGGGCACATGAACAAATTGGATTGCGGAAACCATCGCACGGGACAACCCAAATGAGCGCAGTTGATGGCAAAGACCTGAAAAGTCTTGCCGTCCACGTTTCGTACCCAGCAGGCAATGTCTCCCGTTTTTCCGTCCCAGGGATTCACGAGCGGATTTCGGTAGGTGGCGAATCGCGTCTGGCCTGCCGGAAACTGGTTGAGTTCGCCGAGTGAGAGCCAAGATTGAAAGCCTTGCTTACGCTCTTGAGCCACAGGAGAAAGGATGTAACGGAAAATCGGCACGGCCAGCACGGCAGCAACGATGCCATTGAACAAAACGCCCATCTTCATGAGGAGCTTGCGCCTGGAAAGATCGTCCGGATTAGTCATTGAAGTTCTCCCGCTGGTTTGTCGGAATGGAGATAGGGCTGGCCCGGGAATGCCGTACGTTGAGATGCAAGCCATGCCACTACATCGGAGATGTCTTGCGAAGACATCGGTTTCCCTGGCACATTGCCTCGCCAATCCGGGGCGCCCAATTCCGGAATTCCAACGATGACGGTTGTTCGAAGAGCTTGATCGCTGACTAAAGCAAGAAAGGATGAATCGACAATCGAGCTTGCCTTGGAGCCGCCGCGTCCTTGGGGACCATGGCACGAAGAACAATAGGCACCAAAGACTTGCAATCCGCGCGATGAATCGCCCGCAGTGGGCGCGGAATAAAGTGGCGCATTCTGACCGCGCAAGAGGTCCGGCTTGGACCATCGCTCGCGAATTCCTCGCACAATGACATCAATTTGTTTGTCCGTAAGCATGCCGCCAGAGCTCTTAGCAAAGGCCGGCATGAGAGTTCCCGCAACACCGATTGTCGTTACACGCCGCATGGCTGAATCATCAGCGATGGCGAGGTAAACCGGATTTGCGAGCGCAATAGAAGCTCCACCTTTCCCATCGGGGCCGTGGCAGCCGGCGCAGTTGTGTGCGTAAAGGAACTCGAAGTTTGAAATATCATCCGGATCGATGGGAATAGCATCGGCCGCTGGCCGGCCCGGCGAACTAGCACACCCTGAGCAAACCAACGCAAGGAGTGCCAGCGCACGCGAGAGGCGAAGGCAGAGGTTCATGGCCGGTCGTCCTCAGGATGATTCTTTGCTCTTACTGCGGGAGTCTCAACCCCAGCGCGCATTGCAAAGGGCATGAACTGGCGGACGCGAACGCGTTCCTGGCGAACAACAACCAGCCCCGCGACTATGCCGAAAGCGAATTGAGAAGCAATAAACCACCGCCAATCAATTCGTTCGTCAAGCAGTGGATTGATGAGTCCGAGAACGCTGTGCAGCAACCCCGTCCACAGCACAGGGCCGATGACACCACCGAGAATAATCGGGCGGCGCGGAAACATTGGAAGCATTGCGCCATAAAGAAGTCCTACCAGCAAAGACGTAACCAGGTGGAGGAGGGCGGCGAACAGAAAGCTGCCGAGATGGAATGCATTCAGGGACGCGGAATCCAACCGCGTGGATTGAGAATAAATTGTGGCCCCTAGAAGGTTGATGGGATACCAAATGCTTCCCTGCTTGAGAATCCCGTAGAGGCAGGCAAGCACCGCCATCGCGACACTGCCGGCAAGCCCACCTTTAATGCCAGCAGAAACGGGATAGGTTTCGAGTGGGAGCAACGCTCGAGGGAGATCCGGGGCTATTGGCAGCCGTGCCATTTGCGGGCGCGCAGTAGTGATGGGAGCGTGTTCCTCAATTATTGGCACCTCGACGTGCTTTTCGTGCGGCAAAATATCGCAGAACCACCCGACGCATCCACCGACGACCAATATCCCACCGAGCAGGCTGACCGAAGCACTCGTGACAAGACCGGCAAGCAACAATGTGACGCCGAAAGCCAGAACAATCGGCCAGGACGTTGGCGCAGGTAACCTCACAGTTCCAGGCTGTGACGCTTCCGCGGGTAAATCAGCTCGGGCCATTTGAGGCTTCCTTCCTTAGCGTCCAATGATGTAAACGACCGTGAACACGACGATCCAGACCACATCGACAAAGTGCCAATACAAGGAAAAGATGTCGGCGCGCTCACTGTGCTCCTGTTTAAGTTTGCCGAGGAGGGCCAAAATCATGGCGACAGCGATACAGATCAGACCCACCGTCACGTGGAAGGCGTGTAGGCCGACGAGCGAGTAATACGTCGTACCGAAGAGATTCGTGCTGATGGTCAACCCCTTTTCGAAAATGAGGTGATGCCACTCGCGGGCGGTCTCTCCCAAGAAAATGAGGCCGAGGACCATCGTGGCGAACCACCATATAGCAAAAGTGCGGACCCTGCCATTACGCAGTGCGCTAACTGCGGCATGGATCGTCAGACTACTCGAGAGAAGGCAGATGCTGGCGAAGATCGGGAGCTCCAGCACATCCTTTGGCAGCGGACCAGTCACACTTTTCCCGATATAAAAAAGATAAGCGACGACAAAAATGGTAAAGATTGCGAGTTCGGCTGCAATAAGGGAGAGCATTCCTACGCGTCCGCGCGAAGGGAGTACCCACGACTGCTCCATAGATGATGGCACTGATGAAGTGGTGCTCAAGAGGCTCTCCTCATCACTCATACTTCCAATCAGGATCTTCCGGGTGCTTGATGTCCCATAGGGGGCGCCGGCTTTTCACGACGGGAATCCTGGCAAAGTTGTACTCCACTGGAGGAGAACTCGTGGACCATTCGAGCGTCCACGCATCCCAGGGATCATTTCCAGCAGCTTTGCCCTTGAAATAAGACCAAAGCAGGTTTCCTATGAATACGAATGTTCCGGCAATCTGAAAAACCACTCCGACGGTGCAAATCAGGTTCCAGATTTCCCATCCGCGCCCGGGTTCATACGTATAAATCCTGCGCGGCATTCCCAGCAAACCTGGGACATGCATGAAATCGAACGTAAGATGGAAGCCGATAAAGAAGAGCCAGAAGTGCCATCTGCCGAGCGTTTCGTTGTACATTCTTCCGCTCATCTTGGGGAACCAATAATAGAAGGCGCCAAAGAGAGTGAAGAGGATTCCTCCGACGATGACGTAGTGGAAATGCGCAACCACGAAGTAAGAGTTGCCCAGTTGCCAGTCGAACGGCGCGGCGGAGAGCATGATTCCCGTGAGGCCCGCAATCAGAAACTGAAACAGGAACGCAATGCAGAAAAGCATGGGGGTTTTGAAAATGATCTTCCCTCCCCACATGGTCCCAATCCAATTAAAGATCTTGATACCGGTCGGAACACCGATGGCCATGGTGGTGATCGTGAAAAAACTGTTTGCGTAGGAGTTCATTCCGACCGTGAACATGTGGTGCGCCCAGACACTGAAGCCTACGAATCCAATGCAGACTGTCGCCGCAACCATCACGGGATATCCGAAGATCGGCTTGCGAGAGAACACGGGGATGATCTCGGAAGCAAACGCGAAGGCCGGAATGACTAAGACATAGACTTCCGGATGGCCGAAAATCCAAAAGAAGTGCATCCACATCACAGCGGAGCCTCCCGCCTGTGTGTCAAAGAAATGTGCGCCTAGAAAACGATCGAGCGAAAGCATTATCTGCGCCGCTGTAAGAGGAGATATGGCCAGTAGCACCATCGCGGCCATAACCAAGTTCAACCAGGCAAACAAGGGCATCTTGCCCAGCGTCATCCCGGGACAGCGCAAGCACACGATGGTCGCCAGGATGTTTACAGCCGTTCCGATGCTGCCAAATCCTGAGACGAGCAGGCCGAGAGTCCAGAAATCGGTACTGTGTCCCATTGAGAATGCGGTGGCAGTGAGTGGCGCATATGCAAACCAGCCGACGTCGGGAGCAGTCCCTGCTCCATAGAGCCCGTTGCCGCCAACGAAGCTAAAGTAGAGCAGCAACCCTCCGAAAGCAGTAAGCCAAAAGCTCCAGGCATTCAGGCGCGGAAAGGCCATATCGCGAGCGCCAATCATCAGCGGAATAAGATAATTTCCGAAGCCAAATAAGATCGGCATGGCCACGAAAAAAATCATCGTCGTGCCGTGCATCGTGAACATGCGATTGAAAACCTGGGGAGAAACGAAATGATTATGCGGAACAATGAGCTGTATCCGCATGATGGTTGCTTCGATGCCCCCAATAACAAGAAATACGAGGGCGTAGAGAATATAGAGAATTCCAAGCTTCTTATGGTCCACGGTGGTAACCCAGTCGTGGAGAATGGTGCCAATCGGTTGCGACACATCGTGAGCAGCGGTGAGCGCGATAGTTTCTGACGCCATGCGGTCTATACCCTTTCCATCATCGAAGCGTCTCGAGATAAGCGGTCACGGCGTCCAAATCCTTCTGGTTCAAATTCATCGCGGGCATCAGCGAGCCTGGTTTGATGGTTTCGGGATCGTGAATCCACAAACGAAGATTCTCGAAAGTGTTTGTTGCGGCGCCTGAGGCGATGGTGTCGCGGCTCATCAAATGAGTCAGATCAGGACCGAAGCGCCCGTCCGCCACTGTTCCAGAAACGGCATGGCAATTGATGCAAGCCGTGGTTTCAAAAATCCGCCGACCTTCTTTCGCACTTTCACTCACTTGTGCCGGTTTCGATTGTTCCTGAACCCATTTTTTAAACTGCTCTGGTGAATCAACGTAAACCCGGAGGAGCATCTTGGCGTGTTGGGTGCCGCAATACTGGGCACATTGACCGATAAAAATGCCTGGTTCATCTGGATCGATCCACATGTGGTTTTCATGGTTCGGAATCAAGTCGGTCTTTCCAGCCAGACGTGGCACCCAAAAGCTGTGGTCTGTATCGGCGGAAAGCAATGTGATGAAGGTGGGCGTTGGGTGGGACGGATCGCTAACCGGCACGTGGAGTTCATTTGCAGTGAGCACGCCAAGAGCGGGATAACGAAATTCCCACCAGAATTGATGACCGATCGCAATGACTTCGATGGCCTCTGCGGGCTTTTTGGCCTGCTGGATGCCATGAATTACTCGAGCGGTGGCAAGGAAAAGTACCAGCACAATAAGCACAGGAATCACCGTCCAGGCGAGTTCTATCTGGTTGCTGCCGTAGATTGGTGGAGGTTCACGGCCGTCATCGTTGGCACGCCTGCGGAACTTAATAACGGAATATGTGAGGAGGGAGAACACTATTACAAAAATCACAGCGCAAATGGCGAGTACGAAGAGCGAAAGATGGAAAATAGAGTGGGCCGGGGTTGACTGGGGTTTGAACATATTGGGAACTTGCGAGGGATCTTCGGAATTACCAAAAACAGGTCGCGCGGCTAGCAAATAACCAGCCAACAAGATGGCAGTCCATCGGATCTTTCTCTTATGATCTTGTCGTGGCGAATCGTGATAAATTTCTTGCAGCATCGTTTGCCCTTCAACTATGTCCGGGCCTATCGCTGTTTTCATGCTAACCCTGCGGTTCGACTCTGTATCTTTTCTCCGTCACTCAAATTTGCAGTGTGCGTTCCGATGAGAGTTTGTTTCCCCAACTCTTGCAAGAGCCAGTAGGTGACCTTTTCCGCCTGAACAAAACCTTGCAAGTGGTGATCGTTCTTTCCCACGACAACGGGGAGCCAGCTCAACCCGTGTTCGAGCATTGTCGAAGCGGCAAGCAGAGATGACTCGTCCGACGAAATCATCACCGGATCAGCAGGGAGCAACTCGCGCACTTGCACTTTCGAGGCATCCCGACGGCTGTCCACTGGAGTCGCGACAATCAATACAAGAGCGTTAGTGATATCAGTGGCGCTCAAGACGCCGATTAAGCGCTGTTGTTCATCGAGGACAAATAAGAAACCGAGGGCGTTTGCGTTTAACATGGCAAGCGCCTGGTCGAGGGTACTGTCTGGGCTGAGCGTCCGAGACGGAAGAGGCTCCAGGAAAGAAGAAAGCGGTTCCTTGCTCAATGCTTCCTTTGAAGCAGGAAAGTACTGCCACAGTGCTTGAGACCGTCGCCTCACAAGTTCCGCGAGGATACCCCTCGACGGCGCCATGGTGCCGGCCATGCGTGAGAATACGTTCCGGCTCATGGCCTGGACGCGCACCACAGAGCGCGCCCGCGTGCTCACCCCGTATGAAGGATCTTGCAGCAAAGCGGCCTCGCCGAAGAAATCTCCCGGGCCCAAGAAAGCAAAGGGTGTATTCGTTTGGTTGCTTTCCGTGCTCCGCAGGACTTCGACTTCGCCCTCTTCAATGGCGTAGAAGAAGTTTGCCGGATCTCCCTGACGGTAGATGAAGTCGCCTGGACGATAATAGGCACCGGCAAGTTGTTGAGCTTGTCCCATTCGGAGAGTTCCTAGATCGCGAGGAAAGATGAGATCCCAGCCCCAGTCGAGGCCCACTTTAATTCGGCGCGACCAGGAGGGTAATTTGAGTAGGTAAACTCCCCTCCATAGAAACCACGCCAAGAATCCGGAAATACGAAGCCCAAACATCTCCGCCACAGCCCGGCGCCCACCGATGGAGCAGAGCTGACCGAGAGGTTTGAAATAGAACGGACGAGTTGGCTCGCCTCGAAGAACTCGTACAATATTCGCGGCCACTTGGCGACCTTCCCTTTCGGCAAATTGGGCCGTGGGTGGACATGCCTCATTGTTAAAGGAGTTCGGGATGCAAGCACAATCGCCCACCGCCCAAACGTTTTGCAGGCCAATGACACGCATGTCCGCGTCCGTGACGATTCTGCCGCGCTCCTTTCGAACATCCAATCGTTCGACGATGCGTTCCGGCGTCGTGCCGATCGTACACACCACTGTAGCGGAGCGAATCAGACTGCCATCGGGAAGTCCGACACCTTCGGGGGTGGCAGCCGCGGCCTTCGTATTCAGCAGAACCTCAACGCCAACCTGTTTCATTTTCTTCAACGCGAAATCACGAAGGGAGGGACTAACTTCGGGTAGAACCTGGTTTCCACTATGGACCAGAGTGATCTTGATATCGTCTTCGGCGAAATTTCGGTAGAAGCGCGTGCTTTCTCTAATCAGGTCATTGATTTCGCCGGCTAATTCGACGCCGCTGAACCCGCCTCCGATGATGACGAACGACAAATAAAACTTCCGACGCTCAGGGCTGCCGGACGCTTCCGCCTTCTCCAGTTGTTGAATAACATGAAGGCGCAGACGCACCGCGTCGCTCATCGTCTTGAATGGGAAGGCGTGGTCACTCATTCCGGGAATCACACCCAGATTGCTGTCGGCGCCACAAGCAATCACCAGATGGTCGTAGCTTGCTCGCTGGCTTTGGCCCTGATCGTTCTGATATTCAATTTGGCCTGCCGAAGTATCCACGAGATGTATACTCTCGGTTCTGCATTCGACTCCGGGTAACATTTGCCGAAGCGTTGCCGCAGCGGAGTCCGGGTGGATAGAGGCTCCCGCAACATCAGCCAGGAGCGGGTGAAACACCATGTGGTTTTCTTTGCTGAACAGAAGAATGTGACAATCGTTTGGCGAGAGTTTAGTTCTCAGGGTTCTTGCACATTTGGCCGCGGCAAAACCGCCACCAATGATTACAATTTTTGTCTGATTCATCGCCATGCCTCCATTCGTTCTGTTGGAGGGAGCAGTAATCCTTATTTGTACGACTCAGGTTCGAACAGCCCAGCGGTTCGATTGAAGGGCACTCCTGAACACGTCCTGCGAGACGGCCTCTCTTCATACTTTGGAGCCGGTAGATAACGCCGTGAGACGCCTACATACATCAGGACAACCCATCTACTTCTGGAAGGCCACCGAAGTCACGAAACGACAATGGGGTCCGCTAGCCTCGCCCGAGACACACTTTCTAACCTGTGGTGTGAAAACAGAGTACTGTCAAAACTGACAGGCCCCCAATCACGCTGAGACACAAGGGAGTCGTTCACCGCAGTACCTACGAGGCTGGAGTTGCCTGATCGAAGCGACGTGCCCAAAGCACGACAACAGACCGTGGCCCAACCCGGTAGCTGTGGCCAGCAATGGATTGCGCTGCCTGCCATTCGACGATGTCGTATGGCGATTCCAGCGAAGTGTCGATCCAGCGGTGCCAAGGATCACTTTCTGCGAGAATAGCCTGCGGAAGTTCGAAATCGAGTGGTTCCCGGTAAGCATTGAAGACCAAATAGCAGACAATTCCTTCTTTCTCCAAATCCGCGCTGAACGCTACACTGTGCGAATGGTCGCCCCAGTCTGGCTGGGCGAGTTTCACCCCATGCCACCCTTTATTGGCTTGCCCGATCAACTGCGACAGGGTGAGACGCTGGCTCTCTGGATCTTTGTTCCGCAACAATCTTCTTGCGATCAACAGCCGCACGAAGCGAAGCACATCCGCATGCTTCCGGATGAGAGTCCAATCGAACCAGCTAGTCTCGTTGTCTTGGCAGTAGGCGTTGTTATTGCCGTGCTGAGTATGGCGAATTTCATCTCCCATCAGAATCATGGGCACACCCAGCGAGAGCATCGTGACAGTAAGAAAGTTCTTTATTTGGCGATTGCGCAATTTCTCGATCGCCGGATCATCGGTCGGCCCTTCGACGCCGCAATTCCAGCTGCGGTTATCGTTGGAACCATCGCGGTTTTCTTCGTTGTTGGCCTCGTTATGCTTCTGATCGTAGGAGACAAGGTCGTTCAGCGTGAAGCCGTCATGACACGTCACGAAGTTCACGCTCTGTTCAGCCTCTCGCTCTTTGTGACGGTAGAGATCGTGGCTGCCGAGATAACGGTCCGCAAATTGACGCAACGAACCAGTATCGCCTCGCCAGAAGTTTCGGACGTCATCGCGGAACCGACCATTCCATTCTTTCCAGCTATCCCCGATGAAACTACCTACCTGGTAGAGGCCCGCGGCATCCCACGCTTCGGCAATCATCTTTGCCCCGGCAAGCGAAGGATCGGATTCGATATCCCAGAGAACTGGGGGATTCGACATAACAGCTCCCGAAGAATCGCGCGCGAGGATGGAAGCGAGATCGAAGCGGAAACCGTCTACGTGCATCTCTTCAACCCAATAGCGGAGACTATCCACGATCATGCGGCGCACGATGGGATGATTTGCATTCAGCGTATTACCAGTACCGCTGTAATTGGCATAACGCGAACGGTCTTGCTCCAGAACGTAGTAAACGCTGTTGTCGATGCCCTTGAAACTTTGCGTTGGTCCGTTGTGATCCCCCTCAGCCGTATGGTTGAAGACAACATCGAGAATGACCTCGATGCCGGCACAGTGTAGCGCCTTGACCATGTCGCGAAACTCATCGATTGGGCCGAGCGTGTCTTGGCGCGAGCTATACGCCTGATGGGGCGCGAAGAACGAAACCGGTGCGTAGCCCCAGTAATTGACCTTCCCTGGCGGACAATCCTGGGGGTCGAACTGAAATACAGGCAGCAATTCGACGGCTGTTACGCCAAGTTGTTGCAGGTATGAGATCTTTTCGATCAGACCTTGGAATGTGCCGCGTGTCTGCTCCCCGACGCCGGAATTCGGGTGACGTGTGAAACCTCGGACATGCATTTCGTAAACGATGGTCCGCGAGGAAGCCCTCTTCAGCGGCCGGTCACCCTCCCAATTGTAGAGGCGCGAATCCACTACAATGCTCTTCATGGCTACCGCGGCGTTGTCGCCCCCTGCGGCGGCCGCATCGCGACTATAGTTCCTTGGGACAGCCACCCCACGGCCATATGGGTCGAGCAGGACTTTGGCAGCATCAAACCGCATCCCCCTAGGGGGATCGGACGGTCCGTGAACCCGATATCCGTAGATTTGCCCCGACTGCACACCGGGAACGTAAACATGCCAGTAGTGGTATGCGCGATTGGTTAAAGGATCGATGGCAATCACACGAGAAGGGTGCGCATCCTCCGGTCGATCGAAAAAGAGCAGCTCCACCTGAGAGGCGTGGCGCGAGAAAACGCTGAAATTGGCGCCGCCGTGACTTACCGCGGCACCGAGTGGAGAGCTTTCGCTTACATTCTCACTGGTTTTCATGCGGCTCAGTTTTTAGGCTTACCATGGCTGTCTGGCATGAAACCTTCGTCCAAGCCCATCAGAATCTGGGCGATCAGCCCAGTCCAGCCGGTCTGGTGACTGGCTCCGCAGCCGCGGCCGGTGTCGCCATGGAAATACTCATAGAATGGAATCAGATCGCGCCAATGCGGATCTGAATCGAACAGTGAGCACGAACCGAACACTGGACGGTTACTCTGCTTGTCTGTCAGGAAAATGTTGGCAAGACGCCGCGAAAGCTCTTCAGCGACCTGGTCTAAGTTCATCATCTTGCCCGAGCCTGTAGGGCACTCCACTTGGAACGAGTCCCCGTAATACAAGTGATACTGCTTCAGGGCCATCAGGATAAGAAAATTCATAGGGATCCAGATGGGGCCGCGCCAGTTGGAATTGCCGCCGAAGAGGTTGGTCCTAGACTCTCCCGGCTCATAGTCCAATCGATACTCCTGACCGGCTAGGTTGAGGATCAGTGGGTGATCCTTGTGATAGCGCGAGACTGCCCGCACGCCATACGGTGAAAGAAACTCGTTTTCGTCCAGCATGTAAGCCAACATACGCCGCAGTTGATCCGGCCGCACTAAGCCCAAGATCAAGGAATTGTTGCCGCCGGGTACTACCATCGGCTCGATGGAGTCCATAAGATCGGGGCGATGCTTTATGAACCACTCGCGGCGGCGCTGGAAATCCGGGTAGCGATCGAACGTGTCGGCGGGCACCGTAGTTGTCCCAAACATAGGAACGAAGCCCACCATTGTGCGGGCTCGCACCGGGAATGGATCATGATGTCGAGAGATTAGGTGGTCGTAGAAAAATCCATCCTTCTCATCCCAAAGCGAGTTCTTTGGGTCCTTCCGATTGTTCATGGAATTGGCGATGTAAACGTAGTGCTCCCAGAACTTGCTCGCGAGGTCCTCGTAAATGGGGTTCCTTTCCGCCAGCAGAAGAGCGGTTGACAGCATGCTTTTCGCGAACGCCGCCATCCAGCTTGTTCCATCCGCCTGCCCCAGAAGATATCCAGGCGGGAGATTGTCACGATCGAACGCACCAATGTTATCCATCCCCAGGAAGCCGCCTTGAAAGATGTTCTTGCCAAAAGCGTCCTTCCGGTTCACCCACCATGTGAAGTTGAGGAGCATTTTCTGAAAGACGCGCTCCAGAAATGCATAGTCGGCTATGCCGACGCGCTGGCGGTCAATTTCAAAGACGGCTCTTGCCGCCAGAGCCAGAACCGGCGGATTCACGCTGTTAAAATCCCACTCATACGCGGGAATCTGTCCATTGGGGTGCATGTACCACTCACGCATCATTAGTAGAATCTGCCCTTTGGCAAAATGCGGGTCCACTTGGGCCAGAGCCACGCAATGGAATCCAAGATCCCAGGAAGCAAACCAAGGAAACTCCCATTTGTCAGGCATGGTGATCACATCACGCGTAAAAAGGTGCTTCCAATCGTGATTGCGCCCGTGCCAACGCTCTTGCGGAGGCACTGAATGGCCTGGATCTCCTTCCAACCAGTCGCTGACAACGTAGTGGTAATACTGCTTCGACCAGAGCATTCCAGCGAAAGCCTGGCGCGATACGAGCATGGCATCCTTTGAGAGTTTCTTCGGCAGAACTGCGTCGTAGAAGTCATCCGCTTCTTTGTGGCGCTCCTTCAGCAGAGAACCGAAGTCCGCAAACGGCGCTTGGAGCGGATTGGCGTGACGCGTCGATGCCAGGCGCAGGTCAATGGTGATGATTTCACCGGAGTCGATTGTGCGAGTGTAGCGTGCGGCCGCCTTCGTGCCAACAGCGGCCGGGTTCACAACCTCGGGCTGGCCCTTCACCAAATACTGATTAAATGCGTCCTTCACATATGGCGTCGGAGATGGAATTCCCCACAGTCGCTCGCTATTGCTCTCGTTCTCGGTGAACAGCACGTCGTCAGCATCGGAACAGTACATGGCGTACTCGCCCAGATACCAGTGCGTCGCAATCAGTGTGCTTACCCTGTCCTGACGTTGCCGGCCATTTGTCCGCAACTCAATCGTTGGACGACGATTATCGTAGCCCCAGCTCCAGGTATTGCGAAACCACAGCGTCGGTAATATGTGAATCTCCGCAGGTTCCGGACCGCGGTTACTGACAAGGATGCGAACCAACAGATCTTCTGCATCGGCCTTGGCGTATTCCACCACCACGTCAAAGTAGCGGCCCTGGTCGAAGATTCCTGTGTCTACAAGCTCATATTCGTCATCAGGTTTATTTCGTTTCCGGTTCCCCTCAAGTAGCTGATCATAGGGGTAAGCGGCCTGAGGATATTTGTAGAGATACTTCATGTAGGAGTGGGTCGGGGTGCTATCCAGGTAAGAATAGTATTCCTTGACGTCTTCGCCGTGGTTGCCTTCGGGGCCGGTCAGGCCAAACAACCGTTCCTTCAGGAACGGATCACGACCGTTCCAAAGAGCCAGAGCAAAACACAGATACTGGTGACGGTCACAAATGCCAGCCAGGCCGTCCCCGTTCCAGCGATAGGCACGTGACCGAGCGTGGTCGTGAGGAAAGTAGCTCCAAGCCGCACCGTCAGAGCTGTAGTCCTCTCGCACTGTGCCCCAAGCACGCTCGGAGAGAAAGGGACCCCAACGATTCCAGTGACCTTTTTTCCCTTTGATCATCGCCAAGCGAGCGCCTTCACGGGTGTCGTAGATGCTCATTTGGAGATCCTCGGCGTAGCTTCATGGAGAATCGTTAGCCTAGCTTCTTGCGAGCGCATTGCCGGCAATTTTGAGGACGGCGCCTTCTGAGAACGTTGCGTCTCGGTTGGCTTGGACGAATTCGTGAGGTGGGGATCATTTCGCATCCAGCACTGCCTTTGCCGCAGCCACTACCTGGTCGGGCTCAAAGCCAAACTTCTTTTGCAATTCTTTAAGGGGAGCTGAAGCCCCGAACGTTTTCATACAATTGAGTCGGCCTGGCCTGCTTGCGTAACGCTCCCATCCAAAGCTTGAGGCCTGTTCCACGACCACGCGCGCCTTGATGGCAGGTGGCAGGACGGTGTCTTGGTATTCCTGCGATTGATGCTCGAAAATTTCCCAGGAAGGGATAGAGACCACTCGTGAACGAATGCCCTCAGCAAGCAACTTTTCATGGGCTTCCACGGCGAGACTGACTTCACTGCCAGAGGCAATCAGGATCACTTCAGGATTTCCACCCGGCGAATCCGCGAGAACGTAAGCACCGCGTGCGAGACCGGACGCTGAGGCATATTTTGTCCGATCCAGAGTTGGCAGCGGCTGCCGGGACAGTGCCAGGATGGCTGGTTCGTGGCGGAGTTCCATGATGTAGCGATAAGCTTCGACAACCTCATTGGCGTCCGCCGGTCGAATGGTGATCAGGCCAGGGATCGCACGGAAGGAAGCGAGGTGCTCCACGGGCTGGTGGGTCGGACCGTCCTCGCCATCACTCATTGCTTCATGAGTGAAAACGAAAATAGTGGGCAACTCCATGAGGGCAGAGAGGCGAATGGCGGGCCGCGCGTAATCGCTGAAAATAAAGAAGGTCGCGCCGAAGGCTCTAAGCTTTGAAAGAGAAAGGCCGTTTACGATGGCCGCCATGGCATGCTCACGAATGCCGAAATGCAAGTTCTTGCCGCCCGGGGTATCCGCCTGAAGACTTCCCGCCCCCTCATAGGTCAGCGTGGTTTTGTTTGAAGGGCCAAGATCCGCGGATCCTCCGAGAAACCAGGGGATGCTTTGCGCGAGAACGTTCAGAACTTTGCTGGAGGCATCTCGCCCCGCAATGCCCTTGGGGTCTGCTGGAAAAACGGGAAGGTTGTGGTTCCACCCAGCTGGGAGTTCTCGCCGCTGCATGAGTTCAACCTCATTGGCGAGTTCGGGATAATTGGTGCGATATTGATTGAAAAGTTCGGTCCACTCACGGTGGGCTTGTGCACCTCGAGCGCCGACGCCAGCCGTAAAATGATCATAGACGCCATCGGGGACGAGGAATTTAGCGTCCTCCGGCCAACCGTATCTGCGTTTGGTGAGACGGATCTCCTCTTCGCCAAGCGGTTCACCGTGGGCCGAGGCAGTGTCCTGTTTGTTCGGAGAACCATACCCAATGTGACTATCCAAGACGATGAAAGTGGGGCGACCCTTGGTCTTTCGGAAGACATCAAAGGCGTGCTCGATGCGATCAATGTCGTTGGCGTCCCCCACACTTAAAACGTTCCACCCATACGCCAGGAATCTGGCGGGGACATCCTCTGTGAAGGTGATGTTCGTATTTCCCTCAATGGTGATGCGGTTGTTGTCGTAAATCCAGCAAAGATTGTCTAGACCCAGATGGCCGGCCAGGGACGCTGCCTCAGAGGAAATGCCCTCCATCATGCAGCCATCACCGCAGACAGCATAAATGTTGTAGTCGAAAATTTCGAAGCCGGGCCGATTGTAGTGGCTGGCGAGCCATTTCTGAGCGATGGCCATGCCCACGCTTGTCGCGACGCCTTGCCCTAGAGGACCACTAGTGGTTTCGACTCCTGAGACCCAACGATATTCGGGGTGCCCAGGAGCCTTGCTGTCGAGCTGGCGGAATCGGCGAATGTCGTCGAGAGTCACTGAGGGTTGACCAAGTCTTTCATAGTCGGCATTGACCGCTTGAGTCTGCGTGAGGTGGAGAATGGACCAGAGCAACATCGAAGCGTGGCCATTGGAGAGCACGAAGCGATCGCGATTAGGCCAGATGGGATCCTGTGGATCGAAACGCATAACCCGATTCCACAGGGTGTACACCAGGGGCGCGAGTGCCATAGGAGTGCCGGGGTGTCCTGATTTGGCCTGCTGGACTGCGTCAATTGAAAGAGTCCGAATAGTATTGATGGCTAATTGGGCGGCATTTACATCCATGGTCGCTTTGGTGGCTGTTACGGAACTCATGAATATCTCCTTTGTATTTTGCGATCTGCTTACTGACCAATCGAGGGAATCACGACTTCTGCGTTGACATCGGTCCTCTAGAGTTCAAGTTCTCGAGCCAGAAGCGCGACCAGGCGGGAGTCCGGCCAGCTGAGCCCCTTTATGCTGAAGCACTTGTTCCTTGATGCTTGCTCTGCTCCTGCTCTTGCAGTGAAGCCACTTTTGCCAAGCGCCGTAGGTGCCGCTCGGCTTGACTGTAGTCGGCCGCAAGAAACGTTTGGACTAGATCCCAAGCGACGGACGGCCCCACCGTCCTTCCGCCCATACAGATAATGTTCATGTGGTCGTCTTCGACACCTTGTTTGGCAGAGAAATGGTCATGCACCAGACCGGCGCGAATACCTAGGACTTTGTTGGCACAAACGGAAGCGCCGACGCCGCTTCCGCAGATGGCAACGCCGCGTTCGACAGTGCCCGCCACTATGGCCCTGGCAAGGGGGATAACGAAGTCCGGATAGTCGTCACCGGGGTTCAGGCTGTGCGCACCGAAATCGACGACCTCATGCCCCGCCTCACGAAGCTGTGCGACAAACTCCTCCTTCAAACCGAACCCGCCGTGATCCGTGGCGATCCCAACCCGCATGTTTTCTCCTCTTATCGGACTCAACTGAAGATCTCGTTATACGCACTAGCTCGTCCAACCGTAGACTTGCCGACCTGTGCCTCGATGACGTCATGGCGTCTCCCAATTCATTTCCGGGGGCAATTGCCTGTGATTAAAGAGCACTAAAATTGGGTCCAGCACGTGCGAGAATTCTTAGCTTGCTGGCGTGGCCGCGCTGCTTTTACCTTCGGACGCAACCTCCACTCCTGCCGCCGCGCTGTCGGCCAGCACCAGTGCGTTTTGCGAACAAACTCGCCCCGCCGGAATCGAGGTATCGGCGTTGCCAAGGCGAGTGAGCATTTCAGCCTTTTCACCTCCGGTTACCACCCAAAGGATATGTCGAGCACGATTGATGAGGGGATACGTCAATGTCATCCGACGTCTTCCTTGGTAGATCCCGGTCAAGGAGACATCTGCGTTAGTGATTTCGAGGACGGGATCTCCGGGAACCAGCGAAGCGGTGTGGCCGTCGGGGCCAAGTCCTAAATGAACGAGATCGAGCACCGCGGGCGAGCCAGCGATCTCATTGAGAGTCTGTGCGTACTGCTTGGCAGCGGCCTCCAGATCCGATGATTCCACGAGCATGGCGTGGATCTGCTGAGGCCGGAGAGGGACAGCATCAAGCAAGCTGGCTTGCAAGTGGGTAAGGTTTCTATCCGAATGACCCGCAGGAGCCACCCGCTCGTCAACTTGAACTATATGCACAGCCTCCCAGGGAACTATTTCGTTCGCGAGCGCACGCAACATTATCCACGGGGTGTGGCCGCCACTGACGGCTAGGACGAAGCGGCCCCGAAGAGCGGTCGCCGAACGTGCATCCGCAGCGATGAGAGCTGCAGCCCTACGTGCAACCGATTCAGCATCAGTGAGCACTTCAACTTTCAAGGCAGGTCTCCCATTCCGATCTCTCGCCAAAACTCACTTCCACCGCGCGCTGTGCCAGCATTAAAAACCAGCTGACGGCGACGAGGTCGCTGATCACGCCGCGTGTACCGCAGAAGCAACAGGCGTTTCCGCCGCGATTTCCGGGTTTTGCCAACCACCCTCCGGCGCAACTTTTTGATCTGCCTCAGTTGGTCCCCAGGTGGCCGGCTCGTATTCGTATACGGGCGTGATCTTTTTCAAGATCGGATCGACAACCCTCCACGCCTCTTCCACGTAATCCTGTCGAGCAAATAATGTGGCATCTCCTTCCATCGCGTCTCCCAGCACTCGTTCGTATGCATCCATCTCATCCGGCTGGGGATGACGACTTGCCAGCATCTCCGCTGATTGGCCGATCATCTCCTCCCCGGGGGCCATAATCGTCATTCCCATGGCGATAGTCACGTCAGGGCTGATTCGGAATCGCAGGTGGTTGCGCATCAAAGCGCTGTCACTTATTGCCATGGGAGGCAAACGCAAGCGGGCAACGACCTCAGTGCACGTCACTGGAAGTGATTTCCCTGCTCGAATGTAGAAAGGGACACCTTTCCAACGCCACGAATTGATGAAGACCCGCAAGGCCGCAAACGTCTCAACTTTTGAGTCCTGCGCCACTCCTGGCTCTTTCCGATAGCCGCGGAACTGACCGCGGACAAGGTCTTTCTCTTCCAACGTTTGGATGGCCTTCAGCACTTTGACTTTTTCGTCCCGAATAGATTCGCTGTCTGTCCGCACAGGAGGTTCCATAGCCAGGTTGCAGAGGACCTGAAAAAGGTGATTCTGGACGACATCGCGGATGGTACCAGTCTGATCATAAAAGGCACCGCGGCCCTGAATGCCGAAATTTTCCGCCATGGTGATCTGCACGCTCTCAATGTGATTGCGGTTCCAGAACGATTCCATGAAGGAATTAGCGAAGCGGAAAATCACCATGTTACGTACCGGCCGCTTCCCAAGATAATGATCAATGCGAAAGACATCTTTCTCGGCAAAAGTGCCGAGCAGAATCTTATTGAGGCTGCGTGCTGAAGCGAGATCGCCCCCGAAAGGCTTTTCGACAATGACGCGGGCACCCTTTGCGCTGCCTGACGTTTCAAGATGCTCCACAACCGGCCCGAAAAGCGCAGGTGGGATCGCCAGGTAATGCGCAGGATGCTGAGATTCCTTTAGTTCCTTGCGCAGGGCCTGGAAGGTCACAGGATCCGCGTAGTCGCCGTCCACATAGCGCAGCAGACGGCTCAGTTTTTCGAAAGCTGTGGAGTCGAGTCCCCCGTGTTTCTCAAGACTGTCTTTTGCCCGAGCCCGAAGCTGATCGACGTTCCAACCAGCCTTTGCTATACCGATGACGGGTACATTGAGGTGGCCACGCTTAATCATGGCTTGTAGCGCCGGAAAGATTTTCTTGTACGCCAGATCGCCGGTGGCACCGAAGAAGACAAGAGCGTCCGAATTGACATTTTCCATAGTTCATCTCCTTCAAGCAGCGTGGCCTTTGGTAGTAGCTTTCTCGAGATGACCGCCGAATTCATAGCGCATCGCCGACAGGAGCTTATTTGCAAAGTCGGCTTCGCCGCGAGAACTGAAACGCTCGTAAAGCGCCGCAGTCAGCACATGTGCTGGGACAGCCTCATCAATGGCGGCATTGATTGTCCACCGGCCTTCGCCTGAGTCGGAGACGCGACCAGCGAACTTCGCGAGGGCAGGGTCCTCAATGAGTGCGGAGGCCGTCAAATCGAGCAGCCAGGAAGCGATGACACTGCCGCGGCGCCATACTTCGGCGATGTCCGCCAGATGGAGATCGTACTGATAGTGTTCCGGGTTACGCAGAGGCGTCGTCTCGGCGTCGATTTCGTGAGTCTGCTTTCCGACGTTGGCAGACCGGAGGATGCCCAAACCCTCGGCATAGGAAGCCATGATTCCGTACTCAATGCCGTTGTGAACCATCTTCACAAAATGGCCGGCGCCGTTTGGTCCGCAATGCAGGTAACCCTGCTCGGACGTCCCATCGGCTTTTTCGCGCCCTGGAGTGCGCTGAATGTCGCCGACACCGGGTGCGAGAGTAGCGAAGACCGGATCGAGGTGTTTGACGACCTGCGTTTCGCCGCCAATCATCATGCAGTAACCACGCTCTAAACCCCACACTCCACCACTCGTACCGACATCCACGTAGTGGATCTTCTTTGTCGCGAGCTCTTTGGCACGTCGAATGTCATCCACGTAACAGGAATTCCCGCCATCAATAAGGATATCGTTTGCCTCTAAATGAGGCAGGATGCCCGCAATAGTTTTGTCCACGACAGCCGCTGGCACCATCAACCAAATGGCACGCGGCTTTTCGAGTTTCTTGACGAACTCCAGTAGTGACGAAGCACCCACCGCCTTTTCCGCAACGAGCTCGTCCACTGCCTTCGGCGACATGTCGAAGACCACGCAGTTGTGGCCGACTTTGAGAAGCCGCCGAACCATGTTTGCTCCCATTCTTCCAAGTCCAACCATTCCAAGTTGCATAAATGCCTCCTTCGCTGTTCTCGATTTCTAAATTCGCTGACTTTGCATTTCTTAGGTAGATCTGGCTCGCAACCAGTTAATTGCGGCAGTCGTTCCTTTGCCTTCGCCGACAATTACCGATTCCGCCCCCAAAACGGTGGTTCCTGCTTCGACATCTAATCGAGCGGTTGAACTCGCCTCACGCCGCGCGAGCCCTAGTGGCGTGGGCTTTCTCGAAAATGTTCACAAACTCGCGGTAGCGACGAGCCACTTCAGCGACGGCGTCTTCCCGCGTAATCTTCTTGGCCAGCCACGCCACAAGCGGCTCCCAAAAATCGGTCCTGCCCACGGCAAAGCCCACAAATCCCGGAACTGACGCCGCCGTCGCCAACCATTCGCTCACTTTCTTGTCATCCTCGCCGCGGCCGAGGATGATGCAGCCGACATCGTCTCGCCCATCCCGGCGCGCTACCGACACAACCTTTTCGCAATCTTGGCGTCGATCGAGTCCCTCAATCTTCCAAACGTCAGGCTCAACCTGGGCCTCCTGAAGGTCCTGGATTGCCTGGACCATCAGGGAAGGACGAAGATCGAGGTCGTAAGCCTTCTTGTCGCCTTTGAATTCGTCGAGCTGAGATTTTTCCGCCGGCACCAGTAACTCGAACATAAACAAGCTCTGACTATTTCCGTGGAGGTAATCCGATAGTCGTTTGAGGCGCGCCGACTGGCGGCGATTCAGCGCTTGGTCACCTTCCGGGTTGTAGCGCACCAAAACCTTGCAAAAGGTAGGATGGAATAATTCGATATGTGCGGCAAAATCATCTCCGTATTCGAAATCGAACTCTTCTTGCCCGCTCTTCTCGGCGGGGCATGCCGTAGCAAAGCCACGCGCTGATGCATCGTGGAGGATTGCGGCACCGAATTGTTCGTCTACGAGAATGCCGGCTTTTTCCTTAGCGACCCCGTTGGCAATAGCGGCGACGAAGCCGTCATAGATCACTCGCTTAGCGGCAGCGATTTGCGTTGTCTGATCCGGGGTGAGTACACCTTCCCAACCGAACATTTTGGTCTCAAACGAGCCGCGATGGTCGAAGGGCAGGATATACAGAGGCTTGTTATAACCGCGAGTCATGGGAGGACTCCTTCATTTTGCGGTAGCGCCGGATCACGTTGTTCGTGGAACTGTCATGTGCGAGCTTCGGTTGCGATTCGCTTTCAATCTCTGGGATGATTCGCTGGGCCAAGACCTTGCCGAGCTCGACTCCCCATTGATCGAATGAGTCGATGTCCCAAATGGTTCCCTGGGTAAAGACGGAGTGCTCATACAACGCAACAAGTTTCCCAAGTAGTGCAGGCGTAAGCTTTTCGGCAAGGATTGTGTTTGACGGACGGTTACCCTCGAAGACCCGATGAGGGACGAGCCAATCGGGAGTTCCCTCGGCCTTCACCTGCTCCGGGGTTTTGCCAAATGCTAGCGCTTCGGTCTGCGCACAGACATTCGCCAGGAGCATGTCGTGGTGCCTGCCAAGAGGATTGAGCGATTGTGCGAATGCAATAAAATCACAAGGGATTAGCCTAGTTCCCTGATGGATCAACTGGTAGAAGGAGTGCTGCCCGTTGGTTCCAGGCTCACCCCAATAAATCGGTCCAGTCTGGTGGTCGACCGCAGTCCCGTTCAGCGAGACGTGTTTACCGTTGCTCTCCATGGTCAACTGTTGCAAATAGGCGGGGAATCGCTTGAGGTACTGTTCGTAGGGAAAGACTGCGACGGTCTGTGCGCCAAAGAAATCGTTGTACCAGACTCCAAACAATCCCATGAGGACCGGTAGGTTTTGTTCGAGCGGGGCGGTGCGGAAGTGCTCATCCATCTCGTGAAAACCGTCCAGCATGGAGCGGAAATTGTCCGGGCCAACGGCTAGCATTGTTGAGAGCCCGATCGCCGAGTCCATGGAATATCGCCCGCCGACCCAATCCCAAAATCCGAACATGTTCGCGGTATCGATCCCGAACTTCGCGACTTCCGAAGCGTTTGTTGAGACGGCAACAAAATGTTTAGCGACTGACTTTTCGTCACCTTCAAGGCCAGCGAGTGACCAAGCGCGAGCCGTATGGGCGTTGGTCATTGTCTCGAGCGTGGTAAAGGTCTTCGAAGAAACAATGAAAAGGGTCTCCGATGGATTCAAGCCGTGAACGGCTTCTGCGAAGTCTGTGCCATCGATGTTGGAGACAAAACGAAACGTCAAGGCGCGCTCGCTGTAATGCTTGAGCGCCTCGTAGGCCATCACGGGTCCGAGGTCGGAACCGCCGATGCCGATATTGACGATGTTGCGAATGCGCTTACCCGTGTGGCCCAGCCAGATGCCGGTTCGAACGCGATTCGAGAAGTCCGCCATTTTGTCGAGTACAGCGTGCACTTCAGGTACGACGTTCGTTCCGTCAACGACGATGGATGCTCCTTTGGGGGCGCGGAGAGCCACGTGAAGGACGGCTCGATGCTCTGTGATATTGATTTTGTCCCCGCGGAACATAGCTTCAATCCGGTCTCGAAGGCCGGATTCCTCGGCCAGTTGGATGAGGAGCTTGAGCGTCTCGTCCGTGATTCGGTTCTTCGAGTAATCCAAGAACAGCCCTGCGGCCTCCGCTGTCATGCGCTCGCCGCGCTTCAGGTCCTCTGCAAAGAGGTGACGGAGGTGCAACTCTTTGACTTTGCTGTGATGAGCTTGGAGAGCTTTCCATGCTTTGCGTTGGGTCAGCGGTTCAATACCCACTCGTTTGGTGACTGGTGTTGTGCCTGTTGCCATACTCGCGCTCCTTCTGCTTCCCTTTGGCTATTTAGGTCGGCCATTACCGCGCGTCGAGGGCCGGCCATCCTTTGCGTCTTCCCAGAGTCGAAAACCGCCGAGGAATGCGTTGGAGTTGTCTCCTCTGCGGCAACCAGGAGGGAGGTCTTTCAGTTTCTTTACATTGCCACCCCCAAGCACCACGTCGTCGGGATGGAAAGCTTTGAACAGTCTGGCCACTCCAAAAGCCACAGTGCGCTTCCATTTCTTCTTGCCCAAACGCTTCAATCCGCGGATGCCGAGGTAGTCTTCGTAGGTTCCATTCTTATAGGAAAGGTGGCCAAGTTCCATCGGCACCACAATGCCTTGATCGACAAGAGCGGCGCCCAGACCGGTTCCAAAACCCAGGAAGAGCATCAACCCCTTCTTGTAACTCCCAAGGGCCTGCATGGCGGCATCATTCATGATCTTCACCGGAAGCCCGAATGCAGCTTTGAAATCAAAACCGACCCAAGCGCGTCCCAGGTTATGCGGTTCAGTGGCCGGCTTGCCATTCTGAACCAACCCCGGATAGCCGATCGCCACGACGTCATACTTCCAATCACCGGCGATCTGCTTGACCCCTGCAACCATCTGTTTAGGTGTCATTTTCCGTCCCGATGGAAACTTTCTGGGCTCCGTTTGTCCGGTGGCAAGAACCTTGACGTTGGTCCCTCCGACATCAACGACAAGCACGTTCATGGGATGACCTCTCTATTCAAATGGAACTCCGAAGTTTCGTATTTCAATTCTGCTGCGAGAAGCCTCGCAACATTCAATGGCTTGCGGCCTTCTTGAGCACATCGGTCTTGGACGAGGTCACAGCCATCAACTCATTCCAGGAATTGACGAATGACTTCGCACCTTCGTCCTGAAGGTGAGCAGCCAGGGCATCGACGTCTATGCCCTCCTTGGCGAACTGCGCTAAGACTTCTTCGCAGTCCCCACCGTCGGCCGCCAGGATCGATCCGAGTTCTGTGTGATTCGCCAGTGCTTTCAAAGTGGCCTCTGGCATCGTGTTCACTGTGAAAGGTGCAGCGAGGGCCTTTACATAAAGGATGTCGGACGCCGAAGGATCTTTGGTACCTGTGCTGGCCCACAATAGTCTTTGCGGGTAGGCTCCGGCATTGTAGACACGCTGCCAACGCGAGGAGCCCAACAGTTCACGGCAAGCCTTGTATGTGCGTTCAGCGATAGCGATGCCAAGGCGATTGTTGAGTTCGGCGGGGACTTTACCTTTCACTGCGCCATCCCAACGGCTGACAAACACGGAGGCAACGGAGCCGACATTGGGCTTAAGCCCCGCGTCAATGCGCCGCTCTATTCCGCGAAGGAACGCCTCGGCAGCCGCGAGGTAATGCTCACGTGAGAACAAGAGCGTCACATTAATGGGCACACCTGCAAAGATCGCCTCCTCAATGGCGGGCAGGCCTTCTTTGGTGCCAGGTATTTTGATAAACAGATTTGGCCTCGCAGCCCTGGCATGCAGATCTTTGGCGGCAGCAAGAGTGCTGGCTGTGTCGTAAGCCAGAAGGGGCGAGACTTCGAGCGATACCCAGCCATCCACGCCGTTTGTCCGATCGTAAATTGGCCGAAACAAATCGGCTGCCGCGGTGAGATCTTCCATCGCCAGCTCGAAGAACAATTTCTCGCCTGACAAGCCCGTCTTAAGTTTTTCGCGGATCGAGTTGTCGTAGGCCGTGCTGTTCTTGATGGCGTTGTCAAAAATCGTAGGGTTGGACGTAAGCCCCGTCACCGACAGTTCGGCGACATAGCGATCGAGCGTTCCGCTGCGGAGCAAATCGCGGGTGATATTGTCGAGCCAAATGCTCTGGCCTAAGTTGTGAAGCAGTTGTGTGGCTTTCATCGCATCTCCTCGATCCTACGTTCGAAGCAAGGTAAGGCCTGCTTGGATATGCTAGGCACATGAATTACCTTTGCCCTAAGTGTTGCCGCAATGCGGAGGAGCATCAGATCGGGCGTTATCCCATCGCGGGGAATTCCAGCGGGAACGCCCAGTACGGGGCAATCCGGCAGTCCGTTTTCAAAGATCTTGCCCCTGAGAATCAGATGCCGCAGCGATTCAGCCAGAAAAGTGGAGCAAAGATAGGCCCATCTTCCAGCGAGCGCATCCTAAAGATGTTGTTTTTTCTTGGCTACTGTCAAAAATGACAGCAAGGAAGAGGCGATAAGCTGCTGCAAGAGATACAGATTGATATGGCGGGACTTTCAAGTTGCAAATTGCAAAAACAGTTCAGCGAAGTCTATTTGGCGGTTACGCTTCTGGCCCGGCTCCTGCCCTCATCTTTCTCTCACGCTGTGAAATTCGCTCACTATCCATCTCAACGTCCACGTGATGGGTGTCATTCCAAAATCGGATCACAGGTCGGGAGAGATCCTGTTCGTAGCCCAACGCGCTCAGGCTCGCGGTACTCAACATGAAATATCTGCTATTTGCCGTTGGTTGCAGCCCCAGCCAGCGAGCGGCTAACACCCGGAGGAAATGTCCGCTCGAAAAAAGTAGCACGTCCTGCCGAATCGCGCGCACTCGGTTCACCACCCGATCTGCTCGAGCAGAAATCTGCTCCGGTGATTCCCCGCCGGGACATCCGTCTCGAAAGAGGTTCCAATCCGGACGTTCTGCATGGATTTCGGCGCTGCGACGACCTTCGAACTGGCCGTAGTCCCATTCCACGAGGTCCCGATCGATCTCAGCCACCGATCCAAATCCAGCCAGTTCGCAGGTCCGGCGTGCACGCTGCAAGGGACTGGTGAATACGTTCGCGAACGGCAACCCTTGCAGGCGTTGTGCCAACCGGCGGGCTGTGCGCTGTCCGCTTTCGGTCAGCGGCAGGTCGGTGAGTCCTGTATGCTGGCCCGTAAGACTCCAAGCGGTTTCGCCGTGCCTGGCTAGATAAATGATGGGCAATTCGTCGCTCATGGCATAACTCCTGTTGCAACGGCATGGCCCGCTAACGCGGTCTTGTTCACAGTCTTCCCCACTGTCAACCAACTTATCGCGAAGGGCTCGATTTCAGAATTCATGCGGCAGGGGGTTGGGGGCGATTTCCGCAAAGTCCTCTGTCGCCCCCGTCTGTCGGTGGACTTAAAATTGCGAACCGGTTCTGCGCCCGAACCATGCAAGCAGATGCAATCGAGCTTCCCGTCTGCATCACGAAATTGCTGGGGTCAGGACCACAAATCATGAAGATCTTTACAATAATGTCTTCAGCGAGCTGTTTCAGCGCCATCGCCCGTCGTGTAATCTGGGTCATGCATTCCGCAGTCTCGGACGGCTCGGGAATGATCGGCCCCTGTAACGTGACCAGCGGGCCCCCATAGGTGTGGATCTCTTTAAACACCCTCAGGACGCGATGGGTCACGCTTCTGTCTCGAGCTTTCTACGTCTGACCGGGTCACTCGCACATAGAAAGTGCAGCGCTGGCAGACGCGCCATATCCTTGTTCCAACCGGAATTGTAGAGGCCGTCACAACGAGAGGACCATTGTCAGAAATGACAGGAACGCCCCCAGGGCATCGTCCTATTTTCGACTCCTAGCTTTTACAGAAATCGTGCTGTTCACTGCGATGCGGAAATTACTATTGCTTGCACCGAAGCCTGCGAAAACTTTGAGCGATGTTACATACCCTAATCGAACGAATTGCGGCCAACATCCAGCTGACTGTGATGGCCGGGAACGAACGCGCCCGCAGCGATTACGCTGCTAAAATTCGTCTGGGCAAGACTAAACGTGCCCTCGAACAGCTCATCCATTCGCTTAACCAAGAATTCCGATGGTTGCAGCAGCGGTCATGCGGCGGTCATTGGCCTCACTGTCTGCAATCGTTTCTGCCCTGATCGAAAGACAGGTCCTAGCGCGGGAACACAACGATTGCGCGGCCTGCCTCGGAAGGCGAATAAACAAGGAGGCCAAGCGTCGATCGTCAAGTTTCTCATCCCTGGTACCTGTCAATACTGACAGTATTCGGCACCCCATTTGGAGCCCTAGTCTCGTCCCCTTGTGAGTGTTCTCTTCTAAATGACGCGAGCCTGTGCGTGGTACCAAACGTCCGGCGTTAGAAAAAGTGAAAGCGCGAAAACTTCAGGGCCGGGCACCCCACGCCTCCGCGGAACGAGTGTTATGCAACCGATGAAAATTAAACTTGTTGCAACCCTTCTCACCGTTGGCGCGATGTTGTCAACCGGGTGCGGAAAGATGGGGCTACCTCCGGCGGGCCCTCCCGACGTCGAAGTCGTAGAAGTGGTGCAGAAGGATGTGCCGATCACCAAAGAATGGGTTGCCACATTGGATGGACTTGTCAACGCCCAGATTCGTGCCCAGGTGACGGGACTTCTGCTCAAACAAAACTACACCAACGGTGCCTATGTTCGGACCGGCGTACCACTGTTCCAGATAGATCCAAGGCCCTTTCAGGCCACTCTCGACCAAGCCAAGGGGAATCTAGAACAGGCCAAAGCGAGTCTTGCAGTGGCCCGAGCGAGATTGGGCAAAACACAGATAGACGTGACCCGCTACACGCCACTTGCCAAAGAGAGCGCTATTAGTCAGCAGGAGCTTGATGACGCCCTGCAAGCCGATCTGGCGGCGAAAGCACAGGTCGAGGGAGCGCAAGCTGAGATCGATGGAGCTCAAGCAGCGGTGGAAAAAGCCCAATTGAATCTCAGTTTCACGAACATCACCTCGCCGATCGATGGTGTGGCAGCCATCGCCAGTGCACAGGTCGGAGATCTGGTAGGTCCCCAGAGCGCGCCGTTGACATCCGTTTCTACGCTGAACCCCATCCTCGCGAATTTGACAATCAGCGAACAGGAATACCTCAACGCAATAAGACTGATTGAGACGCAGAACGTGAGCGAGGATGCGGCACTCCGAAAGCTCGAATGGCAGCTACGGCTGACCGATGGCACTGCCTATCGACTCAAGGGGCAGTTTTACGCCCTTGATCGCCAGGTAGATGTGAGGACGGGGGCAATTCTCGTTCAAGTTCAGTTCTCAAATCCCAATAGTGTTCTTCGCCCCGGGGGCTTCGGCAGAATAAGCACGGTGGTACGAATTCAAAAAAATGCGTTGCTCGTGCCGCAACGCTCCGTGAGCGAATTACAAGGGGGCTATCTCGTGGCAGTGGTGGGTAGCGACAATAAGGTCAGCATCCGACCCGTCAAAATGGGCCAGAAGAGCGGCGATATGTGGATCGTCGATGAAGGTCTCAAGCAGGGCGAACGAGTTGTTGCAGAAGGCGTGCAAAAAGTGCAGGAAGGCACCGAAGTGAAACCCAAACCTTACCAATCCAGTTCTACATTGCAGGAGACATCTGTTAGCGCCAAGCTGTAATTGACATTCATATGGCTAAATTCTTTATCAACCATCCCGTAATGTCCATGGTGATCTCTATCGTCATGGTCATCGTTGGCGCGGTTGCCATCTTGAGTTTACCGACGGCGCAGTTTCCGAACATTGCCGATCCGCAAATCCAGATAACAGCTACCTACCCCGGTGCGGACGCGACCACTCTTGATCAGTCCGTTGCCACCCCCATCGAGCAGCAGATGAGCGGCGTGGACAACATGGAATACATGTACTCGCTGAATGCCAACAACGGCCAAATGAAACTGACGGTGGATTTCGACATAAAGACGGATCCGAACACCGATCTGATTCTCGCCCAGATGCGCCAGTCGCAGGCGGCTTCCCAACTTCCACCCGAAGTGAACACCCAAGGTGTCACCGTACAGAAGTCTACTTCCGCCCCACTGATGCTGTTCGACCTCTATTCTCCAACAGGGCAGTATGACTCTCAGTTCCTGGCAAATTACGCTTACATCAATCTTCTCAGCCCGCTTACTCGCTCTTATGGACTCGCGAGCGTCACGATTTTTGGCGCCGGGCAGTACGCCATGCGTTTCTGGGTGAACCCGAACCAGCTGGCCAAACTACAAATCACAGTTCCGGAGATTATCAACGCCGTTAAAGTGCAAAACACCGTGAATCCCGCTGGACAGATCGGTGGAGAACCGGTGCCTCCGGGGCAAGAGAGTACCTTCGCGGTCATTGCGCAGAGCCGCTTGGTTTCGGTGGAGGAGTTCGGTCAGATCGTCGTCCGCGCCAACGCGGACGGCTCTTTCGTACGCCTGCAGGACGTGGCTCGAATTGAACTTGGGACTCAGGTTTACAATTTGCAGGGCCGGTTGGATAGCAAGCCAGCCGCGGTCGTGGCTATTTACCAACTTCCTGGGTCCAACGCCATTCAAGCCGCTCAAGGCGCCAAAGATCTCATGGTGGCTGCCAAGAGACAATTCCCTCCCGGCCTCGACTATGCGATTGCTCTGGACACAACGCTCCCCGTCACTGAGGGCATAACTGAGATCGTCCATACCCTCATCGAGGCCCTCGTCCTCGTCATTATCGTTGTGTACCTCTTCCTTCAGGGTTGGCGCGCCACGCTGATTCCCCTGCTGGCCGTACCCGTGTCTTTGGTCGGCACTTTCCTTATTTTTCCACTGCTTGGCTTCTCCATCAATACTCTCTCGCTGTTCGGCCTTGTCCTGGCAATTGGTTTGGTGGTGGACGACGCGATCGTTGTGGTCGAAGCCATTGAACAACACATCGAACATGGGCTGTCGCCCAAGGATGCGGCCTTCAAAGCCATGGAGGAAGTCTCAGGCCCGGTGATCGGCATCGCTATCGTACTGTCGGCGGTTTTTATTCCGACGGCCTTTATCCCCGGCATTACCGGGCGCCTGTATCAACAGTTCGCGGTAACGATCGCGGTCTCTGTCATCATCTCAGCATTCAATGCCCTCACACTGAGTCCCGCGCTTGGTGCCCTGTTGCTTCGGCCAAAAAAAGAATCCCGCGGCCCCCTGGGGAAGTTCTTCGCATGGTTCAACAGGGTCTTTGGCCGCGCAACCGAAGGCTACGTCAACGTGTGTTCGGTATTGATTCGCAGGTTGGGCTTAACTGTCGTTTTGCTACTCGTGTTTGCCGTTCTGGCTGGCTTCTTCGGCAAAAAGCTCCCTTCCAGCTTCCTGCCCGAAGAAGATCAGGGCTACGTATTCGTCGCTTTACAACTGCCCGATGCCTCTTCGCTGCAGCGTACCAGCGCAGCCGCAACTAAGGTCGAAAATATCTTAATGAAAACGCCTGGAGTCGACCATGTGACAACTGTGGTTGGCTACAATATGTTGAGCGGCGTGCAAAATACGTACAGCGCCTTCTTTTGGGTGACACTCAAGGAGTGGAAGGAACGCAAGGCTCCCGATGAGCAATACTGGGCCATCAAGATTCACTTAAACGTTGCGCTACGTGAAATCTCTCAAGGCACCACCGTCGCCTTTCCGCCGCCAGCAATACCAGGTGTGGGCGCCGCCGGCGGCACCACCTTCGTCCTGGAAGACCGATCCGCAAGGGGCCCCGCTTTTCTCAGGGATAACCAGCTGAAATTTATGGCCGCGGCGCAGAAGCGTCCTGAGTTTTCTTCATTATTTACCACCGCTCTTCCTCTGGTTCCCCAACTCGCCGTTAAGGTGGATCGCGACAAGGTACTGAAACAGGGTGTGCCGCTCAGTGACGTTTATCAGACCTTGCAAGCCTTTATGGGTGGCGCATTTATCAATTTCTTCAACCGCTTTGGACGCGTTTGGCAGGTTTACGTTCAGGCGGAAGGTGACTTTAGGACGCAGGCCGAGAATGTGGGCCGCTTTTATGTCCGGAACAATTCCGGTCAGATGGTCCCGCTCTCCACTGTGACCGATATCTCTCCGCGACTCGGTCCTGAGTTCACCATGCATTACAACATGTACCCATGTGTGCAAATCAACGGCATCATAAAGCCTGGTTTCAGTTCCGAGCAGGGCATGAAGGCGCTCGAAGAGGTCTTCGCTCAAACCATGCCGCAAGGGATGGGCTTTGACTACATGGGCATGTCCTTTCAGGAGCAGAAGGCTCAGCAGGGCGTCCCACCCGCTGTGATTTTTGGATTCTCCATCCTATTCGTATTCCTCATCCTGGCGGCGCTGTACGAAAGCTGGACGCTTCCCTTCAGTGTGCTGCTGAGCACGCCTGTCGCGGTGTTTGGCGCATTTGGGATCCTTTTCGGGCGTCGGATTATTGGTCTTCTTATCTTTCAGGACTACACCGCTCTGGCACTCGAGGACAACGTCTACGCGCAAATTGGTCTGATCATGCTGATTGGTCTGGCCGCCAAAAACGCGATCCTGATTGTGGAATTTGCAAAGTTGGAATACGAAAGCGGAAGACCTCTGGCAGAAGCGGCGCTCGTAGGCGCAAAGCTCCGCCTGCGTCCCATTCTGATGACGTCCTTCGCCTTTATCCTGGGCTGCGTGCCTCTTTGGAGGGCAACCGGGGCTGGCGCGGCGTCAAGACAGGTGATGGGCACGGCTGTTATTGGGGGCATGCTAACTTCCAGTTTTCTAGCGATCTTTATTATTCCGGCATTGTTTTACATGATTGAGCGACTTGGCGGTGCCGGGCAAAAACAAGTGAAAGCGCCGCTCGCGACGTCGGCTCCGGAAGCGGGAAACTAGCAGTTTCAATTTTACAGCCAAGAAATGAAAGTTGTCAGATGCCAATCAGGAACACAACTTTGACCAACACCAATTCCTGCGAAGCCACCGGGGCAACCACACCCCTGATCGGACACAGAGAGAACGGGACGGGGGAGGCCAGATTCGCGTCCCAGTTGCTCGCCCTGATTCTAGCGCTATTCCTCGTCGCGTCCGGGTGCGCGGTTGGGCCTAACTACAAGCGACCTACGGTGAACGCGCCAACCGAATACCGTGGTGCTCAAGTTGCAGCGCAGCAGGCGTCCTTTGCTGATATGCCGTGGTGGGAAGTTTTTAAGGACGAACGGCTCAAGGAACTGATCCAAACGGCATTAGCCAATAATTACGACTTGCGCGTGGCCATCACACGCATTGAACAGTCCCGTCAAATCGCAGCCCAAGCCCGGGCGCAGTATTTTCCGTTCATCAACTACTCAGTCAGCAGCAGCGATGGGAGAAACGAGTTTGCCGGCACGGTTGTTCCGAACGGAGGCCAGACGAAAGGAGCTTTCGTGGCGGCCGCAAGCGTCGCCTGGGAAGCGGACGTTTGGGGCCGGCTCCGTCGCCTGAATGAGTCTGCCCGTGCCCAATATCTAGCAACGGAGGAAGCCCGGCGGGGAGTCATGCTCACTTTGGTGAGCGATGTCGCGCAAGCTTACTTCCTGCTTCTTGGATTGGAGCTTCAACTCGAAATCGGTAAGCAAACGACGATTTCATATGGTCAGACTCTGAATCTTTTCACGCAGCGCCTCGAAGGTGGGGTTTCGTCAAAGCTGGACACGTCCCGTGCAGCGGCATCTCTGGCCACTGCTGCCGCAACCATTCCCGAACTAGAGCGGGAGATTGCGCTGGCGGAAAACCAGCTCAGCGTGCTGCTGGGCAATAACCCTGGCGAGATCATGCACACAGCGAAACTGCTTGATGAGATCGTCCCACCTGAGGTCCCTGCGGGGTTGCCTTCCGCCCTTTTGGAGCGCCGGCCAGATGTGCTTCAGGCGGAGCAGTTGCTGCGGTCTGCCAACGCGCAAGTTGGGGTCGCCGCGGCGAATTTTTTCCCACAAATTGGTCTTACCGCCCTGCTTGGACGGGCCAGTTCCCCACTCTCTGCCCTCTCTTCCGGACAAGCTAACGTCTGGAGCATTGCGGGCAACGTCGCCGGGCCCATCTTCCAGGGCGGTGCTCTCAAAGCCCAAAAGCGCCAAGCCGTAGCCTTTTGGGAACAATCCAAGTTGCAGTACGAGCAGACGGCTCTGAACGCCTTCCAGGATGTATCGGACGCGCTCATTTCACGTCAGAAATATGATGCGATTCGAGAAAAACAGGACGAAGCTGTTCAAGCCTCCCAGGAGGCTGTCAAAATATCACTCCAACGTTTCGTTGCCGGTAAATCCAGTTATTACGAAGTTCTCGAGGCTCAGCAACAACTCTTTCCCGCTCAGATCGCACTAGCCCAGACGGAACTCAATCGCCGCACGGTCATTGTTCAACTTTACAAAGCGCTTGGCGGCGGTTGGAATTTGCAAGACCCAGACTGGGTGGGACCCAAGTCGCAGTCATCTTCGGGCACACCGTGAGGGCATGAATTTAGGTCTGGAAAACATTTATTTTTCTTCATGAACCAATTGGGATTGTTGCTGCAAGTCTAAGGAACCTGACCGAGTGGGACGAACCGTCTCCGCGCGGACAGACCAACTGCTTTATTTCGCTCTGAGCTTGCTTTCTTCTGTCTCATGCTATTTTAATCCAGGCGATCCAACGCCGGCTTTTGACCTTCGTCCGTAAAAGAGAGTACGCAGCTCCTGCTCGCCGATTACTCGCCCCAACTCTCTAAATGCAAAAAAAGGTATCAACATGACAAACGAGAGCGCGCCAATCGAGAGGATCGCCTCCAGACGTCCGCCACCGATCGCAGAAAAACTCTCAGCAAACGTCTTGCCGCCGAACATACCGACAATCATTCTCTCTGCGACGTGAAAGCCGGTCAGGAAAATGGAAAAGACAAGAGATTTGTACAAAACTGGGTAGACCAGCGGCTTTTCCTTGAACCCGGCGCCCAGATGCAGGTGCTCACCGACTAGCAGAACCTTTGCAAGGACGAATGCATTGATAATTGCAAAACTGTGAGCAGTGAAATCCAGATTGTGCTGTGCCCGGATGATGCTCTCATGGATGGAAAGCAACGCAAATACAACCCAAAGGTATAGGAATATGCCCAGAAACCTATTAAATTCCAGAAAGGCTTTTGCCTTCAGATTTTGCGCACGTTCACCCGGAGCGGCCTGTCCAGCCATGCGCGGAACTCCTCGTGCAAGCAACTTTATACCTCGTGCTGGAGCGGCACATCTGTCAATACTGACAGAAGGTATGAGAAACCCGTGCCCGCCAGAGTCTTGGTCGTCCCATAACACCAATTCTCATGGATCGAGTGATCCTGTTTCCGCACCAATTAGGAGAGTCGAACGAACCCGGTTGTCACCCATGCCGCTGAAAACCAATCCCATAGAACCGGTTCATTGTCCTAATCTGCCCCTTTTTGCGCCCGCGTCTTTTTGTAAGTGTCCATCCATCAGGAAGATGAATGGTAGGGGCGGTGGGGATCGAACCCTTGCTCTAGGGAACGAAACGCAATGCCGCGGAAAGCAAGTCGTCGGAAGCGAATCTCGGCCGAGGTTGTAGTCTTGAAGACAATTGGATTTGAGTTTTGGATCACGGGCAATTCAAGCATTTTGGGATCCGGTTGTCACTCGTGCCGCCGAGAACTGTTCACAAAAACCGGATGCATATCCCTTAATGCCGCCTTTTGCCGCCTCGTTTTTTTGCAACTACCGTCAAGTCACATAGATATGGCGGAAGCGTGTGGGAGTCGAACCCACCATTCGACCCGCGAAGGACCGAATCGCCGGCTTTGAAGGCCGGGAAGATCACCGGACCCCTTTCGCTTCCGTTGGGAGTATAGGTTTAGGCGCGGACGGTTTCAATTGTCGCTGCCGCCGCCTTCGTGCGGATCAACGCCGCGACCAGGTCGTACAGCTTCGGGCTGGTGCAAACTTCGTAGTAGGGATGCGAGGATGCTGCGCCAATTTTGCCGTCGGGAAGGAGTTCGCGCGCCAGACTTTTGCGCAGAACGAGCAACTCCACGGACTCTCCCATCGGCACTTCGCCATAATGCAGCGTGACGTTTTCTTTGCCCCAGGGCATTTCTAATTTCGTTTCCACGGAATCGAGCGAAATCTCTTCAGACAGTTTTTCAAAGCCTTCTTCATTCAGCTCGATGCCGTTCAAGTTATAACGCACAAGGAATTCGTCCAACTCCTCAGCCGACGCGCCTTCCATCGCAGTCAGGAATTGGTACACGCAAAAGTGAGATTTCTGGCCGGAAAGCATACGCTTCGCGAGCTTTGCGCAGCCGGAGAGGCGGTCCGAAAGATTCAGCGCCTTGGAGATCATGATCTTCGAGTCGCCGTCGGTCCAATACGTCGGCGCCGAGCCTTGAAACGCCACACCCAGGCCGAGTTCGAGCGCGGGAAGATCGCTTGCGGCGGCGCGGTCATTGTAGGAATTGCACACCGAAAGAATCTGGCGCGAAAGAATGCAGGCCTTGGCAACAGACCGGGCATACGTGCGGGTGGATTCCGTTTCAAAGATCGCCAGAATCACCGCGTCGCCTTCGATAAACACTTTCTTGGCGCCGAAGCGATCGAGCAGTTTTTTGACCGGTTCGTGCAGGTTCAAGCTGAAATGCGAAGCCGGGCTCAGTCCTCGCGACAGCAGGTCTTGCGTCATCTTGGTTGAGCCGCGCACGTCAGCCTTGATAATTACGTGCGAGACGACTTGGTCCTCTTGCGTCTTGGCTTCTTCCTGCAGAACGCACTCATAGAGCTTGTTATTCAGCCGAGAGAGTTCTCTGGCCTGCTCGGTGGTCACCAAGTGGACGCGTTCCATGCAAGTCGTCAAGTGTTCCGCGTCACGCAAATCCCGGCGCAGGCGCAAAAAATCCATTGCAAAACGCAGCACGAAACCCTGCATTTCCTCTCGCGAATACTTTCTAATCTTTCGCGAAAGTTCTTCGATCGGTTTCAGTGAAAGCTGCTTGGCAGGAACGTGCTTCAATACCTGCTCGACTTGCTTCATTTCTTCTTTCGAGACGAGCGCTTTGCGGAGCTGCTGCAAGTGCACCGGCGGACAATAGTCCTTGGCGATTGGACGGATTTCGTAGCTGGCCAGCACGTGATAGAGCACGTCGTGCTGCTCCAAGCGGTCTACAAGTTGCGCTAACAGCCTCGCCTTCTCTGTGGTTTCGGTATCGCCGGCGGACGCATCAAAAAGCCGCTTGGCGTTTTCAGGATCATTGAGATAGTCCCCGAGGCGGCCTTTGTAGTCCTTGTTAAAAAAGTCGAGCTTCTGCTTTGCGGCATCGATCTGCGGGCCCATCTCCTCGAGTTTCACTTCCTGGTGCTTCAGCCGCATCTCGATGTCGCTCAGTGAAGCCTTCAAATCGGAGGGATCGGTGGAATTCAGGAATTTGTTGAAGAAGCTTTCGCCGCGATCCAGCTTTTTGCGGATATTCTCGCGTTGTTCTTCCAGGCTGGCAATCTCACCACGCATCCCCGTCGCTTGTTCAAGCAATGCGTTGTGCGCTTGATTCGCCTCGGTAAACGCGGGGTCCTGTCCAATCGTAAGACCCGCCTCGCAAATAAATTCCTGAAAGAGCGCGTCCATGGCTTCGAAGCGGTCCGGGTCACGCGCATAATTTCCCAGCAGAACGTAATGCTCCAGGAAGAAAACGTCGTCCTTTCCGCCATCGAGAAAAATCAGCCGATTCTTCAGCAGTTCGTAAAGCGGCGCAAAATCGTCGCCGAAAAGCGCCCTACGTGTTTTGGCAATGACGCTGTCCTCGATGTCGGAAAGCATCTGCACGACTTGCTGCCCTACACCGCGGATAACTTTTCGCCGTGCTGATTGCAGCTCCGAGAGGCGCGCTTTGATCACGTGTGCTTGCTGGCTGCGCTCGAAATATTCGCCGCGCTGGCGGACCCATTCCTTCCCTTCCAGAATCAGGTTGGCAAATTGATTGGTCAATTCCTGGGTGATGAATTTCAGCAATCCAAGCCGGAAAACGAGGTCGATTTCGATATTTTTGCAATATTTGGCTTGGGTCAGCGCACTCTGCAGCAGGTCGGTCAGCAACTTGCGGAATGTCGCATTGTCCAGGCTCTTGGTGTTGCGCAGCTCGATGCCGGAAAAATACGTGGCGCTGGTGCTCTGACGAATCAGATCGAACAAATAGTCGCGCGCCGCCTGGACGAACTTAGGGCTAAGAAACACATCGTGATGGATATTGTCCACCCCGATCGACAGCGACCCCATGGGGATCGTGACGTTATAGCTCTTGAGTTCGATCCGAGTTGCTTCTGCAACGCCTAGTGTGAGAGTTTCGTCCGCCATGCACACTCCACCCGAAGGGGCTTCTATCAACCTAGCAGCGCGCGCCAACCGCCGCAACAAAACTGCCCGCTTCGGTAACGAGATAGTAAGGACCGCGCCGCAATGGCAAAGAAACACAGGGGTTAGACGGCGTAGTGACCGGACAGCGTTAACGGACTGTGATCATAGAAGAATGGCTTCGGAATGCGGTTACAGAATGGAAATGCGTCGCGAGTCTCCGCCGTGATGTTCGAGTCGGATGCGAACCTGCGGCCAGGGCGACTGCAGCGGAAAACGCTCCGACCATTCCAAAATCACGACGGCTGGCTTTGCAAACACATCTTCAAGGCCGAGCGTCTCGAAATCGTGGAAGCTCTCGATGCGGTACAAATCGGCGTGATAAACCTTGGCAGCCTTCCCGTAGACGTGAACAAGCGTGAAGGTGGGACTCGTGACTTCGTCTTCGGTGGCAGCTCCCAAACCGGCGACGATGCCTTTCGTCAAAGTGGTCTTCCCGCTGCCAAGATCGCCAGTGAGCAAAATGAGAACCGGCGCCGTCAACCGTTTCGCAAATTCCCGCCCCCACGCCGTCGTTTCCTCCGATGATCGCGTAACAATCTCCTCAGCCACCGAATTGAATCTCCTTCAGCATCCACTCACGCGCGTTCGGAAATGTTTCTGCCACCTGATGCGCAAGGATGCCTGAGGGATCCTCCTCGCGCGCGAGTATGTCTCCGGCCGTTCCGTGTAGGAAAACCCCTAGCGCTAAGACTCGTAGCCAGTCCTCCGTACCGAATTGCGCCGTCAGTGCCGCAAGCACTCCCGTCAGCACGTCTCCTGTTCCGCCCTTTGCCAGGCACGGTCCACCGGTCGTATTGACGAAAACACGTCCATCCGGAGCAGCAAGAATCGTGTGGTAGCCCTTCAGAATAACGTGGGCTTTCCATTTCTTGGCCGCTTCCGTCGCCGCTTTCAGGCGATCGCTTTGCACGTCGGAGTTTTTCACGCCAAGAAGCCTAGCCATTTCTCCGGGATGCGGCGTGACTGCCAGAAATTGTGTTTTTCTCTGCCCCAGCTTAAATGCCTCGCCGTCAAAACAATTCAACCCATCCGCATCCAGAATGATCGGGAGCGTCGCCTCGCGCACCAGTTGTTGCACCACCATCCGCGTTTCCACATGCGTCCCGATCCCCGGCCCAATCGCCACCGCCGCCTTGTCCTCAAGCAGCTTCGTCATTCGTCCCGACGAAGCGTTCGCGGCCGCGATCCCACCTGTCTTGGTCGACAGGAGCGGCTCTGTCATGTATTCCGGATATGCCCCCGCCAGCACCGGTTGAATCTCATCCGGCGTGGCAATCGTCGTCAGCCCGGCGCCTGCGCGCAAACTCGCGTACCCCGCGAGCACCGCCGCTCCAGATTTTCCGCGCGAGCCCGCCACAATCACAGCATGCCCGAAAGTTCCTTTGTGTGAATCCGCCGCCCGCACCAGCGGCATTCCTGCAAACTCGTCGGGCCCTGCCCAGCGAACTGTGCCCTTTCCGGTTTCTTCGATCAGTTTCGCCGGCGAACCAATGCTGACCACTTGCAGTGCCCCGCACGCTTCCGCCCCCACACCCGTCAGTTGCCCGACCTTCGGCGCGGTAAACGTCGTCGTCCAATGAGCCGCGAGCACCGGTCCTTCCGGGGCCTCTCCGTCTGAAGGTAATCCCGAAGGCGTATCCACCGCCAGAATCAGTGAGGGCCAGCTTCCCGTTGCCTTGTGCGACATCTCATTTACAACCGTAATGGCCTTCGCAATCTCGCCGCTAGCGGCCCCTTTCAGCCCCGTCCCGAGCATCGCGTCTACGATCACGTGCGACTCGCGCACTCCACGCCAGGCCCGCTCCCAATCCGGCTCCCCCTCAACAACCTCAACTTCTCCGCCGGCTTCCAGCCATCTCGTTAGGTTTTTCTCGGCGTCCCCGCGAACGTGCTCCTTTTTCCCGAGCAGAACTACGCGTGTTGCCAGTTTCAAATTCTTCAAATGGCGCGCAACTACAAATCCATCCCCTCCGTTGTTTCCCTTGCCGCACAGAACAGACACGTGTGTCTTATCGCCTACGCCATGGCCCGCGATTCGCGACCAGACGGCGTCCGCGGCGGCCCGCCCGGCGTTTTCCATTAATTGTGAACCGGAAATCCAGAATAGCTCGGTCGTCAGGCGATCGACTTCGCGCATCTCGGCTGCGGTAAGGGCTTTCATTTGAAAAGGTTTACGCGGCGCTCAGAGCATCCATCCGCCGCTAACGTTTACGACCTGCCCGGTCACATACTCCGCTTCGTCCGACACAAAGAATGCCACGGCGGCGGCTACATCTTCGACGGTCGGCGGACGGCCAATTGGAAATCGTGCATCGCGAATGCGGCGAGCTTCGCTCAGCGTCAGTTCTTTTTCATCGATGCTTGAGGGATTCACAACGTTCACAGTGATTCCGTTTTTTGCTTCTTCCAGCGCAAGCGAACGCGACAGCGCTACGACCGCGGCTTTTGCCGCCGCGTAGGCAGAAATCTTTGCTTGGCCGAACGCCCGTTCCGCGCCCACCGCGCCAAGATTTACGATTCGCCCCCAGCGTCCTTTCCGCATGTGCGGCAATGCGGCCCGGCTGACGTAAAGAACGCTCGACAAATTCGACGTAAAGATACCTTCCCAGTCCTCCAATGAAGATTCCGCGAGAGTGCCCCAGCGAAACCCGCCGACGTTGTTGACGAGAATATCAATCCGTCCATACCGATCCGCGACGGTCTCTACCAACTGCTCGGCCTTAGCCGCATCGGTGACGTCCGTTTCCACAGCTACGCAATCGGCTCCGCTTGCTTGCAGTTGGCGTAGCGCCTGCTGCGCGGCCGTCTTATTGGAAAGATAGGAGATCGCAATGCGTGCGCCCTCTTGCGCCAAGCGCACGGCGATTCCCCGCCCGATTCCCCGGCTTCCTCCAGTAATCAGCGCCACGCGATTAACAAGCGGCATTCTTCTCCTCGTTCACAACTATGGAAAGCTTGTCAGTATAGCCCACTCGCGAAACGCACACTACCGCAGCCCCTGTGCGGGTTTCCTACCCGAATTCCCTATCGGAGCCGCGCCACGACCACCGTCATATCGTCCGCCTGTTCGGGCGTGCCCGCCCACTCTTCCGCTGCCATCATCAGTGATTCGCCCACGACGCGAGGGGCAGAGCTCTGCACTCGAATCGCCGCTTCCTGCAAGCGGCGGATGCCGAATTCCTCTCCATACACATTTTCCGGCTCGACCAATCCGTCGCTGTATTCCACGAGCAGCGCGTTAGGAGGAACGATCACGGAGCCCTCTTCGTAGACGTAATCTTCCACCACGCCTAGAACCATTCCGCCCTTGTCGAGATGCTTCGACGTGCCGTTGGCAATCAGGAATCCGGGCAGATGTCCGGCATTCGTATAGCGCAACGTGCGTGTCGCGCTGTCGTAAACGGCGATGAAAAAAGTCGCAAAGCGATCGTCGGCGGTATTTCGCACCATGTGCATATTCAGACGCGCGACCAGTTCCGCCGTGCTCATTTTCTCGCTGTCTGGAGACAGAAGCTGACTGCGCAGCGCCGCTTGCAGGCTGGCCATTAAAAGCGCCGCGGAAATTCCTTTTCCCGAAATGTCCGCCAGCGCGATCGCCAGGTGTGTCGGACTGAGCTGAATGAAATCGTAATAGTCGCCGCTCACCGTGCGTGCGGCTTTGTTGATGGCTTCGAGCTCGACTCCCTTGACCGACGGCACCTTCTGCGGGAAGAGTTGGTTCTGCACTTCGCTGGCGATGGAAAGTTCGTTCTCGAGCCGTTGCCGCTTTTTGGACTCCTCCAGCAGTCCGCTGATCGAACCCGTCATGTCATTGAACGATTCGCCCAGCACGCCAAGCTGATCTCGGCGGTCAATCCGCACACGATGCGTCCAATCGCCGGTCTTCACGTATTGGGTCGCGTGATACAGGTCGCTTACGGCTTTGGTAATTCGCCGCGTCATCACGATCCCCGTGACCAGCGCGGCGATTTCGATGAGTAGAAAAAAAATACTCAATATGATGAATCCGATTGCGTAGAAATCGCTCAGCTCACCCAGCGAGGAGAAAATCCGCCCATTCAATCGTGACGGCCGCGCATTGAAGCTGACGAGTACTGGCCGCCGCGGGTCATACGTTTTTCCACTACCTACATAGACGGCGTCCAGACGGGAGAGCCCTGTTACCGATGGATCGACCCAATGAGCGGCGGGATGAAGTGTTCTATTCTTCGCGAGAATTGGTACCGTGGTTTCGTATTGAACATTGCCCGAAGTGTAGAGGATTCCCTGCCGCGCGCCGCCGTCGAATTTGCGAGTCAGGTTCAGTTGAATGGCTCCGAGATCCGGCGCTATCAGAGCCAGGAATTCTGGAGTAACCGGCACACGCAGTGTAACTACGCGCGCGCCTTTCGCTTCTGGCATCTCTCTCAGGCTCATCAAATAAAGTTTGTCGGCTTCTTCGACTAAGCCAGCAAAAGAGTTTTTGCCCGTACCAGCCACCTTCTGCAACAAACTGGCGTCGTCGGAGAAATCAATGTCTAAGCCTGGGAGTTCCACGTCGTGAACTTGGTGCGACTGTGCGGCAAGTACGAGTTCCGATTCCTTCTCGGTGACGCCCTTTGGCAGGGTTCGGTGAGCCGCGGCAATGTGATCGGTAATGTCCGCCATCATGGCGATCCGTCGGTGAATGTCGTCGTAGAGCAGATAGGCACCGAGTTGCGAATACAGGATCTGGCCTGCCAGAACTACCAGGGTCAGTATGAGCAGGATGGGAACGACGGCGATAAAAAGATAGGCAACAATCAGGCGGTTGCGCAGGCTCCAGAGCAACCTCGTCCGCCACCACCCTGCAAACCGAAATACCACATAGACGATTGCGATGATCGAAAAGAACTTGAGGAAGGTGGCAAAACCACCACTGAGATCGAGAATGGTGCAAACCGCCCCGGCAAGGATGAGCCCAATGGCAAATAGGTCGATCCGCGATAGGCGGCGCCACACGTTTCGCAGGTTCGCAGGCAGAGCAGTCATCGGTGATTGATAGAAAATACTACTTTACCTGAAGAAGTCCCCCGCGCGCAGGGCAAACGCGCCGCAGGAACCAGGACTGAAGCTCACAGACTGGGTTCGAGGAAGCTTATTTCAATTCATTGCGGACGCGGCTGTGTTTCACGCTGTAAGTAAAATATACGACCATGCCGACGACCAGCCAGACGACTAATCGTATCCAGGTGACAGCCTTTAGGCCGGCCATCAGACCGAGCGAAACGATCATGCCCAGGATTGGCACCAATGGAACCAACGGCGTCTTGAACGGCCGGGCGAGTTCTGGGCGTCGAACGCGCAAGATCCACACGCCTGCACAAACGATTACGAAGGCGAGCAGCGTGCCGATGCTGACGAGTTGGCCGAGATCACCGATGGGCACCAGCGCGCCAACAAACGCAACGCAAATCCCCACAATCGCGGTGGACTTCCAGGGCGTGCGGAAACGCGGATGGATGTCGCCCGCCCACTTCCACAGCAAGCCGTCATTCGCCATCGAGTAGAATACGCGCGACTGACCGAGCATCATGACCAGCATCACCGTGCTCAAGCCTGCCAGCGCACCTGCATTCACCACATAGCTTCCCCATCTCACGCCAGTTTCGCGCATTGCGAGGGAAACAGGGGCGCCGACGTTCAGCCGTGAGTAGTGCACGGTCGCCGTCAATAGGCCGGAAACGAGAAGGTACAAAATCGTGCACACGATCAACGATCCGAGAATGCCAATAGGCATGTCCCTTTGCGGATTCTTTGCTTCCTGAGCCGCGGTCGAGACCGCATCAAAACCGATGTAAGCGAAGAAAACTACCCCCGCACCTCTCAATATGCCCGACCAACCAAACGAACCGAACATGCCGGTATTGGGCGGAATGAAGACTTTCCAGTTGGCATGCGCGATTTCCGGATGTTTCAAAACAAACGCGCCCGCAACGGCTATGAACACGAAAACTGCCACCAACTTCACAAAAACCACGACAGTATTAAAATTCGCAGATTCCTTGATCCCGATGATGAGAAGCGTCGTGACCGCGAGCATTGCGAGGAAGGCGATCAAGTTAAACTTGGCCGTGACCGTTGGCAGCCCCGCAACCTGATCCATGCCCATGGACAGTGTGTTTAACGGCATCCATCGGCCCTGGTACATTACCCATTGAGCTCCCGGAACATCGCAGATTTGCGGTGGGAGACTAATGCCGTAGTCTTGCAGAAACGCCACTAGCGTGCTGCTCCACCCGCTGGCCACAGTTGCCGCCCCGAAGGCGTACTCCAGAATCAGATCCCAGCCAATGATCCAGGCGACGATTTCGCCTAGCGTGGCGTAGCCGTAAGTGTACGCGGAACCGGCAATGGGAATCATCGACGCAAATTCGGCGTAACACAGCCCAGCGAAGACGCAGCCGATCCCCGCGAGGACGTAAGACAACATGATTGATGGTCCGGCGTAGAGCGAAGCCGCGGATCCTGTCATCACAAAGATGCCGGCGCCGATGATGGCGCCGATGCCCAGCGTGACGAGGTTGACAGGGCCCAGCGCGCGCTTGAGGCTGTGCTCTCCTGTGTCTCCTGCCTCCTTCATCAGCGTGGTCATCGACTTCGTCGCGAACAAGGGGTTGCCCATGCAACTCCTCCTTTTCTCTGCCGCTTACATCCAGCCAAATTGGCTTGGCACATTGTAGGGGCGCAGCCGCTGCGTCACTACAGAAAAATTATGCAATTTATTCGTTGGCCTGGACCGATGCTCGTGAGCGTCTTGACCACAACCAGTACACCGGCAAGCCAAGCAGCACGATGATCAATCCTCCACCGGCGGTCTGTGTTTGATACAGGAGCAGGACGATCATAATGGCCGTCGCGGCCACAATATAGAGCAGCGGCACGAATGGGTAACCAAAGGCTCGATAGGGTCGTTCCGCTTTAGGACGCTTTCGGCGCAGTACAAAAATGCCGATGATCGTCAGGACATAGAAAAGCAAGACCGCGAAAACAACGTAGTTCAACAAATCGCTGTATAGGTTGCCGTAGGTGACCGAGCCAGTCGCTTCCACGCGGCGCGTTCGCAGCAAAATCAGGACTACGACCCATATCCCTTGAAAGATTAGCGCGCTTTGCGGCACGCCCTTTTTGCTGAGCTTGCCCGTGGATCGAAAAAATAGGCCGTCGCGCGCCATCGCGTAGGAAACACGGGCCCCCGCAAGAATCAGCCCATTGTTGCACCCAAACGTCGAAATGATGATGGCTACTGCCATGATCGCAGCGCCCGGAGCGCCGAAAATAGCGCTGAGCGCGGCCGTAGCGACGCGGTCGTCGGGAGCGGTCTGGATTTGCACGAGAGGCAAGACAAACAGATACGCGAGGTTCGCCAGGCAATAGAGTGTAATGACGATGCATGTTCCAAACGCCATGGAAAGGGCGACATCGCGCTTGGGATTCTTCACTTCGGCAGCTGTGAAGCCAATGTTGTTCCAGGCGTCCGCGGAAAAGAGGGAGCCGACCTGCGCAACGCCGTACGCGACAATCAAGCCAATCACGCCGCTGGCTGCCGTCACCGTGGGAATCAGACCCCGCAGAAAATTCGCACCCGGCTCGATGGGCACGGCACCGCGAATGGCCCAGAAATGCGAGAAGTTCTCCGTCATTGCGCCCGCGTTTCTGCCAACAAAAATTCCCAGAATGATCAATCCGACCAGTGACAGCGCTTTCGCACTGGTAAAAACGTTTTGGATCAGCTTGCCCAGGCGCACGCCCTGGGTATTCAAAAACGTGAGAAGCACGATCATCAAAACGCCGACCAATTGCTGAACCGACAAGCTTATAGCGAGTTTCGAGCCCAAACCGATCGGCGCGACAACCCATGTGGTCGGAGAAATCGATGGAAACAATACCCCTAGGTACCGCGCGAAACCAACTGCGACCGCTGCGATCGTGCCAGTCTGGATGACCAGAAACAGCGTCCAGCCGTACAAGAAGCCCCAGAGCGGCGAGTACGCCTCGCGCAAGTAGATGTATTGGCCGCCGGCATGAGGGAACATGGCGGCAAGCTCGCCATAGGAAAGCGCGGCGGAGACTGTAAGCAACCCCGTCAAGACCCAAGTCAGCAGCAGGCCGCCTGGCGAGCCGGTCTGCCGCGAAATGTCCGCCGCGACAATGAAGATGCCGGAGCCAATCATCGAACCGACCACGATCATCGTGCCGTCGAATAAACCGATGGCGCGCACGAATCCAGGTTCATTTTTTGTTGGGCTTTGCGGGAGGGGATGCGTGATGTCGGCCATTGGCGCGATGCCTTAGACCGCTGCCGCGTGTTTAGCGGCTTCGAGTGTTTCCAAATATTGGCGGGCACGCTGCGCCGGATTGGGGGCGCTGAGAATCCCGCTGATTACAGCCACGGAGTCAGCGCCGGCTTCGATGGCCGACGCCGCTCGCTCCAACGTAATACCGCCAATCGCTACAATGGGTTTGTCGGTTAGCGAGCGCACTCTTCGGATGAAATCCACGCCAACGACGGGGTCCGGATTGGCCTTCGACGAAGTGCTGAAAACGGGACCGACCGCGATGTAATCCGCAGAGCTCGCCGCGGCGCGCTCGAATTGCTCTAAATTGTGCGTCGAAACACCAACGAGCTTGTCGGGTCCGACCACGCGATGCGCCTGTTCGACGTCCAGATCGTCTTGGCCGACGTGCACGCCGCTTGCGCCTGCCAGTGAGGTGACATCGGGGCGGTCGTTCACAAAAAACGACACGCCATTCGGACAGAGCATTTCCGCTAATGCGCGGGAGGAATCGAAATAGTGGCGCGCAGGCGCACATTTATTCCGGTACTGGAGGAGACGAACTCCAGCTTCGGCGAGGCTCAAGGCACAATCTCTTTCTGGAGAAGTAATCAACGCTGCGTCTAGTATCACATACAGCCTGGGGAGGACAAGGCGCATAGACACTTATTTCCCGCTTGTACCTAGCAATCTTTCAATGAAGTGGGTGTCGAATCGGCCAGCGGCGAAATCCGGATCGGCCAGAATCCGCCGGTGCAGCGGAATAGAAGTCTTGATTCCCTCGATGACGAACATTTCCAGCGCGCGCTTCATACGCCCGACGGCTTCGGCGCGGTCGCGGCCCTTTACGATCAGCTTCGCGATCATCGAGTCATAGTAGGGCGGAATTACAGCATCGGCGTAAGCAGCAGAATCCACGCGAACGCCGGTTCCGCCAGGTGCCTGAAACGTAGTGATGCGTCCCGCGGAAGGCACAAACGTCTCCGGGTCCTCCGCGTTGATGCGGCACTCGATGGCGTGGCCTGAGAAATTCATTTCGCCGACGGCGTCATCCAGTCCCTCGCCTGCGGCAATGCGAATCTGCGCTTTGATCAGGTCAACGCCCGTCACGAGCTCAGTGACTGGGTGCTCGACCTGAATTCGCGCGTTCATCTCGATAAAGTAGATCGAACCGTCCTCGTCCATCAGGAATTCGACCGTGCCAGCGTTCGTATATCCGACTTTTTCGAGTGCCCGGACGACTTTCGCGCCCAGATCTTTCCTGCGCTTGGCGTCCATGGCCGGCGAGGGTGATTCTTCCACCAGCTTCTGATGGCGGCGCTGAATGCTGCACTCGCGTTCGCCGAGATGGATCACTTTGCCGTGCTGGTCTCCCAGCACTTGAAATTCGATGTGACGCGGACGCTCGATGAATTTCTCAGCATAGACGTCGGGCGTGCCGAAAGCCTGCTGCGCTTCGCTGCGCGCCGTCTCGTAGGCGTTCAGGAGCTCTTCCTGTTTGTGAACGACGCGCATGCCGCGCCCGCCGCCGCCCGCGGAGGCTTTGATAATGAGCGGAAAGCCGATTTTCTTGGCTTCTTTGGCGAGTTGCTCTTCGCCCTCGATGACGCCATCGCTGCCGGGAACCGTGGCCACACCAAGGGACTTCATTTCCCGGCGCGCGCGGTCTTTTTCGCCCATCATTTCGATCACTTCGGGGGTCGGGCCAATAAATGTGATTTCCGAGGCTTCGCAGACCTTCGCAAAATTGGCGTTCTCGGAAAGGAACCCGTAGCCGGGATGAATGGCATCCACATTGGTGATTTCGGCAGCGCTAATGACTTGCGGGATGTTGAGGTAACTTTCGCTGCTGCGCGGAGGGCCTATGCATACGGCCTCGTCGGCAAAGCGCACATGCAGCGAATTCCGATCAGCTTCGGAATAAACCGCGACGGTAGAAATACCCAGTTCTTTGCAGGCACAGATGACCCGCAGCGCGATTTCCCCGCGATTGGCTACTAGGATTTTCTGGAACATGGCTTCGGGCGCCGGCTACCTCTTCCGGCTTGGACGGATGCCGAAGAGCGGCTGGCCGTATTCCACGGGCTGCCCGTTTTCGACAAAGATGCGAATCAGTTCGCCGCTTTCGTCCGACTCGATTTCATTCATGAGCTTCATGGCTTCGACGATACAAAGGGTTTGCCCGGATTCGACATGCGCGCCGATCTTAACGAATGCCTCGGCGCCGGGGCTTGGAGCCTCGTAGTAGGTCCCTACAATCGGCGACTTGACCAAATGCAGGTCCTCTGTCGCTCGTGGTTCGGGAGCAGCAGGTTCGCCCGGTGATGCTGCCGCTGGCCTCTCCGGGACTGCTCCCGGAACGATAATCTCGGGCACCCCCATGGACCGCGAGTACATGGGCACGCCCGCGGACGGCTTCTTCAGTCTAATCTTCAGGTCACCCCGTGAATACTCGAACTCCTCCAGGTTGTGCTCGCTCATGAAGCGGAGGAGTTGCTCGATTTGCTGGACTTCTGGACTAGCGATGGAGGAACTTTCCGCTGCTTTCGAGGGCTGTTTTCGTTTCATGCCTGTGTCAGAGCTCGATGAGATCCCGCGGTATGCGGGTCAGTACTTCGGTATTCCCTGCGTGCACGGCGACGTCATCTTCGATGCGAATTCCCCCGACGCCCGCCATATAAACCCCAGGTTCAATTGTGACCACAAACCCCGGTTCCAGCCGTGTCTTTTGTCCGCGCGCCAGCCGCGGATCCTCATGTACTTCCAGGCCGAGTCCGTGCCCCGTACTATGCGTGAAAAGCCGGTCTAGCTTGTAACCGGCCAGAACCTGCCGCGCAGCAGTATCTACATCCCCGCAGGTGACTCCTGCTCTTACTGCCGCTATCGCCGCGTTCTGCGCTTCCAGGACCGCCCTATACCATTGTTTCACACGCGCTGGGGCCCTGCCAACGTACACGGTGCGCGTGATGTCGCTGCAATAGTGCGCGAGTATAGCACCCAGGTCTAGTACCACCAACTCATTTTTCCTCAATCGCTTGGCGCTAGGACGCGCATGAGGCAACGCTGAACGTTCGCCAAAAGCGACGATGGTTTCAAACGCAGGACCGGAAGCACCGCCCTTCCTCATCTGGTATTCGATCTCAGCCGCGACCTCGTTTTCCATCACGCCCGGCTTTAGAAGAGGTATTGCGGCGGTGAGGACGTCCCCTGCGAGAATGGCCGCCTGGCGCATCCGGGCGAGTTCAGAGGGCTCCTTTCGAGCCCTGAGGGTTCCAACCAGCCCGGCTGCAGAAATCCATTTAGTGCGAGACCCAGCCGACTTTCGCAAAAGATTCAACTGCGCCACGGAAGTTTGCGCCGGGTCGAATCCGACCCGCTTAACGGCTTTTTCTCGCAGCAGGCGCCCCGTCGACTCCATTAAGGAGCCTTTTTGCTCTATTAGACGCACAAAGGTGGTTTCTTGGCATACTTGCGTGGTGAATCGTCCGTCTGTAATGAGGGTAGCCGCTCCATGGCTCACGATCAGCGCGCCCGATTCGCCCGTAAATCCGGTCAAGAAATACCAGTTGGCGGGATGAGTGATCACCAGAGCATCCAGCTTCGCGTGTGAAATCAGCTGGTTGAGAGCTTTGCGCCGAGTTTTGAATGGTGAGCTCATCAAGGAAACGGGGGAACCGCAGTCTTGCCAGTTCCCTCTTCAGTTTAACCCGGAATTCGCGGGTTGTGCTGTTGGGCGTCGCTCTTACACGAAGTACAGTGGCTCATTATGCACAAAATGAGCACGCTATGTGGGCTGGTTTTGTCTGTCCCAGCTAAGATGATTTCATGCAAGTCTTGTACAGGAAAAGCCGGGTCGCCCATACCGGAACGGATGTGAATCTCTCCGGAGCCCGCAGTCTTGGCGCGCTATCCGCGGATACGGTTCCCCCTGGTGGTTCGGCCAAAGAAGTCCCGCTCACGGCTTACGTATTACTCCGTCCTTTTGCCACGGCGATTAGCTTCGGACTGGCAACCCTGGCGCTCTTATTGGCGGGGCTCGGAACGCCAAAAGCGATGTTTTTCGATGAGGCTTACTTCGTTCCTGAAGCCAGAGCTTTTATCGAGGGCGTACCCAATCCGGATCCTCAAGCCCCGCCCCTTGCGAAACCTCCCTTGGGAAAGCTGATCATGGCAATCGGCATGAAGGCCGCAGGAGACAATCCCTTTGGCTGGCGAATCGCCGGCGCAGTGTGCGGCGCCCTGACGGTGGTAGCCGTCTATCTTTGGGTCTACCTTCTTTTGCAGAATGCCAGTCTTGCCTTCCTCGCAGCGTGGCTGACCCTGTTTAACAATTTTCTGTTTGTGATGTCGCGCATCGCCACGGTGGACGTATTTTTGATGTTCTTACTAATGTGGAGCCTGACGGCTTTTACCGCGGCCCTCGTTCTTGATACTAGCGCAGGCAAGCGCCGGCTTCTTTTGTGTTCGGCCGGCGTATTGGTGGGCCTGGCCGGTGCGTGTAAATGGAACGCCATTGCCTGGCTGTATTCGTTTTTGTCACTTTCGCGGTGCTATGCGTCTCGCGCTCCAAATTTGCGCCAGGAAATCCTTCGCTTTCAGGATACGCTCGCAATATTGAGCAGATTGGGATTCCGTTTCTTCTCCTTGGCTTGATCGTCGCTCCCATTGCGGCTTATAGTCTGGTGTTTTGGCCGCTGTGCTTGCTTATCCACAGGCCATTCAACTTTCATGAGTTGGCTGAGATGAATGCTTTTATGTGGCACTTCAATAGAACGACGCCCACCAACCGGTTCATCGTCTCGCCGTGGTATTCATGGCCTCTGAACTTAAAACCCCAGCGTGCCCTTTCGTATTTGGTGGGCAATCCGGTCATCACATGGGCCGGTTTGCTAGCACTGGCCCTCTGCCTGCGGCGATTCTGGAAAGCGATTAGCTTACCTGAGGGGCTGGTCTTGCTGCTTTTCGCAGCAAACTTTCTTCAGTGGACTGTAACGCCGCAAAGCGGCCTCTATTATTATTACTATTATTCCTGTGTGATGATCCTCGGTGTGGCCATCGCCGTGGCCCTGCGAAGCTTACCGGCTCGCGTATTTGGCACGCGCATCAGCCTTCTATTTCTAATTTGTGCAGCCGTCTTTTTCATGCGTAGTTATCCACAGATGACGCATCTAGAGTCTCCTTGGGATTGCCTCTTCGGGTGTTGGCCGTAGTGGATCTGCGGGATTAAGCTTGTTTCTTGTTTCTTGAACTCACCCGTGGCGCGACGGGAGTTCTACTGGCGCAAATCAACGCGCGATCATGACGGTTTACAGCCGCAGTTGAAACAACTCTTGCCGCAAGAGAAACGGTCATATTCGTTCAGGCGCGGCGTTCCCAAGTTGGCAGCAAGAGATTTCTCCAGTCGACGCCTCGCTAGAGTGGAAGAATCAGCGCTGGCGAGAACGTCTTGGTCTCCTCTATCGGACCTTTGCACATAACAGTCCCCTGCCATCGAGGGTCACCCGAGCAGGTAGATACTCCTCTGCAAAGCTGCGTGAGAAAAGGCTTGAGAGTCGAACTGTGCGTGGTGCAGCCCACCAATAGAAACGCCGTCCTGCTTTCGGCATGCGCTGCGATTGGGCATCGCAGATGTGCCTAACAGGACGGCCTCTATCCAAGCCGCACCAAAGATTGTTATCTGTATATCCAGCGAGCCATGCGGCCCAGGATCACTCGGTTCAAATTACCCAGGGATAATTCTGGGTGTCAGGAAGAACAGCAACTCCTGCGATTGGATCGAGGTGGTTGTCCGTTTGAAAAGATTTCCGATCAGCGGCAAGCTGCCAACGAGCGGAACCTCGGAGATGTTCGTGTTCTGTGTATTGACGATGATTCCGCCAATCACGACCGTACCGCCGTCCGGAACCAGCACTTTGGTCTGCGCGGACTGCGTGTCCAGCGCGGGGATACCTTGTACGCGAGGTATACCTTGATCGATCTGCGTGTTTTCCACGAGCACGTCCATGAAGATTGTGCCCTCGATGGTGATTTGCGGCGTCACTTCCAACTGCAACACGGCGTCAATGAATTGCACCGAAATCGTGTTGTTGATGGTGGTTTGAATGGGCAACTTGACGCCCTGCTTGATGACCGCCTTTTCGTTGTTTTGTGTCACGATTCGTGGTTTGGAGAGCAGTTTGCCAACGCCCTTGGCTTCCGCGGCCGTGATAAAGAAGTCGATCGCGAAGTTGGGCGAACGGTGACCGAAGTAGAGGCCACTCGTCGGAACGCCAGCTCCCAGGCTCGTAGCCAACGGAATGCCGGGGGTGCTAGACCCACCGGAGCCGCCGATTGGAGTAGCGATGACTGGTGGCTGAGGAAGACCTGTTCCCGTCACAATGGGGCTGGCGCCAACCTGAGGAGCACCAGCATAGAGCGAACGACCACCTGTAGTTGATCCAGCAAACCCAAGTTCCGTGCCGATGTCCTGTGAGAAAGCGCGAGAAGCAGAAATCACCCGCGCTTCGATTTCCACCTGCTGCGACTTGCGGTCAAGCTGGTGGAGAAGGTTGTCGATGGTCGGAATGACCGAAGGAATATCGCGAATGATAATCTGATTCGAGCGGTCATCCGAAAGGATATCGCCACGCGCGCTGAGGAATTTCTTTAGCGTGTCTTTCATTGTGGCCGCTTTCGCATAGCTCAACACGCGTGTTACGGTCACCGGGGCAATGGCTTCCGCCTGCGCCTTTTCGAGGTCGCGCTGAGTCTCTGCCTCCGTCTTCAGCGTGGTGCGGGTCGCGATGCGCAACACGTTTCCGTTGAGCTGCTTGTCGAGACCGTTGTTCTGCAGAACGATATCCAAAGCCTGATCCCAGGGCACTTCATCCAGAACGATTGTCAACGTCCCTTTGACCGCGGGGTCTAGCACGACGTTCAGCCCGCTGATCTCGTGGATCAACCGGAAGAAGTCACGTAGATCAACGTCTTTCAGGTTTACTGAGATCGGCTCTCCGGTGTACTTTCCAACTACAGCGGGAGGGGCGGACGCTTGCGATTGCTGGGCCTGCGCCGAGGATGCCGCCAGTCTATTGGCAGCAGCATTCGACGCTTGAGCAGCTTGCTGCGCCGCATCTTGCGCTGTTGCCGGACGCGCTGGCTCATTCGGCCTGCCAAAAGAGGCGAGGACGACTGAGGGCTGGGTCAGTTCGCCGGGCAAAGCGAAGCGAGGAGCTGGAATGTGCAAGGAACTTGAAGGCCGGGCACTGGTGTGCGGCGCCGCTGCACTGTATTCGAAGGCAGCTCGCGTCTTCGGCTCTTGCTCCCAAGTCACAGTCTGGGGATTCGAAGGCGCTGCGCTGGGGGCTTCGGGCTGCGCGTCAAAAAGGACCACGACCGCCGTTCCGTCATGCGAAATCTGATAAGGCGACACGCCAGTAAGGTCGACGACCACGCGGGCAACGTTCGGCCGGTACTGCCCGAGTCGCACGTCGCGGACAGGTTCCGACACGCCCGGAATGACTGTCTTATCGACCGCCAATCGCGCGCCGGAGAAGTCGAGCACCAAACGCTCTGGATTCTGCATGCGCAAGACATGGGCGTCGAGGCGCCCTTCGCCCTCCACACGCACACTGGCGCGTTGTGGCGCTTGCGTTATCGCCACGCTCGAGATAACCGCGGATGCCGCGGTCGCGCCGGCGGGATCATGCGTCTGAGCCAGCATCGGGCTCACGCCCAGCACTGCGCTCGAGAGGATCAGGCAGCCGCACCGAAAGGCGGGCCAATTCGTCTTCATTGCTGTTCTCCTGCACTGGAGTAAATTCTCTTGTTCACTTGGCGCTCCACGGGCTTGCCAAACGCATCTTTCCCGATTTCATGGAACGAAACGCCATCCATCGCAATCTTTTCTACCCGTCCGTCGTACAATTGATCCCCTTCACGGAGAAAATAGGTGCGCGCCTGCGGGTTGGTTACCACGGCAATCATGCCGTTCGGCGCCTTTACGATACCGTCAAGCCGCAGCGTGCTCACTTGCAGACCAGCTTTGCCCGGAGGCAACACGGAGGTCGCACGGGCCTGCGCCTGTTGCCGCGCTACGAGAGACTCAAACGGATCGCGCCGCGCAGATGATGTTGTTGCTGCTTGTTCGCCTTCCTTCGGCGCGTCTGGATTCACCGCGGTCTCGACAGGCTTGGCTGGCTTGGGGGCCTTCGCCACTTTTTGAGTTGCGGGTTTTGCTGGGGGCTTCTTCGCCGCTGCCGATGCTGCTGGTTTGCCTGGTTGTGGCGCAGCCGGAGTGGCCTGCGCACGCAGTCCAGGTGCGGCTGCCGCGAGCAAAATCCCTAGTACGAGAGTTAGTGCTGAACGCATAGATCGCTCATTCCCGCTCAGGGTTTCCCAACCGGCTTGACTGCGGACTTCGCCCCGGGTGCTCCGGCGCTCGGTCCAACGTCAGCTGGCTTGGTAAAGAAAGTCGTTGCCGTAAAAACTGCAGATACCGTAGTCCCAGGCCGTATCGGATACTTCGTGACCTTAGACTTGTCTGGATCAGAAAATTCCAAATCGCCTACGTTGATGATTCTCGACAACCTTCCCAACCGCCCGAAAAAGTCCATCAGGTTGAAATACGGCCCGTCCGCTTGCACTTCGAACGGCATTTCATAGTGAAAGTCCCGCGGCACGATTGCTTGCGCTGTCAGACGCCGAAGCTGAACGTTGGAAGCGCTCGCTGCCCCTTGCAGCAGGCGGATAAATTCATCCGTCTCTTTTTCTTCCGGAACGATGGTCTTCAGCGTGTCCAGTTGTTTCGAGAGCGCATCCATCTGCTGCTTCAATTCGCCATAGCGCTGTCTGTAAACTTGCAACTGCTGCACTTCGGTATTCAAAGTAGAGCGCTGCTGAACGGCCTTGTCGACGGCATCGCGTTCCTGGGCCACTGGCGATAGTGGAATGTACACTCCAAGGAGAAGCACCACGACCGCGATGGCCACTGCCACCAGACCTTGCATGAATACCGACATGTCGCGAAACGGATTGGCCATGGTCGTCCCTTATCCCTTCTTCGCCGGAGTCGCGGTTGGCGCGGCTTTCGTCGGCACGTTGGCCGGCTTCGCCTGCGCCGGAGGTGCTGCAACTGGCTGCGGCGGAGTGATTTCAGCGGACAACTGGAAATTGAATGTCTGCACGGCGCTGGCCTTGTCGTCCTGCTTCGTTTCCTTGATTTCCACCTTCTGGAAGTAGCCCGACCGCTTCAAAGCCGTGATGAAATTGGCGACCGCGTTGACGGAGGCCGACGAACCCTCAACCGTCAGAGTCGATCCCTTCCGGGTCATGGTCGTCAGCCAAAGATTTTCTGTTCTGGAAACCGTGTTCGCCACCATGTCCAGCAGGTCCTGCCCGCCGGTACGGTCGCGCTGCAACTGTTCAATGGTCGATACTCTCTGCTGCAGAACCTGTTTCTGTTTATCAAAACCCTCGACCTGCTGCTTGATGCTTTCTAGGTCGGTTTTCTGCGCCTGCAACGTCTTGATCTTGGTGTTTTCGGCGTTGAGCTGCTGTTGCCATGAGTAGTAGAGAAAACCAAGAACGAGAACGCCGAGAACCAAGCCGGCGCCGATGAAAAGCACGGGAAGCGCTGCGCCCGTATCGACTGGCCTCCGCGATGCTTTAGGCCGAATTTGTCCGAGAAGGTTTATGCGGATCATGGTTAGTCAAAGCTCCTCAGTGCCAGACCCACGGCAATGGCCAGCCGCGGCGACATCTCGCGGATTTGGTCATCGCTGTGCCGGCTGGGATTGACGAGCACTTTCCGGAAAGGATTCAACTCCTCGACAGGCATCGCAAATTCTTCTCTGAGCAAGTCCACCAAGCCTGGGACGCGGGCCGTTCCTCCTGCAACGACGATGCGCTGAATGTTTTCGCCGCTCGCCGTCGCCCGGAAGAAGTCAAAAGTTTTCTGAATTTCCAGAGTCAGAATGTCCGAAACGCTGCGCAGAATCTGTTGTTTTTGCTCGTCGGTCACGCTGGGGAGCGTATCGCCCTTCTTCAGGCGCTCCGCATCCTCAAAGCTCAGGTCCAATTCTTTTTGCAGCGCATCCGTATATTGGTTGCCGCCCACGCTGACGTCGCGCGTGAACAGTGGGACTCCGCCGCGGACGATATTAATGTTCATCACGCTTGCGCCGATGTTTAGCAGCGCCACGGTTTGTCCGGCATCCGGCTCGTAATTTACTTCGAAGCAGTTCTGCAAGCCGAACGCATCGATATCCACCACCACCGGCGTCTTGCCAGCCTGCGCCAGTACGTTTGTGTGGTTCAAAATCTTGTCCTTCTTTACAGCCACCAGCAGGACGTCCATTTGTGCGTCCATCGACTCCAGTAACTGGTAGCTCAGGTTCACGTCGGCGATATCGAACGGAATATGCTGGCTAGCTTCCGAAGGAATCCGGTCGTACAACTCTTCCTCGGTCATCAAAGGAAGCGGCACTCTCTTCACAATCACGGAGTGGCCGGAAACCGAAGTCGCCACGTTTTTCGTCTTCACGCGCTGCGCATCGAATATCTTGCTGATCGCGTTGGCCACCTGCGGCGCGTCCATGATCGCGCCATCCACGACGGTGTCCTGCGCCAGCGATTCCATACCAAAGCTAACGAGTTCGTAGCCGGCTTTCGTCGCCTTCAGCTCGACTGCCTTAATCGAGCTAGAGCCGATGTCCAGCCCTACCAGCTGCCTTGATTTTTTGCCCATTCCCAACATATTTCGGCCTCTTTCGCCTTCGATATCGGCAAACTATCGGCGCCTCGCATGCGCCTGGCTCATTTTGCGTTCCATCCAGCGGTCCAGAATCGTCTTACGCAGTTTCCAACGATTGCCTAATTTGAACGCGGGAATTTCGCCCTCCGTGATGTAACGGTACAGGGTATCCGGGGAGATCCCCAGATACTGCGACGCCTGTCTCACATTCATCACTTCACGC
>Ga0209446_1000004_pt1 | contig 84518 bp, 61 predicted proteins | sample BogFormECP04_OM2_FD_188242 | JGI IMG/M metagenome (GOLD analysis project Ga0209446, IMG submission 188242) | Bog forest soil microbial communities from Calvert Island, British Columbia, Canada - ECP04_OM2 (SPAdes) (version 2) | ecosystem: Environmental > Aquatic > Freshwater > Wetlands > Bog ... | reverse complement strand
GCTGCGGCTCGACAAGCCGGGGCCGGGCACGGCCGCCCTAGGCGCCGTCAACTTCGGCGGTCAGAGCATGGTCACGCTAAATTTCTACCTTTACGGCGATCAGGCGGCCGGGACCGTCGCCCGCGAGACACCGCTCTGGCAAGCGTGGATTCAAAAACGCTTCCCGATGCCGTCGGAGACGAGCAAGAGTGAATGATCGCGCGGTCATGGGAGTGCGCTCCCGTCGTTGCGCTCGCAATCTGTTTCCTCCCCTGTAGTCGGGGAGGGTCGGGTGAGTGCATGATCTCTGTGACGAACTCGGGTTGCAGTTCCAGGTGGACATCACCGCCGGCGCGGCCAGGGCGTGGACGTACGTCGGGACGTCTTACTTGAATCTTCGGTGGTCCTTGATGGCGACGTAGCTCACGGCGAGGTGCTGCACGAGCGCCGCGTCGCCGCCGATCTTCCTAAGCTTTTCCTAAGACTTCTGACGAAATCGCAGAGCTCAGATTTTCCAATGACACTGGCAAAATGGTTTTTCGACAATTCGCTCGTTGACTGCAAAGGACTTGAGTTTTACCATCACCAATGAGAATTTCTTAGGATGCTCGGGCAGAATCCCCCCCTCTCCGCCAGATTTCCTCCAACAGCATCTAATGGCCTTCCGCAAATCCCCTAGATCGATAGGTATTGAATTCTTCATCTCTATCTCTATTTCTGAAAATTCGAAATGCCGAGCATCCGGCCGCCGGTTCTGTGCCTACGGATTTCGCCTATTTTGGACTAATTTTTTGAGCGGCCGCAAAACGCTTCTCCGGCTTCAAGAACTTGTAGAGGTTTACGCGACATAGCTCAATCAACACAGCTCACGCCACACCGCCCAAGCTCTGCATGACGCGGGCCCCGCGCCGTTTGATGGATGATAGTGTGCCCGTCCACGCTCGATTTTCCCTTGTATCCGCTCACGCTCCATTTACATCTAAGCGTCGCAGACGGCGGAGTCGAGAACTCACGTTTTTTTCAAGCGAGCGCTGCGCGCACTGCAAATTTGCCGCTCTTGATGAAGCAGGATGCCATTCATCAAAATGTGGCGTGAGTGTGCCTTTGCTTGTCGCGCAAGGAGTAGTCATGTCGTTAGAATTCGCTGGGTCCAGTGGTCCCCGTTTGCACCACAGGCAGCAAGGCCGTAATTGTCGCTCCGCTCACTCTGCGGGACTCGCCACGCTCCTTATGGCCGCTGTTCTTCCGGTTGTCTTTTTTCTTGCCGGCTGCGGCGGAAAAGCAGCGGCGCCCCCGGGTGCTGCACCAGAAGTAAGAGTCATCGCTGTTGCCCAAAGAGACGTCCCCATCATAAGCGAGTGGGTAGCCACGCTGGACGGCTACGTCAATGCCCAGATCCAACCACAAGTCACTGGTTATATCGTCAAGCAAACCTATAAGGAAGGATCCCCCGTTCATAACGGTGACGTTTTGTTCGAGATCGACCCCCGCCCCTTCAAGGCTCTGCTCGATCAAGCCAAGGCGCAGCTAGCGGAAGCGCAAGCGCAATTGGGTAAGACCCAGCTGGACGTAGACCGCGACACGCCCCTCGCCAAAGAGCGGGCCATCGCACAAAGCCAGTTGGACAATGATATTCAGGCGAATCTTGCGGCAAGAGCCGCCGTTCAGTCCGCGGAAGCACAAGTGGAACAAGCCGCGCTTAATCTGGGATTCACTCATGTCACGTCGCTCTTCGACGGCATTGCCGGCATCGCCACGGTCCAGATCGGAAACCTCGTCAACCCCAGCACCGTCCTCACTTCCGTCTCTCAGGTCAATCCCATCAAAGCGTATTTTCCTATAAGCGAGCAAGAGTATTTGCGTCTCGCCGATCGCATCAACGCTCCACAAGATCATGTTGATGTTCCCAAGGATGCTCCTCCGCTCGAGTTGATTCTCGCTGACGGAACCGTCTATCCATCCAAAGGCCGCGTTCTCTATACCGACCGGCAGGTGGACATAACCACGGGCACCATCCGCGTCGTTTCCGCGTTTCCTAACCCCAAAAACTTCCTGCGTCCCGGACAATTCGGTCGCGTCCGTGCCTCCACCTACACCCGCACTGGCGCGCTCCTCGTTCCGCAGCGGGCTGTCATCGAGCTGCAGGGCAGCTATCAACTGGCAGTCGTCGGCAGCGACAACAAAGTCAGTGTCCGCATGGTCAAGGTCGGCGAGCGCGTCGGTACGGAATGGATCATCGACAGCGGCGTGCGGCCCGGAGAGATGGTCGTCGTCGAAGGCGTGCAAAAAGTCCGGGATGGAGTTTCCGTCAATCCTAAGCCGCTGACCGCGGCCGCGGGAGCGGACTGACCATGTCAAAATTTTTTATCAATCGTCCGATCGTCGCCATGGTCATCTCCATCGTCATGGTCATTATTGGCGCGATCACCATTCTCACTCTGCCCGTCGCTCTCTTCCCCAACATCGTTCCGCCTGAAGTTCAAGTGCTTGCCACCTACGTTGGCGCCGACGCCGGCACCATCGAGCAATCCGTCGCCACCCCCATCGAGCAGCAGATGAGCGGCGTGGACAACATGAACTACATGTATTCGCTGAACTCCACCGCCGATGGCGGCATGCGCCTGATCGTCGATTACGACGTGAAAACCGATCCGAATACCGATTTGATTCTTACCCAGATGCGTTCCCAGCAAGCTGCATCGCAGTTGCCCGCCGACGTCAACAACTACGGCATCACTGTTCAAAAAACCGTCACCGCGCCGCTCATGCTCATCACTCTCTATTCCCCTAACGGCACTTACGACGCCCAGTTTCTCTCGAACTTCGCCTACATCAATCTCAGCGACCAAATCACGCGTCTCTACGGCATCGGCACCGTGCAGATTTTCGGCGCCGGCCAATACGCCATGCGCCTCTGGGTAAAGCCCGACCAATTGGCCAAACTGGCCATCACAGTTCCGGAAATCGTCAACGCCATCCAATCGCAAAACTCCGTGAATCCCGCGGGACAGGTGGGCAGCGAACCAGTTCCCAAGGGGCAGGAGTTTACCTATTCCGTCCGCGCCCGCGGCCGTCTCTCTTCCCCGGAAGAGTTCGGCGAAATAGTCGTGCGTGAAGAGCCTCTCGGCGGCGTCGTCCGTGTCAAAGACGTGGCGCGTGTCGAGCTTGGCGCACAAAACTACAGCGTCCTCGGCCGGCTCAACGGAAAACCCGGCGCCATCGTCGCCGCTTATCAATTGCCCGGCTCCAACGCCGTGCAAGCCGCCGATGGCCTCAAAAAATTGATGGTCGAGGCCAAATCCCGCTTCCCCGGCGATATCGATTACGTCATTTCCCTCGATACTACGCTGGCCGTCACCCAGGGCATCAAGGAAATCGTCGAAACGTTGTTGATCGCCATCGGTCTGGTCATCATCGTCGTATACATTTTTCTCCAAGGATGGCGTGCCACTCTCATTCCACTTCTAGCTGTGCCGGTATCTCTCGTCGGCACCTTTATCTTCTTTCCACTCTTCGGCTTTTCCATTAACACGCTTTCTCTTTTTGGCTTGGTTCTCGCCATTGGCCTGGTCGTCGATGACGCCATCGTCGTGGTCGAAGCCGTCGAGCGCCACATCGAAGATGGTCTCTCGCCAAAGGAAGCCGCCCTCAAGGCCATGACGGAGATCTCCGGCCCCGTTGTTGGCATTGCTCTCGTTCTCTCTGCCGTGTTCATTCCCACCGCCTTCATCCCTGGCATTACCGGTCGTCTCTATCAACAATTCGCCGTCACCATCGCCATCTCCGTCGCCCTTTCCGCTTTCAACGCCCTAACGCTCAGTCCTGCTCTTTCCGCATTGCTCTTGCGCCCCAAAGATACGGCTCGCGGAGGTTTGCTCAAGAGATTTTTCAACTGGTTTAACCGTACCTTCACCAGCGCTACGAACGCCTACGTTCGCGTCTGCGGCTTCCTCATACGCAAAAGCGCCATCGCTTTCATACTTCTTGTGCTTTTCGGAGCCGCCGCCGGCTTCTTCAGCGCCAAAGTCCCTTCTAGCTTCCTCCCCGATGAAGACCAGGGCTATCTCTACATCAACCTGCAATTGCCAAACGCCGCTTCTCTTCAACGCACCGATGAAGTTGCACGCAAAGTCGAAAACGTTCTCGCTCACACCCCGGGCATCCAGTACACCACCAGCGTCGTCGGCTTCAGTTTGCTCAGCTTCGTCCGCACCAGCTATAACGGCTTCTTCTTTGTCACCCTAAAGCCTTGGGACGAGCGCAAATCCCGCGATGAACAATTCCAGCAAATCAAACAGAACATCAATCGCGAGCTCAGCAAGATTCCCGAAGGTATCGCTTTCTCTTTCTCCCCTCCCGCCATTCCCGGCGTCGGCACTTCCGGCGGCTTCACTTTTGTCCTGGAAGATCGCGCCGGTAATGACGTCGAATTCCTCGCCGACAATTTAAATAGATTTCTCGCCGCTGCCCGCAAACGCCCCGAAATCGCCAACGTCAGCACCACCTTCCTCCCCAGCGTCCCTCAGCAATTCGTCGACGTTGACCGTGACAAAGTCATCAAGCAAGGTGTCGCCGTCCGAGATGTCTACCAGACTCTTCAAGCCTTCATGGGCGGCCTCTTCATCAACTATTTCAATCGTTTCGGACGCCAGTGGCAGGTGTACATCGAAGCCGAAGGCGCGTACCGCACACGCGCCGAAAACGTCGGTCAGTTCTTCGTTAAAAATGCCAAAGGCGAAATGGTTCCACTTGCTGCTGTCACAAAATTCGAGCCGCGCCCCGGCCCCGAATTCACCATGCGCTTTAACGAATACCGCTCCGCGCAAATCAACGGCGCCGCCGCTCCCGGCTACAGCGCTGGCCAGGCCATGGCCGCCATGGAAGAGGTCTTCGACCAAACCATGCCCCGCGAAATGGGCTACGACTACCTGGGCATGTCCTTCCAGGAGAAAAAAGCTCAGCAAGGCGTCCCCGCCTCTGCCGTTTTTGGCTTTTCTCTTCTCTTCGTTTTTCTAATTCTTGCCGCGCTCTATGAAAGCTGGACGTTACCCTTTAGTGTCCTTCTCAGCACTCCCGTCGCGGTTTTCGGCGCTTTCTTCGTCCTCTGGCTGCGTCGCGTCTTGCTCTCCGCATTTCTTCCCACCTACATGGTGCAGATCGAAAACGATGTCTACTCGCAAATCGGCTTGGTCATGCTTATCGGTCTCGCCGCTAAAAACGCGATTCTCATCGTTGAATTTGCCAAGGATCAATATGAAGAGGGCAAGCCGCTCGTCGATGCTGCTCTCGAAGGTGCCCGTTTGCGCCTGCGCCCCATTCTTATGACCTCCTTCGCCTTCATCCTCGGCTGCGTCCCACTCTGGACCGCCAGCGGCGCAGGTTCTGTAGCACGTCAAATCATGGGCACCGCCGTCATCGGCGGCATGCTCGCGGCCAGCGCCCTCGGCATCTTCTTTATTCCCGCCGTTTTTTACGTAGTCGAGCGCCTCTCCCTAGGCAAAGCAGGCCGCGCCGCCATGGTCGGCGTAACTCCCACTCCGCGTCCAAGCCCAGCCGGAGGAGACGATTAAAATGAGACCTCACCTCGCATCGCTCCTCATCACCCTGCTCGTCTCCGGCTGCACAGTGGGACCTGACTACAAACGCCCCTCTGCCGTCGTTCCCACGGAGTTCCGCGCCGCATCCCCCGAAGCCTCCAAAGGCGAGGCCGCTTCTCTAGGCGATCAAAAATGGTGGGACGTCTTCCGCGACGAGCAACTTCAATCCCTGATCCGCACAGCAATTCAGCAGAATTACGATCTCCGCATCGCCGCCACCCGCGTTCTCCAGGCCCAGGCGCAACTGGGCATTACGCGTTCCAATCAATTTCCCAGCGTCAGCGGCGGAGCAAATCTTTCCGCGCAGCGCACTCCGCAAACAATCGCCTTTCCCGCTCTTGAGCAATCCACCGGACAATTATTTCTTTCCGCCGCCTGGCAACTCGACTTCTGGGGACAATACCGCCGCGCCACGGAAGCCGCTCGCGCTTCCCTCCTCGCCACGGAGTGGGGCCGCCGCGCCGTCATCAGCTCCTTGGTCTCCAGCGTAGCCTCCGCGTACTTCGAGCTCCGCGCTCTCGATCTTCAGATGGAACTTTCCCAAAACGCTCTCACTGCGCGCCGCGAATCTCTTCGGCTCACTTCCGTCCTCGCCAACCACGGCAATACATCCGAGCTGGACGTTCGCCAAGCCGAACAACTTGTCTACACCGCAAGCGAAGAAATTCCCGATCTCGAGCGTCGCATTCAGCAACAGGAAAATCTCATCAGCACCCTGCTGGGAAACAATCCGGGCCCGATCGCCCGCGGCCTGCCCTTAACTGAGCAGCCTCACGCTCCTGAAGTTCCGGCGGGCATTCCCTCGGAGCTTCTCGAGCGCCGACCCGATATCCGCCAGTCTGAACAGTTCCTCATTGCCGCCAACGCTCAGATCGGTGTCGCCCGCGCCGCCTACTATCCTCAAATCTCGCTGACCGGCGCAGGTGGTTTCCAAAGCGATGCGCTCGCGCGTCTTTTCGCCGGCTCTGCGGGTCTCTGGAGTTTCGCCGGCTCTCTTGCTCAGCCCATTTTCACCGCTGGTAGAATTCGTTCTGGCGTCCGGCTCGCCGAGGCTCAGCAGCAGGAAGCTGTCCTCTCCTATCAGCAAACCATCCAGCAATCCTTCCGCGAAGTTTCCGACGCTCTGATCGGTTATCGCAAGCTCCGGGAATTTCGCGAGCAGCAGGAACTTCTCACCTCCTCCGCCCAGGGCGCCGCGCATCTTTCCAATGTTCGCTACAAAGGTGGAGTGGCCAGTTACCTCGAGGTTCTCACCAACGAAACCAACTACTTCACCGCCGAGCTTAATCTTGCGCAAGCCCAGGCCAACGAACTCCTCTCACTCGTTCAGCTCTATCAAGCCCTCGGCGGCGGCTGGCAGCAATAACTGACACCCCCGCGAAACCAAATCACCGGCCGGACGCTGGCTCTCGAATCCTCTCGACACAGCATCGTCGTAAATGCGATTCTTCACGGCGTGTACCACACACCTTCGGGACGCCTATCGTCGAAGGCCCAGCGCGCCAACGTTGTTACAACCTCCAGCATGAATTTGCCTTCCTGCACGCCCGAAAGCCATGATTGACCGAATCGACGCCCACCATCACCTCTGGCGCTATTCGAAAGAAGAGTACGGCTGGATTGCTGGGAATATGGCGCCCATAGCTAGAGATTTTCTACCTCAAGATCTCCAGCAAGTGATTACGTCTTCCGGAATGCAAGGCAGCATCGCCGTTCAAGCAAGGCAATCGCTGGAAGAGACCCGATCCCTTTTGAACTTCGCTCAAGAATTTCCCATTATTCGCGGAGTCCTCGGCTGGGCGCCCATCGCCAGCCCCGAGTTTCCGCAAGTTCTCGAACGCTTTCAACATTCTCAGAAATTAAAAGGTTTCCGCCATGTCGTTCAGGACGAACCCGACGATGCTTTCCTGCTGCGTCGGGATTTCAACGCGGGTATCGCGCTATTCAAACGTTACGGCCTCGTCTACGACATCCTGATCTTCGAGCGTCAACTGCCGGCCGCTATTTCCTTCGTGGACCGCCATCCCGCCCAGGTCTTCGTCTTGGATCACATCGCCAAACCCCGCATTCGCGACCGCGTACTCGAACCCTGGCGCACAAACATTCGCGAACTGGCGCGCAGAGAAAATGTTTCTTGCAAGCTGTCCGGGATGGTGACCGAAGCGCACTGGGCGCAATGGAGGCTTCCTGACCTGTTGCCTTATTTCGAGGTCGTCTTGGACGCTTTCGGTCCCAGACGCCTGATGGCCGGCTCGGATTGGCCCGTTTGCCTTTTGGCAGCTACGTATCAAACCTGGTTTTCTACATTGCGCGAATTCATCTCTCGGTTGTCCAGTGCGGAGCAGGAAATGATTCTTGGGGGCGTGGCGAGCGAAGTTTACTCTCTGAGCTGCAAAGCATGAATTCAGAAACCATGCGAGCACTCATCATCAAACAGCCGGGCGCGGCCTCCATCGAGTCTGTTCCCCGGCCTGAGGTCGATCACGGAAGAATCTTGCTCCGGGTCCGCATGGTCGGCCTCTGCGGTAGCGATTTGAATTCCTTCTGCGGCAAAAACCCCATGGTCCAGTTTCCTCGAATCCCCGGCCACGAAGTTGCAGCGACAATCGTTGAGGGAACCTCTTCGTTTCCTGCACTCGTCGCCGGTGTAAATGTCACGATGTCCCCCTACACAAATTGCGGCAAATGCGCTTCCTGCCTCCGCGGTCGTCCCAACGCCTGCGCATTCAACGAGACCCTCGGTGTCCAGCGCGATGGTGCGCTGACCGAATACATCACCATGCCCCCTGAAAAACTCTACCCGGCCGAGCTTACGATCAAAGAGCTCTGCCTCGTGGAGCCGCTCACCGTAGGTTTTCACGCGGTTGCCAGAGGCCGCGTAACTTCCGCCGACAAAGTGGCCATCTTCGGCTGCGGCGGCGTGGGCCTCGGCGCCGCCGCAGCTTCCCATTTTGCCGGCGCCACGACCATCGCTGTCGACCTTGACGATGATAAGCTTCACCTCGCCAAAAAGGCCGGCGCCACTCACATCGTGAACTCCGCCAAATCTCCGCTCCACGAACAGTTGCTGGTACTAACGGACGGCCGCGGGCCAGACGTCATCATCGAAGCTGTCGGCCATCCCCAGACGTTTCGCGCCGCAGTGGAGGAAGTCGCCTTCACCGGACGCGTCGTATACATCGGCTACGCTAAAGAACCAGTAGCCTACGAAACCAAGCTATTCGTGCAAAAGGAACTCGATATTCTCGGTTCGCGCAACGCCGTGCCGGAGGATTTTCACACCGTGATCCGAAAGCTCGAGCAGCGCAAGTTTCCCGTCGAAGATGCTGTCGGCTCAATCGTTTCCCTCGACGATGCTCCGCGCATCCTGGAAGCCTGGAGCTCTAATCCCTTGAAGTTCTCGAAAATCATGGTGCAACTCGACTGATGGAGAGAAACGCGTCAGTGTGTTCCGCGTTCACAGTGGTTTCTCGACAGTAACAGGAGAAGACGGACGATGGCCAAGCATCAACTCGAAAGCTCCGAAGGAAAAACGGTGCCTTCCGCTCGCCATTCCTTGTTTCCCGCCGGCCAAATCGTTCCCTTCATTCTCGTCACCGTGCTTTTTTTCCTCTGGGGCATCCCCAATAACTTAAACGACGTCCTCATCCGCCACTTCATGAAGTCCTTCGCCATCTCTCGCTTTCAGGCCAGCCTCGTGCAGACCGCTTTCTATCTGGGCTACTTTCTCCCGGCCATTCCCGCAGCCCTCTTCATGAAGCGCGTGGGCTACAAACCGGGCTTCATCCTCGGCCTCCTGCTCCTGGCGTCCGGCTGTTTCTTGTTCTGGCCTGCTGCGCTGCAAAACAGCTATTCGTTCTTCTTGTTTGCTCTCTTTGTCATTGCCAGCGGCCTTTCTTTTCTCGAAACGGCTTCCAATCCATTCATTGCCCAGCTTGGCGATCCGGACAGCTCAGAGCGTCGTCTGAATTTCTCGCAAGCCTTCAATCCCTTCGGCGCCATGACCGGAGCGCTGATCGGTACAGTCTTCATTTTTTCCGGTGTCGAGCTGACTGCCGAGCAAATTGCCGCGCGCCAGGCCGATCATACATATCAGGCCTATCTTCAATTCGAAGTGCTGCGCGTTGTCCGGCCCTACCTTGTCCTCGGTGTTGTCGCGGTAGTCTGGGCGCTGCTCATCCTCCGTACCAAATTCCCAGCTATCTACAGCGAAAACGAGGCCGCCGATGGCGATCACGGCAGCGCACGCCATCTCTTCCGTCAAAGACATTTTCTGCTCGCCGTAGTCGCGCAATTTTTCTACGTCGGCGCCCAAGTCGGCACATGGAGCTATTTCATTCCGTACGTCCAGGAGTACGCCCACAAGCCGGAAAAAACTGCCGGGTATTTCCTCATCGGCACTCTTGCCGCATTCGGCGTCGGCCGCTTCGTCTCTGCCTATTTGATGCGCTTCATTTTACCGAGCCGCCTTATGGGTTTCTACGCCGTGGCAAACATGGTCCTGGTATCCGTCGGTGTTTTCCGCCCGGGTTGGGTTGGCATCTGGTGCATCTTCCTCACCAGCTTCTTCATGTCCCTGATGTTCCCCACTATCTTCGCGCTCGGCCTGAAGGGTCTCGGCCCGAACACCAAACTCGGCGGTTCATTCTTGGTCTTGGCAATCGTTGGCGGCGCCGTTCTTACGCCAATCATGGGTCTGATTTCGGATAAGTTACACAGCTATGCTCTCGCCTACATCGTCCCATTCCTCGCCTACATTTATATTTCACTCTACTCGTTCCTGGGCTCGCAGCGAGTTGATATGGCGTCCGCGCCCAGCGAACCTGCGACCTCAACCTAACCAACTTCTTCAAAAAAGAGCTCCATCAAATCAAATCATTGACGCGCGAACTTTCCTCTTTGCTCCAAAAACCGCTTGTGCCAGTTGAGGTGAGCTTATATCGTGACCGCTCTTACATCTTGATCGGCTGAAAAAACGCCTAAGGATCTGGCTCCAGCCTATGGCCCAAGCGCTTCCCGAAGCAGGCAGTTATGGATTGCGGCGCGAAGTCCTCTCTCCCATGGAGACACTCGCACAGTCAGTCTCCACAATTGCCCCCACCACAACTCCGGTCGCTACCATTCCGCTGGTATGCGCCCTCGCAGGCAACGGCACTTGGCTCGCCTACGTTTTGGCAACGGCCGCAATTCTCCTCGTCGCGCTGTGCATCGGGAAATTTGCACGCTATTCAGCATCGCCCGGCTCGCTCTACTCCTATGCTTCCATGATCCTCCCTCCGTCGCTCGGAGCCACCGCTGCTTGGAGTCTCCTCCTCGCCTACATTGCCACGTGCTCCAGCGTAATCGGCGGTTTCTATCACTTCGGAATCCTTCTACTGCGCGACGCCACAGGCCACGGCACCTCAGCCGTTTTCCTTGCTATTCTTGTCACAGCCATCTCCATCTGGATTGCCTGGCGCGACGTGAAAATCTCCGCCCGCCTGATGTTGTGGATCGAAGCCGTCTCCGTCTCCTTCATCCTAATCGTTGTGCTCCTCGTATTGTTCCGCCACGGCTGGCATCTGGACTGGGAACAATTCCACCTTCGCGGCATGACCGGCAGCGGCTTGCGTTTGGGACTGGTCTTGGCGCTCTTCAGCTTTGTAGGTTTCGAAAGCGCCACCACACTCGGCTCAGAAGCGCGCAACCCTCTCAAAACAATTCCCCGCGCCGTAATCCAGAGCGCCTTACTCGCGGGCACCATCTTCATCGTTTGTGCCTACACCGAAGTGCTTGGCCTTCGTGCAGCCGGTCAAGATCTCGCCACGAGCTCAGCCCCCATGCGCGTCCTCGCCAAACTTGGCGGCCTTCCATTGCTCGGGCTGCTCATAGACATTGGCGCACTCGTCAGTATGTTTGCCGGAACCCTCGCCTGCATCACCGCCGCTGCACGCGTTCTCCTTCTCATGTCGCACAACGGCCTCGCCCACGGTTCCCTCCGCAAGACCCACGTGCGCAACGAAACGCCCGGCTTTGCGATCGCTGTCACCGGAACCGCCGCCGTTCTCCCCGTCGCCATTCTCGCCGCTCGCGGCGCCAGCGGCCTCGACGTCTACGGCTGGATGGGCTCGCTCGCCACCTACGGCTTCATCGTCACTTACGCCCTTGTCAGCGTCGCTCTCCCGCGGTATTTGCGCGTCCACAACGCTTTCCGCCCCGGAGCCCAAATCATCCCTTGGCTAGCGTGCGCCGCTATGCTCCTCGCCCTCGTCGGAAATCTCTACCCCGTTCCCGAAGGCCCCTACGGCAAACTCCCTTACATCTACCTGATTTATCTTGTCGTCGGCCTCTCGTGGTTTTTCTGGCACGCCCGCAATCAGAAGCCAACATTGGCTTAGAGCTAGCTAAATCTGCTTTTTCGTTCCCGCCAACTCTTCCCTTCATCGATGAAATTGAAAAAATGAATTGTGGAAAACGAAAGTTTGAGTTTCGGTTCTACATCGTTTTGGAATACTTTCCTGCAACCTTATCGTCACACGGGCGCAGCCAAGCGGGGTGAAACCGACTTCCTTCGTAAATTTTTTGCTTGGTCTGAATCCGAAAGACGGCCGGATGGGTGTGTGCTCAGAGAAAGTGGGAGGTGTCGCGGAATGACCAAGTCATCAAGCAGAGCTTTTTTCTTATTCGCATCTTTTCTTTGTTGTTGTATCGCCCTTTTTCTCCCGCTCGACGCCTTCCCCCAACAAACTCTCGGCGGCATCACCGGCACGGTTACCGACTCCTCCGGCGGCGTTCTGGCCGATTCGCTGGTCATCGTTGTCGCCGACGCCACTACGCTCACCCGCACGCAAAAAACCACCAGCGTCGGCAGCTACGATTTTGTAAACCTGCCCATCGGCTCCTATACTCTCACCTTCTCGCACGATGGTTTCGAAACGCAAAGAATTCCCTCCATCGTCGTGCAAGCCGATCGCACCGCCACGGTCAATGTCACTCTCAAAGTCGGCCAGGTTGGCACTACTGTCACCGTGGAAGCCACCCCACTGTTGAATGCGGTGGACACCACCAACGGCTACATCCTCGAGAAAGCTCAGATCGAATCGATCCCCTTACCCACTGGCAGCTTTACCGGCATCGCCATTCTCTCTCCAGGTGTTAACGCGGAACTCGCCAGCGGCTCCGGCGTCAACAGCGGCCTCGGCAATCTCCCCATTTGGGCCAACGGCCAGCGCGACACCAGCAACACTTTCCTCCTCAACGGCGTCGACGCCAGCAATCTCTTCAACGGCAAGAGCACCAGCCAAGTCGCTTCCGCTCGCATCGTCAACAACACCGGCATCGGCGGCGCCGCCAGCATTTCCAGTACTACCGCCGAACCACTTCAAAGCACCGCTTCTCCCTATCTCGCCATCGGCCAGGCTCTCCCCACTCCCGCACCCGAAACGATTGAAGAATTTCGCGTAAACACCTCCATGTACGATGCCCAGCAAGGTTCCACCAGCGGCGCGCACATCGACATGAGCACCGCCTCCGGCACCAACAATCTCCACGGCAGCGCTTACCTTTATCGCGCCTCAGACGCCCTCAACGCCGCTCCCTTTTTCTACAACGCCAACCCCAATATTCCCGCCAGCGATAAAGTGCCCGGCCAGCATAACTACACGGCCGGTGGCACCGTGGGCGGCCCCATCATCAAGAACAAGCTCTTCGGCTTTCTCTCCTACCAACACGTTCAGAAGTCCGACGCCGAAATTGGCAGCTCGCGCGTCTCCGTTCCTCCCGGGCTTACTGACGACCGCAGCCCTGCGGCCTTGGCTGCTCTCGTAAACGGTGTCACTTCGCCGGTATGCCCAGCTCTTCCATGCAATTTCTCAGCGTCCGCCCCCGTCAACCCGGTCATCGGCACCGCACCCGGCGACATCAGCCCCATCGCCTACGGCCTGCTCAACTACAAACTCCCCAACGGCCAGTTTCTATTTCCCTCCGCCAACAGTTTCGTCCCTACCATCAGTTTTCCCGAAAACACGTTCACTCCTGGCACCGCCTATTTCAAGGCGGATCAAGCCGTCTCCGATCTCGATTGGATCGCCACCTCAAAAGACACTGTCGCTCTCAAGTACTACTATCAGCACGATCCCAGCATCGCTCCCTACGCCTACTCCGGCTCACCCGGTTTCACGCAACATCTCGACGCCGGAAGCCAAGTGGCGAGCATCACCAACACGCAAATCATCAAACCGAATCTAAGCGTTGTCGAAGTCTTCGGCTTCATCCGCGAAAAAGTCTACAGCACCGTCTCGCAGCCCTTCACCCCGCAGCAATTTGCTGCCTACGTTCAGCAACTTACCGGCGCATCCGCCGCCGACTCCACCATCAACACCTTCGGCTCTCCCTTCTTTCCCGGCATTTCCATCGTCGACGACTACGGAAACAACAACGCGGGCTTTCCCCCAGCTCCCTACAATCAAAACTTTGTCTTCAACGCCGCCACAAACATCGGCAGCGGCGCCGCCTCCCAGGGCGCCTTCACCGGCGTCTTCCAAAATCGCTTCATGCCGAGCGCCAACGCCATCTGGACTCTCGGCAAGCACACCCTAACCTTCGGCGGCAATTTCGCCTACACTCAGCTCAACACCCGCGATCAGCGCACCGACAAAGGCACCATTGGCTTCGCCGACTTTTCCCAATTCCTCCAGGGACTGGTTGTCCCCTACACGCCCGACGGCTTCATAACCACCGCCTACCTCCAGGGCGACGCCAATCGCTACTATCGCTCCAAAGAAACCGGCATGTTTCTTCAGGACAAATTCCAGCTTCGCTCCAACCTGAGCCTCACCTTCGGCCTCCGCTTCGACGACCACGGCGGCCTCACCGAAAAGTACGGCCGCCTCTACAATTTCGATCCCTCGCAATACGACTACGACGCTGCCACCGACACCATCGTCAACACCGGCTTTCTCATCGCCGGCAACAACAAGCTCTTCCCCAGCAAAGGCGTCAGCAATTCCACTCTCACGGGTCGGCAATGGGGCCTCGGCCCTCGCCTGGGCGTCGCTTGGAGCCCCAAAAAGTTCAACAACAAAATCGTCGTCCGCGCCGGTTGGGGCATGTATTACGACCGCGGCGAACTCTTCACTTATCTCTCCCCAGGTTTTGCCGCTGGCGTCATTGCCGGTGGCCCCTTCGGCGTCAACCAGGCTCCCCCCTTCGTCAATTCCCAGGTTTGCACCGCCATCGGCAGCTTCTTTCAGGGATTCATTCCCACCTGCGATCCCACCCAGCCAAACGGCGGCTCCTTCTCCAATCCGTGGGGTGCAACACTTCAATCACCTCCGACCGGCAATCCCGCCAGCATCGTTCTCCCCAATGCCGCCGCCATCGAAAATGGCGCCCAGCTCTTCTCCTTCGCCGACTACAACCGCGCCAATAAGCTCCCTTACACTCTCAACCAAACTCTCGACGTCCAGTGGCAGCCCCGCAAGGATTTAGCCATCACCATCGGCTACGTCGGCAATCTCGGACGCCACGAAGTCATTCCTGTGCCCTTTAACCAGGCTGGCGTCGCCACTCTTAGCCACCCCATCCACGGCCAGACCTACACCTACGGCTACACCGTCCTCGCGCCCCCAGGCTGCAATCCCACTCTGGACCCGGCCGCCTGCGCCTACACTTCCACTTGCAACGCCAGCGGCGTCACCTCCGGCTGCGGCTTTATGGGCCTTCCCGACGGCTCCTCTATGATGGCCAACTACGAAGGCGGCAACATCGACCTTCGCGTCCCCTACATCGGCTATTCCTCAGAGTCCGAGTCCTACACCGCCGCCGGCATCTCCGCCTACAACGCCCTCCAGGTCCACGTCGAAAAACGCATAAGTCACGGCTTCCAGGCGGGCTTCTCCTACACCTTCTCCCACGCCACCGATGAACAAAGCGCCATGGGCCTCTTCTACAACGGCAACAACGCGACCGACCTTCGCAGCGGCTACGGCCTCTCGGACTTCGACCGCAAGCACGTCATCAACTTCACCTATCTCTACGAGCTCCCCAAATTCTTTGAGCCCACTTCCATGCGCGGCCGCCTGGCCGACGGCTGGGCCGTCGCCGGCCTGGCCATCATCCAAAGCGGCCAGCCCTACAGCGTCATCGATTACTCAGGCGCCGTCGGCAGCCTCTACTACGGCACCAGCGACGGCATCACCAATCCCATCGTCCCCCTGGCTCCCGGCTGCACGCCCTCCAGCGCCTATACTGGCGCCAGCGGCACCGACCCCGGCTTCCCAGCCCTCAATCCCAACTGCTTCACCGTCCCGCTTCTCAACCCCGGCGATCTCGGCGGCGCCATCCCAGCCGGCGACACTTTCGAAACCACCTACACCACTGGCCAGCGCAATATCTTCCGTCAACCCTGGCAGCGCCGCACCGACCTCTCCGTAATCAAAATGACCCAGCTAACCGAACGCGTCTCCGCGAAGTTCACCTTCGAAGTCTTCAACCTCACCAACACCCCCAGCTTCGACATCCCCATCAACAACGTCACCCAAAACCTCAACTTCGACGATTTCCCCGTCTACGGCTCGCAGCTATATTCCTCCCCCACCCTAAGCGGCATCGGCATAGTCAACAAAACCATCGGCAGCCCCCGCCAAATCCAAATGTCCCTAAAATTCACCTTCTAACCCCCGCCGCAGGTCCGGCCCCGCACCGTCATTTCGAACGGAGCAGGCCGACGCTTTTTCCCTTCGCTTCGCTCCTGCGAACCGGTCGGCCTGCGAAGAGAGAAATCTCTCTGCCTCTTGCACTATGGCACTCGCATAAGATTTTGGAGAAACGGTTCAGGCCAGCATAAAACGCCAACCCAATATTCGAAGGGGGATTCTCAGCAGCGTGGTGGAGAGCGTTCGTCGACTTTGAATTTCAAGCTCTGGTTTCCAAAGGCAGGTCCACGGTTCCCGCGCGCGCCAGCTCCGCGTCAATATCCGCTTCCGTCAGCGCCGGATAGCTGCGCAAAATCTCGTCGCGCGCCACGCCAGCCGCAATGTCATCAATCACGGCAGACACCATGACCCGCGTTCCCCGAACGCAAGCCCGCCCATGACAAACAGCCGGATTCACGCTAATCCGCTCTCGCCAGTTCTGAATTCCCCCATGTTAACCCCATTTCCACTGCCCCGCGCCATCTGCACCTCAGTAGTTTCCCACCTCGACCGATCCGACTCTAACCGACGAGCTCGCGCTATAAAGAACGTACCCGGCCTCTCCGTTATTCGTGATAATCTTCGCGTGGTGCAAAGGCGGGTGGCAACGCCTTAACTCTTGGGTGGCCTCCCGTTTGCGATTCTGTCTCTTGCAAACGGTGGGTCACTCCTCTTCGTCGCTGGCCTTCCTACTCCCTACCCACTATTCACTACCTACTGCCTCTCGCCACTTTTCCACACATTTCCACAGCCGTAACAAACCCATCCATCCCCGCTCAACTCCTTCAAACCTCTCGACTTCCGTTCATCTCACGAATAAGCATCCAGTAAACTAATAAACTACTAGACAGTCGCTTCTTCCCCTGCTACCATTCCCTATGGTTCATACGGGTTTCCCCTCGTCCGGCCTTTGTACTGGCGGGTCTTCAGAACCGTTCTTTGCTCCTGTCCGCCGCCCACTCCCCGGGGCATGTCATCCCGAACGCAGTGAGGGATCTGCTTCTCTCCGTTCTCTCTCCTCCTCCGCGTTCTCTGCGCCCTCTGAATTACGAACCCCGTTTGCGCTAACCACTGCGGCTTTTTGCAAGAGTCCGCAACTATATCAATCCATGGGACTTGCGTTTCCTTTATTTTCATACTCTTACGCACTCTTTTGCTACCGGCAAAATGCCAAGCCCTTTTTTTTCAGTCGATTCCGCACTCTTTGGCAAAACACCCGGGGTGGGGGGTCCCCCATCAATCCAAATCATTGCAAATTTGGCTTCCCGTCTTGGATGAGAGTCGGAGGCCCGCATGAACCTTGATCACGCACTCTTGAAAAGCCTCCCCAAAGTCTTGCTCCACGAACATCTGGACGGCGTCCTCCGCCCCGAAACCGTCATCGACTTGGCCAAGACCACCGGCTACGACGGACTTCCCACAAAAAATCCCGAAGAGCTCGCGCACTGGTTCCACCAGGGCGCCAACCAGGGAAGCCTGCCAAAATATCTGGAAGGCTTTGCGCACACCATCGCCGTAATGCAAACCGAAGAAGCCCTCGAGCGCGTGGCCTACGAACAAGCCGAAGACCTGACCGGCGACGGCGTAGTCTATTTTGAAACTCGCTTCGCCCCGGTCTTCCACACGCGCACAGGATTGAGCCACCAGCAGGTAGTCTCTGCCGTTCTGAAAGGTTTGGAACGCGGCAAGCACGACTTTGGAATTTCTTCAGGCTTGATCATCTGCGCGATGCGCAATATGGACGTCTCGCTCGAAATGGCCGAGCTCGCCGTCGACTTTCGCGCGCGCGGCGTCGTGGGATTCGATCTCGCCGGTGAAGAAGGTGGATTCCCTCCCAAAAAACATGTCGACGCTTTTCACTACATTCAGCGGCAGAATTTCAGCATCACGATTCACGCCGGCGAAGGCTTTGGAAAAGAATCCATTTGGCAGGCTATTCAATACTGTGGAGCACACCGCATCGGCCACGGCACGCGCCTCATCGATGACATTGCCGTCGCTAAAGACGGAAAAGTAGTGAAGTTGGGCGACCTCGCGCAATACGTACTGGACAAAAGAATTCCGCTGGAAATCTGTCTGCTCAGCAACGTCCAGACCGGCGCTGCGAAGAGCCTGGCCGAGCACCCCTTCAAGACTCTGTATCAGGAAAAATTTCGTGTCACGCTAAACACCGACAATCGCCTGATGAGCGACACCACGATGACCAAAGAATTCGAGGCCGCCAGAGATACTTTTGGTCTGTCGCTGAACGACTTTGAAGTCCTCACCGTCAACGCGATGAAGAGCGCGTTTCTGCCCTATCATCAGCGCTGCGATTTCATCTACAACGTGCTCAAGCCAGGCTACGCCAAAATCCGCCGCTTTCAGGAAGAACAATGACGCCGCGAATCTCGACCGAATCCGTTGTAGGGGCACAGCATGCTGTGCCCCTCTTGCCGTGGCGTACGGGTGAATATCCTTTTTTCTGTTCATCCCTTCCAGCCGCTTTCGCGTTGCTAAGCGCGTCTTCATTCGAGTCAAGCGGCGAGAGCCGCCAGAGTTTCCGCGAGCACAAGAACTCCACGCGCAATGTCCTCCGGCGAAGCATACTCGTCAGGACGATGGCTGTACCCACCGCGGCAAGGAATAAACAGCATCGCGACGGGAGCGATGCGAGACATAAAAAGTGAATCATGATAAGCCCGGCTAACCATCGGCATCGAAGCGAATCCATATTTCGCGCAGGCTCGCGAAAGTGCCCCGACAATGGCAGGAGCACATTGTGCCGGCGCGTCGGCGTTAACGATCTCTTCGGAGACCGAAACTTGCCGCTTTGCCGCAATCGTTTGGCGCGCGGTTTCGATCGAGCGCATCGCAGCGTCACGCCGCTCAAGATCCGTATCGCGAATGTCGAGCGTCAATTGGACGCGGCTAGGAATGCTATTGACGGCGCCAGGAAACACGTCGCAAATGCCCACAGTCGCGACTGTATCAACCGCGCCGCTCGTCTTCACCGCGTCTTCAATCGCGAGGATCAGTTCCGCCGCGGCGCACAGCGCGTCTCGGCGGTCCGGCATAAGCACCGCACCAGCGTGCCCGCCCGCGCCTTCGATCGAAATTCGGAAGCTAGCAGGAGCAGCAATGCTCGTGACGATGCCGAGTGGAATTTTTTGCTGCTCGAGCAGTGGCCCTTGCTCGATGTGCAGCTCCACAAATGCTTTGTAGTAGCCGCTCGGCAGTTTCATTTCTTCGAGCGGTGCGCTGTATCCAGCATTGCTGCGGACTTGCTCAAGCGAAGCGCCTTCTTTGTCGACGAGCTTTCGTGCCGCATCCGGAGTCATCGTAGCAGAAAGCAGCCTGCTGCCGAGACAACCGATTCCGAAGCGAGTTGGCTCTTCGGATGTAAACATGAGCAACTCGATCGAATGCTTCGGACGGAAGCCGCTGCGCTGCAAGGAACGAATTGCTTCCAGTCCACCGAGCACGCCAACAACGCCGTCATACTTTCCAGCGTTGGGAATTGCGTCTATGTGAGAACCAGTTCCCACCACCGGAGCATCTGGCTTGGAGCCACTCCAGCGTGCAAAGATATTTCCGATGGAATCTTGGCGCACCGCCAGCCCAGCTTTCTCGCAGCGAGCGATGAACCACGCGCGCGCCTTCAGATCCGTCGGCGAAAAAACAATTCGCGTTACCGCGGGCGGATTCGCTTCGGAAATCAACGCTAGCTCTTCGATCTCCGCCGCCAGCCGATCTGGATCGACTTCCAAATTCATTGCGATTTGCCTGAGCGACGCGCGCCGGACGACGTGCCTGATGGATATGTACGCGGCGCGCCTGCGGGAGGCGTTTTTGCCGAGCCTGTTCCCACCGACTCCTCTCCACCTAAAGATGCGCTGTCCAGCGGATGCCGGTTCCAATCCTTATATATAAGATACTTCGCCGGGACTTTGCCGATCGCGCCGAACCACTGCGGACACCACGGTGCCATCCAGATGAAATCGCCTGCGGTGACGGGATACCACGAATCGCCGAGGCGATAGATGCCGCCGCCTTCGAGCATTAGCAAACCGTGTTCCATGAGGTGCATTTCGACCATGCTCAGCGCGGCGCCCGGCTGATAGACCATGGAGTTCACGGCGAAATCGAAATTCAGCGTATCCGGAAGCAAGTGTTTCACTTGCAAGCCCGCATCACCATCAAGCGGCTCGGAAGAGATTGCGTCTTCGCTTGAAATGATAGCGCTCGGCGATTCGAAGGATGCAAGCGTTTGATAGTGTTTTTCGATGACGGTGGCGCGACTGGGTTTCGTTGCTACAACTCGATGCGGCGTGCCTTCGGGCAAATACGCGTAGCTGCGCGTTCCCAAATCGTTCTGGCGGCCATTCACTTCCAGTTTTAGCTGACCTTCGAGGACGTAGAGGAAGCGCTGGGCTGTGGTTGGGCCAAGTTCGCCGCCGGATTCGAATTCGGCGGTGTACTCTGCGAATCGTGCACCCATGGCTGGACCTGCGTGCACGATGGCGGCGCAGGCTTTCATGCCCGGCAACGCGGTTCGAACGAACGTGTCTGGCGTAAGTAGAAGATGGTTGTGTTTTTGGGCGCTTCGCGTTTGACCAAGATTATGCACGGCACATCCTTTTTTGAAGTTCGGTGGAATTTGCAAGTTGATCGAGCAAATGCAGGCCGCATTCGAGCGCCTTTGCGACGTCTTCCACCTCGACCGATTCCGCGGGATCATGGCTGATTCCACCGGGGGAGCGAAGAAAAATCATGGCGGCGGGAACTTTTTCGGCGAGGATCATGGCGTCGTGGCCGGCTCCGCTGGTTATGCGATGCGGCTGGCAGCCTGTGCTGCGAATGGCTTCCTGAATCTGATCGAGGAGAAACGGATCCATCGCTACTGCGCGCTGGCTCAGCAACACATTTTGCTGCAGCGAGAGGCCGCGGCGCTCGGCAATTTCGTGAGCCATTCGAACGAGTGTTCCGACGGCGCGATCGCGAACGTCGTCGGACTTGTGGCGAACGTCCAGAGTTACGCGTGCTTCCGCGGCGATCACGTTGATCGCGCCGGGTTTTGCTTCGATTTGGCCCACGGTCGCGACAAGCCCCGGGTGGTTATGAGCCGTGCGCTCGACGGCAACGATCCACTCTGCTGCGGCAGCGATGGCATCGTGACGAAGATGCATCGGCGTTGTGCCCGCATGGTTGGCGCGGCCCAGGAACTCGAACGTCATGCGGGTTTGCGCGGCGATGGCCTCCACTGCACCGAGCGAGCGTCCGAGCGACTCGAGGACCGGGCCTTGCTCGATGTGAAATTCGAGATAGGCGAGCGTGTCGCCACTCAGCGTTGCGTGCGGAATATCCAATGGATCCAGGCCAAAATTGTTAATGGCGTCGCGAACGGAGATTCCATTGGCATCCTGGCGATTGAGGAGTTCTTCATCGAGCGTGCCGACTAGCGCGCGGCTGCCGATAAACGGTGTGCCGAAGCGAACGCCCTCTTCTTCCGAAAAACCTACGACCTCTATGGCGAAAGGAAGCCGGCGACCTTCCAAGGATTCGACGAGAGCGACTGCGATGACAACTCCGAGAACACCGTCATAGGCTCCGGCATTCGGGACGGTGTCGAGATGCGAGCCAAGCAGCAGGCGTGGCGCGGTGGAGTGCGCGGCGGCGTACAAGCCACACAGATTGCCGGCCGCATCGACAGCCACTTCGGCCCCCGCGGCTACAAGCCACTTTGTGAGTTCGCGGTGGCAATCGTGCATCGGAGAGGAAAGAAATGTGCGGCGCGTGCTGCCCGCATCTTCGGAGAAAGACGCCAGTTTTTGGCAGCGAGCGATCACTTCTTCCGCACGGATTGTTGTGCTTGCAGGTGTGGACACAGAATTTTAACCTTGCCGACGAATGCGTGCCTCGATCATGCCGTGAGGCTCGTCGATGGGCACAAAAATCTCGTTAGGATTGTCCTGCCCAAAACGGGAAAGATCCGCAAGGAGATAGTGCTTGTTGGGCATCGTCAGTTCGATGCTGTCGATTTCCGGAACGCTTGCGAGTGCGGCTTCTCCGATGGCGTACAAGGTGTGTTGCACGGACTTGCTTGAATGGAAAGAAAACACATTGAGCAGGATGTCCCGGATTTTGGACCGCAAAGCGACAAAGGGAACGGCAGGCGACAGATAGTCCCATCGCGCGCTGACAGAAGTACCTAACAAGCGGTCGGTGGATTCCGGCAGGGTAGTCAAAGAATCCTTGATGAATCCCGCAAATTCCGAGTTCGCCGTTTTCAGGATGACCAGGTTTTCAAGCCCTGCCCGGACTGACGGCTCTGCGTTGCGCGTTGCCGCAATTTCCGCGGTCTGGCACTCACTGCTTGATTGCGCAAAAGCCGTGGGATGCGGCTTTCCGCCCAACAGCAGATGCTGCCAGGATTTTTCCGAGAGCGTGATTCGCGCGGCGGAGACTTGCGGGTTACGTCCCAGGAAGAATGCGACTAGTTCCTTGCCAAACTCCTCCATGCATTCCGCCGAAGAGGTTCGCGCCAGCGAGTAAACCGTATTTTTCATTGTGTCTGTGGGAAGAATGTTGCTGTTATCACCAGCGACAAAGCAGGAGTCGAAGTCTCCTTCGAGCGCAATCTCGATCGTCCATTCGCGAAAATCGTGATGGTCAGGATGGCGCTTCACTCTTGCGAGGCGGACTCGCGATTTGCCGTAGCTGTTTTCGGCTAGCTTAATCATCAAATCAGCTTCCCCGGTAGGTCGTATAACCATGCGGACTAAGGAGCAACGGAATGTGAAAATGAGATTCGCCGTCGCGCACGTGAAATGTAATCTCGACGACCGGATAAAGTCCTTGGATCTTTTGAGCAAGGTGATAGCTAGCGGTATCGAATGCCAAACGGTAGTTGCCCTCACGAAGAGTTTCATTTTCGGGCAACAATTGAGGACAGCGGCCGTCGCCGTCCGTGCGGGACGAACTGAGAACGCGCCACCGACCGGCGGACTCTTGCCTCTCGAGTCGTACCGGCACATCCTTTGCGGGCTTACCCTGAGCAGTGTCCAAAACGTGAGTCGAAATGCGATTCATGAAGAGAGCCATTTCTTCAGCCGAAGACGCGCGATCTGACGCTGCTGTTCAGCTGCTTCATTCATTTCGGCCATTTCGTCATACTGCAAGCGCCGCTGGAGAATTTCGAGAATTTCCGGCGCGGATTTGCCAGCGGCACAGACAATGAAAATGCGTTCGAACTTTTGTTCGTACGCGCGGTTGCCTGCCGCAAGAGCGATCTTGACATACTCGCCTGCAGCTCCAACTTTTTGCTGTTCTTGGCCTGACCAAGCGGCAGACCGCGCAAGCGCGGAGGTTGGCGAATGTGAATCGCCAATCCGCGGATGGCTTCGAAATGCTTCCAACCAATCGGATTCCGGGAGGCCTTTCCAGACTTCGTCACAGGCAGCCAATAAGGCCGCTTCATGGAGGAGTGGTCTTCGAGCTGCCATCCCGTGCGCCCAGGCTTTTGAACCGCAACAGGGCAAGATCTCCTCAACGGCTTTGCCTTGCTCCAAACCGTTCCATCGCGCGAGCACATTTTTCGCATTTTCGCTGCGCACACCTCGGGAGCTTAACTGCTCCAGGAACTCCGCGACCAGGTTTCCCGCTACAGCCGCACGATAGCGGGCCGAGGAACGGATGTCGTCAATGGGGCGGACTTCCGAGGCAGCCATAGTTCTCGCAGATTGGATAAGCAGCGGATCGATCAGTTTTCCCTTTACGATTTGTTCCGTCTCTGACAAACGCACGGGAACGGGAGCAATGCTTCCCATGGCGAGGCGAATATCATCAACGACGCCATCCGCCAAGAGTCCCAGCGCTGCGAGGCACACTTTCGAAATCGCTTGTGCATTGCGTGCTCCAACTTTGCGCGCATGGGAATAGTAACCTGAAAACTGTTGCTTAAGGCAGATGGCGCGAATCACCTCGTCAGGTGCGATCCGAGTTTCGCGGTAGTTGACGTGAAAGCCTACATAGGACACGCGGCGTTCGCCTCGCGCGGAAACGAGAAGGAGCTCTGCCTCATAAACCAAAAGAGCGGGCAGGGAGTCCGCCGCGGGCGAAGCATTCACAATATTGCCGCCGATGGTTCCTCGATTCTGGTTGGCAATTCCGCCGGTCCAGCTTGCGGAGCTGGACAACAATGGAAACTCGCGGTTGATCAATTCGTGTTCGCGCAGATCCGTGTACGTGCATCCCGCGCCGATTTGGATTTCGTCTGCAGTAACTTCGATGCGACGCAACTCTGGAAGATTCCAGATGCTAACCAACTTGCACGCGGGGAGTTTTCCGGCGGAAAACTGCACCATGACGTCCGTGCCGCCGGCGATGGGAAGCCATCCGCCCGGTTCTCGCGCGAGAAGCGATAGAACGTCGGACAAAGTGCGCGGGGCGACAAGTTCGAATTCAGCGGGGTAGGCTCTCACGTTGAGGCTCCCCGGCGTGCGGCTTCCGCGACGGCTTCAAAGATTTGCATGTAGCCCGTGCAGCGACAAAGATTGCCGGAAAGGCTTTCGCGGATTTCTTCGAGAGTGGGTTGCGGCTTTTTCTTTAATAAATGAAGGGACGCCAGAATCATTCCTGGAGTACAGATGCCGCATTGGGCGCCGCCGCAATCAAGAAATGCTTGCTGCAAGATTTGTAGACGGCCGTCTGCTGCAAGGCCCTCGATCGTGACGATTTTCGTGCCGTTCGCCTGGAGCGCGGGAATGAGACAACTATTCACCAGCATTCCGTCGATCAAAACGGAGCAGGAACCGCACTCGCCTTCACCACAGCCTTCTTTTGTTCCTGTTAATCCAATCTCGTGCCTAAGAACATCCAGGAGGCGCTCCATCGCGTAAACATGCACGGTTTCTAGTTTTTCGTTGACCGTGAAAGTGATTTCGGATTTTGGGCGATCCAGTGGGGCTTGGCTCATTCTCCTCCTCGCGCGGTTGGGGCCACGATCTTGGTCGTCGCACTTTCGGCGAGCGCGGCGAAGATGTTTTCCGGAAGTAACGGAATGGAATTGAAAGAAACGTTTAGCGCGTCTTCGACGGCGTTGACAATCGCCGGGGCAGGGCCGTCCATCGGTAGTTCGCCGATACCCTTTGCGCCGAATGCTCCGTGAACGTTGCCCAATTCTTCGAAATAGACGCGAATGGGGGGAAGGTCGGCGGACGTGGGCATGATGTAGTTGGTCATTTGGCCGTTCTGCATGCGGCCGTGCTCCCAAATCACTTTTTCGTATAGGGCGAAGCCGATGCCTTGTGCAACGCCGCCGATGATTTGTCCTTTCGCGAGAACGGGGTGAAGGACTTTGCCTATCTCTTGAAGCGCAACGAAATCGTCTACCGTCACACTGTAGGTGGCCATATCTACGGTAACGTCCGCGACGTAAACCGCCCATGCAAATGCTGCGTAGGCTGAACCGCGATATTTTTCCTCGTCCCAAACGATGTCGTCAGGCTGTTCGTACTGCGCCAGGCTGCGGAATTTGCCGTGTTTCGCGACGTAGGCGCGGCAGGCGGCGCGGAAATCCTCAGGCGAATAGGAATCGGAAAGCAAGCCGCTCGCGGTCAGCGTTTTTTTGATACCAACGGCAGCCGATTGGACAAGTTTTCCGACGACCATCACCGTGCGCGAAGCGACGGTGGGACCGCTGTTTGGCACTTCGTGCGTGTCGGGTTGAGCGATGCTGACGTCATCGTAGTTCAGCGCCAGAGCTTCGGCGACAATCTGGCACAGCACCGTGTTGGTTCCCTGGCCGAATTCGGTGCTAGATGCGAGAATGCGGAGACTGCCGTCGGCGCAGGCTTCGACACCAACGATCGATCCGAGAAAGCGCTCGCCGGAACCCGTGAAACCTGCGCCATGCAGAAAAGCGGCAATGCCCATTCCTTTTTTGCGGGGGCTCCGCTGATTCTCGCGCGCGAATTCCTCTTTTTTGGCGTGATAGTCGGAGAGTTCGAGCGCGCGGTCGAGAAGTTTCCCTAGATCGATCTCTTCGTTCACCGTTTGTCCCGTTGTGGTGGTCTGGCCGGGCTTGAGGAAATTTCGGCGGCGGATTTCCACGGGCGAAAGTCCGACCACCTGCGCAATACGGTCCATGTGGCGCTCGAGCGCGAAGAGAGACTGCGGGGCGCCGAATCCACGGAAGGCGCCGTGCGGCGGCGCGTTGGTGGCGACGACTTTGGCGCGAATGCGAACGCTGGGCCAATAGTAGGCGCCGCCGGCGTGAATGGCACCGCGGGAAAGGACGACCGGCGACAAAGTCTTGTAGGCGCCGCCATCGATTGTGAAATTGATTTCTCCAGCGAGAATTCTGCCGTCTTTGCTGACGGCAGTGCGGTGGCGAGTGCGCGAAGGATGGCGTTTTGTAGTGGCCGCCATGTCTTCCATGCGGTCGTAGATAATTTTCACGGGTTTGCCGGACTTCATGGCGAGGAGGGCCGCGTGGGCGGCGATCATGGAAGGATATTCTTCTTTGCCGCCAAACGCGCCGCCGGTTTCCATTTGCACGACGCGGACGCGATCGGCGGGAAGGCCGAAGAGTTTCATCAGGGCTTTGTGGACGTAATAGGGGCATTGAAGCGAGCCCCAGACCGTGAGGCCCTGCTGCGGATCGAAGACGGCAATCATTCCGTTGTTTTCTATGTAGAGCTGTTCCTGTGCGCCAGTTGTATATTCGGCTTCGACAATGTGGTCTGCGTTTTGCCAGACGGCATCGACATCGCCTTTTTCGATTAGATAGGTTTTGAAGGTGTTGTCTGCGCCCCAAATGATTTGTTGTGTGGCCTCACTTTCTTCCATGCTGAAGATCGCGGGGAGTGGTTCGTATTCGACCGATATGGCCTCGACGGCTTTTGGGAGGAGATGGCGGTGTGGATGAGCGAGCAGGAGAAGAGGCTCTTCGGGATGATTGACGATTCCATCCGCAAGACATGGCTGATCGTCTTCGATGAGTGCGATGCAATTTTTTCCAGGGATGTCTTTGGGCGAGACGATTACGAATTCGTTCCAATCGATGCCGGGACCGAAGTTGAACTTTTTGATTTTGCCGCGAGGAATGCTGCTGCGCACGGTGGCGCCGTAGAGCATGCCGGGCAAAACCATGTCGTCGACATAACGCGCCTCGCCGGTGACTTTGGCGCGGCCTTCCATGCGCGGGACCGACGTGCCGACGATCGGAGGAGTTTTCATTTGAATCGCGGAATCATCCAGTGCTTGCAGGGCTTGCCTGCTTGCAACAGTGTATGACAGACAAATCGAAACTTGGGTGTAGGAGTCTTTTTTAGGACGCGGCATTAGCGGCGGTGCTCCACTCCTGTTGGAGCGCCAGGAAACTGGCCGTCGCTGAATACTTTTCTGCCTCGAAGATAAGTGGCTTTCACTACGCCGCGCAGTCTTTCTCCGAGGTAGGGCGAAACCGGGTGGCGGTAATGCAAACGGTCTTCGCTCACTACGAACTCGCCTTCCGGATCGAAAACAACGAAATCGGCGTCGTAGCCCGGAGCGAGGCGGCCTTTGCGGGTGTGGCAACCGGCTAATTTTGCGGGAGATTCAGACATCCAGCGCGCGACATCGATTAGTGAGAATCCGCGATGGCTGGCTTCTGTGTACATCAAGGGAAAAGCAACGGAGAGGCTTGCGATGCCGCCCCAGGCGGTGCGGAAATTTCCTTCGGCGAGACGCTTCATCTCCGGTGGACAGGGAGAGTGATCTGTCGCGACTAGGTCGATCGTTCCATCGCGGAGGCCCTGCCATAATCGTTCGCGGTTTTCGCGGCCGCGAACCGGAGGGGCGCATTTGAAGAGCGTCGCGCCTTTAGGGATTGTTTCGGCGGCCAAACGCAGATAGTGCGGGCAGGTTTCGACCGTTACGGGAAGACCTTCGGAACGTGCGGCGCGCAGTTCGGGAAGAGCTTGGCTGGCGGAGAGATGGACGATGTGCAGGCGGAACTTGTATTCGCGGCAGAGGGAGAGGAGCATTCGAATCGCGGAGAGTTCGGCCTCTTCGGGGCGCGATTGTAGATAGGTTTCGTAGAGCGACCAATCGGCATTCGCCAAGAGTGCTGTGGCGGAATCTATGGGAGCAGGGAGTTCTGCGTGGACGAGGAGTGGCATGCCGGTACGGGCGACGTGGGGCAAGGCAGCGCGCAACTGCGGCTCCGTTACCATCGTGAAGCCATCAATGCCGGGATGAATTAGAAAACATTTGAAGCCGGGGACTCCGGCGTTGGCCAGCGGCTCGAGATCGAGCGGGTTGTCGGCGACGACTCCTCCCCAAGCCATCCAATCAACGCGGCATCGGCCTTGCGCGGCTGCGCGTTTGGCTTTGAGCGCGGCGACACTGGTTGTGGCGGGCAGGCAATTCAAAGGCATGTCCACCAAAAGTGTGTACCCGCCCGCGGCTGCGGCTCGCGTGGCGGTCTCGAAGCCTTCCCAGTTGGCGCGGCCGGGATCGTTGATGTGGACGTGGGAATCGACGAGCCCGGGGAGAATCGCGGCGGTGCCGAAATCGTGAAATTCTGATTGGGGCGGGACTTGAGCTGAAGCAACAACATCAAGGATGCGATCTCCTTCGACAAGTAGCGCCGCTGGACGGATTGCGCCTGGTGTTACAACTCGGCTGGAAAGGAAGGCGCGCAAACTCATAGTGAAAGCGGGTCCGGAGAAAACTCGTGAGAATGAGACCCGAGCGTAGACTTATATCTGCAGGTTTTCAAGTCAGCAAAATCGATAATTCAAGACGAAAAAAGTGCTAGCGGGTGGATTGCCGGGCATATACTTGCCGGTTGGCGCGGGCATCCTGATGGCTTCTGCGAGGAATTCGGTTAGGTGTGGGTAAATGCGTCAGGGCTGGGGAACGAATGGAACGGTGGCGATAAGATTTGAGCAATCCTTTCATGGCGCGGGCGATTCAGCTGTCGATTGAAGGGGTTCAATCCGGGCGTGGCGGGCCGTTTGGCGCGGTGATTGTGCAGGGTGGAAAGATTATCGCCGAGGGTTCGAATGAAGTGACTTCAACGAACGATCCGACGGCGCATGCGGAAGTGCTGGCGATACGGCGGGCTTGCGAAAAACTGGGCGCGTTCGAATTGAAGGATTGCGAGCTGTACACTTCGTGCGAACCTTGTCCGATGTGCCTGGGCGCGATCTATTGGGCGCGGCTTGCGCGCGTTTATTTTGCCAGCACCGCGGAGGATGCGGCAAAGGCTGGATTTGACGATTCGTTCATCTACAGCGAGCTGAAACAGCCTTATTCGGGGCGGCGCATTCCTACAAGACAAATCATGCGGGAAGAAGCGCTCGCGGGATTTCGCGCGTGGGCCGACCGGCCCGACAAGATTCCGTATTGAAATGTTTGTGTGCTTTGTTATGCAGGTTCTCGCTGAACCAAGGGAATTATTAGGCTTGGCAGAGGGACAAACCTGTCTGTAGCTTTCATATCGGCTGGATCAATGGTCTCTTTCGAAAGGCTTTTGCAATCAAAGAAGATTTTGCGGTTGAGCGAGAGAGCGGAGGACGATTGATCGATCGCTACTTCAAATTTGCTGAGAATCAGACGTCGGTGAAGCAGGAGTTGCTGGGCGGACTCACGACGTTCGTGACCATGGCTTACATTGTCGTGGTCAATCCGCAGATTCTTGCGCAGGCGGGAATGCCGGCGGACGGCGTGGTGTTTGCGACGTGTCTTTCGGCGGCCGTCGCGACGCTGGTGATGGGATTGTACGCGAACTATCCGATCGCGCTGGCCCCAGGGATGTCGCTGAACGCCTACTTTACGTATTCGGTATGCCTGGCGATGCACATTCCGTGGAGAACGGCGCTGGCAGTGGTGTTTTTTTCGGGCGTGCTTTTTCTCGTGCTTACCGTAACGAAAGTGCGAGAACAGATCGTGAATGGCATGCCGGATTGCTTGAAGCACTCGACGGCGGCGGGAATCGGGATGTTCATCGCGTTTGTTGGATTGCGAAACGCCAAGCTGGTTGTGGCCAACTCCGCCACATTTGTGGGCTTGGGCAGCTTCGCGGACAAAGAAGTGCAGATAGCATGCTTCGGGCTGGCGCTAACGCTGATTATGATGGCGCGAAAAATTCATGGCGCGATCCTGATCGGCATCATTGGAACTACAGTTGCCGGAATGTTACGCGGCATTTCGAGCTGGCCCACGACATTTTTTTCCATGCCTCATCCGTCCTCGACTTTCCTTCAGCTTGATTTTCGAGGAGCCTTGCATCTCGGATTTCTAGAAATACTTTTCGCGTTTCTGTTCGTCGATTTGTTCGACAACGTGGGGACGCTTGTGGGTGTTTGCGAGCAAGGCGGGTTCATTAAGGAAGGCAAGATTCCGCGCGTCGGCCGTGTGTTGTTGGCGGACTCCGTTGGGACGATTTTCGGTTCGCTGACGGGAACTTCCACGGTCACCAGCTATATCGAAAGCGCCGCAGGTGTCGCTGCGGGGGCCCGGACTGGTTTCAGCAATATCGCGGTAGCGGGACTGTTTCTTTTGGCCATGTTTTGTTCTCCGCTGGCGACTGCTATTCCGGCCTACGCGACAGCGCCGGCCCTGATTTTGGTCGGCGTTTTGATGTCGCAATCCTTGGCGCTGGTGAATTGGAACGACTTCAGCGAGGCCTTGCCTGCGTTTATCACCATGCTGGCAACGCCGCTGACCTTCAGCATTGCGACCGGCCTGAGCCTCGGGCTGATTTCATACACGGTGGTGAAACTGGCATCGGGCAAGTTTAAGGAAGTCAATGCGCTGGTTTGGATCCTCACGATCCTTTTCATTTTGCGCTATGTGTATCTTGCCGCAGCCTAGTTGCATGTCCGACGTCTTGGTACAGCCGACGCCTGAGAGAGATGCTGCAGGTGGCGTCAATCCAAATAGAATACTTCCTGCATCATTGCGAATTTCTCGCCAGGTTTCAGGCCCGGCACCGGTTCGAAGAGCAAGGACATCTCCTGCTGCCATTGCAGGTTAGTCGGATCTTGATCGAGCGCGCGCCACGCGCCGTCGAAATCGTCGACCAGCATCACCAGGAATAAATCCTGCTCTCTTCTGAATATGGAATAGTATGAGATACGGACTTCTTTCAGTTTGGCCAGCAAAGCGGGCCAGACCTTTTTGTGGGCGGCGTCGTATTCTTCTTCTTTGCCGTGCTTAATGCGCAAGCGAAACGCGACTCGAGGCATGTGCATCTCCCAAATCCCATCAGTGTAGCGGGCGCAGTCTCATAAGATAAAGAACAGTTTCCTGCATTTTGTTGACAGGCAGGACGGGTTGCCGCTACAGTGCGCGACGCTGACTACCTGAGTGCCGGCGACCCAGCCAATAGATGGTTTTGCTCGAACGGAGCGAGACCGGGAGAACCTGCGATGAGAAAACTTGAGAGCAGTGTTAGGACCGCGCTGAGGATTTCGAAAATGACGGCCGCGTGTTTTCTGCTGTTTGCATGGAAGGCGGCCGCGCAATCGTCAAAGCCTGTGAAGCTCGAATGCGAATCGCTTAGCACGCCGCTCGGGATGGACACTGCGAAACCGCAGCTGTCCTGGAAGATTCAGGATTCACGTTCAGGTGCGCGACAAACAGCCTATCAAGTTCAAGTCGCCTCGAAGGCGGAGCTTCTTGCTGGCGGCAAGGGCGATGTATGGGACAGCGGGCGCGTGGAATCTGATAACTCGTTGGAGGTGATTTACAGCGGCCCTGCGCTTGAACCGAGCAAACGATACTACTGGCGGGTTGTGGTGTGGGATCAAGACGGCAAGGCGTCTGCTGCCAGCGAAACGAGTTGGTGGGAGACGGGGCTTCTGCAGCAGGAAAACTGGAAGGCAAAGTGGATCGGCTATGAGGAACCCGAACTGCGACACGTAAGGGAATCGGGCGCAGACTGGATCACGAACGCTGACGGAGAAGTGCCCAAAGATGCCACGAGCACCAAGCATGAATTTCGATTGCATTTTGATCTGGCGAAGCCGGTGCACCGCGCCACGCTTTATGCGACAGGACAGGATTCGGCGGGTGCCTGGATAAACGGAAAACAAGTGATGGAAGCGGCACCGCTGCCACCTTGGCGGCAAATGCCCTGGAAGACATACGCGATCCGAGATGTTTCAAGGGAGCTGCGCACTGGGCAAAACGTATTGGCGATTGAGGTGGTTCATTATTTAAACGCCGGAGGAGGCGGACGCCGTCCCAGCCAAACCCCGATGAACGCAGTGTTGTACGTGGAAGCGGCGGACGGCACGTTCGAAGTGTTCAAGAGTACGCCAGAGGGCTGGCGAGCTGCATTGAATGCCCGCGGGAGCTGGCAGAGTTCCGAATTCGACGATTCCTCGTGGAACGGAGCGATACGCTACGTTGCGCCAGCTTCCGGGTTCGAAAATGCCGCGCTGGGAAATCCGTGGCCGACGGGAGCCGTAAAGTCCCTTCGCCAGACATTCGAAATTGCAAAACCAGTGGCCTCCGCGCGCATGTATGCAACAGCCCTTGGTGGGTACGAGCTCTTGCTCAACGGAAGACGCGTGGGTGACGAAGTTCTGGCCCCTGGATGGACGGACTTTCGGGAGCGCGTTATTTACCAGGCGTATGACGTGACAGCGGAAATCAAATCAGGCAGGAACGCGGTTGGGGCGCTGCTTGCTCCAGGTTGGTATTCAACTCCTTTGCAGTGGTTTCGCCAGGGATACAACTACGGGGATACTCCGCCTGCGCTGCGGGCGCAATTAAGAATCGAATACAAAGACGGATCCGTGGACTGGATCGTGACAGACGAAAAGTGGAAGGCGGGCATCTCGCCCATTCTTTTCGCGGAAATCTACGATGGAGAAACGTACGACGCGCGAAAGGTGCAAGCAAACTGGAATACCGCGGCATTCGACGACAGCAAGTGGAAATCAGCGGAGGTGGTTCAACCAAAAGAAACGCAAATCGTCTGGCAGTATTTTCAGCCAATTCGCGCAGAAAAAAAGGTGATCGATGCGAAGAAGGTGACGAATCCTGCTCCTGGCGTGTATATCTTCGATTTCGAGCAGAACTTATCCGGGGTGGCGCACATTCGGGCGCAAGGCGCAGCGGGAACGGACGTGAAACTGAGGTTTGCGGAGGTATTGAATCCGGACGGCACACTTTATACGGACAACCTGCGAACCGCGAAGGCTACGGACCATTTTATTCTCGCAGGCAAAGGGATCGAAGAGTTTGAGCCGACGTTCACGTTTCATGGGTTCCGTTATGCAGAAGTTTCCGGATTGAAGGCAGCGCCGAAGCCTGAGGACGTAAAAGCCGTTGTTTTTCACACGGATGCTCCGTTCACGGCGACGTTGAAAACGAGCAGCGCGATGCTCAACAAGTTGTGGAGCAACATTTTGTGGGGCCAGCGTTCGAACTTCGTAGGAGTTCCGACGGACTGCCCGCAACGCGACGAACGGCTGGGATGGTCGGCCGACGCGCAGGTGTTTTGGCGCACAGCAACCTACAACATGGATTTGACCACTTTTTCCAGAAAGTTCGGAGCGGATTTGCGCGGCACGCAAGTGGGCACGGACATGTATGGAATTTTTGCGCCGGGAACCAACACTCCGAATCCAGGTTACGGAACGGGATGGAGCGATGCGGGAGTCGTCATTCCGTGGACGTCTTGGATTCAGACTGGCGACAAGAAAGTTATCGAAGAAAATTGGGCGGGGATGGAAAAATATCTGGCGGCGATCCAGACGGCGAACCCCGACTATCTTTGGAAGAAGAACTACGGCATTCCGTTCGCGGACTGGCTCGCACCGGAAGGTGTGACGCCCGTGGATTTGATTGCCACAGCGTATTGGGCGTATGACGTGACGTTGATGAACCAAATGGCTCACGCGGTAGGAAAAACGGATGACGAGCGGAAATACAGTGAGCTTTTTGAAAAGATCAAAGCTGCGTTCAACCAGGCTTACGTTCGGCCCGATGGGTTCGTCGGTGGCGTTCCGCCGCCTCCAGTATTCGCTTCCGGGACCGCCAGGCCGCTGAGCGACAAGCCAGTTGAGACGCAAACCGGGTACGTACTCGCCCTGCACATGAATTTACTACCTGATGCGCTTCGCAGTGTTGCCGCGAAGCGTTTAGTGGATCGGCTCGAAGCCAATAATTGGCGTCTTGGCACGGGATTCCTGGGAACTCCTTACCTGCTGGGTGCTCTAACGGATACCGGGCATGTCGATGTAGCGTATCGCCTGCTACTCAGCACGGAGTATCCGTCGTGGGGATACCTGGTGGAGCATGGCGCCACTACGATGTGGGAGCGGTGGAACGGCGATCAAATGCGCGGGGATCCAAGCATGAATTCCTACAACCACTATGCGTATGGGGCCGTTGCAGACTGGATTTATCGGTATGCGGCGGGAATTGATACGGTCGCAACCGATCCGGGGTTTCACGTCATCCGTCTTCATCCGAACTTCGACAAGCGTTTGGGGAATCTCGATTTTTCGTACGAATCCTCTTACGGGACAATCCTCTCCGCGTGGTCGATCTCTGGAAACAAAGTCGTCTGGAAATTGACGATCCCGGCAAATGCGACCGGGCGTTTGCCGCTTGGCGGAGAACGAGCACTATCCTTCAAGCTTGATGGGCAACTTTTGTCGAAAAGCAGCAGAGTTCACGCTTTGGCAAAAGACAACAATAATCTCGAATATGAAATTCCTGCGGGCAGCTATCAGTTTGAAATAGCGCTGCCATAGCCAGGATGAGTCACTTGCAGAGTGTGCTGTGCCTCTAGCCATTAGAGGCGAGCGCGGGGACATGCAACGTAAAGAGGCCATTTGTAATTTCTTTTGTTTGCGGGCGGTGAGCCGCACGAGCGCGGCCTATTCGTAGCGGAGGGCCTTCATAGGGTCGAGGCGGCTGGCGCGCCAAGCAGGGATATAGCCGGCGGCGCAGGCGACGGACGCGAGAGCGACGGAGGCAACAGCAAGTGTTGCGGGATCATGCGGAGAGAGGCCGAAGAGCTGGCTCTGCACGAGCTTGGTTAGCGCCAACGAAGCGGGGACACCTGTGGCAACACCGATAACTACGAGCACCAGCACTTCACGCATCACCATCCAGATGACATTGCCTTGCGCGGCGCCGAGAGCCATGCGGATGCCGACTTCGCGGGTGCGCTGGGCGACGGTGTAGGCCATTACGCCGTAGAGTCCGATGACGGCGAGCAGAGTGGCGAGAAAGCCGAAAACGGCGGAAAGGCTGGCAATCATGCGTTCCGTGGACAGCGAGTTGCTGATCTGAACTTCTGCAGTACGCATGTTGGAGATGGGGATGTTAGGGTCGAGATCGCGGACCTTGGAACGAATCGAAGACATAAGCAGCGTGGGATCGGCTACCGTGCGTACGTAGATGACCATGCCGCCGATGTAGCGGTCGGCCATATAGGGAAGATAGGCCTGCGGAGGAATTTCTTCGCGGAGATTCTGGTATTTGATGTCTTTGACAACGCCGATGACTTCCATATCGGTAGGCGTGCCGGGATCGGAGCCAAACCCCAAATGCATGCCAACAGGGTTGCGGCCGGGAAAGTATTTTTTCGCGAAGGTTTCGTTAATCATGACGACGGCAGAATTCCAGCCGAAAGGATCTTCGGGTTGGTGATTGACTTCGCGAGTATCGGTGGGTCGGAAGTCGCGGCCGTTGACGATGGGAACACCCATGGTGGCGAAGTAGTTGGGGCTGATTTCGTTCATGTAAGGTTCGGGATGGGCGTCGGGAGTGGGAGGATTGAAACCTTCGACAGTCATGCTGCTATCCCATTCGTTGTCTTCAAGGATGCGCATCGAAGCGAGGCCGGTGGATTGCACGCCGGGAATCGAAGAGAGGGCATCCAGTAACTGCGGATAGAAAACCTTCAAGCGAGGAACGTTATAGCCGCTGTAAGAGGGATCGATCTCAAAGCCGACGAGATTCTGTGAGTTAAAACCAGGACCAAGGTTGCGAAGATTGCCGAGGCTTTTGGTGAAAAGACCGGCGCCGATCAGGAGCAGGAGAGAAAGAGTGACCTGAGCGATGACGAGAGATTTTCTGAGGGCGCCGTGACCACCGCCGACGACGGCAGCGGCTTCGTCTTTGAGAGTCGAGGCGACGTTGGGCTTGGTGGTCTGCAAAGCTGGAACCAAGCCGAAGAGGACGCCCGTCGCGACCGTGACGGCGAGTGTGAATAGAAGAATGCGAAGATCGGGCGAGGTGGAAATACGCAAGCCTCCAGAATCCAACGGGAGATACGCGGCCATGAGAGCTTTGTCTGCCCAGTAGGCGAGAGCGAGTCCGGCGAGAGCTCCAAGAGCCGCGAGAGAAAGGCTCTCGATCAGGAGCTGCGAAATGATGCGAGGGCGGGTGGCGCCCATGGCCAGGCGAATCGCTATTTCCTTTTTTCGCGCTGACCCGCGGACGAGGAGGAGATTGGCAAGATTAGCGCAGGCAATGAGAAGGACGAGGCCGGTAGTGGCCATGAGAACCCAGAGGGGAGTGGAGAGAGTCTGGCGGGTGTAAGAACGGCCTTGAGAGCCTGGCAGGAGGTCGATGTAGCATTTGAGGAATTGCTCGCGATCATAAGGCGAGGCGTGCGCGAAGGCCTTATCTTTGACTTCCATTTCGAGCATTGAATGCATAAAAGGCTGAAGCGAGGCCTTGGCTTGTTCGCGGGTAATGCCGGGCTTGAGGCGGCCGAAGGCATTGACCCAACGGTTGCGGCGTTCTTTCAGCATGTCGGTAGGATTGCCGACCATGATTTCTTTTTGCATCATGAGGGGAACGAAGAGCTTGGGGGAGCGGCCGAGCTCGATGCCATCAAAGCCGGGCTGAAGGACGCCGACAATGGTCATGCTGTTGTTGTTTAGGGTGAGAGTTTTGCCGACGATGTTGGGGTCGGCGGAGAAACGCGATTTCCAGTATGCGTAGTTGAGGATGACGTAGGGATAGGCGTCGGGGAGGCGGTCGTCTTCGGGAGTGAACACGCGACCGAGGTAGGGATTCAAACCGAGGTTGGAAAAATAGGTGCCGGAGACCATTTCGAGCTGAACGTGCTCGGCTTGGCCGTTGAAAGAGATACTGGCGTCGAAGGGGAAACGGGCGAACATATCGGAGAAGACTTCATTGTGGGCCGCGAAATCGCGGAACATGGGATGGGAGATGGCATTGCCACCCCAATTGCTGCCGTAGTGGCGGCCGCGCATGGTGAGAAGGACGAGTTCCTGGGGGTTCTTGACGGGCAGAAGGCGGAGCAGGACTTGATCGAGAAGGGTGAAGATGGCGGTGTTTGCGCCGATGCCGAGAGCGAGGGTGAGGATGGCGATCACCGTGAATCCGGGAGTACGCGCCAGAGTGCGGAGAGCGTACTTAAAATCGCGAAACGCGGTATCGAGGGCGGCGATAGTGTTCATTTCGCGGACCTTATCCTTCTTTGCAGTTTGGATGACTACCGTGAATACGCTCTTTGGCGGGAATTGTTCCCGCGAAGACACAGCCTTGGCCTCTCGGATTGACTGGGCTAGGCGGCATAAGTTTGAGACGAGTCTGAGAGGAAAACGTCTTGTCGACTGGGGATGGAGAAGGTGCCGGGGAGTGGAGTGCCACCGCCGATAACGCAGCAGCACCTAGAAGACGAGATTAGACGGCTGCGCTCGTGGCGGCGCGCGGAATGGCAGCTTCTTCTTTCTGACGGAAGAAAGCTGTGACGCGGTCAATGATCTCGTTTAGTGAGGTTTCCGGGCGGAAGCCGGTAAGGGCGTGAAGTTTATCGACGCATGGGACGCGGCGCATCATGTCCTCGAAACCTGGCTCGTAGGCCTGATCGTACGGCACGAACTCGATGGGTGAGGTGCTGCTGGTGCGCTTTTTGACCAATTGAGCTAGGCTTTCAATGGTGATTTCTTCCGTGTTACCGACGTTGACGACCTCGCCGATGGAGCGTTCAGTGTCCATCAAGCGGACGAGGCCTTCCACAGTGTCGCGGACGTCGCAGAAGCAGCGGGACTGTTGACCGTTGCCGTAAACCTGGATTGGCTCGTTATTCAGTGCCTGCTTGACGAAATTGGGCAGGACCATGCCGTAACGCCCGGTCTGGCGCGGACCAACGGTGTTGAACAAGCGGACTACGATGACGGGAAGTCTTTTCTCTTTCCAATAAGAGAGCGCGAGAAATTCATCGAGAGCTTTGGAGGCGGCGTAGCTCCAACGGCCTTTGGTGGTCGGCCCGAGGACGAGGTCGGCGTCCTCGTGAAAGGGCACGTTGGTGTTCTTGCCGTAGACTTCGGAAGTGGAGGCGGTGAGCACGAGTTTGCGTTTTTTGCAGGCGGCTTCGAGAATGCGCTGCGTGCCGTTGACATTGGTTTCAATGGTGCGTACGGGACTCTCCACGATGAGCTTGACGCCGACAGCGGCGGCGAGATGGACAATCACATCCGCATCATCGACGAGTTCGGCGACCAACTGGAGGTTTTCGATGTTGTCCAGGTGATATTCCATCTGGCCGGAAGTCTTGAGGTGGCGGATGTTATCCATGCTTCCGGTGGAGAGGTTGTCGAGCAAGACGACGCGGTCGCCGCGAGCGAGAAGCCGCTCCGCCAAGTGAGAACCGATGAAACCGGCGCCGCCGGTGATCAAATAACGCAAAGTGCCTCCTTACAATGACTGATCGTCGTCGCGATGGCGCGGGGAGCTTTCGGAGACGGATTCAGCAAAATCGTCATGCTCCTGAGGAGATTCTGGCGTTTCCTGAGGACCATAACCATAAGAATATGGATAGTACCGATAAGAATAGTAGTAGTCCGGAGCGCCTGAATCCACCGCATTCAGGACGACGCCGAGGATGTGGCACTTCACGCTGACGAGCAAGTCACGGGTGCGTGTGAAGGCCTCTTTGGGGGTCTCGCCACTGCGCACGACCAACAGGACGCCATCGGTTTGGACGGAGAGAATGACGGCATCCGTGGCCGCCATGATAGGTGGCGAATCGATCACGACGAATTTGAATTTGGTCCGCAATTCAGCGATGGCCTCCGCCAACTTGTGAGAGGACAACAAGTCGGCAGGATTGGGAGGCAGCGGGCCCGTGGGAATCGCGGCGAGATTGGGAATGTCAGGGTGCGGCACAATAACCAGATCGAGACTCGAAACACCGGCCAGATAGGAACTTAAGCCCGCATACTTGCCGCTTGCCATATTGAGGAGGCGGCCCACTCCGGGCTTACGCAAATCCGCATCGACGAGCACGGTGCTGTCGCCGAGCTGGGCAAGCGTGACAGCCAAGTTAGCAGCGGCAGTGGTCTTTCCCTCGCGGGGGAGCGCACTGGTCACCAGGATAACTTGCGGTGGGCGGCCCGGCTGAGAAAGGAGCAGCGAGGTACGCAGTGCGCGAAATGCCTCGGACATTTGGGATTTGGGCAAGTGCTGGGCAACGAGCTCAATGCGTTTTTCATGGCCGTTACTGGCAATGCCTGGCAAGAGGCGCCTGCGCGAGCCGTTTCCGCTGGAGCCGCCAAACTGCGGCACGACAGCCAAGGAAGGCAGGCGGGCAAGGGTCTCGATGTCGTCGGGTGTCTTGACGGTGTTGTCGAGATACTCGCGCATGAGGGCGAGGCCGATGCCGCCGACAAGACCGACGAGAAAAGCCAGGGCAATGTTCCTCGCTTTGGCGGGACGCGAAGGATAGGCTGGGATCATGGCTGGATCGACGACACGGATATTCGAGGATTGCAAAGCTGAGGAAATGCCCACTTCCTTAAGCTTGGTCATCAAACCGTCATAGAGAGTCTTGGAAGCTTCCGCCTCCCGCTTGAGGATGTTGTATTCGACCATGCGCTCGGCCATCGTATTCGCTTCCGCTTTCTGCTGGTCGAGAGCTTGCACGAGCATTGCTTCGCGCTGCATGGCTTCGCGGTAATCGAGTTCGATATGGCTGAGGGTATTAACATTTTCCTTTTGGATGAGCTGGTCCACATCTTTCAATTGGGCCTGAAGACGCACGACCTTCGGAAAATTAGGACCGTACTGGCTCAACGCGTCGTTGTATTCCTCTGTCGCGGTCTGCCGTTTCTGAAGGAGTCCCTGCAAGACGGGGTTGTCGCGAAGCTGGGGCACGTTGGCGATGTCACCGGCTTTGGCAAACTGAAAAAGCGCTTCTTTCTTCATGCGCTCATCCTGGGCTTCGGTCAAAGCCTTGTTAATATCGGCGAGGCGCTGGGTGGTGATATTGGATTTGTCGTCGAGCGTCCAGATCTGATTTTTTCTTTCGTAGGCGATGCGCTGGTCTTCCGATTCCTGAACTTTAATCCTGAGCTCGTCCAACTCGTTACGCAGCCATGTGGTAGCCCGCGTAGTCTCGTCGTAGTGGCTGCGAATGTTCTGTTCCTGGTAATTTTTGATATGTTCGTTAACGATGCGCGCGGCGAACTGCGGGTCTGTCGACTCGAAGCTCACATCCATAAGCCGGCTGGTGGGAACGCGTTTTACGCTGAGACTGCCAAGGAATGCACCGAGCTCCGGGGGGCGCTTCTGGTTTTCCAAGCTGCCGATGGCGAGCGCTTCGGATGGCCCGTTGGGAGAAGCGTATTCGGGCCGCGCGCCGAGGCCGCTGCTCCGGATGGTTTGTAATGCAAGGGTTTCACTCGTTAAGATTTTCGACTGCGTCTCGATATAGTTCTCAAGATCCATCTCGTAGCCGTAAGGGTCCATGCCCTGGAATGGCAGGATGTTCGCATTCGAGGGGTCGATTTCGATGCGTGCGGTGGCCACATAGACGGCTTGCATGCGGAAAGTGGCGATGGTGACAATCGTGACTACGGCAAGCAAGAACGACAAGATCAGCCATTGATGCTTCCGTAGGATTAGCAGATAGTCGTAAAGATGCGGCTCGCGCGGCGAGAGATCCCAAGCCGGCAGGCGCGAGGATGGCGGAATCAGCTCCACAGTGCCGTTGGAGCCGTTTTCGCGGGGAACGAGTTTGTTGTCTTCAGACATTTTCTAGTGGTAGGCGACGCGATAAAGCGCGACGGCTGAACCGAGTGCGATGCCAAACTCGATCGACCTCAGAACGGCTTGCTTGGCTCCGCTCTGCGGAACGTACAAGATGTCGCTGGGTTGGAGCGGCAAATCCTCCGCTTGGCTGTTCAGAATTTTTTTCAGATCGAGAGGCACTTCGTGCTGCTTACCCTGGGAATCTTTCCGGATGACGACGGCCCGGTCTGTCTTAGCGATGTTAGTGTAGCCGCCGGCCAGCGCGAGAATCTTCAAGGTGCTCAATTGCTCTCGGTCATTGGTGAGCACAAATCCGCCAGGTCTGGCGACCGCCCCCAAAACGTACACGATACCGGCATGGGGCACGGTTACGACATCTCCCGCTTGCAGAAGGATATTATTCGCTATATTTCCTGCTTCCATCAACTGATACAAGTTAACAGTAATATTGTCGGTTGCGGGAGAGCCCGATGGAGCGCTTGCGCCGTTGATGGATTTCTGTGCCGAAGGGTCAGCCGCCGGCAATTCAGGAGGGTCCGCCACGGACCCGCTGTGTAACGAAGGCGATGGAGCAGCGACCGGCGCGGGTTTTGCTTCTGGTTTGATGGGCAGAGAGTTTGCAGGAGTGCTATCCGCCGAGCCGATTGCCGGCGGCTCCGAGTCATCGAAAGACATCTTCGGCACGGGTCTGGTTATGATGACCTCGGCACCGGCATCCGAAGCAAGCCCGCCGGCCTCGGCAAGGACTTCGAGAAGCGTGACCTGACGGTCGGCCTGGTAAACCAATGGATGCGAGACGGCCCCGACAACGGTAATGGGCTTGCTCTTTCTTTCTCTGACAGTAACGCCCACCTCGGGGTGGGACACCAAACCATTAACTTCGAGCACTTCGGCAATTTTTTGTTCCGCCTGGATCTCGGTAAGCCCAGCGATATGTAAGCGCACTGGTATCAAGGGGATGGCAATGGTCCCGGTTTGGCTGACGCGGACATCGCGGCTTAGCTCTTTAACGTCAAAGACATCGATCGAAAGCAAATCGCCATTGCCGATGACGTACTCATGCGGCACATTGTGAGCTGCGGCGGAAAGCTCGCGAATACGGTCGTTCGTCTGTTGTGGCGTCTCGAGAACGGCCTGCGCGCGGCTGGGCGGCGCCAGAACCAGTAATCCGAGTAGAGATGTGGAGACGAGACACAACGTCCCCGCACCCAGTCTCGCTGGCTGCATACGAATATATGACCCCCATGTGATTATACAGTCAGAAGGACCAAGTCCATCAGTGATTTCGATGCTTGTGGCGAATCTTTCCCGATTTGGGAATTTGCGGAGTTGCTTGGCGAATCTCGCTTGTCGCCAGATTTGCCTGGAGAAAAAAAAGAAGAGCATTCGCCGGAATGTGCAGATTGAAATCGGCAAGTCCATGCGTGAGAAACCCGAGGCACGCGACAAAGGCCGAAAGCTGGAGGGTCGAAGCAAAAGCTCCATTGGACTGAGACAAGCGCCGGAGCGAATCAAAGAACAGAACGCCAAGGAACCAAAGGCAGCACAAGCCACCAGCAATACCTGTTTCCGCAAGACCTTCGAGATAATCGTTGTGGGTGTGGTTCACGACTTTTCCATCATAGAGAGTTTCATAGGCGGGAAAGACAAGCTGGAGCGTACCGAGGCCAGTGCCTGTCCAGGGATGGTCGAGGAAAATCCGCCAAGTGTCGGCTCTCATGGAGGCACGTTTTCCGCTGGTGACCTCAAGTGACTGGAGGGAAGAGAACCGTTCTACTAGCTGCTGGACACCCAGCCAGGACACCATGAGAAATGCCAGCAAAAGAACCGCACCTCCCGAAAGCAAGTGTTTTCCGACCGTACGGCGAAGAATCAGCCAAAGAATCAAAACGCCGACTTCCACAGCAAAGCTAACCAGGCCTCCCCGAGACGCAGAGAGAAACAATGCACCGACGGGCACCACGGCAAAGAGACTGACCAGAAACCAGCGTTCCCGGCGCACCTTGCCGAGGACCAAGGGAACTAGGGAGATGGGAATGACGAGCTCTGTAAACCCGGCAAAATGATTGCGATTCACATAGGGGCCAAAAGGAATACCTCCAAAGTGCATCTCGCGAAACCAATAGAGTTTTCCATTAAAGGTGAGGTGCTGCAGGATGCCGAAGATAGCGACGAGAAACCCGAAACTCATCACGAACCAGACAAAACCGCGCCAGTCCTCGAGCGTCCGGAACGCTTGCGCGGCCAAAAAGAGAAGAAGGATATCGGCAAGGAGAAGTTGGAGTTCCATGCGCGTGTTGTAGGAGGAGGCGGTGTGATGAAAAAGCCACTGGCCAAGGGCGATCAGCGAGAGAGAAACAAGAGGCAGGAGCAGAGGCGAAATGATGAGCTGATGCTCCCGCGTCAAATACGCGCGAATGGCCCAGACGAGAAAGAGCAAAGCTGCCCCGATCTCGATGACAGCGCGAGCCCAGTCCTCGACGGCGCCGTGTGAGGCTACGCCAAAGACCACGAGGGCGCAGATGCCGATGCGGATGAATTTCACGGTTTGCTGGTCCCCGCGGACACCGATATCAGGGCAACGTCGTCAATCCAGGCCGACCCGCGAATCTTGCTGTCAAATTTTGCGCTTGGATTGCGGCTCACGCAGAGCTGCAGTTCACGGACATCTTTTCCCGAGGTCCAAGGAAGCTCGACTTTAGTCCACGGTTGCGTGCCTTCCACATCATCCGTCCAGGCGACAGAGCTAGACGAGTCGCCGATGGAGTGCAGTCCGAAGCGCACGCCTTGATCGGTGGACAATGAGCGCGTCTGGACCCATGCGGAAAAGAGGTAGGAAGTGGAAGGCTGGACGGGGATGTATTGGCATACATCATTGAAGTTCACGTTGCTGAGGCCGTTGAACGTGAGTCGGAGAGAGCGTTTTCCGGAATGTTTTTCCTTTGTATCGAGGGTGACCACCACGCCGCCCATGAATGAGGAGTAGCGCCAGGTGAATCCGCCGCCGACAACATCCGATTCAAAACCTCCGTCCCATATCAAAGAGCCAGGCGGCGCTGGAGGATGCGAAACGCCCGAGAAAAGGAGAGCCTGATCCCAGACGCGCTGGGCATCCGACATCTGCCGTTTGTGAAGGAGGAGTTCGAGCAACGGATAGGAGTCGCTCAACTGAAGTTGCGGATGAAGAGCGGGCAAACTGGACCAGACGGCTAGTGACTGATCGGTTTTTCCTTGTTCAGCGAGGGCAGAAATCACATTTAAGTAGGCGTCCTTGGAGTGGGGCAACACACGCTCTAAGACGGAGTTGACATCCGGCTCGAAGCGCATGCAAAGAGCAAAAGCTGCCGCTCCGCGCTTTGGGTCGGCGTCTACGGCATGCCTGATCTCCGCGAATGCGGCGTCTAGCTCGCCCCGGCGGAGCAGGAAATTTCCATAGCGCCACGAGACTTCCGGCGAAAGCGAGTACACGCGCTTGGCCTGAACAAATGCATTTCGGGCGGCGGCGATGTCCCCCTCCGATTCATACGCCGTGCCCAGGTCCAACCACGTGTCTGCGGAATGAGGATCAAAAAACAACGAAGTTTGATAGTTGCGGATAGCGCGCTGAGCATCGGGATCTTCGAGGTTGTATTGCCAGTAGCGGCCGAGGAGATACCAGTTGCGGGCGTCATCCGGTTCAAGCTGCGTGGCCCGGGCGTAGCCTTCAGGCGTGTTCAATCCCGCATTATGCACAGCAAGAACATTGCGGACGCTGGAGTAGGAAAGACCGACGGCGAGTATTAAAGCAAAAAGGACAAGAAACCCGCGCGCCGCTGAACTGGAAAGGCGAAGAATCATCCCGCGATACTGTGCATAGACAAACTCTCAGATGCAAGATGAAAGTCTGAAGAAACGAAAGGAATACACTGCCAGCGATTTTTATCGGGGACGCTATTTGCCGATGGAGGCAGAGAGAGTCTCATCGGCGCGGCCACGGCGGCGGACGTCAATCCCTAGGCGTTTGATTTTTTGATTCAGCGTGGAAAGGGGAATCATAAAACGCTCGGCCGCTTCCGTCTGATTCCAGCTGGTGCGTTCCAGCATGTCCATAATGATGCGGCGTTCGATCTCGTCCATGATTTGAAAGAGCGAGGGCTGAGGGTGATCAGCGCCGGATCGGGAACCCGATTCGCCAGGCAAAGGAGGAAGAAATTCCGAGAGCTGCAAGCGGACGCCGCGGACGATTTCCTTGCTGCGAATGCTTTCGGGAAGCAAATCCACGTCGACGCGTTCCTGCGTGGAGAGCACGACGGCGCGCTCGACGACATTTTCTAGCTCGCGGACGTTGCCGGGCCAATCGTAATCCATCAGCAGTTTAAGAGCGCCTGCCGTAAACTGGCGCATGGGCTTGGCGTTCTCTAAGCAATATCGCGAGAGAAAATGGGCGAGCAATGCGGGCACATCTTCCCGGCGGTCGCGCAGCGGAGGTAGCAGGAGATGAATTACGTTCAAGCGGTGGTACAAATCCTCGCGAAAGCGGCCTTCGCGGACAAGGGTCAGGAGCTCAACGTTCGAAGCGGCGACGATGCGGACATCCACCTTGAGCTGCTCTGTGCCGCCTAGCCGCATGAATTCGCGCTCTTGAATTACGCGAAGAAGTTTGGCCTGCGTTTCCGGACTGATGGTGGCGATTTCGTCGAAGAAGATAGTGCCTTGATCGGCGACCTCGAAGAGGCCTTTTTTGGAAGCGACGGCGCTGGTGAATGCGCCCTTCACGTGGCCGAAGAGCTGCGATTCGAGCAAATCCACGGGGATGGAGCCAGTGTTGACCGGGACAAAAGCTTTGTCCGCGCGAGTGGAAGCCGAGTGAATGGCTTTGGCGATGAGCTCTTTGCCGGTGCCGCTTTCTCCGCTGATCAGCACGGTGGAACGGGAAGGCGCCACCTGGGTGATCAGATCGAAAAGTGTCAACATCTTTTCGCTCTTGCCAATGATGTTCGGGAAATTGAAACGTTGTTTGAGAGCGCGCTTGAGATGGACGTTTTCTTCGCGAAGACGGCGTGATTCCACGGCCTGGGCCACTTGCGCCAGAAGTTCGTCGTTGGACCAGGGCTTGGTGATGTAATCAAGCGCGCCACCCTTGAATGCCGCGCGCGCCATTTCGATGGAACCGTAGGCGGTGATCAAAACGACGGAAAGTTGCGGGTCACGCTTGCGAATTTCCCGGAGCAGCTCAAGGCCATTGCGGTCGGGCAGACTAACATCCAGCAGCAGCAAATCGAAAGGCTGCTCCCCGAGCTTGGCCAAGCCGGATTCACCGGTCTCCGCGCTGGAAACACCGTAGCCTTCGCTGGTAAGCAAGAGCTCGAGGCCTTCTCGGATTTCTGATTCGTCGTCGACAACCAGAATGGAACCCTTAGACATGAACCGACTTTCTGACCGCGGGGAACTCTACGTGGAATGAAGTGCCCTTGCCGGGAGTTGAGCGGACGTCGATCTTGCCGGAATGTTCCTTGATGATGCCGTAGCTGACGGAGAGGCCGAGCCCGGTGCCGCGGCCACTGGCTTTCGTGGTGAAGAAGGGATCGAAAATGCGATGAATATGTTCGCGCGCGATGCCCGCACCAGTATCGACGACTTCAATTTCGACGCTGCCATTATGGGCGCCTGTGCGTACTTCCAGGAGGCCGCCGCCGGGCATGGCATCGCGAGCGTTCAGGAAGAGATTGAGAAAGACTTGCTGTAGTTTGTTCGCGGAACCGCGGACGGCGGGGAGAGTTTCGCCCAGATGCTTCACCACTTGAATCTGCGAAGTTCTTAGCGGATGCGAGACGAGAGAAAGCGTTTCTTCCACGACGCGGTTTACGTCGATATCCACGGCCTCTCCGGCGCCGGTACGCGAAAAATTCAGAAGATTGTTCACAATTTCGCTGGCTCGGAATGTTTGCTTGACGATTTTTTCGATGATGGACTGCCGTGGATCGCCATCGGGCATTTGCTTTGCGAGCATCTGGATGTAATTGGAAATCACCGCCAGAGGCGTGTTGACTTCATGCGCGACGCCTGCGGCCAGGAGGCCGAGCGAAGTCAGTTTCTCGGTTTGTGACATCTGCTCTTCCATCCGCTCGCGCTGCGTCACGTCGTCGAAGAGCAGGAGTCGCCCGATGCGCTCTGCGGATTTGCTGACTAACGGAGTGATGGAAACATTCAGAGTAAGTGCTTTGCCCTGATGGTGCAGGCGCTGTTTGTAAATGCCGGTGATTTGCTCCGCGTCGCCGCGCGCGGCGATCTCGGCCGCAAGTTCTTTGGGAAGCAGGGAACGAAGCTGACGTCCAACGGCTTCCTGCCGGGCCACGCCGAAGAGTTGCTCCATACGCGTGTTCCAGGATTCGACGATGCCTTCCAGATCCACGGCCAGGACACCGACATTCAGAGATTCCACAATGTTTTCGCTGAAGTCTTTGAGACGCGCGATCTCGAGGGCTTTTTGTTCGAGCGAGGTATAAAGCTGGGCGTTGTCGAGGGCCACGGCAACGTAGCCCGCGATGGTTTCCACCAATTCGACGTCATCGCTGGAGAGATAGTCGCCGTCGACGGTTTTACCAAGACCCAAAACAGCCACGGTGTGCTCGCGAATGCGGCAAGGCACATAATAATTGAGATCGAGCTGTTCGAGAGTGCGGCGCACGGAGTCGGTAACATCGCGCGCGGCGCGGGGCGACTCGAAAAAGAGCGCCCCCCGCGCAAACTCGGGCCGGTCTGGTCCGAGGAAACCAAGATCGAGAGGCTCCGCGAGACGTACGCCCATCGAGCGGGCCAGGCGGAGATTGCCAGGATTCGCGACGTCTTCGACAAAAATTGCCAAACGGTCGACGAGGAGAGTTTGCGAAACACGGTCCATAACGGAACCGAGCATGGGCTCAAGCCGCACTTCGTTTGTGAGGGTGCGGCCGAATTCGATCAGGGTGCGGCGATAGTCCAGCCGGTCGCGATAGAAGAAACGGTCGAGACGTGCCTGAATCCATTCGCGGAAGGGTTGGAAGAGAAGTGCCGCAATAACGATGGCGATGACGCCACCGACCGGGCCGTTCGTCTGCGCATGAAAGATCTGGGGGATGAGCGCCACGAAGAAGAAGTAAATCGTGGCGATGGCAGCCGTTGCCGCGGTATAGGCCAAGCCGCGCTTGAATATAATGTCCACATCCATCAGACGGTAACGAATGATGGCGTATCCAAAGCACAGCGGGATGAAGACCAGGCTGACGGTCGAGAATTTCATCCAAGGCTTGATCGCCGCGTCAGAGACAAACGGAACAATATATAGGGCAGCGAATGGAAAAGTGCCGACAAAGGTTCCAGCCGTAAGCCATTTCAATTGCTGCCGCAAAACGCCGGCTGGAGCACCACGATAATTTCGATAGAACACAACTCCGGCAGCGAGAAAACATATGCCGAGATAGCTGTAGGCAATTTTGTCCAGCAGGATGCGTGAACCAAGCCACGGGATGAAACCGAGCGCTCCCAATGCGGTGCTAATGTGAACGAAAAGAATGGCGAGAGGTGGCAGATAGACGAAGCTAAGTTTGGAAAGCGACCGGCTGGTTCCCTCGGTGCGCTCGGGGAAAACTAGCGCGAAATGCAGTAACAGGGCTGGCATCAGGACTTCAGCCAGAATTTTGCTCCAATACACCTCGAAGTCGAAGGTGTCCAGTTTTTGGCTGTAGTGGAAGGAATAAAAAATGAAAGACACGAGGCAGAAAATGTAGAAGTGAACGGCGCGCGGTGCATTCCACCGCCTGGCGAAAATGAAGAGCCCAATGAATAGATAGATTAAGCCGACGACGCGGGCATAATTCTCAATCGAGGTGGGCTTCTCAGCGGGGGCGGTGACGAGGGGAGTCTCAAATTCCTGGCTGTCTCGCGCCAGTTTGTAGCGCACTTGGGTCCAAAGTCCTGCGTGATACAAGCGCTGGGTAATCTGGAGCTGCCTAGTGAGGGGGTTTCCGTTTATCGCAAGGAGATGATCCCCAACTCGAACGCCAGCCCGGGCGGCGGGTGAATTTGGAGCGACGTGCTGGGCTTGAATGCCTTGAGAGGTATCCAGCCAAACGACACCGTCGTCGGGAGTCTCATATTCGGTTCTTTGGACGAAGTTCAGCCAGGCAAAAATCATCGCCGCTAGCGTGGCGAGCGCTAGCACAACGGCCCCAAGGCTGACTCTAAGGTTCTGCTTCATAGCGGGCCCAGGCAGGGCGACACCCTACCAAAGAAACTTAGGTGCAAACGAATGTCCAATCTTTGGAAGAATGACTCTTCAATAATATCCTTATAATTCAATAACTTACAGAATCCGAAGGCTGGGGAGTGATGGATAATCCGCTTTCTGGAAGGTCGCATACAGCTTTCTAGAGTCCATTTTACGATCAAAACTGGAGACTTAGACCACCCCGAAATGTGCGGAAAGCGGGCATTAGGGTCACTCGACCGTCCGGTGAGTTGAGGGTTACGTAACCCTGAGCTAGAAGGTTGTCGCATTCCGCATTGGCTTCCCAACGGCCCGGGCCAAATTTGGGCAGCCGTTGGTGCACTCCGATATGAAGATAAGGCTCCATGTCATAGAAGGACTCGCCAAAGCTATCCACGCGAGAGAGCGTTACCCCACTGATCCACTGGTAGCCCGCCGACACCCTAGTACCGAGACGAGGCACCTTTGCGGTGACTTTAGCTCCCGCAGAGTGACGTTCGGCAGTGCGGAACATCTCACGGAGCGGTCCAGCGGCAGCGCTCGAAGGAGTCAAGGCGCCCGCAAAGGCATATAGCGCGGTAAGTTCGACGTCTTCACTTAGTTTTTCTCGATACACGGCACGTGCGCCCCAACTGCTGGAAGAACCGCCGTCGTATGAAAATCCATTGGAATATACGTCCTGGAAAAAGTCTCCGGCAGGAAGATTGCTGCCACGCCCAAACACGGCTACATGGCTATTGTCTTCATGAAAAGCTGCAACCTGTAACTTCCCGCGCGAGCCTATCTTGCGCTCCGCTGCAATCTCCTCGTGGAAACCGCTCTCCAGCACGGGGCGTCCGTTGCGATACATCAGGACGGGAAACGCGTCCATCTCGTTTAATGCAGCGGCCAAGCCGTTCACAGCCTCTCCGTCGGCGGCCTCAAGTGGCTCCGGGCCCGTTGGCATGGACGCAAAAATCAGGGACGCGTGCCAATCGTCCGAAATGCGGGCGTCGATTTGCATGCGCGGACGCAAGGAGGATGCCGGGTGGCCAAGACCAACTAAAACATATTCTCCGCCGTACTTAAGCATTGCGCGGGTCCCAAAAACCATGGAGCCGCCTTGGTCGATACGAACGCCGCGGAAGGTCGGACCCAGATCTCCGAGCTTCGATTCGCGCAGCACGATCGCCGTGTGCGGACCGGCACCGAGGGAGCCGGTGGGGAGCCAGACCGTGGCGATTCCACCTGCTGGGGAATCCGTGTCATAGCTCACAAGACCGGCAAGGAGCAGCCGACTCGTGGGACCCAGTCGCTGGTCGTAAGCAAATGCGGTTGCAGGACTAGCGGGGAGATTGGAAACCGAGCCGGGCCTGCGAGCGCCGTCCATGAATTCCAGGCGGCCGCGCGCCGGCTCCAACGGAACAGAATCCGAACTCACGGCGGCTGCGCTAATCGGGTCTTCTTCAACCCATTGAAGAACCGGACGCACGGAGCTGGCAGAGCGAAGCACCCACTTCCAATCATCCGCTTCGCTGGCTGCGGCAGAAGGAGCGCGGCGCAATTGCTCCAGGGAAGCAAACATGGATTCCAGCTGTATGCGGACTATGGTTGTAAGATTGGCGCTGACGCGCACGTGTTTTTCGAGAGTGGGGAGGAAACCGGCAAGCGTTACGCGTACCGTATAAAATCCCGGAGCGAGCTTATCGTCGCGGAACACTCCCTGTGTGTTAGTCAGGTACCCGATAGCTGCAGAGGAAACGCCGGATTCCGGGATTACTTGTACACTCGCACCCAGTTGAGGCGTGCCAGCGGTGTCCCGAACCACTCCCGAGAGCATGCCTTGAACGGACTTCAACTGCGCCACCGCCGGATTCGCTCCCAGTAATGAGAACGTTGCGGCCAGGACGAGTGCCCCCATGACTCGGACCTGTCCTTTAATCACTGCTAACTACCTCCCCGGAACCGTGTTGGCTGCCGCCTTGGTCGGTTCCTGCGGTCCCCTGACCGTAAAGTCTGCTGTCTTGGAAATAGACTGATTGGAAATGCTGTCCGTGGCATTAATTTCGATCGAGTATTTGCCGGGCGTAAGTGTGGAAAGCGGCAGCCACCTCTCGATGGTGACCTGGTCGCCCGTCTGCTTCATCTCTGCAGACGTTTCCTTGAATTGCATCACTTGCTCGGTGCCTTTCTTTACGGTGTATTGGAAGGTGGCGCTGGACTTGTGCGTTTTGTCGTCCGGCTTGAGGTTATAAACCTGGAGATAGATTCCCAAACGATCGGCCGTGGTGAAGTCGTTATCGAGGCGCGGCCGCACTTTGGTGGAGCCCAATACGAACTGTCCCGTGCCAATCTGCTTGGCGGGAACGTGCTCAAGCTGATCTGCAAGAATGAGCGTGCTCGCATCCAGCTTCTCGTCGGCAAAACGCGGCACGGCCAGCCTGGTATTCACGACACCAACATTTCCGCTCTGGACGTCTTTGATGACGATATCCAGGCGATAGAGGCCGGGACGAAGGGGCACAGCTTGCTGATAGATCGACTGCAGCTTGAGCGATTGCTGGAATAGTGAATCCGGAAAATCCTTGGACACGGGAACTTCGAAAGTTTGAACTACGCGTCCGGTCAACGTGGTGACGCGCATAAAAACGTTCATTGTGGCCGAATGGATGCCATCCTTCGCTTGAAAGTTGAGCTGGCCGTTGGACACCTGGATGGTGACGGGCACCAACACGGTGTCATTGGTCACCTTCATAAAATCCGTACGGTAAGTAAACTTGAGCTGATCGCGGACAATTCGCGCGGTCACAATCGCTTCCAGGTCCTTGAACTTGACCTCGGGTGGCTTCTGAATCTTTGCGTACAGGTCCAAGCGACTAAATTCATCCATGCTGGCAGGCGTGCCACCCATGGCTGTCGGAAGGTTGGTGCCGTCGGAGCGCGTGAAGCGATCGGTCTTTGAGGCCAAGCCCATGGATTCCATCAAACTCAAGCCGGCCCCAGGCACGTGCAGCAGCGCGTCCTTTTCAGAAGGATCCATGGTCATGTGATACTCACCCGAACCACTCGGATCCACGAACTCAATGATGACGTTCTCGCCGATGCCCTCCAAATAGCGCCAGCGCCATGTTTCCCAGGGATATGTGGTTGTAGAACCGCCGCCCTCTTCCATAGGCCGATCATAGGTGCCGCCGGACGGGTGAGAATCAACTTCGTCTGCCGGGCCCCACATGATGTAAAGGCGTCCGCGGTCGGTCTTCCAGCCAGGAATACCGGAGGCATAGTGCTCGTTGGCGTAGGCGATGCGGCGATAGTGCTCTTCTTTAAAGTCGTTCTCCGGAAGGTCGGGATTACTGCTGCGTCGCAGCCAGAACTGTTCGATAAACTGTTCGCGCTCTTCATTAGTATCAAGCTGAAGGAAAGCGTTCCGCTCTTCGGGGGAGATGATGTAGATCACGTCCTCGTTGAGCCATTGCTTGTACTGGCTGTCGAGTTCCTTGAGCGTCTTGCGTGCCTTATCTTTCTGCACTTTCCGCTGCTCTTTGGTGAGCGTCTGCGGAGGCGGAGGGTTCGCAGGATCTTGTGCCTGCGGAACCTGTTGAGCTGGTAAACCTGGAATAAGGATGGCAAACGAGAATGCAGTAGCAATCAGGGCACGAATTACCCGTGGCATCGGCACACCTCAACTTCTAGGACGACTGAATTCTACCCCTGGACAAGCGGCCCGTCAATCGAGGAATCTCCTGCATTTTGTGGGACTTGTCCCCCGATTGCGGTTAGACTCGCCTACGAATCGAAGGGTTGCCTGACAATTTATGACCTGAACTTTAGGACAGGATTTCGCGGCCTTGGACCACTACACACTAAATAGTCCCCAGAACCGGAACCGAAGGTGAATTTCGCGGGGGACTTATTGAACCCGATGGTTGTGTACGTCCGAGCCCACCAAGGTGTCAAAGATTGCCAGGACGTGCCTGCGGTATTCCACCATGCGAGTGAAGATGTCTCGCAACTCCGGCTCACGCTCCGCTTCTTTGTGCCATTTAGCGAGAACTAATGCCGGCACTTCGATGTCGCGGCGAAGCCTTTCCGCGGAATGACCGCGGAGGAAGAGGCCATAGAAGAAGGCCGCTTCGCGCTGCGGAAAGTCGAAGTCGTGCACAACTTCCGAGGGAACGATTTGTGGCAAGGTCGCCATAGAGAAAAATGCAGTTTACCGAAAAGAATTCCCGCGTCAAGTAGTACGCGGGTTTTATTGCCGCCACTTGTGCAACTCCCTGTCCAAAGGGGTGAAAGACCCCGCCAGTGCAACAGGTACAACAACTGGTCCATTAGGGGGGGTTGCCAGCGGCTTCCAACCGCCGTAGGATGCTTAAAGGCATGGCACGGTTACACAACGCGGCCCGGGGAGGGGTCTTCGGGCGGTTTGCCCGATTCGGACTCCTGCGAGGGTTGCGCTCGCTCGAAATCGACCGAGAAGAGTTCCGGCGGCAACTCAAGAGGAAGCACGGGCTTGAGGTCGCGGACTTCCGCCTTATGCACCGCGTACCGGTGGCGCGCTTGGATGCCATTGCCAAGACTCTGATTCAGGATACGGAACGGCTCGCGCTGCTTGAAGGAGCGGGTCTTGGCCTCGGAGGAATGATCACGATCATTCCGGATGCGGGGCTGCTCACCATTCTGACGCTGCGCCTCATCCAGAGACTTTGTCTGCTCTATGGGTTCGAAGAGCGCGGGCAAAGCGAACGGGTGGAGTTGTGGATGGCCGCTGCTGCAGCTACTGGCGTTGACTATGGCAAAGACCTTGCGGAAAAGCAGATCCTCGAGCGACTGGCTCCGCGCATTGCGGAACGGCTGGCCGTTAAGCTGGGGCAAGAAACGGCCGAAAAATGGGTTGGCCGTTTGATTCCCTTGGCTAGTTCGGTGATCGGCGGCGCACTGAACTATGCATTTGTACGAGCCTGGGGCGGGCGCGTGCAGCGCAACCTGCGGATGCGCCATGTTGCCGGTCGGCCAACTGTCGTGTCTCCTTCTCCATCGCCCGCGACATATACTGCTGCACGGGCCGTACTCGTTTAGACTTCGCGTTCGTTTTGGCAGAGACGGAAATCCTTCTTCCATGCGAGGCCCATCCAAGCCCTCGACTCTTTTCTGCGGAAACCAACTCCGCGCGCTCCACACTCCCAATAATCTTATGTATTCACGGTTGCCATTGTTTCTAGCGGTACTCTGCCTCTTGGCAGTTTTATTTACACCTCTGATCGCTTTTGGCCAGGACACGGAAGAAATCAAGGGTACGCCAGCCGAGCCTGCGGACGCGCAACAGATTCGCGACCAAGTTGCGGCCGTGCAGAAACTGCGGCCCACGCTGCCGGACCGGGGCGCAGCGCTTTATTTCCTCGCCGCAGCAAAAGAACATTTAAGAGAGAGCCGCGAGGCCCTGGCGCTCTTGAAAGAATGTCTCGCATTGCAGGAGGGATTCGATCCTTCCGGCGATCCTTCCTTCCTGGAGTTTAAAGAAACGAAGGAATTGACGGCGCAAATCGAAAATGTGCATCGGGATTTTCCGGTCGTGGCGCAAGCGCACGAAGCAGTTCGGACCACGGAGAAAGACCTGGTTCCGGAAGGACTGGCCTACGATGCGCAGCGGAATGTTTTTTACCTCAGCAGCCTCAATCGCCGGAAAATTGTGGAAATTGGCCGAGACGGCAAGAGTTCCGATTTCATACCAGCGGACCGCTATGGACTTTTGCCGGTCCTGGGAATTCGAATCAGCCCCAGCGATAACACGGTATGGGCCGATTCCTTCACGGACAGCGGGCGAACGGAGCTCCTGCATTTTGATGCCGCTGGAAAACTGCTGGGACGCTTCAAGCCGGAGGGTTCGGCGAAACACGGCTTCAATGATCTGGTCATCCGCAAGAACGGCGAGGTGATTACAACGGATAGCTTGGCAAACGCGGTGTTGCGGTTCGATCCCGCCGCTCGCACTTTCGCGACTCTCAGGGTTCATCGCCCGCTCTTTTATCCCAACGGCATTGCGCTTAGCGAGGATGATCGCTCTCTGTTCGTAGCGGATAGTTTGGGCGTGGTGAGAGTAGACCTCGCAAATGGGGAGAGCCGTGACGTTGATCCGGGGCCGCGAAGCACGCTCGCGGGAATCGACGGCCTCTATTGGCACGACGGCAGTCTGATTGGCATTCAGAACGGCATCGGATCGCCTCGCGTCGCGGCATTTCGTCTTTCCAGCGATGGCCTTCGCGTGACGCGCACAACCGTCCTCGAAAATCGCAGCAATTTCTGTATCTTGCCAACGACAGGGGCGATTCGCGGGTCCGACTTTTTCTTTATTGCGAACAGCCAGATCGACAACATGAACAACGATAAAGTGATGGACGTGACGCGACTGGAAGTGATTCGCATTGGCGTTCTGCGTCTTCCTTGACGTGGTGGCGGGGAAGACGCGCCAAGAACAGAGAGTGGAAATTGGCGCGATAGCGCCGTAAAGTAATAGCCAGCTCTTGCGGCGCGCCATTTGACGCTGGGACGCTCATCCGTTTAGTTAGGGGGCAGACGTGCGAGGAACACAAAAAGTCTTTGGCGGAATCACTCTCATTCTGTTGGCGCTTGGTCTGGCGCTGATTCCGCAACAGGCTTCGTCGCGGTCCGCTCGAGGTTCGACGCAAGACATAAATCCCGAGCCGGTTCCCGCGTTTCACAACACGGTGCCAGCGGGACCTTTGCCGGCCACTTTGAGCCCTTCGCTCTTCACCGACCCAGTTGCACAAAATGCTTACAGCATCGCTGCCCGCGTCAAGAAAATTCTCTACCAAGAGCCATGCTATTGCCACTGCGACCGCAGCCAGGGGCACGGCAGCCTGCTCGATTGTTATGTGAGCAAACACGCTGCGGTGTGCGGGATTTGCGAGCGCGAAGACTTCTATGCCTACGAGCAATCGCGCAAAGGCAAAAACGGCGCACAGATTCGCGAAGGGATTGAGCGTGGCGACTGGCAAGGCATCGATGTGACGAAGTACGAATCGGTGTTGCCGGCCCCCGCGAAGTGATTCTTTCGACTATTTAGGTGGTTGGTTTTGTTTTTACGGCCCGCTATCCGGCCGGTTGACCGAAGCAGCCTCCTAAAATCTTGAAACCCCCGCGCGTGGCTTTCCGTCTGTCTCCATGGCGGCGCGCCGGCAGGGGGTGGTGCTGGAACGCTGAAAACTTCATCGTTGGCACTGCAAGCAAAAAAATCGGGGGAAGGCATGCGGAATTGTAAGTATCCGGTTGGGATAGTTGTGATGGTAGTGCTGGTAGCTGCGATCTTGATGGTAGGCGCTGGGCTGCGGGCATCAGCGAAGCCCGCTGGGGACGCGAGCTACTGGGGATTCGACACGGCAAATCTCGACAAGACGTGCAAACCCTGCGACGACTTCTATCAGTTCGCTATGGGCGGCTGGATGAAGGCCAATCCGATTCCGCCGGAGTACCCAGCCTGGGGCTCGTTCTCGCAGCTCTTGGACAAGAATCAACAGAATCTGCGGCAAATTTTGGAGGCGGCGGAGAAGCAGCCCGCCGTGGCAGGCTCGAACGAACAAAAAATCGGTGATTTTTATGCGAGCTGCATGGACACGACCGCCATCAACGCGGCAGGAACAAAACCTATTGACGGCGAACTCCGAAACATCGCGCAGATGAAAAACGAAGCTGACTTACAGGCGGAAGCCGCGCGTCTGCACCAAGAAGGCGTGGGAGTGCTGTTCGGATTTAGAGCGACTCAGGACGCAAAAGACAGCTCCCAAGTCGTCGGCGCCGCGTGGCAAGGAGGGTTGGGACTGCCCGAGCGCGAATACTATCTGAAGCAGGACGACAAATCCAAGCAAGTGCGCGACGCCTACGTGAAGCACGTAGCAAGAATGTTTGAACTGCTCGGCGACTCCTCGGATACGGCCGCAGCGGAAGCAACCACAGTTCTTGGGATCGAAACATCCCTCGCCACTGCTTCCATGAAAAACACCGACCTGCGCGATCCCAACAAGACTTATCACAGGCTGAAGATGGCGGATTTGCAGGCCATGACGCCGGATTTCAGTTGGGAAAGCTACTTCAAGGCGCTCGGCCACCCGGAATTGAAGGAAATTAATGTTGGCCAGCCGGATTTTTTTAAGGCGCTTGACGCGCAGCTCACTGCGACTTCAATCCCGGCCTGGAAGATCTACTATAGGTGGCATCTCCTGAATTCGGCGGCTCCAGCACTTCCGGAGAAATTCGTCGACGAACAATTTGAATTTCGCGGCAAGACACTGACTGGAGCGAAAGAGATTCAGCCGCGTTGGAAGCGCTGCACTCAGGCGACGGACCGCGCTCTAGGGGAAGCGCTTGGCCAGGTTTACGTGCAGAAGTATTTTCCGCCGGAAGCCAAGGCCCACGCTCTTTTGATGGTGCACAACCTGATCGCGGCTCTGCGCGACGATTTGCAGACACTCTCTTGGATGGGCCCGGAGACGCGCGCGGAAGCAACCGCCAAACTCGAGGCGTTCGCCGTAAAGATTGGATATACCGACAAATGGCGCGATTATAGTGAATTAAAGATAGATCGCGTCTCGTTCATCGGGAATCAAAGACGCGCGGCCGCTTTCGATTTTCAGCGGCGGCTCGCGAAAATCGGCAAGCCCGTAGACCGCACGGAATGGGGTATGACGCCGCCTACGGTCAACGCTTACAACAACAGCAGCATGAATGAAATCGTTTTCCCTGCGGGAATCTTACAGCCTCCGTTCTATGATCCAAAAGCGGACGACGCCGTAAACTATGGCGGCATGGGCGCGGTCATCGGCCACGAGATTACCCACGGTTTCGACGATCAGGGTAGCCAGTATGACGGCCACGGCAATTTGAAGAATTGGTGGACGCCTGACGACTTGAAGAATTTCAAGGAACGCGCGGCGTGCGTCCAAACGCAGTTCGACGGCTACGTCGTGGACGGCGACTTACACGAAAATGGCAAGCTGGTTCTCGGCGAGAGTATCGCAGACCTCGGGGGCATCACCATCTCCTACGCGGCCTACGAGAAATCCCTGGAAGGCAAACCACGTCCGCCGGACAAGGATGGCTTTACTCCCGAGCAGCGCTTTTTTCTTGGCTGGGTACAGGTCTGGGGTGCGAACGATCGTCCGGAGTATGAGCGACTGATGGCTAACACCAACCCTCATCCGCTGGGACGCTTCCGCGGGAACGGACCCCTCTCGAATATGGCGGAATTTGCTAAGGCCTTCGGGTGCAAAAAGGGCGACGCCATGGTGCGCGAGCAGGTCTGCAAAATCTGGTAGACTCGCTCGGCCCAAAGTGACGTCAAAGCGCAAAGCAATTCTTCTGCTGTTCGGCAGTGCACTTCTTTCGCTGGCGATGTTTCCGAAAGCGCCATCCGCCTCGGCGAAATGGAAGTACTTCCGAGCGGGAAATGCCGCCGACAGCACGGCCACACCGCGCGCCGGATTCGCTCTCATGGGTGGTGGCGAACAGGACCCTGCTCTCAAAAATTTATGCGAACGCGCGAACGGCGGCGACTTCCTGATTCTTCGCGCCAACACCGAGGACCACTACGCCCAAAAAGTAAATGAAGAGATACGCGCCCTCTGTCCACTGAACTCGGCGGCGACCATCGTGTTTTCCGAGCGCGATGACTCCGATGATCCAAAGTTGCTCGAACGCATCGGCCAAGCGGAGGCAATCTTTATCGCGGGCGGCGACCAATCAAACTACGTGCGTTTCTGGCAGGACACTCCTGTCGAAGACGCGATAAACAGACACATCGCCGCCGGAAAGCCGATCGGTGGCTCCAGCGCCGGACTGGCGGTGCTCGGCGAATTCTCGTTTTCTTCGATGATTGACACCATCCATTCCCCCGCCGCACTTGCCGATCCTTACGGCAACAAGGTGACGCTCTCGCGAGATTTTCTGCGTATTCCCCTACTCACCGGCATCATCACGGACACGCATTTCGCTAAGCGCGACCGCATGGGCCGGCTGCTCGTGTTTCTAGCGCGTATTTTGCAGGACGGGTGGGCTGCCCAGGTGCGCGCTATCGCCGTCGAGCAGGACGCTGCAGTTCTTCTAGAACCGGACGGCCAAGCAAAAGTCATCGGCTCTGGAGCGGCCTATTTTCTCGAAGCGAAAAACTCACCGGCCGTTTGCCAAAGGAAAGTTCCGCTCAGCTTCAGTGGAATAACAGTTCACCGCTCGCCATCTGGTGCTTTTTTTAGCGTCAAGGATTGGAAGGGAACCGGCGGCGATGACTATCAGATCTCAGCCGTAAGCGCAGTGGTTAAGGCGCTCGGTTCAAATCACGGAATTTATTAACACTTGGTTCGCGTTCCGCTAGAAGTGGAAAACGATGCCGGCCATTAGCTCAAAATTGTTCTGAGTCTGGCTGAAATAGTTCGTGTGCACCCAATCGGCTTCCAACCGTCCCGAAAGGCGCGGATTAATGCGATAGTCCGCTCCGCCTCCAACCTGGATTGCGAATGCGTTCTTGCTGTTGCCCGCAGTCTGTGGCTGTTCGTGGCTTCCGCCAATGATGGCGTGCGCCCAGGGTTCCCATTTTTTTTCACGCCAGGCGATCTTGGGCCCAACGCCATACACCAGGACTTTCACGTGTTCCCGGTCGAAGATTTGCGGAGCGAACGTGGCCGAGACGTTTCCTTCGATTCCGAACCATTCATTCGTAAAGTAAGTTACCGAGCTTTTGACTCCGACGGCGCTAGCATTGAAGATCGAGTTTCTAAACCTCAGCCAATCAGCGCCAATCGCAAGCTGCCAGCGGAAATCATCCCGCCCGCCATAGAGAAACTTCGGATCGGGTGGCGGCGCCGGAGAGGGGTCGGGCGCGGCGGTTCCGAACGGCGATGTCGCAGCTGCCGGCGAGCCGAAGTTCGGAGCTGGAGATAGGGCGAGAGCGGGCACCGGCTGAAGCAAGGTTGCATTTGTACTGGGCACCGCGGAAAAATCCGCCGCCACGTTGCGGTTCGCAGTCTGGCTGTCCGAAGCGGCTTCCTGCGCGCGAGCGGCGCATCCCATCCCAAGCACTAAAATGAAAACAACGAGTTCCCTCTTCATGATTCTCCCCTCAGAGGTGCGACCCCACGCCTGGAATCAGCCCACTCTGCTACGGTAAACAAGACCATAGGCCTTTGTCTACGTTCTTTCGCTGGCGTGGTACAAAGAAAAACGGGGCAGGGAGGGTTGCCCCGCGAATTATTTCTGAGCTACCGCTAGCTTTAGCGGCCGTGCCTTAGGTAATCGTCGGTCTTGTTCAACCAATCTTCCCGTGGCGGATTGAAAACGTCCAAATCAATCGTGTCTTCGATCGCCCAGGCCTCGTGTGGCATGTGCGGAGGAATGCAGAGCACTTCACCCGCTCGCACCACGATCTCCTTGCCGTCGATGGCGAATTTCAAAGCGCCTTCCAGAATGTACGTCACCTGCTCGTTGTGATGATCATGCAGGGGAACGTGGGCGCCCTTCTTCATGATCACCCGCGCCAGCATAATCTTGTCGCCGACCACCATTTCCCGGTCAATCTGCGGATTTAGATGTTCGCGCTCCACGTTTTTCCAGGGAATGTATTTCATTTCTGACGCACGGCTCATGGTTTGGCTCCATACAGCTTTGCCGCATTATCGTGCAGGTACATATGAGCGAGTTCAAGGGCCTTTTCTTCGCTGAACGCGCCTTCCGAAACCAGTTCGGCCAACGCAGCAGCAATAGCAGTGCGCGCTGACCGCGCCGCCAGCCAGAAAGTCTCCTCAGCTCCCACCGCGTCGTTGAACGGGAAAGCATCGGAGCCGAACATCATCTTTTCCGGAAAGAGCGAAATCCACTGCTTCAAAATGTTCTTCAGCTCTGAAGGATAGACGTAATAACCCATCAACGACGAATCCGTGTAGACGTTCTTGGCCGCCGTCATCCAAATCATGTCGAGCGTGTAGGGATAGCCGCCGTGGATCAGCACGAAATTCACCTTGCTGTACCGGGGATCGCGGACCACGTTCTCCAGATTCAGCGGATTGCCGTTACGCAAACTGAAATAATCGCCGATACCCACAGCGCTATGCAAATGCACTGGGAGATTCAACTTTCCCGCCTGATCGATCAGCACGCGAAAAACGTAGTCCTGGAATGTACGGTATTCTTCGTTGCTGGGCACTTCGCCCGCATGGTATTTCGCGTAAATCTCTTCAGCCTTCTCGCGCGAAGGATCACTGAAATAGAGCGAGCGGAAATAGGCGGCTTCGAATTTGATGGCCACGCCACCCTTCTTCTGATTGTCCGCAAGTGTTTGGCGAACGAAGGATTCGTATCCAGCAAGGTCAGGCGGGAGACCGCCCAGGTTTTCCTGCTTCATATACCGCTGCAGGACCTTTTCCTGCAATGGGATGTAGACGCCCATGTCCGGGTTCTTCCCGGTTTGGTCGCGGTTGTTGAGAGGGAATAGAAACGAGTCCACGAAGAAAACCCAGTGAAAGCGTTTAGGGTCGAGATAAGGCGCCAGCGCTACGCGATTTGCAAGGCAGATCTCGATGTTCAATTTGTCGAGAATGCTGTCCCAGTAGGCCGCGCCGCCGCCGGCTTCCGCAGCTTTTTTCTTGTCGATCAGCCATTTCGCGTGCTCGGGCTTGAAATCATTGTAGGGATAACCAAAGAGCGATTTAGCCGCGGCGACGAACTCCGGGTTGTCTTCGCGCAGACGCAGAACGGAAGTCTCATCGGGAGGCGCGGCTTGCGCATCCATGTCGGAATCGTCGGGGAAAGTGGCGTGCGAGTGATTGTCGTAAATGGGGATTTGGTCAATTTGCTTCAGTAGCCGTTCGTAAATCTTGGGGACGTCCGCGCTGGCGAGCGGCTTCGCCTGGGCAAACGCGTTGGCTGCACCAAGGAACGCGGCCAATGCGCCAAGCAGGAGTGCCTTGCCCAGTCGAATCAGACTTCTCATCGTCCTACTCTCCCCTAAGATTTTTTGTGGACAGAGATTCTTGTTTGTCTTTCTATATTCCTTATTTTTCTCTCCAAACAAAAACAGGCAGGCAAGAGTGCCCGTCCTACCTCACTATCGCCGCGCGCCACCGTGAAGACACCCGCTGCATGCGCTCCAGCGCTTCTTCCAGCAGATGCCGCGCACTGACCAGGGAGAATCGCATGTAATTCTTCCCAGCGGGACCAAACGCTGCTCCGGCGATCCCCGCAACGCCCGCTTCCTCCAAGAGAAGCTTCGCCACTTCTTCCGCTGACAGGCCAGTCTCTTCGATATTCACCCACGCGTAAAACGCACCGCCAGGAGACTGGCAACGGAATCCCGGAATGCGGTTTAGTCTATCCACGAAGAGGTCGCGGCGCTTGCGGTACTCCGCGACCATGGCATCCACGGCGTGAGTGGAATCGTGCAGCGCCTCGATCGCCGCCACTTGTGTGAATTCCGCGACGCACGTGAAGGTATTCAGCACTAGCAAGTCCATCGCGTCCACCACGTGTTTTGGCGCCACGGCATAACCCAGCCGCCAACCCGTCATCGCAAAACTTTTCGAAAATCCGTCAATGATGACGGTTCGCTCGGCCATGCCGGGCAACGACCAGATCGATTCATATTGTCCGCTAAACAAAATTCGCGCGTAGATCTCGTCCGAGAGAATCCACAGGTCATGCTTCCCGGCCAACTCCGCAATTCGCCGGAGCGCTTCCACGTTGAAAACCGTCCCCGTGGGATTGTTCGGCGAGTTGAATATCAGCGCGGTCGTTCGCGAAGTGATTTTCCCTGCAATTTCGTTTAGATCAGGCTGAAAACTGTTTTTCTCTTCGAGCCCGAACCCCACCGCCGTGGCGCCGAGCCCGCGCGTGAACGACGGATATATCGGAAAACCAGGTTCGGGATAAAGCACCTCGTCGCCAGGCTCGATCAGCGCCATCATCGCCAGCGAGAGCGCCATTTTGCAACCCGGCGCCACCAAGACTTGCTCCGGCGCCACCTGCAACCGACGGGTCCGCTTCAAATATTCCGCGATCGCTTCGCGCAGCGCGGGAATGCCGCGTGTGGACACGTAACGGTCACGCCCCGCCGCAACGGCATCGCGCATGGCATCCACCACCGGTGCCGCCGCGTGGAAATCCGGTTCGCCAAGCTCCAAATGAATAATCGAACGCCCCGCGCGTTCGAGTTCTTTCGCGCGGGAATAGACGGCGAGCGCGCCTTCGCCATTTAGTTGAGAAACACGTGAAGCGATTCGTCTCATAGTGTTCTGCAGAATCCTATCATTTTGACGCAGGAAGTGGGGGCGCGGCTACGAGCGCCGCTCCGCCGGGTGAGGCTGTGCAAAAAATGCTGGAGCGCGAAGACCGTGACCGGGTGCCGAAAAAATACGCGACGCGATCATTGATCCCAGTTCCAATGGGCGAATTGTTCGCGGAGTGCAATCTTTTTGAATTTGCCGACGGAGGTGCGGGGCAAGGCTTCGAGGAAAACAAACGCGTCGGGAAGCTGCCACTTGGCGAAGGATTGAGCGAGGAAGGCGCGAAGTTCTTCTGGCGTGGCTTGGGCGCCGTCTTTTAGGACGACGGCGGCGAGGGGGCGCTCTTGCCACTTCGGGTGCGGGATACCCACAACGGCTGCTTCCTTTACGGCTGGATGTCCCATCAATGTGTTTTCAATATCGACGGAACTGATCCATTCACCGCCTGACTTCACGAGATCTTTGGCGCGGTCTACAATTTTGACGAAGCCTTCGTCATCGATGGTGGCGACGTCGCCTGTTTTGAACCACCCGTCTTCCGTCCAGCGATGAGCCTGGTCGGGTGAATTGTAGTAACTGGCGGCGACCCAGGGGCCACGCACTTCGAGTTCGCCGGGTGTGATGCCGTCGCGGGGAGCTTCGACGGAGTTCTCTTCAGGGCCTTCCGGGCGCATGACGCGAAGCTCGATGAAGGGACATGGCCAGCCTTGTTTTGCTCGCACTTCGTATTGCTGGTCGGAGGTCCAGTCGCTCATGTGGCGCTTGAGCTTGCCGACGGTGGCGATGGGAGTGGTTTCGGTCATGCCCCAAAGGTGGAGGATGTGGAGATTGTGCTTGTCAAGTGCGCGCATGAGGCGCTCGGGCGGAGCAGAACCGCCGCAAACTATACGCACGGGCCAGCCGAATTTCCATCGGCCCGGGTTTTTCTCGAGAGCAGCGAGCACGCTAAGCCAGACGGTGGGAACACCGCATGCGATGGTCACGTGCTCCTGGCCGATCAGGTCGAGGACACTTTCAGGGTCTACATTGGGTCCGGGCAGAATCAGCCGGGCGCCAGCCATGGTGCAGGAATAAGGCAAGCCCCAGGCGTTGGCGTGAAACATGGGGGCTACGGGGAGGACGGTGTCGTGATGGCTGATGGCGAAGCAATCGACGCTCAACTCGGTAAAGGAGTGCAGCACCAGCGCGCGGTGCGAATAGACGACGCCCTTCGAGCTGCCAGTGGTGCCGGACGTGTAACACATCGCGGCGCCATCATCTTCATCAATCACAGGGTAGTGAAAATCGTCGTCTGCATTGGCGAGGAGAACTTCGTAGTCCAAAGAGCCATCTGGGAGTGGAACAGTACAGCCACCATACGGAACGACGATGATGCGTTCGAACGATACGTTCGAGAGGAATTTTTCGAGGGTTGGCAGGAGGACGTCATCAACGAGGAGAAAGCGGTCCGCGGCGTGGTTGACGATGGCGGCGATTTCGTGGGGATGCAGGCGCAAGTTCAAGGTGTGCAGAATTCCGCCCGCGCATGGCACGCCGAAGAAGGCTTCGAGGTGTCCGGAGTGATTCCACATCATGGAGGCGACACGATCGCCGGGACGCATCCCCAGTTTGGTGAGCGCCCCAGCGAGGCGGCGGGCGCGACGGTAGAAGTCGCCGTAAGTCGTGCGAATGATGGAACGGTCCGGTTTGCGTGAGACGATTTCGACGCGATGAAAGAGCTTGCTCGATCGCTCGAGAATCGAGGGCAGCGTCAACGGGAAATCCATCATGGTGCCGCGCATATCTTCAGTTTTCCTGCTAGCAATCGAATTGGCGGCATCCTACCACTATTCAGCGAGTGTCGGTGCCTCAACCGCGCGTTGAACCGTGGAAGATATCGCGAAAGCGGAGTTCACTTGACGGGACGTGCCGAGAGCGGGGGCTAGACTCTTTCCCATTGCAAAAGGGGTTAATTTTCGAGAGGATGCCTCTGACCGCTGAAGTGCCGGTCTCGCCCCGCGGTGGCTCGGCTTCCCCGACTGCCCGTGATCGATAGCTGTCCTTCAGCGCGCTCCGCGACTCTCACTTGGGTTCCGGGCAGAAGGAGTGGGCAGGTGAAGAAGCTCTACATCGGCAACCTTCCGTTTTCCGCGACGGAAGAGCAGCTTCAGGAATGGTTCGCACAAGTAGGCGTAACCCCCTCGGGTGTCAATCTCATTCGTGACCGCTTCACGGGACAATCACGTGGTTTTGCCTTCGTGGAAGTGCAGGGCGACGAAGATGCAGATCGCGCGGTGAACTCGTTGAACGGGCAAAATTTCGGCGGGCGGAACCTGGTAGTGAATGAAGCGCGGCCGCAAGCTGAGCGCGGCGGCGGTGGCGGCGGCCGTCCTGGTGGCGGCGGTGGTGGCTACGGTGGTCGCGGCGGTGGTGGTGGCGGACGCGGTGGTGGCGGTGGTGGTCGCGGCGGCGGTGGTGGCGGACGTGGCGGTGGTGGCGGAGATCGTGGAGACCGCGGGAATCGCTGGTAACTAGGGCCTTCCGGATTAAAAGGCGGCGTCTCCATCCCTCGGGATGCCGCTTGAAACCTTCCCTAAAAATTCTTGGAGGTAGTTGTGTGTCCTTGGTTCGTTCTCTTGCAACATTTGAGGTAGAAGTCCGTCTATAGAAGTAGGTCCATGCAGACGGCGTGTAGAGCGGCTTCTTTCTGCTTGTGAGCCTAGCTTCAATATCGTGCAGGGAGGGCACCGTAAGAGGGCGAACTCTCTGCGCGGTCACGCTTGGCGACGGCGCCATCGAGCGAGTTCTCCAATGGCGAAAGTTTGCCATTGCGTATAGTATCCTGCGCCTACCGGACGCCCCCGCCGCCGTTTAGACACCGAACGCAACCGGGAGTGCCGCACGCGAAACAAATCACCCGGTAACGTGTTTGAAACAGTAGGCAAGGAATATGACGCAAGACGCCCAATGTGAAGTATGTTGAGCGCCTGGCAGCCAGCCTCCCCAGCGAGGGATTCGTAGTTACGAGGGCTGCAGGTGGTGCAAGCAATGCCTGATGAATTCGAGACGAACCTTCTGGCCGCTCCGTGCATCCAAACGGCAGAAGAGGACGTATCAAAGAGAACGATGACTACGTGGCACAAACGCGATTGGCAGCAATTTTATGAACTGGCGCGCCGGCCTTGGCAGCGTCACCGCCCGCCGCGGCCCGTGTATCCCACGGGGTTGAACCGCGTGCTGCCCGCGCAAGGTTTTAGTTTGTCTGAGTTGGATGATGCCGGCGTCAACCTCGATCAAGCCGAGCAGCTTGGCTTGCCCGTCGATGCAGGTCGCATCGGTGCGTATGGTCCGAATGTGACCGTGCTGCGCGACTTCGTGCGTTCTTCGCGGCAACCGCTGTAACTTTTTCAAATTTTGGTTACTGCTTCACCTACTCGTGACTTGCGGAGCGAATCGCGACGAGATCAATCGACTTGCCGTCTCCCTCTTGCAAACTAACGCTCTGGCCTTTCGCTTCGAACTGCTTCAGAAAATCCGGATCCTCCCATGCGTTCGGTTCCACCTGTTCCCAGCTGAATAATTTATAGTCACCCGGCGCGATGCCCCGTATTTCGAAGCGCCCGTTTTGGTCGGTGGTTCGTTGCTTGAAGAGATGGAACTCGCTTAAGTGTGCGTCACCCGGGACGAGGGCCACCCAAACTCCGGCGGCCGGCAAACCGTCGGCATCCGTTACCATTCCTTGAATGTGCGCTCCCCGGGAACTGATAATCACTTCGAGAGTGGCCTGGGTTCCGCGAATCACGTTGAACTCATCGTCGGAGACTTCCATTCCGGCGTAACGTATGGACTTCAAGTAACAATCCTGGGTCTGGCCAAAGGTTGTTAAGCGGTAAAGGCCTTCGGAGACATCGCGAAGGGAAAACACTCCGTTCGTAGCGACGCGAGCCTGCGCGCCATAAATGAAAACGGTGCCTACGGGTCTCACAGATACTGTTAAGGGATCTTTATCGAGGCCTGGTCTCGGGTCCCAATTGATCACGCCCCGAATATCCATTCCTGGCAAGAGATTGAGCTGCAGGCCCTCGGCGTCGATGTTTGTGATGTCGACGGACTGCCGCGCCTGATACCTTCGTCCCCCCTCGTCAAACCAGAATGCCGTGAGGGTGTAAGAACCCGGCAAAACGTTTTGAATCTCAAAGGCGTCATCTGGTTTATCGACCAGCGACCGCCGTGGAGGAACACTCCAGCCCAACCCGGTTGATCGGGGCTCAAGTGCGAGGATTACATTCGCACCGTTGCGCCGCACAGCAAAATTATTAAAATGATTAACGTGGCCGCGGATGCTGTACACCGTGGTGGGTTCCAGCAGAAAATCGGTGGACGAAACCTCTTCACCCGTCTTTATCGTGATGGCCACGCCCTTAGCTGGATCTGTGCTGTTGGGAAAGTACGTTGGCACGTAGCCGGATTTGCCGGCGTCCGCAGCGTCCTCGTCCTCTTCGCCAGGTTCCAGGCGTTGCCCAGGCTTGTATATCGCGCTGACGAAATAACGGCCCGGGCGCAGCCCAAACAGGCGGTACTCGCCGAGATCATTGGTTACCACCGTTACTTCGCTGGAAAGCGTCCGCTTTCCCCTCGTATACGTCGCGCGCAGCGCGCTGACCCGTACCCACGGCAAAGGATCACCGTTTTCATTCTGGACGCGCCCGCTGATGACACCCGAAGGGAGCAGGCGGAACAACAAGTCCTTCAAATCCTGTCCGGGGCTGAGAGCGAGGATGGCGCCAGGGTCATTCGGAGTTCTCTGGCCATATTCCTGAGTGACGTAGCCGTTGCGAATCACGCGCATGCGATAGCGACCGGGCTCGATGCCTTTGACTTCGAAGCGGCCGCCAAGATCGGTCACGCCGGAAAACGTTCGCGTGTGGTCGTCAACGCTTTGCAAACGCACTGTAGAGGATGGTAGGGGTGCGCTTCCCTCCAGCTTCACAACGAGGCCAGACACGCTGCACACAGTCGGCTTTGCCGGATCGGCGGAAGGATTGCGAGTTTGCGGGGCAGACGATGAGGCGGCGAGAAGTCCAAGCAGGGCGAAGAGAGCTGGCTTCATCACTTTCTCCAGCGGCAAGAGTATATGATACCGGGCTTGCCACACTAGGATGCGCCGAGCCAACGTGCTTACGCTGTCGCCTGATGCTCGGCCACTCCAGCGCGGCGCACGCGAACCTTCACCTCAACGCGCGACCCGAGCCGGTTGATGATCGATATCAGGCGATCGACCGTGAACCGCCCCAGGTTCGCATTGCGAATCCGCGAAAAGTCCGCAGCCGCGATGCCCGTACGCCCATGCGCGGCGCGCACGGTCAGGCGCTCTTGATCGATTGCCTTGATGATTTCGGCCGCCAGGATCGCCTTAAATTGTTCCGCATCGGCGCTCTCATGACGCAGATCCCGGAACACATTGCCGCTTCCCCTCACCAATGCCAGCTTTTCCTTTTTCATCGCAAAAACTCCTTCAATCTCTTCACGTGATCCTTTATCAGTTCGATTTCGTGTCGCGGCGTCTTGATGCCCTGAGCTGATTTCTTCTGGAATGCATGGACCACCCGAATGTCCTCACCAAACCGCACCGCGTAAACCACGAAAGGCATCACCCTTGAACGGCAGCGCAATCTCGAACACGCCCGAGCCCAGCCCATGCATGGGCTTCGCAACGTCCGCTTTCCCGCCTTCTGCGGCGATAGTCAGGGCCGTTAGACAAATCGACCTCGCCTCCTGCGGAAAGCTCTCGAATTCTTTCCGCGCCGCTTTGAACCAGGAAACCGGCCGTGTCTTCCGGATCATTCTCAGTCCGCTAATCCAGACTCCCCTGTGTCATTCATGTAGTCATATTTGACAACGGACGTCAAGCCGCGTGCCCCACCCCCGTTTGTTTTGCGTGGGCCTTTCCTTGCCGCCCTAAATCTTTGCCGGCCGCGTGACGCCGTGCAGGCCTTACTCGCCACTCTCCCCGCTTCTCTGCGTCCTCAGTGTCTCTGTGGCCCTGTGCGTAAAAATTCCTTCTCATTGTTTTTCCGCTTTCAGGCCCCGCCAGGCCAAAAAGTGGAGAATCTGTGCAAAACTTGTGCGCCGGCCGTTCTTGCCCCTGGACTGTCTGCTCCGCTTCCGCAATGATGTAGCTTCCGTTTAGAAAGTTTGCCGTGAGCAACTCCCTAAAGAGAACAAACGACATCGTGAAGGCCGTCCATCTGCTGCGGCAACATGGGATAGCTGTCGGTTTCCCTATGCAAACCGCTGACGGCCAGATAATCTTCTCAGTCGGCAAAGATACGCTGACCGCAAACCAGATCCTCGATCTTCTCGAACGCGGCGAACTCCACGCCGAAGGCGTGCGCAAATCCGTCGAAGCCCAAGCCTCCGCCAAGCCCCTGCGCAAAAAAGCCGCATCTCCTTAACACAACCACCACCCGGCCCACCCCACACCGTCATTTCGAACGGAGCAGGCCGACTTTTTCTTCCCCTTTTGCTCCAGCAAAAGGGGCGGCCTGCGCAGAGAGAAATCTCTCTTCCTCCTAAACATTTGCGCAGCCGGTTTTACGTCTTGTGAGGTTCACGAGCCTTCAGCGTTGTTTCGTAGTCCGCTTTCAATTCGTCCAGAGTAGGCCTAATGCCTTGAGTCTCGATCGGCTGAGAGTGGGAAGCAATGTAGCGACAGCTCTTCTCAAATATCGGTACTATCGCCCCCATGCTCTCTCGTAGCTTGTCGACGTTTATCTTGTCTAGCATCGTCATCATTACCCGCTTTTAGGGCCTTGACCCCTTCTCCGACTTGCAGCGAATCCAGGCGGACGGCTTCCAGTGGATTTCCGCCGATCTGCTCCTCCTCAATTGCTGGAACAGGCTGAAAGAGTTCGTCAGATAGCCTCTTCTAGGCGAGTAATGGCTTCAGGTAGTCGTAAATGTCGAGGTCAGATGGGCGCGCTCTGCTCTTCAGAATGTCCCTTACATCTTCAGAATGTCCCTTACAATCGTTCGCGTCCACCCATCGCTGTTATTAGCCCACCGCGGTAAGAGTGATTGTGCTGTACCGGCATGAGGTTGTTGAGTCTGCGGGTCGGACATGATGCGGCCTAAGTACTATCCTTGCTTGGCGAGGTCTGGCGCGATGTAGCAGTAGAATAACTTACTTTCCGATTTAATAGGGAGTCTAAGGCGGGCGGCCGTGAGTCCGCAAGGGCAGGCACAGCACTTGCCCGTTTTCTGGACTTCTCACCAGTTTTCGCCGCCGGGGCCCGGTTGTAGATTGAACCTGTCCCAGTCCAAGGGGTAACGATGAACGAATTCACCGCTTGGATGCAGAGCAATTGGTATGCGCTGGGAAATCTCCTCGCTCAGTTTGGCTTCCTTGCTGCCGGTGTTTGGTTTGCGCGCAAAATCCTGAAAACAATTAGAGCGTCCCAAGAGCAGGTCGGGGCACTGCTAAAGTTGTCGTTCGCAGGCGCGATCAGCGAGCGTCCCTCGATTGCCGCCGAGGACCGATCCTTCGCAAATGCCAGCCCCTATTGGCTTACGCCGCAGGAAAAACCAGCGGTTGACCTGCCGGAGCCCCAAGAGAGTGGTCCCAACCGCTGGGCGGTTGCCCGGCATCGCGCGATGGTGTGGCTGCAGACCCCGATGAGCAACGGAGAGGCTGCCCCGTGGCGCAGAGCGATCAAGTGGCTCCAGGCCCCGGCGCGAAGCTGACCTGCTCCACGCCAAAGCGGTGGGCGGGCGCGCCTTAACTCCTGGGTGGCCTTTCCCTTTGCGGTTCTGTTTATCGCAAAGGACGGGCCGCTCTTCTTTTTTCACCCTCCACGTCGCTGACCAATGCATACGTCGCTTCAATCGCCCCGCCGCTCAACCAGCTCTCCGGATCTTTGCCCTTTCAACTTTGAACCTCTAACCGCTAATGCCTCTCCCTCAACGAGTGCGCATCAATATCATTTCATGGCACTTACACTTCCTTTGTTTTCATATTCTTACGCACTCTTTTGCTTCGCGCAAAACGCTATCCCCAATCTCTTCTAGGCTTTCCGCACTCTTTTCGCAAAACACCGGGTGGGGGTGGTACCTTCCTCAAGACAGAGCGTTTCCCACCTTGCGGACATACTCTGCCCTCTTCTTTTCGTCGCCGGAGCCAAGCTGAGGTAAAATAGCGAATTCGAGCACACACCATGTCCTCGCCCTTCAACATCATCTCCAGCACGCCACAGATGCCAGTCCCAGCGCCGGGGTCTCACCCGCGACCGGATTGGCTCCGCGTAAAATTCTTCGGCGGCGAGCGCTACCAGGACCTGAAGCGCATCATGCGCACGCTCGACCTGCACACCGTTTGCGAGAGCGCGCGCTGCCCCAACATGGGCGAGTGCTGGGACCACGGCACGGCTACCTTCATGATTCTGGGAGACATCTGCACACGAGCCTGCGGATTTTGCGCTGTGCCAAGCGGCAAACCAGCCGGCCCGCCGGATGAACAAGAACCCTCCCGCGTCGCCGAAGCCGTCGCGCGCATGGGTTTGCGTTACGCCGTCGTCACCAGCGTCAATCGCGACGACCAGCCCGACGGCGGCGCGCGCATTTTTGCGCGCACCATCGAAGGAATTCGCAACCGCGTCCCCGGCTGCAAAGTGGAGGTTCTGATTCCTGATTTTCGTGGCAACTGGGACGCGCTAAATCTCGTCCTCGCCACTAAGCCCGACGTTTTGAATCACAACACGGAAACCGTTCCGCGCCTCTACCGCCAAGTCCGCAAGGGCGCCGTCTACGAGCGTTCGCTCGAATTGCTTCGCCGCGCGAAACAAACCCACCCCGATGTACCGACGAAAACGGGTCTGATGCTGGGGCTTGGCGAAGAAAAGCACGAGGTGCTGGCCACGCTCCAGGATCTCGCCGCGCAAGGCACGGACATCCTCACGCTAGGTCAGTATCTGCAACCAACAAAGGAGCACCTGCCGATAATTCGTTACGTGCACCCCGACGAGTTCGCCGAGTTCAAGGTGCGCGGCGAAGCCATGGGCTTCAAACATGTCGAAGCCGGCCCGCTCGTCCGCTCGTCTTATCACGCCTTCGAGCAAACCGAATCCGCGCACAAGTAGCACAGGCATTCCTGCCTGTGCTCTTTTCTTGCCTCGGATTCTGAGAATTGCTCGCGGTCAGAGGGCAAGCAGAGCCCGATCAAAATGTGTTCAGCACTATTTTGGCGCAGCGGTCGACCAATCCGTGAAGGGCACAGCGCGCCCGCCGCGAACCACCGTGGGAAGCACATGGTCGAAGCCCTTATGTTCTTTCGCGGAATAATTGAGTTTGAGCTGCGGGCCGAGCCCCAAGTCGTGATCGTGGATGGCTTCGATGCCGTGGATCAACCCTTCACGAGTCAAATCTTTGCCAGCTCGTTTGAGGCCCTCCACCAGAACCATGGCATCCACGAATCCCTCGAGGCTCACGAAATTGGGCTGCTCCGAAGGGAAGTACTTCCCCAGCGCGCGGCGATAGAGAGCGACGGATTTCATCTCCGTCATGTAATACGGTGGGACGACTTGGGTAATCACCACTCCTTCCGCATCTGGGCCTGCCTCCGAGATCAATTCATCCGTGCCTACGAAGGAGACGGTCAGAAAGAGCGGCTTCCAACCCTTGGCATGAGCTTGTTTTAGGATTGGCGCCACCGTGTTTGCCGGTCCCACGACGACGACCGCATCCGGGTTTGCGGCGCGCACCGTGTCGATTGCTCCTCCCACCTGGGCCGTCTGCCGCTGATAGGACGCCGCGGCTGCCGGCTCCACTCCGCGCTCTTTGAGGGCGGCTTTCACGCCTTCCAGAACGGTGGTTCCAAACGCATCTTCGGGATAAATGACACCTATCTTTTTGTAGCCAAGAGTTTTCCAGAGCCCATCCACCTGCTCGCGTGTCTCGTCGAAGTAGGACGCCCGCACGTTGACGATCCAGTGGCGGGGCGGTACGTAGAGTGTTTGCGCGCCCGTGAACAAGCCGACCAGCGGGATTTTGGCGCTATCGGCCATGGGGACATACTTCACGGCGGTGGGCGTGCCAACAAAGAATCCCAATGCAAAAACCCTCTCGCTCATCAAATGGTCAAAGCATGCTTCTGTCTTCGCGGGATCGTAGCTGTCATCCGCGGAGATGAGCTTGAGCTTCCGCCCATTCACGCCACCTTCGTCGTTGATCAGATTGAAATAAGCCTTCGCGCCAGTGACCGTTTCTACGCCGAGGAAATGCGACGGCCCTTCGAGAGCGGAGCATGACCCGATGAGAATTTCACTCTCAGATACACCGGGCGCGCTCTGGCCATGAGCTGGCGACGCGGTTCCAGTGATAAGAATGGAGACCAGACAGAGCCCCAGGACCGACTTCAAAGTTGTGATTTTCATTTTGCTCTCCGTTCAGAGGGAAGCCAATGCACCCGTGAGTATGCTTTCAGGATTAGTCCCGAGGCTCAGGATGTCAACGAGGCATGAGATTCGAAGAAGCGAAGCGGTAAGTGGTTGCAAGTGTGCTACTTGGAGGGCGAGTAAACAGAAGCGCGCGGTTAAACCAATCCCAAGAGCAGTCAACTGCTACTTTATTCTCGAGCCCAGGACGATTAGTACGGCTCCCGCGATCAGCAAAGCGGCCGCAACCACAGGAGGAACCGTTGTCCGCTGCGGTTTGTCCACGGTCGCCGTAACCGGACCAATTTTCGCGACTTCTTCGCGCTTGTGGTAGTCGAAATCCGGGTGCACGAACGCCACCAAAGCGAGGATGACGAAAACCAACCCAAGTGCCATGACGAGGCGCTTCATGTGGCAGACACTATCACAGAGAACAATCAGCAAGCTGGAATTCTTGAACACACCCCTGCGCCGGATTGGCGAAGGGGAAGTGCGAACTTCAAGAGCGAGGCAAGAAAAGAACTACGAACGGCCTGCGGCGGCAGCTGCAGTAGCAGCAGCGGCCTTCTTGGCGGCTTTCGCGGCGGTGGAAGCCTTGCGGCGGCGCTTGGTCTTCGGCGGCGTGGCGGGTGCTTCACCGATCAACTCTGCCACCATGATGCTGGTAACGAACAACTTGGGACCGTGATCGTCGAAATCAATCGCGGTGCGCTCCTGGTCGGATGCGGTAACGATACCCAAGCCGTATGTATCGTGCTTGACTGTCTGTCCCTCTGCCATCACTTGCACATCATCCTCCTTAACCACACTTTGCGTTGATGAAACTCGGTTTAAATCTCTTTATGATTATGCGCAGCGCCCTCGAGCAGGACAAAGAACCCCGAAACTTGGCGAGCGCGACGGCGCACGTTATCCCTCAAGCTCGGCACTGCCCCAAGCTTGCCAACGAGCGGCGGCAATCGTTGCCTCAGCAGCCCTTCAAACGCAGCAAGAAGTACTTCAAGAGCAACGAATACTACTCAAAGAGTACCACGAAATGGGAGATTTGTCTACGCGTAAGCTGGCAAGAAAGCGGCACGTTTCGCTTTTTAAGATATTGATAAATATGGACTTAATGGGATAACGGGGGCCGGAGAAAGCGCCCAGAAGGGCGGTTTGTGGCTACTCCAGGGACTCGGGTTGCAAGGCGAAACCGCGCTCGCCGGCGGCCTTTTTTTCCCAATATTTGCGTACCCAGGCTTCCCAACTTTTTCCGGCTGCGGGATCGCGGCCGGTGAAGGCGAGTGCCGCAATATCGGCATAGGCAATCTTTTGTCTTTGATTGGAATCCTTGGGAAGTATGCGCACAAAGGAATTCGCGAGCGTGGGACCGGAGACACGATCAAAAATGTAGCCTTCTATTTTCTTACCGTCTTTGGTGGTTAGGGTGACGTCGCCGCGATAGTCGAAGGCTTTTTCGAGTGCGATGCGAAGCTCGTCCTCGGTGGCAAGCTCGGGGACCCAACCTTGGACGGCCTCATGAATCGTACCAGGAGCCACTTCGAGTATATCGGGATTCGAGATTGCGCCTTCCGCGTGGCCCGGCCGGTCAGCATGGCGTGGGCCTGTCAAGCGCTTGTCTCCTCGAATTGACCCTTAGTTGCTTCAATCTGAACCAGCGGATTATAGGAGTGTACGGGTTTCGCAGGTTCGTTGAGGAGGGCCAGCGCATCTGGGTCGGCGTAATTTCCGGCAAAGGTGGCCTTTATCGTGGCGAAAAGGCCTCGGAGACCGCTGAAAGTGTGGTCAACCGCCGAAGCTTCGTAGCCGCTATGAACCATGCAGTTGGCGCACTTCAGATTTCCGGATTCGGTGCCGTAGTATTGCCACTCGGTTGTTTCGAGCAACTCTTGAAACGAGTCGGCATAACCGTCCTGGAGCAAATAGCAGGGCTTTTGCCAACCGAAGACGTTGTAGGTGGGCATGCCCCAGGGCGTGCAGGCATATTGTTTTTTGCCCATCAGGAATTCGAGAAAAAGCGGAGACTGATTGAATTGCCAGCTCTTTTTGCGATTGGAAAGGATGGCGCGGAATGTGCGGCGCGTGCGTGCGCGCCCCAGGAAGTGCTTTTGATCCGGGGCCTTATCGTAGGAATAGCCCGGGGAAAGCATCATGCCTTCCACGCCCAGCTCCATCATTTCGTCAAAGAATTGCCGGACGCTGTTCGGATCGGCGCCGTCAAAGAGGGTGGTGTTGGTCGTAACGCGGAAGCCGCGCTTCAGCGCTTCCTTGATTCCATCGACCGCTAGATCATAGCCGCCTTCGCGGCACACGGAAAAATCGTGATGTTCGCGCTGGCCGTCCATGTGAACAGAAAATGTCAAATACTTGCTGGGCTTGAAGAGGTCGAGCTTTTCTTTGAGAAGCAATGCATTGGTGCACAGATAGATGTACTTCTTCCGCGCAACCAATCCTTCGACAATCTTGTCGATTTGCGGGTGCATCAGCGGTTCGCCGCCGGGAATGGAAACCATCGGCGTTCCGCACTCGTCCACGGCTTTGAAGCACTCCTCGGGGCTCAATTCCTTCTTCAGAATATGCGCGGGATATTGAATCTTGCCACAGCCGGCGCATGCTAGATTGCAGCGGAAAAGCGGCTCGAGCATCAGCACAAACGGGTAGCGCTTGCGCCCCGCGATTTTTTGCTTGAGGACGTACGTTGCAACCGTCCACATCTGTGAAATCGGTACCGGCATTTATCCTGCTTACGAACGAAATAGGGGTACGCGACGCGCCCCTCAGCAGAGGCTATTGTACCGAAAATCCGCACTGTCTGCTTGCGTGCTTTTCATGAGATGCACATAGGCGTTCTTTCGTGGCACGGCTTTGGTGGCCCGGAACGTGCTACTTCCTTGTTTCTGCGGAGCTTACCCACTCCCCGCAGGCGTAGAATCAAGCTATCTCAGAGGTCTTGGAACCCCAGGGAACATGTCCCGAGAAAATCTTTTATCTCTGTTCCGGGAGTTCGAGCGCTATGACAACGATATTGCGTTCGTGCAGCGGCACGGCTATCGGCGCGAAACGTGGACGTATCGCAAGCTTGCTGGCGTGGCTTTTGGGTGCGCTCTGGAACTGCGAGAACGCGGTGTTGGGACAGGCGATCGTGTCCTGCTCTGGGGACCGAACAGTGCGGAATGGACCGCGGCTTTTTGGGGCTGCTTGTTGTGCGGAGCGGTGGCCGTGCCGATGGATGACGGCGCCACGCTAGATTTTGCCGGACGGGTGGCTCGGGATGCGGGCGTAAAGTTGATTTTCTCGTCCCGCGAAAAAGCTTCGATTGTCCCTGCCATTCCGAGACTCGTGTTGGAGGATTTGGCCGACACTGTGCGAAATGCAGGTGTCGTGGCCTCGTCGCTAACCAGCCGCCACGGAGATAAGCCCGCCTATGAAAGGCTCGCGGGAGAGTCCATCACCCGAAATGACATCGCGCAGATCCTTTTCACATCGGGCACAACGGCCGAGCCGAGGGGCGTGGTTTTGACGCACGGCAATTTTTTGGCAAATCTCGAACCGCTCGAACGCGGGATTGATCCGTATCGCGCGTATGAGCGATGGTTTCATCCGCTGCGATTCGTCACGCTGGTGCCGCTGAGCCACGTTTTTGGGCAGTTCATGGCGCTGTTTGTGCCGCCTCTGCTGGGCGCAACGGTCGTCTTCGAACATTCCGCGAATCCTTCGGAGATTATTCGTACGGTGAAGCGTGAGCGCGCCACGGCGCTCATCGCCGTGCCGCGAATGCTCGATGCCCTGCACTCGGGAATCGAACGCGAATTAGAGGCGCGGGGACAGGGCAGCTGGTTGAAGAAGGCTTTGGCCTCCGCGAACGGCAAGAAATTTCTGCGCCGGGCGTGGCGGTTTCGCAGAATTCATCGGAAATTCGGCTGGAAATTTTGGGCGTTTATTTCCGGTGGCGCGGCGCTCTCCGCTGAAACGGAGGAATTTTTCAAACGTGTGGGTTACGCGGTGGTGCAAGGCTACGGTATGACAGAGACCGCGTCGCTGATCAGCTTGAATCATCCCTTTCGCGCCACAGAGGGATCGATTGGAAAAGTTCTTCCGGGGCGCGAATTTCGGCTGGCGGAAGACGGCGAGATTTTGGTGCGCGGAGAGAACGTCGCAAGCGGCTATTGGGAGGGCGGCGCGCTTCGCCAAGGAGTGCGCGATCAAGAAAACTGGCTGCGCACGGGGGATATTGGCGAAGTCGATGCCGAGGGAAACCTTCGATTCAAAGGGCGCAAGAAAAACGTCATCGTCACGCCAGCAGGACTGAATGTTTATCCCGAGGACGTGGAAGCAGCGCTGCGAAAGCAACCAGGGGTTCGCGGTTGCGTTGTCATTCCCGACCCGCGCGGCGGTAACGCGGAACCTTTCGCCATAGCGCTGATGGACAACGGCGCAGAGACCAGGGCACAGGATTTGCGACAGGCGGTTGAAAATGCGAACGCCTCGCTTGCCGAATACCAGCGCGTGCATCGATGGCTCGTTTGGCCGGAGCCTGATTTTCCACGCACGCCGACGGGCAAGCCCCGGCTGAGTATCATCGCTGCGCGGGCGGCAGAATTGTTCAATGGTTCGTCGCCGGCAAATGCGCCGGCTGGCACTCTGGATGATTTGCTAACGAAATTTTCAACCGCAAAAGGAGCTACAGAAAAACTAGAAAAGGAGCTGAATCTTACTTCGCTCGACCGCGTCGAGCTGATGAGCGCGCTCGAAGAGCGTTTCCAGGTCGAGTTGAACGAAACATCCTTTGCCGAAGCGAAGACCGTCGCGGATGTGCAGCGCCTTCTGCAACAACCCACGGTCCATCGCACGGAATACGTTTATCCGCGCTGGACGCAACGCGCGCCGGTGCGCTGGCTGCGGCTCGCCGTCTACTACGCGCTGGTCTGGCCAGCGACGCAAATTCTTGGGCATCCGAAGATTGTTGGGCGAGAGAATCTGCGGAACGTGCGCGGGCCGGTGCTCATTGTTTCGAACCACATCACGCGCCGCGCCGATATTGGGTTGATTTTGGCAGCGCTGCCGCTACGTTTTCGCCATCGCCTAGCCACTGCCATGGGCGGCGAGTCCTTGCAAAACATGCGCCGCCCGCCGCGCAATTGGTTTTTCGCAAAACGCTGGGCCTACCACTTCGGCTACTGGCTAGCCACAGGACTCTTCAACGTCTTCCCGCTGCCGCAGCACTCCGGCTTCCGCGAAAGCTTTCGTTTTGCCGGAGAATCCGCAGACCGTGGTTACAGCCTCCTCGTTTTTCCCGAAGGCGAGGTCAATAATTCCGAAGACGGCCGCCTGGCGGCTTTCCAAGGTGGCATCGGCCTGCTGGCAGAAAATCTCGGCCTTCCCATCATTTCCATGCGTCTCGACGGCGTTTGGCAAATGAAGCGCGAAGGCCGCCGCCTCGCTCACCTCGGCGAAATTACTGTCCGCATCGGTGCGCCGATCCTGTTTCCTCCGGACACGCCGCCCCAAGAAATCGCCCGCCGGTTGGAATCGATTGTCCTCGCGTTGTAGGAACTCTACGTGTGGTTCCTAAAGGGGTTGAAAAATTTAGATGAGAAATGCAGCTACCGAGTTGAAGGACGCAAATTCTTGCGCATGAAAATTGTGGCCTGCGAGTTGTCGTTATAGCTTGAAGTTTTCTCGTATCCCAATGCAGCATAGAACCGCTGCGCCGCAACCATTTCGTCGGTGGTATCCAAATAGAGCCACTCATAGCCACGCTCGCGCGCGTATTTCTCCAGGCTCTGATAGAGAGCAGCCGCAATTCCGCGCCCTCGATGCTGCGGCCGGACATATAATCGTTTGACCTCTCCACTGTGCGCGAATTTCGCGAGCGATCGGAGCGCAACGCACCCAACGGCAGCGTCCGCTATAGTCGCTAACCAGACCCCAGCTCCATCGAGGAAGTAAATCCGTTCGAAATCGTCTTTTGCATCGCGTGCGACAACGCCCGCCGCTTCGTAATATTCTTCGACGATTTCCCAGGCGGCATTACTTTCTTCGGATGGGACACGGCGCACGGTAAGTAGACTCGCTGGATGATCCGTCATTGGCGACATTACCCGAGACCGGCTGCAAACCTTTCTGCAAGCGAGTTTCCGCCAAAACTCAGCTCAAAACAGCTCCATTTTGGCTGCTGGCAGGATCCGTTTGCGGGGCAACGCGCAGACATGTTTCGGGAATTAGCCATGGTCCCCCAAAAACAGGAAAACGCGTTCTGTGGCAAAATAGAGTGTTGTCTGAGATGGGTTTATGGCCGACCGCACAGTCATGGCGTTGGAACGCCCCGCAAAACCTGCCAAGGGTTCCAAGAAAACTGCAGCGAATAACGAACAGCGCGAGCGCGTTTTTGACGCCTTTCGGCGCTGGGGCTATCTCGAAGCTACGCTGGACCCGCTTGGCGTTTTCCAGCCACTGAAGAGCGCCGATCTGGAGTTGACTGGCGAGCTTGCCGAGGAAGCGCGCCGGATTTATTGCGGGAACATTGGCGTGGAATTCATGCATCTCCCCGAGCCAGAGAGGCGGCGATGGATTGCGGAGCGCATCGAGGGGCCCGAACTGGAAGTTAATCAGGAAAAGATTCTAGAGCGGCTGGTGCGCGCGGACCTTTTCGAGCAGGTTCTTCAGGCCCGCTACTTGGGCACGAAGCGCTTTTCGCTTGAGGGCGTCACTTCACTGATCCCGCTTCTCGACTCCATCCTGGACACCGCTGGGGATTTCGGGGCCGTCGACTGCATCATGGCGATGAGCCATCGCGGGCGATTAAATGTGATGGTCCACGCCGCGTGCAAATCGCCGCACGACGTGGTTGCAGGATTTGAAGACGTAGACCCACGCAGCGTGCTCGGCGCGGGCGACGTGAAGTATCACGTTGGCGCTACGGGAACCTACACCACTACAGCGGGCAAGCCCATCAACATGCACCTTGTTTCAAACCCAAGTCATCTTGAAGCAGTCGATCCTGTTGCGATGGGCCGCGCCCGCGCCAAGCAGACGCGTCACGGTGTGGACGGACCGATTATTGACCACACACCGGCCACGCTCAACAAAGTTTGGCCTATCGTGATGCACGGCGACGCAGCTTTCGCTGGCCAGGGCATTTTGGCGGAAACCATCAATCTCGCAGACCTGAAGGCGTACACCGTCGGTGGCACTGTTCAGATCGTCGTCAACAATCTCATTGGGTTCACCACGCAACCCCCGCAAGAGCACTCTTCGCGATTCGCTGCGGACATTGCCAAACGGCAAAGCGTTCCAATCTTTCACGTAAACGCGGAGGATCCGGACGCGGTGGTGCGCATCGGAAAACTTGCCGCCGAGTATCGCGCAACGTTTGGCAGCGACGTCGTAGTGGACATCATCGGTTATCGCCGCCACGGCCACAGCGAAGTCGATGATCCCACCATCACGCAGCCTGTTCTCTACGAACGAATCAAGAACCATGCGCCGCTCTGGAAGATTTATGCGGAGCGCACTGGTATCGACGCCTCGCTAACCGTCGAAGCGGTAAAAAAAGAATACGAACTGGAACAGCAAAAAGCGGGACAACTCACAAAGATCCCGCACCTCCGCAAGCTGCCGGATTATTGGTCTCCCTACAAGGGCGGGAAATACGATCCGGCGTACGAAGTCGACACGGGATTGACGCGAGAAAAGCTTGCCGAACTTACGGACGGGCTCGTGCGAGTTCCTGCAGGCTTTCACCTCCACGCGAAAATCGCAAAGCTACTGGAACAGCGCAACGAAATGGGCCACGGCAAACGCGCCATCGACTATGGGTTCGCGGAAGCGCTGGCCCTTGGTTCGCTGGTGCTCGAAGGCAACCCCGTTCGATTAACCGGGCAGGACACCCAGCGTGGCACGTTTAACCAGCGTCACGCCGTGCTGATCGATACGGAAACCGAGCACAACTACCTGACGCTTTCGCATCTTTCCCGACCGCAGGCTTTTTGCGAAATTTATAACTCCTCGCTCTCCGAAGCAGCTTGCGTCGGATTCGAATACGGCTTTAGTCGTGACTATCCGGAAGCGCTGGTTATGTGGGAGGCGCAATTCGGAGACTTCGCCAACGGCGCGCAAGTAATCATCGACCAATTCTTGAGCGCCACGGAAGACAAATGGAATCTGCCTAGCGGCCTCGTGCTTTTGTTGCCGCACGGCTATGAGGGCCAGGGCCCCGAGCATTCCAGCGCACGCATCGAGCGCTTCATGCAGCTTGCCGCGGAAGATAACATGCAAGTCTGCCAGCCCTCGACGGCGGCGCAGTATTTTCACATGCTGCGCCGGCAGGCCCGCCGAATCTGGCGCAAGCCACTCATCGTTTTCACGCCGAAAAGCATGCTGCGCCATCCGGATGCCAGTTCGAATGTCGAAGACTTCACGCGGCCCCGATTCCTGCCGCTCGTTCCCGATCATGAGGTGCAAGACGCAAAGCGCATATTGATCGCCAGCGGCAAAGTCGGGCACGAACTTCGCGGGGAACGCCGCCGCCGCAAGGACACCAGCACAGCCATCTTTTTCCTCGACCAGCTCTATCCGCTGCCGCGTTCGGAAATCTTCGCGGCGCTTGCGGAGCATCCCAACGCCCGGGAAATCGTTTGGGTGCAGGAAGAGCCTGCGAACATGGGTGCGCTGTTTTACGTGCTGCCTCGGCTCGAACGGCTAGCTCAGGCCAGGGGTCTCCAGGTGCGTTCGGTGAAGCGCTCGGCCAGCGCCAGCCCTGCGACCGGATCGGCAAAAGCACACGAGCTTGAGCAAAAAACTCTGCTGGCACTGGCTTTCACGACCTCCAGCGCGAATTGAGCCACTCCAAAAGCGTTAACACTCCATTTACATTGATGTTATCCTTGCGTTACACACGCAGTGCGAGAATCAATCGTGTTACGCACATCTCAAAGTGACTCAAGACTTTCCACCTCCTATCGCATTTCTCCGGCCTACGGTAAGCTTTCACCAAGCCGGCGAGCGGAACGTGCCTACCTTATGAAACGCGTATTAATCATCGAGGACGACAAGGACATCGTCGAACTCGTTCGCTATAACCTCGCCAACGAAGGCTTTCAAGTTAGCGCTGCTTTCGACGGCAGCGCCGGCTTGAACACACTCAAGAAGACGCCACCCGATCTGCTGCTGCTCGATCTCATGCTCCCGAAGCTTTCCGGCCTCGAGATTTGCCGGGAAGTTCGCAGGGACGATTCCTTGAATCGTTTGCCGATTCTCATGCTCACGGCGCGCGGCGATGAAGCTGACCGCGTTGTGGGCCTGGAAATGGGCGCCGATGATTACGTCACCAAGCCTTTCAGCCCGCGCGAACTCCTCGCGCGCGTCAAGGCGCTGCTTCGCCGTGCGGAGCCGCCCGCTGATTCGCCCCGTGTCATCGAGATCGGCAAGCTGGCCATTGATCCGGCGTCTTACCGCGTGAGTCATTCGGGTAAGCCCGTTCCGCTTAGCACGCTCGAATTCCGGCTGCTCTATTACCTTGCTTCGCGCCCGAACCGGGTCTTCACGCGGGATCAGCTGCTCGATGCCGTCTGGGGAACGGATCGTTTCGTGACTCCGCGCAGCGTGGACGTGTACGTCCGCCGCCTGCGCGAAAAAATCGAAAGCGATTCGGAGAATCCCATTCATCTGAAGACCGTGCGCGGCGCGGGGTACTTGTTCGAAACTCGTGCGGCTTAATCTATTCTGGAAATTCGCGTTCGCGTTTCTCGCGCTGCTGGTGAGCGTTCTGCTCGCCGTGGATTTTTTTGCGGAGCGATCCTTCCGCGCCGACTACGAGCGCGTAGGTTTCGAACAGCTCACCGCCATCGCTCGCATCGCGCAAGCGCATCCTCCGCAATGGACGCCGGCTTCGCCTGATCATCCGGAGGATCTTGCGCCCGTACGCGATTGGGCCACGCAACTGGCCGCCAGTGGCGCTCGCGTGACGGTTATCACCGCCGATGGCCGCGTGCTGGCTGATTCACAATCCGAACCGCAAACCATGGAAAACCACGCCACCCGCCAGGAAGTTCTGGAAGCGATGGCTAAGGGAGTTGGGCGCTCCATTCGTCACAGCGTAACCATCAATCGCGATCTTCTCTACTACGCTGTGCGCCAGAACACCTCCGCTGGACCACCTATTGTTTTGCGTTTTGCGCTTCCGCTCGAGACTGTCGACCAGGTTCTAAGTTCCTTCCGGCGTCGGCTGTGGCTCGCATCGTTTCTTATACTGCTGATTGCCGGTGCAATTTCCCTGTTGTTCTCTCACAGCTTTACGGGTCGTGTCGAGCGCCTGAAGGATTTTTCCCGGCGCGTCGCCGAAGGTGACTTCCGCCCATTACCTCGCGACGGTTCGG